>Ga0105047_10006082_pt1 | contig 20548 bp, 20 predicted proteins | sample MAT04_FD_78384 | JGI IMG/M metagenome (GOLD analysis project Ga0105047, IMG submission 78384) | Freshwater microbial communities from Lake Fryxell liftoff mats and glacier meltwater in Antarctica - MAT-04 (megahit assembly) | ecosystem: Environmental > Aquatic > Freshwater > Ice > Liftoff...
AGATTCATTTTTCACCCCTTCATTTTGTGATTGCGATGGTGGTGATGACGTAAAATCTTTTTCATTTCTAAATAAATAGTCTATTTATTATCAGTTTTTATAAAAATATCTCGCTCCAGCATTTCGTTAAAAAATGTTGCATCTGGAATTGTATTAATATAAACCATTTTTACATTTGACATTTGCAAATGATTACACATACGCGTAAGCATTTGAGTTCCACACCCAAGACCATCACAATCTAATTCCCCTTTTTTTCCACCCACTCTACTTAATATACACAGTAAAAAAGGTAATAAATCCACAATTTGCATCCAAATGAACCGGAGTATAGTGTGCGTAGGCCATTCTATAGTCTGAAAAATCAAACATTTCTAATGCATATCCACCAAAAGAGGCTATAAAATGTTTTCAAGCAGCTGCCTCGATTATTGATTGTAAATCACTGGCGTATAAAAAAAATTGGTAACTAGATTTGTTATAAATAGAGAGAACATAACACTATGCTTTTTCATTTTTAGTCCCCATTTATACTCAAATGTAATTGATAGCAAAGTGTCCTACGTCATAAAAAAGCCCGCCTTAAGAGCGAGCTTTTAATTAAAAATTCTATTTATTTTTTATATGCGGCCTTGTTTGGTGCTAATCATGTATAACAATATTCCAGCTGCAACTGATGCATTATAAGAAATATCTGGTGAACGTTGTTCGAGTGTTATTTGAGTTCCCATTTTAATAACTGATGGAGTAACTCCCAACCCTTCACTGCCAATAACCATGCATAATGGATTTTTAAATGTTGCTTGAGAAGCTGCTTCACCTTTAAATGCTGCAACATACAATGTATAACCGGCAGCAACTAATTCTTGCGCGCCTGATTGCGCACTATTTGCAAGGTAAATATCAAGATGCTCTGCAAGACCTGCTGAAGCTTTAAGCGCTGGAGCAGTTAATGAAGCTGAATTTCTTTTAGTGATAATTACTCCTTGCACGCCTGTGCAATATGCGGAGCGTAAAATTGCTCCTAAATTACGAATATCTTGAATACCATCAAGCATAAGTAAAAAAGTGTGCCTTTGTGGATCAAAGGGTTTTGAGCGATATACAAATGGTGCCGCATATCCAACCACACCTTGGTGATCAGACGTTCCAGCCATATTCGTTAACGCTTCTTTTGATACAATATTCACTGCTACCGGGTATTTTGGCATCAATTCTTGAATTTGATCCCAAGCTTTTGGGGCAGGGCGAGTAGTGTAAAGAGCCAATAGTTTTCGTTTTTTTGCTTTGAGTAATTCGATTATTGGGTGTACCCCATATATCAATTCACCCATCAATTTTGAGTCTTTTTGCATAATTTTCTTTTATTTTTAGGGTACCTATCTTTAGGCTTAGTATACCTGAAAAAGCCTTTCTTGACAGCAAAAACCCTGTTTTGAATGATCAAAACTCTTCATATTTCAGTTAGAAATTTATTATAATGGGAATAATAGATAATACGCCGTATTTAGCCAATTTAAAGGGGATATATAAATGAAGACTTTGCGCACAGCTTTAGTAGTAGTTTTTGCACCATTACTAGTTATAAATGGCTTACATGCCGGACAAGCTATTCCTGATGCAACACAAAAGTCAGCAGCTGCAGCATTAGAAAAAAATCCAAAGGTAAACCCCTTTGGTGCTTTTGATTCATCTGCAACAACTGCAAAAGGTCGTTCACGTAAAATATCTACATTAAATGATCTTACCAATAAAGCTATTGCAGCTAAGCAAATTACTCTTAAAAAAGGTAACGCACAGGTACCTGCAGCATTTGCAGGCACTGTAAATAAAACAGGACAACGAACAAGAATCTAAAAAATAGAGCTATCTATTTTTAAGATTAATAAATTTTAATTCTCATTGTTTAATTTTAATAAGAAAGGACATCTTATGAAATTCTTACGTACAATCGCTCTTACCGCTTTGGTAATAGCACCCGCTGCATTTGCAGCAAACGCTGATTCATTGTTATACAATGCACAGCCTGCTGCTCCTGTAGCTGCTGCCGACGCAAACGATCCAATTATGCAAGCATTAAATAAGCTTGACCTAGATGCGTTGAAGCAACGTGCACAAGAGGTCTATTCAGGTGTTAAACAACAAGCAGGAAATGCTGTTTCAAAAGCTGGTAATGTTATTAATTCAGCACGCAACAACCCTGAATTACAAGCAAGATTAGATGCTGCTAAAGGTAAAGCAGTCGCTGCTAAAGAAGGGGTAGTTGATTACTTACAAAACTTACTTGGTGAATTTAACCAAGCAACAACTCCTGCAACTAATCCTGCAACAGGTCTTCCTTATGCACAACCAGTACAAGAAAAAGGTTGGTTAGATAGTGTTAAGGATGCTTATAATAATTATGCATCACAAAATGCGCCTACTGCTAAACAACCCGCAGCAAACCAACCCGGTGTATTAGGTTCACTATGGAACGCATTAAGTGGTTCAAATGCACAACCTGTAGCTCCTGCCCAATATCAAGCACCAGCTCCTGCTCAATATCAAGCACCAGCTCCTGCTCAATCGCAAGGTCTTAACTGGGCTGAATCAGCACGACAAGCACAAAATTTATTAGGGCAACCTGCTCGATAAATAAAGCTCTTAGGCTAACTATTTTTAGCAAGTGCGCACTTTTTGATAGTGCGCACCTGCTTTTTTTCTAACACCAATCCACATTATTTCTTTTTTTACTATAATCATTACACTGTAATTATATATATATTTGTACCAATCAAGGCACCTATAAACAACTATGATTACTAATACGCTTGATCATAATTCTCATCATTCAATTATTACCGATGTTTCTGCCTTAACAGATTATTCGTGGATAGAATTAAGCAAAAGTGCGTTTTCAAAAAATATAGCAACGTATAGTTCTATGCTTGAACCACACGTTGCTATTGGCGTTGTAGTCAAAGCGAATGCCTATGGTCATGGCATGAATGAAATTGGCCTCTTGTGCCAGCGTAACCCTCAGGTGCAGTGGTTATTCGTTTCTCATTTATCTGAAGCTATACAATTGCGTAATAACGGAGTTACTAAATCTATTTTAGTTATGTCTGCTACGTTAGATGAGTTTGATAAAGCCGCACAATACAATATCGATCTCATGATGACCGACATGCAGTGTATTGAACGAGCGCATGCAATGGGGATATCTTTACATAAAAAAATTGCCATACATCTTAAAATTGATACCGGTTTAGGAAGATTTGGTTTTTTTGCACATGAAGCACTAAATGTTATTAAATCAGTACAGCAATTAACTGGTGTACAACTACAAGGTATTTACAGCCATTTTAGCGAATCTAACAATAGCAGTCTTGAATATACATTATCCCAAGAAGATATATTTAATAATTTACTTGCTCAAATTGACGCGCATTATATTACTATTCCGGTTCGCCATTTGTCTAATAGCGCTGCAATAACAGCAACATCAAATTCTCGCGTGAATTTAGTTAGATTGGGTGCCGGTGCTTATGGAATTTGGCCGTCAGAAGCCAATCGACAATTAACTTCAAATACGTTTTCTCACTCAACCTTGACGCCCATTTTAAGTTGGAAAACAAAAATTGTTCATATCAAACAAGTTCCTGCTCAAACGTACATTGGCTACAACAGAACGTATATTACCCAGCGGCCTGCTACCATCGCAATTTTACCTATTGGTTATTACGATGGTTATGATAAACGTTTAAGCAACCGAGGGACCACCAGAATCGGTAATCAATATGCACCTGTAGTCGGCTTGGTTGGAATGAATAATACCACTATTGATATTACCGCAATACCCGCCTGCAAATTAGGCGACGAAGTTCTTTTATTAGGCAATCACCCGCACATTAGTTCTTGCGATTTTGCCTATTTAACCGGCAGCCTTAATACCCGCGAAATAACTGCCCGTTTAAGCCCTGCAATATCACGCCGAATTACTTTCTAAAAATTTCTCACCGCATATAACTATTTTTAATAAAACTAAAGGATGTTTTTAATTCAATATTCTTGATGTTTCATACTCTGCCTCTATAAAGTAATTATAATAATAATGATTTTTATAAAGCGAGGTGATGTATGAGACATGCGAAATATATAGTTATTGCTGCGTGTACTATTTTAGTGCTAGGTGCTGGAATATTTGCATCAAAAGGACGTTCAAGAATTGCGTCTATTAAAAATTTTGGGTCAGGTCTCATGAGAAAAGCTCCACGAAAAAGCAATACTGATGAGGCTGATGCTCTAAAAAACGCTCGATCAAAAAAAACAACTGCGGCTAAACAACAAGCAAAGGACGCTGAAAAAAGAATAAAGAACACGCAAAAAAATCCAGCAAAACCATCATCTGTAGTAATAACAAGACCTACTCGTCAAATACCCCCTGCGCCTGTTACCACAACTCCAGCACCTACTCAAACTCCTCCGCCTGTTGCCACACCTCCAGCGCCTACTCAAACTCCTTCGCGAACTCCTAAGTCTCAAGGATTACTTACAGGTGTTACTCGCGAAGTATATTTAAAAGCTAATCCTTCTAAAAGAGATACGCAAGCTGCTCCCGCCGTTAATTTAAAAGGTTCTGCGCCACAGCTTCCGGCAGAAATGCCTGCAGGAAGACCGACTCGTCCTACACGCCCTTTGCCTGCTATTCCTGTATCTACTCCACCACAAGAAATGCCTGAGGGAAGGCCAGCTCAGCCACTCCGCAAACCAAGACCTATGCATTCTGTTCCTTCAGCGCCTACTCAAACTACTTTTTCGCCTGCTTCTACTGCAACTAGCAGACGTATGTCTGCCGCTGCTCCTCTTGCACCAATAGATCCTTCTAAAGAACTAGCTCGAAGTTCATCAATAACACAATTATCTCCAACACCCGCTCCTCCTGCACCAGCAAGGGTTAATAAACCAGTATTAACTCACACCGAGACACCACGGGGCTTCATAAACCTCGCTCCAAAAGGACCATTAGTTCCTCTAGATACATTTGCTCAAAATCTGCAACCCAAACAACGAGCTGCCGCTGCTAGGGCTGGGTACAAAACTGTAGAAAAGGCTGGCCGTAAAAAAGCTTTTCGCGCCGGTGAATCAAGAGGTCCTGCACCACAGCTTCCGGCAGAAATGCCTGCAGGAAGACCAACTCGTCCTACACGCCCTTTGCCTGCTATTCCTGTATCTACTTCACCACAAGAAATGCCTTAGGGAAGGCCAGCTCAGCCACTCCGCAAACCAAGACCTATGCAATCTGTTCCTTCAGCACAATAAGTAAGCTTTTATAATATTAAACCCGAATTGTCACGTATGACAATTCGGGTTTAATATTATAAAACACCCTACAAACCACCTTATTTGCTTATATTTCAAATTGAGTATTATTGTTGACTTTTCAAACCTCAATTTATTATTATTAAAGTAAATGAAAAGTAGCTAACGTTAGAGCTTTTACTAATTTAAAAAAGGACGTAAAAATGAAGGTTAAATATACATTTTATCCCCTGGTTTTACTCTTTACAGTAGCGTCTATGGGTATGGCTGGTTCTGGATTAAGACGACTTTCATCTGGATTCAAGCCGGGTGGGGCATTACGCGCGCCTACTCAACCTAGAGTTGTATCACCCAAACCCTTTGCAACAGAGCAACCTGTAGCTAGGCCTAAACCTGCACCTAAGTCACTACCACCAATCCCACCAAGACCGGTAGCTCCTAAACCCTTGCCAAGACTTCCGCAAGTTACACCTGCCAGACCTTCTGCGCCATTACTTCCTCCCGCACGGCCTCGTGCAGGGTTAGATTCAAAAAGTTTACCACCCTTACCTCCTCAGCCAACCCGACCTGTTATTGCTACTGCAAGAAATATAAATATCACTCCCTCAGGAGCTCTATTAATACAACCTAGTTCACCAATTGGAACTCCCACAAGTTCACCGCGCTCAAGTTTAATTTTACCAACACCCTTAACTATGGCGCCACCGGTACCACCGCGGCCTCTAATTCGCCCAAGTGGACCACTACTACCTGCCGCACCTTCAGTACCTGCAGGAGCACCCAAATTACCACCTCCTCCAGGATTTATTTCAACTCAACCAGCAAGATCAACTCCAACAACTGCTTTGGCAGAACCTACTCGTCCTGCACCTAAACCACCGATGCCTACTCGTCTTGCTCCGGCTGTCCCAGCTGGTCCAACAAGACCAGCACCTAGGCCGCCAGTGGCCTCAATACAAAATACAACTCAATTACCTTCTTCAGTAGTTCAAGCACCGGCACCAGCTGCAACATCTCAGCGATCGCGAGGAGACAGTTTCTTAGCGCAACAATTAGCGGCTCGCCGCGGGGCATTAGGAGAAAAAACAAGTACACCAACTACTGCAAATCAAAGCGTGTCACTATCATCTATCCGCCCAGCAAATGTTGCGGTGTCACCACAAGGGATTCCTACAGCGCCAATGGCACCACCAATAGCACCTCCAGCTCCTGCACTAGTAAGACCTCAAGGTTTAGTAAAACCGACTGCAGCTACATTACAAGGCGTTCAATTACGTAGGACTGATACCCCTACTCCAACACCTTCTACACCTGTACAATCACAACCAAGTACCGGGTTTAATACAAATTTACTGGGTAAAGTACAACAAGAATCTGCTCCAAAAAGCTCTGCAAATATCTTTGAACAAGACTTTGGTGAATAAACAGCAATTAAGAAAGAAAAAATATGAATATTAAAAAATTATTAATAACTATAACAATACTGACGGCAACCGTTGGTCATATGAGTGATGCCGGTCAAACATTGCGTAAAAGGAGGGCTCAGGAAGCTGCTGCTAGAGATGAAGCTTTAAAGAAAGTTACTTCTGATCAACTAACACAGACAACAACTACTACAACTACAACCTCTACGGCAATAAACAATGCAAATAAATCAGCTTCAACTCCAAACTCGCTTCAAAACCCAATGATTGCACCGGTGGTACCGGTAATTGAAGAAACACCTGAACAAAAACGCCAAAAAATCTTAGAAGAGCGCAAAAAAAGACAAGAAGAACGCTTAAAAATAAATCCTCCAAGTAGGCGTTCTAATACTATAATTCCTCAACCAAAGACTGCAATTGTAAATTCACCAGCACCTAAACCGGTAGCCCCTACTTCAACTCCAGCACAATCTGCAACAACCCCTACCGTTGTTACTCCAGCAGCTACAACACCAACTGCAACTACCCCAATACCAAAACCAGCCCCGACTGTAGCAACTCCGGCACTTACACCAGCTACTGTAGTTCCTACAAATACTATTATACCACCCGCAGCTCCTGCTCTAAAAGCAGTGGCTATTCCAGTGGTACCAAAAAAAACTAAGCCTAAACTAGCTGCAACTACTACCGCAATTCCTGCAGCATCAGTAACTCCCGTTACAACAACTCCTAAACCGACACCTGCAGTACAAACGCCGGGAGCGGCACCTGCAGCAACTCCTGTAGTTACAGCTCCAAAACCAGTTACTCCTGCATTACAGCCTACTCAGGCAATAACCCCTACGGTAGTAACCGCTATTGCTCCAGGCCTAACAACTACTGCATCAGCTGTTCCTGCAACAACTACTGCATCAGCGCCAAAAGTGAGCGCAATTCCTGTAGTAATTAAGACGGTAGCACCAAAAACTAACACAGCTGCTACTCCAGCAGCTGCCACAGTAACTGCAACTGCTCTAAAAGCTCCAACACCTACGCCGCCGGTTACTCAAGCGCCTAAGCCACAAATTTCTACTTCTACTGCACCTGCAGCAACAGTTGCTGCTACTCCAGCGCCTAAGGCAACTCCTCCTAGGCCAAAACCTATTATTCAACCAGCTCCAATTATTGTTGGCAACCAAGAATGGGAAATTGATGATGATGAGGACTGGGATCCTGTATCTGCAGCAATTGCTGCATACGCTCGTGCAGATGATGATTAATAAATAATTAAAATAAGAGCACGTTTTAACATGCTGTGAATTTAATAAATTGAAAGGTAATTAAATGCTAATTAAAAAATGGTTCTTGTACATTGTTGCACTCTTATTATGTGTATCAATAGTTCAATTGGATGCTATAAGCAGACAAGCACTAGAAGCAAGTAAAGAGAGAAGTCGAGTAAGAGCTTCAAAAAGAAATTTTTCAGGCAGGCTTATTAATACTACAAAAACTGATACTACAGAATTAGAAAATCAGTTTTTATCACAAGCAACAGAATTTGCTACAACTATTTACAGTGATGGTAAAGCAAAACTTGATTTATACAAACGTGATGAAAAATATAATGAGCTAAGAGTTAACGCTGGGCTTAAGCCTATCAGGCTGGTTCGTCGCATTCCTAATAGAGTAGATGTTAAAACACCTTCGTCGGTTACTTCCACTCCTGATGCGCCTACGCCTACAGTTGAAGAGAAAGAAGATGAGCCAACACCAGTTGCACCAGTAGTAGAAACTCCTGCGCCAGTGGCACCAGCTCCGGTTGCGCTAACCCCTGCCCCTAAGGTTATGACAGTAACTGCACCGGGAATTACTACTCCTGAAGTAGCAACTCCAGTAACGCCTGCTGCACCTACTACGCCAGTGGCAGTTGTAATACCCATAGCCCCGGGTGGCCGTGTTTCTATTCCTTCAATAGCTAAAATTGTTAAAGTTGCTGCACCGGCTGCCAAATCTGCAATTGCTGCAACAGTAGCTCCAGTTGCTCAAGTTTTTAAAACTGCAGTTGTTGCAGCTCCTACAAGAGCTGTTTCATCTGCTATTGCAAAAGCTCCAGCACGCAAGCCTGCGCCAACTAAAATAGATTTAAATAAACCAATTGTAGATCCTAATGCGACAATTAAAAGTAGATTTTTTGGCCAGAGCTCAATGCCAGCTGTACCAGTTTATACTCCGGCTGCTGCTATAAGATATGTTGCTCCACAACAAAGCCCAACGAGTGCCGCTATTGTAAGCTACGCACGTCCTGGTGATGATGAAGAAGAGTGGGAGATAGAAGAAGATTAAAAAACAAACGCTACTCATGTATCGCACGAATTAGTAACTGAAAAAAGCTAAATAATGCAGCTTATGTAGCTTCTTATAAAAAATGCTACAAAAAAACTAGAAAGTGAGTTGATTTCAAAATCAACAAATGCTTCAATGTAATTTGATAGCAAACGTAAACCACAAGTTGATGTAATAAAGCGTGATGAAATTTACAATAAACTAAGAGCAGAAGCTGTGCTTGCTCAAATTAAAGGGCAGGCTTTTGATATAAATGCGCACAAACGCCCTGTATCTACTTCTGCTCAGAGCTCCAGTAGTAACACTTAAAGCTCCATAAATTCAAATTAATGCAGGGTTTGACTATGTATCAAATTACGATAACTATTACTACGCAGCAGATGCTTATTATTTTGACCAATATGCCGGAAAATATGTTGAACCGGAATCTCCAGTAACTCCAGCGGCTTCAACAATTGTTCCAGCTTAGTTACTCCAGCACCGGTATCAACTCCAACTCCCGCTGCAGCACCAGTTGCTGCTTAACTTGCTCCAATACCTGCGCCTGCAATTACCCCAGATCCATTTGCTACAATGTTCAAGGCTGCAACGCCTTCTCCTGCTCCAGTTGTCAAAAAGAAAAAGTTTGCTTAATACTTAAACGTATTTTTCATATTTTATAAAAATACCCGTTCATTTATGAGCGGGTATTTTTATGTTGTGCTTATCAATTAAATTATTTTTTTATTATACTATTCTACTAGCAATTCACAAACCACTATCCAAGGAATAGATATGTATATACTTGAAGGAAATATTGGAGCAGGTAAATCAACCTTTTTAAAAATGTTAGCTCACGCACTGCCTTCAATCTCTATTTCACTTGAACCAATAAACAATTGGCAAAAACAAGTTTACGGACAATCACTGCTTACTAACTTTTATCAAAACCCAAATAGATGGGCATATACCCTTGAAACTTTCGCAATGATGTCACGTGTTCAAGAACATATTCAAGAACAAAAAAATACCGGGTGCATTATATTTGAACGTTCAGTCTATTCAGGCCATTATTGCTTTGCTCAAAATAGTAATGAAAATGGGTTCATGTCCGAATTAGAATGGGAATTGTATACTCATTGGTTCCATTTTCTTATTCCAGGCCGTTGTATGGCACCTCAAGGATTTATTTTCTTACAAGTAGATCCTCAAATTGCGTATGAACGTATTAGAAAACGAAATCGACATGCTGAAAAAAATCTGTCACTCGCGTATCTTAAACAAATCGATAAAAAACATGAATTATTCTTATTAGAAAAAAAGAATATTCTTCATGAACTAATTGATGTTCCCGTACTTATTCTTAATTGTAATGAAGAATTTGAAACAGATACGGTACAATTTAAAAATCACGTTGAACAAGTACAACAATTTTTATCACAAACGCAACGCTTTAAACCCGCAGCACCCAGTCAGCAGCCCCATCAGTTTGCATAAAAAACGTATTACAATAGATCGATACCCCACGAAACTCTCATTATTCTGTATTCATGAATTACTTATATGTTTATGTAATGGTATGAAAAACAATACCGCTTGGCCAAGCACTACATTAACCAACCAAGCGACACTTAATAGCTCTTTATTAGATCTATTAGATCTTTTACATATACCTCTTGACAATACCCTTGCATCAATCATGCGAGCAACGCAAGAAGCATGGGTTAGAAAGCCGGGTACTGAGCGTTGGCTCATTCAAGAGCAATATATTGAATTATCTGTAACGCCAATGATCGCCAAGCCCGATGTCTCAACTACTCGGCCAACTCCCGGGGGGCAACACTAATAAAAAATTAACTCGATTCTGAACCCCTGCCCTGTTCTATTATAACGTCTTCAAATCAACCCTAAGTAGGCTATCAACACAGTGTTTTTTCAATGTATTTAATAGCTTTTTTTGTTGAAACTGTAGGCGAACAGGCTAATGAAAAAAACATCAAAATTGCGGTTATTTTAGACACTCCAGCGCTGGACATATTAAAAAAAATAAACGCCTCAAATAATAGCTTTTAAGCCTCCATTATCAATAATACTTACCAGGTATTACTACCCTCTTAATACAAATCTTATAAGTAAATTATTGCAATTTGAATTATATTAATGTTATTCTTTTACTAAATAGGTACAAAAACTTGCACACTTTGATGGTTGGAGAATAAATATGAAACGTTTAGCAATAATCTGTGCATTCAGCACTCTTATCATTAACTCAGGCTATGGAATCAGCTGGGACAGCACCATTGGTCGTGTAACAGATGCTTTAAAAATAGCACCTGCTGCTTTGGATTTAGGTGGAACGGTTTTAAAATCGGGCGGTACAGTTGCCGCACAAACTTTTAAGATCGCTGCAGAAGTTCAAGCATTAGATGCACAGCTTGGTATTAGTAAAGGTATACGTGCAACACCTGAACAAGTTCGTGATGCGTTACCGGCTATTTTTGAAGTAATTTCAGCATTATCATCAATCACCTTACAGCTTGGTCTTATATTTGAAAAATCAGGCGGTATCGCTGAAGTATTAAATAAAAATGTAGGCGGGCAAATTTCTAAAGCGGGTATCGTACTTCGCCAATCATTAGAAATTTTAGATAAGATTATAAATACCGTAAATTCTCAAATGCCAGAAATCATTAAGCAAGCTAACCTTGCTGATAAAGCAGGCGTTACTCCTCAACCTCAAAAGCCGGTAGCAACCGAAATAGGCGACTTCACTTTTGTAGGCGGCAATGAGAGTAAAAGCTTCTAATACAACTTTATTGTATCTAATCCCCTTGAGCATGCGATGGTATGCCTTGGGGATTTTTTTATTTTATCTTAAAGATCTTATGTTTGCCGGCCTTGATAATCATCCCCGGTTGCAATAAAATTTCAACCTTGTAATCAGTAATTACTGTGCCATCAATACTAACTGCATTCCCTTCAATAAGTCTGCGTGCTTCAGCGGATGATGTTGAAACTCCTAATGCTTTAAGAATTTCTACCACACGAGTTGCTTGAGGAAATTGCGTTCTAATATCAACTTCTTGCGCTGCACTGTAATCTTTTTTCTGAAATAAAGCTTCAAATTGCGCAAGCGCATCATCAGCTTCTTTAGGTGACCAGAAACGTGCAACAATGGCGTGTGCCATTTCTTTTTTAAGTTTCATTGGGTGCAATGAATTATCTGCCACACCAGCCTGCATGCTCTTTATATCTTCAGAAAGTGTATGCAATAAAATTTCATAATAGCGCCACATCAATACATCTGATATCGACATCAATTTACCAAATGCTTGATCTGGTGCATCAGTAAGTCCAATATAATTACCTAATGACTTAGACATTTTTTGAACACCATCAAGACCTTCAAGCAATGGGGTAGTGATAATTACTTGAGCTTCTTGACCAAATTGCTCTTGTAAAAAGCGACCCATTAATAAATTAAACGTCTGATCAGTGCCACCAAGTTCAACGTCAGCATTTAAAGCGACCGAATCATACCCTTGCATGATTGGGTAAAATAATTCATGAAACCCAATAGCTTCTCGCTCATGCATACGTTTTGCAAAATCTTCACGCTCAATAAGACGCGCTAAGGTAACTTTGCCGCATAACTTGAGCATGTCGCGTGATGACAATTTATCAAGCCATTCTGAATTAAATCGGATAGTAACTTTTTTAGGATCAAGAATACGCCCTACTTGTTCAAAATATGTTTTAGTATTTTGCACAATTTGTTCTTCAGTTAATGGGGGACGTATTTTTTGTCGACCAGTTGGATCGCCAATACGCGCAGTAAAATCACCAATTAAAAAAATAACATTATGGCCCATGTCCTGAAATTGTCGCATTTTAGACAATACTACCGCATGCCCTAAATGAAGATCAGCAGCGGTAGGATCCATACCAAGTTTAATTTGTAATTTCTTACCGGATGATAATTTTTTGAGAAGTTCAGCTTCAGGAATAATCTGAACTGTTCCAACTTTTAAATGTGCTAATTGCTCTGAAGGTTTCATATAATTAGTGTCCTAGACCAAGTAAGTAAGCAATAATGCTCGCGCCCTTTAAAATGAGATGCACAATAAGCAATCGCATTGGTGCTGCAAAAAAGAATATGAACAATAATAACAATGCAAAGGTTAAAAAACCATGATATTCAAATAATTCAGGATGATTTTCAAACAAATACTTCATAAGCGTGCGATACGCATTAATAATGAATGAAAGACCTGCAAGCATGATATTGAAATAGATAAAGACAACACCAATAAAGGTCACGGTGACCGTTAATGATGATAAATGTGATAGTTGCTGCGTTAGAGCTGCATGGTCAACCGTTAAGCGAACTGCTTTTTCGCCAAATATACCTACAATGGTTACTAGACCAGTTATGGCACATGCCATGTGGCATAACGTATCTGAGAATAATGCTAAAGCAACTTTAACTGAACGTAAGCGTCCATGAATTGCATCGGTATCAATGGGAAAATAGGTACCCCATCCAAATACTCCAAACAACCCCCATTCCATTGCATACGATAAAAAGGTAATTAACAACCCCACCGGATCAACATGCGGTACGGGGTTAAGAGTTAAAAATCCTGCTTCTTCAGGACCATCATCACCCATTTGTTTTGCTACCCATGCTCGGGTAAGGCCTGCTAAGGAGACTGTTACCAAGTAAATAAGCAAGAGTGTAATAAGAGTAATTATAAATTGAATGGTGTTTACATTGAACATACTGAATAACCCTGTTAAATATCCTTTAGTATTAGTCTAAGGCAAATTACCAAGAGGGTCAAACCGAGTGGCATTTATAAACAAAAATTTAAACAAATCCGAATGAGAACTTATGCTGAACCTTTTTATACAAACTTTCTCTTCTGCTAAAGAATCCTATCACCCTGATTAGCAAAGTGCTCGTATGGTTAGATATAATTCCTACCCATGCTTGGCCAAGGCTGGGCAGGACAAGCGCAATCACTCCCAGCGGTCGCACAATCACTAGGGCGGACACGCACCACGGGCGGATTTTAATATGTACTTATTTCACTGACGACAAATAAGATGGCATAAGCAAATAATTGTCCACATTTTTATAGTTTATATATTAATTGATGTATATAAAACAGCTAAAAAATTAGATCCGTTCGTAGTGAATGGGCCGAAGGCCTGTACCCGTTCGATACGATTTTCTACTTAGGGTAATCGGATCATTCTTTAGCCGACCGTCCCGAGTGGCCTGAAAGGCTGTACCGAGGGGACCATTACGAACGTTACGAATATAACATTAACTTGAGAACTTTCTTCTTGGCTAACAATATAAGATCATCTTAATCTTTATTTATTTCGCTTTTTTAAGAAGATCTTTCACGCTTTTAACAGTTACTATATTTTCTCTGTTTTTACTGTCTTTAATTGCTTGTTTGGTTTCATTATTTGGCGCATGTCCCAAATAAGACTCATCCCTAACCTTAGGCATATCTATGGTTATACGAGATAAAGTATTTTTAGATTTCATTTTTTTTCTTCTGATTTGACCCTTCTTTTAAAATAATACATAAATACAGAAAAAATACTCTTTAACTAACTCGTATAAAGGGCAAACAAGCCTAATTTTTGACCCCCTTTCTTTTTATCGATAGAATTGAAATAAAAGCCTTGTACACTTACTAAAAAATAGATATAAAACCTATGGAAAAACAGTTCGATCATTTATCTCATCAACAACGCCTCGCGCACCAATGGGAATCTGCAAAAACATATAGTGCACCCAATAACCCAGGGCCACAATTTAGCATAGATACACCACCACCAACCGTGTCTGGTAGCCTGCATATTGGTCACTTGTTTTCCTACACCCAAACAGACATCATTGCTCGTTACAAACGTATGACCGGGTTAAGTGTATTTTATCCATTCGGGTTTGATGACAACGGCTTACCTACTGAAAAATATGTTGAAAAAAAATTAAACATAAGTGCTCATGCTATGGGTCGTACTGAATTTATTAAAGTATGCCTCAAAGAAACACACGGCGTTGAAGAAGAATTTAAGCAACTATGGCAAACCATGGGTCTTTCAGTTGACTGGAATTTATGCTACTCAACTATCAGCGATAGCACTCGTAAAATTTCACAACAATCGTTTATCGAGCTGTATAAAAAAAGGTATATCTACCGCAAAAATGAACCTGCTTTATATTGCACCACGTGCCGCACCTCTGTAGCACAAGCTGAACTTGATGATATGGAAGTACCATCACATTTTAATGACATTGTATTTACCGCAAGCAATGGCGACGAATTATCAATCGGAACAACGCGCCCTGAACTATTACCTGCATGTGTGGCCCTGCTTTACAACCCTAATGATCTGCGTTATCAATATCTGAAGGGTATGACTGCAAAGGTTCCATTATTTGGTTTTGAAGTTCCTGTCATCGCTGATGAATTAGTAGAAATCGAAAAAGGTACCGGTCTTGTAATGTGTTGTACCTTTGGTGATAAAACTGACATTACTTGGTTTAAAAAACATAACTTACCTTATAAACAAGTAATTGGCTTTGATGGTAAAATGTTACCATCTGCAGATATTCTTGCCGGCTTAAAAGTTGGCCCTGCGCGAGAAGCAATTATTGATGCATTAAAAGAAAAAAATTTATTATTGCGCCAAAAACCAATCACGCACTCGGTTAATATTCATGAACGGTGCAAAAAAGAAATTGAATATGTAATGTTGCCCCAATGGTTTTTGAACTTGCTTGATCATAAACAAAAATTCATTGATATGGGCAATAACATAAATTGGCACCCCGCTCATATGAAATCTCGATATATTAATTGGGTTAAAAATTTAGGCTGGGATTGGTGTTTGTCGCGCCAACGATTTTATGGCATTCCATTTCCAGTATGGCATTGTAATAGCTGCAATCATATTATTCTTGCAAGCGAACAACAATTACCAATAGACCCACAAGAAACTACCTTTGCCGGCACTTGCCCACAATGCAAAAACTCTGATATTACTCCAGATACTGACGTTATGGATACCTGGAACACTTCATCAGTAACTCCCTACATTTGTTATCAGCTTGCAAACCCCAACACACAGTCGCCATTTACTGACAAACAAGTCGAACAATTTATTCCTATGAGTATGCGCCCACAAGCACATGACATCATTAGAACATGGGCATTTTATACCATTATAAAATCTGCATTTCATAACAACCGAATTCCGTGGAATGATATTGTAATTTCAGGGCACGTGTTAAGTGATGCAAAAGAAAAATTATCAAAATCAAAAGGCAATGCAGCACTTGAACCACAACAGCTTCTTAAGAATCACCCTGCTGATGCCATTAGATATTGGACTGCATCAGGCAGCTTAGGACAAGATGTTGCATTCTCTGATGCGCAAATTAAAATTGGCCAACGGTTAGTAACTAAATTATGGAATGCATTTAGATTTGTATTGGATCATGCACAAAACATTGATCCTAAAAAATCACCCGAACAGTTCGGAACTATTAATGAATGGTTGTTAGACAATGCATCAAAAACATTTGCTAGTTACACCCATTATTTAGAGCACTATGAATTTGGTCTTGCATTAGCACAAGTTGAAAGATTCTTTTGGCATAACTTTTGTGACAACTATTTAGAATTAGTAAAAGATCAATTGTTCAAGCCTGAACGTTATAGCGCACAAGAAGTAGAAGCCACTCGTTGGACGTTGTACCAAGCGGGACTGCGCATCTTGCAAATGTATGCGCCATACATACCATATGTTACAGAAACATTGTACCAACAACTGTATCAACCGCGTGAAAACGTAGCATCATTGCATCAAACAAAATATAACGTTGTTCAAACTGCATTTGATTTTCCTACCAGTTCACGCATTGCTGAGGTTGTTATTGAAATTGCATCAACCGTGCGTAAGCTTAAAACTGAGCGACAATTATCACTCAAAACTGAACTTGCAACATTGAATTTGCATACTAATAACAATGCACTAATTGATGCGATTAAAAAACTTGAGACTATTATCAAAGGTGTTACACAAGCGCATCAAATGACACTCAATACAGATGTTATTGCACAATCATCAATTGAACAAGTTGAACCAATTTGGAATGCGCATATTGCCTTGTCAGAAACAAAAATATGATCACTATTAAAAATAGCCAACGCAAAATCAAAGTAGATACAAAGCAATTAAAAACTGATGCACAAACTATTTTAGATGCGTTAGATTATTATGATTACGATCTTGGTATTTGGTTAACAACTAATAACACTATTCACGAATACAATCGCGAATACCGTCATAAAGATAAGCCAACTGATATATTATCATTTCCGTATCATATTGAGCTACAAGCAGGTAAACGTATTACACCTGAATGTGATGAAGATAAAAATATTGGCGATTTAATTATCAGTCCTGAATATGTATTAGGTGATTTAGAACGTTGGGAACAAACGTTTGAACATCGGATGAAAGTATTACTTGTTCATGGCATTTGTCATTTACTTGGCTATGACCATGAAATTGATGCAGATTATACAATTATGCATAAAAAAGAAACCGCATTATTAAAAAAAATTACATAAGGAACCTGCTATGAATTTTACTCGTATTATTTTTTTTAGTTTGTTATTAACGTCTTGCGCAATTACTTTAACAGGTGCCCGTGCAATTCCTAACCATGCAGAAGAGGCTGGGGTGGGTAATCTATCTGGAAGGAAAGGAGCAGATGCTAGTGGTGATCGAATAGTTATTGATAATCTACAATGTATTTTCCCGCCACTAAAAGTAAAACCACATGGAATTGAACTCCTAAAAGAAAGCGCTCAAGATGGTTTATCTGCCGGCGTTAGTCATGGGATAGGAATAGTTGTAGCTAAATTAATTGAGAACGGCGCATATTATTTTTTTGAATGTGTATGGCCTAGCCAAAACGCGCAAGAGTTAAAAATTCTCAAAAAGCAAAGAAATATTAATACCCAAATTATTCTTGCCCAAGAAATAGCTAAACTCATAAAAGAATGCGGTCCTAACTCTACTCAAAAAGAAGCATTAGAGAAAAATTACGAGCAATTAACACTGCAAATTATATTAAATGCTCTAGATCTGGCCGGCGATAAGCAAGCCCTTGCAAAAAAAGAAATTATTCAACCAACACTATTACAAATACCTGCACCTGATAATAACTAATTAAATTAAAAAGAGCCTCAATCATGAGGCTCTTTTTAATTTAATCTATTTCCAATAATTCAGGACGCTTAATCGTTAACCACACTAATCCAATCAAGTTTGGAATGATGGCAAATGTCATTACAAAATCGATAAAATCCCAAGTTGTTTTTGCAGGCAATAACGAACCGGCAAATATCATTATAACTGAGCAATGCATATAGAGCGTCACCCATCTGCGTGGAAATAATGATGCGGCACTTTGCAAGCCATTAAATGTATTACCAATAACCGTAGTTACTACAAACAGTGTGATACTAGTAAGTAAAATCAATTGGCCAATTCCCGGTACATTCATTTTGAATACTTCATACACCATGGTGCTTCTAAATACACCATTGTTCCAAATACCTGTCATAAGAACTAATAGCCCTGACATTGTTGTCAGAAACGCATCGCTCATCATTGAATACATAGCCAAAATACCTTGATCAGTTGCTTTTTTGGTGTCAGCCATTGCATGTGCAATTGACGATGTTCCCAAACCGGCTTCGGTAATAAAAATACCTTTGTAGATTCCACCATGCACGGCATGAAATACTGTTGCACCAATAAAACCGCCAACGGCTGCTTGTGGATTAAATACTGAATTAAAAACTAATTTAATTGCTTGAATCAATGCATATGGTTGTTGCGCTAAGATAAATAGGCCAAATGTTACATAGAGTAAAAACATTACCGGTACTAATTTACTTGCAACTGCGCCAATGCGGGTAATACCACCACGAATTACTGCGTATACTAATATTGCTAATGATAAACCAATAATCCAACGTGAAACTGATTCTTGTTCAAAAACTAATGACAGCGTATTCGATTGCGCTGATGAAAAACCCATCATTACAAAAAGCATAACGACCGCATACCATTGTGCTAGCCACGGACGAATCAACTTTAAATATTCCATTGGCCCGCCAACCACTTTGCCTTCATCAACTTTTACGCGTGAACTAAATGCAAATACTACTTCAACAAATTTAGTCACTGAACCAAAAAAAATATATATCTGCAACCAAAACAATGCACCCGGCCCACCGCTTAAAATTGCTATTGAAGGACCAACAACATTGCCCATGCCTATTGTTGTAGCAAGTGCAGTGAACAATGCTTCAAAGGTGCCTATTGTTTCTTGCTGACCATTTTTATTAACAACTTCCGCTCTGCGCTTCACGCCATGAGTTAGTAAATGAAATAAACGACCAAGAGCTCTAAATTGTAAAAAGCGCGTTTTTATTGTTAGTAAAATTGCTACGCCTAAAAATAACAAGGTGGTTGGTACAGCCATAAAGCTGTTAAACCATGCAAAAAAAGAAATTAACGACATCACAATACCTTACTTATGAGTATGTGTTATATGATTTATACGGGCAAAGAACTCAGTTTAGGCTCTTTTAGCTAAAAATGAAAGCGCCTGACGCATGAGTTGATCAAATGGGATGGCCGCGCTGAGGCCCTGGTCAGACAAATACTTTAAGGTGTTAGTAATTTCTGAACGCGAGTAATTGAGCGATTTAAGCACTTGGGTCAAGTTGTTCCAATGCTCTAATCCATCATCAGCATGCGCACCCATAATATCGCCATCTTGCAATAATTGTGCCACTTTATTTTTAAGCGCAAACACTATCTGCTCAGCTTTTTTTGGGCCGATGCCACTAACCGCGCTTAATGCTGATTCATTACCCATTGATACTGCTTTAATAAATTCACGGGGTCCTAATTGTCCCAAGATTGCAAGGCCAATTTTTGGCCCAATTCCAGAAATGCTGGTAATAAGCAAAAAGCCCTTTTTTTCAAGTGCTGATGAAAATCCAAACAAGCTCGGTCCATTTTCTGCATTCCAATGCATGTACAGCTCAAGCGTCACCGTTTGGCCCATAATAAATGAACTGCTATTGGCTACCTGAACCCCAAAACCTATCCCTGAAACAGCTATAATAAGCTGGCCTTCAGCGATTTGGCTAATAGAACCGGTTATGGAATAAATCATCGAATTTCCCTTTGCTTTGGGAAAAATGTACCCATAAATCAGGTTTAAAGCAAGACTTTACTGAAACCCTATATTTATTGACAAATATGCAATTTTTGATATGTTAAGGTTAAATGGTTTTATATATTAAAAATGAAGGTTATTACTATGTTTAAAAAATTATTCTTACTCACCCTTATTGCCTATGGCAGTTCATTTGGTGCAAGTAGTTCTACTACAACAACAACTA
>Ga0105047_10006085_pt1 | contig 20542 bp, 18 predicted proteins | sample MAT04_FD_78384 | JGI IMG/M metagenome (GOLD analysis project Ga0105047, IMG submission 78384) | Freshwater microbial communities from Lake Fryxell liftoff mats and glacier meltwater in Antarctica - MAT-04 (megahit assembly) | ecosystem: Environmental > Aquatic > Freshwater > Ice > Liftoff...
GAACCATGAATTCAACGCGATCGCATGGCACACGCCCGACACCGAGGACAAGAACTGTGGGTTTTTACGTCCCCACTCAGGAGAGAAGGGTCCGGAAAATATAAAGCAGCACAAAGCATTTCTCGCTGAAGTAGATGGTAAGCCCGATATACATCGCGAACTCATCGAATGGTTTCTCACCTTGCCGTTGTGGTTGGAGCTCGACGGGCTTCGGGTTGTGCATGCGTGCTGGCACGATGGGTACATGAACAAACTTCGATCGCAGCTCTCAGATAACCGTCAGTTGTCGCGCGAGCTCATCGTCGCAGCGAGCCGCAAGGGGACAATGGAATTTTTAGCTGTTGAGGGATTGACGAAAGGTCTGGAGATAGAACTGCCAGAAGGGCGTTCGTTTATGGACAACTACGGCCAGGTGAGGCACCGTGTCCGCATTCGCTGGTGGGACGTAGAGGCAACTACCTACCGCAGCTTGGCCATCGTGCCCGATGAAATGCGATTAATGCTGCCTGACACTCCGGTTGAAGCTATCGCCGGATCATCAGACGAGGTCGTCAGATCCCCATATGACGATGCGAAACCTATCTTCTTCGGCCACTATTGGATGACCGGACAGCCAAAAACGCGATCGCTGACATCGGCATGTGTCGACTACAGCGCGGCCAAACATGGGCCTCTGGTTACTTACCGTTGGGACGGCGAGCAGCATTTAGATAATGGTAACTTTGCGAGCTTCGGATAGTCGCCTCTGAATAATCACCAAGGCCCGCCTGTAGCCTAGCGTTTAGAGGAACTGAGTGGGTTTTAGATTGTCATAAACGGTATCGAAGGCAATTAAAATCTGGGGAAATGATGAAGCCGAAAGCGGTTGAATTTCAGCGCGAGCATGAGCTGTTTCGAACCGAACTCATCAACCTGGTTGACCAGCGCCACGCACTGGTCAAACTCGCATCCACCATCGACTGGGACGCTGCTGCCGAGCGCTTCGGTGCGCTCTACGCCGAAGGCAAGGGCCGTCCCGGTGTGGCCATTCGCCTGATGGTAGGACTTCACTACCTGAAGCACGCGTTCAACCTCTCCGATGAACTTGTCGTTGAGCGCTGGGTCGAGAATCCGTACTGGCAGCACTTCTGTGGCGAGCAATACTTCAAACACACGCCCCCGATTGATCCCTCACAAATGACGCGCTTTCGCGCTCGCATTGGCGAGGCAGGCTGTGAGTTCATGCTCGCGCTCACCATCAAAGCGGGTCTTGCCACGAAGACGGTGGGCGCCGCATCGCTGTCCATCATCAACGTCGACACCACGGTGCAGGACAAAGCCATCGCGTTTCCCACTGACGCGCGGCTCTACTTCAAGGCACGGGCGGCGCTGGTGCGCATGGCAAAGAAGAGCAGGATCAACATCAAACAAAGCTTTGAGCGGCTTGGCAAGCGCGCCCTGTTGATGAATGGCCGCTATGCGCATGCCCGCCAGATGAAGCGCGCTCGACGCGAGCAGAAGCGACTGCACACGCAGCTCGGACGCGTGATGCGCGATGTAGCCCGAAAGATCGACGCGGCATTCCAGACCGACGCGGTTGAAGGCGAGCGACTTCAGAGCCGGTTCGCACGTCTCTTGGACATCAGCGGCCGCATTCACAGCCAGAAGAGAACCCGCGCAGAGGGCGACGCACCCAAGATCTACTCGGTGCACGCCCCCGAGGTGTCCTGCATCGCCAAAGGCAAAGCGCACAAGAAGTACGAGTTTGGCAACAAAGTCTCGGTGGCCTCAACGAGCAAAGAGAGCTTCGTGGTGGGCATGAAGTCCCTGCCCGGCAATCCGTTTGACGGGCACACGTTGAAAGCGGCCATCGAGCAGGTGAGATCGCTCACCGGCGTCCTCCCGAAAGAGGCTTACGTGGATCGGGGCTACAAGGGCCACGGCATCGAGAAGGGAGCGTTGAATGCTCTGAAAGCGTGGATCGCGGGCACGAAGCGCGACGTCACGCGAGCGATCAACAAAAAGCTCAAACGCAGGAACGCCATCGAGCCGGTGATCGGGCACCTGAAATCAGATGGACGGCTGTCGCGAAACTTCCTCAAGGGCACCGAGGGGGATGCGATCAATGCAATCCTTTGCGGAGCCGGTCACAACATTCGAAAGATTCTGCGCCAACTGGCGTTTTTTATCGTGCTGCGTTTGATCGCCGTCCGTCATTACTATCGAAACTCAATGTCGGCACCGCGCTCCTTTGCGTTTGCTGCCGTTTGATAACTTCTAAACGAAACGCAAACTCGCGAAAGTGGCTTTCTCAGGGACAACTCGGATAATTGGCAGAAGCTAAAGTAAAGAGCAACGCACCATTCAATGGCGTGGGTTCAGGCGTGATGTCGCCTGATCAATTCTGCATGAGTCAGATTGCATCGTCAGCGGCGTTGCGTTTTGGAGGGGACCGCTTCCGCTGCGCAATCGCAGCCTTTACTTCCGCAGCAAAGTCAGGGTGAATATTTTTTGCGTGCATCAAATACCAAGGGTAGCGATCTAGCAACGCTAAACCCTTTTCAAGGGAATCAACGACATTGCTGCGATGGCGATTTCCGCCTCATCCATCAGAAATTCAGATTGATCAATGACTTCGCGACTAAACAACCAGCCTTGAGCCGTTCGTCGGCCGAATAGATCAATACTGCCGCCTTCAGTTAGCACCGAGACGATGGTCTCCCATTTGTCCTCCGCACCTTGCGATTCGCGGTCATTCATCGTTATTTTCCTCGCCGAACAAGCGGGCCGTTCGTTTCAATTCGCACGGTTAATTGCGCTAACGTCCCTTCCGCGAAAATCTGGAAGAGCGATCGACGTCTACACCCTCACCCGCAGCGACGCCTAACGCGTCGGCGACTTCGATTAGATACGCGGGACGTTCAATACTGCTAGCGACGATTTTCACGGAGGGATTATTCTAGATATTTTGCGATCATCCCTTGACTTCGGTTCGAAAAAAGATGTTGCACCGTTGCCTACCGTTTGGACGGCGAGCAAAATCTGGATGGCTTAAACATTTCCAACTTCGGTTGCCGGTAGGACGCTGAAGTGTTGAAACCAAGGGTATTTTCACCAGGATGCCGACATTTTGTTGGGCGATCCGTCGCTGGTTTGGGCGCAGCGCGAGAAGCAGTTGATGTGATGTTGAAGTTGGCCAGTTTTGGATTGGGAATTTGGTCGAAATTTATTTTGCGCAGCAGGGCGCTGACTTTGCGGCTCGATTTGTCCCATTAAATAGTTAATTCGTTTCGACCAACTCAAGCCCGCTGTCATGGGCCATAGCTTTTGGAAGGTCCTCCCCTTCCTCCGTGGCACTACCGCCATTAGTAGAAGTTTGTCCGGTTACGCGGCACACCAGTGCCAGTAGTAGCTTTTGGCGTGCTTCGAGGAAACGGTGGAAGTCATCAGCGTAAAGCTCGGCAACGGGGATGCAATGCGTTTTTAGATACGCAGTTAGCACCTCCCTATTGATTGATGGCTCAATGATTTGACCGCCGGCACCTGTTCTTCCCTTCTCAAGTTTCTCCAAATAGCTTGAAGGAGCTACTCCTCCGATGATGCGGTTAGTGCGGTAGCCCAACGGTGTTTTGTTGACGACAGAATCGTAAAGCTCAGCTGGAATTTTAGGATTTTGCTTTTCACACCAGTCCTTGGGGAAGACGTGATGAATATCCACCGCTTCATCAAAGAAGACCGCTTGATCGAATTTTTGCCCGCTGCGGAAGTCGCACGCACCGTCACGCATAAGCAGGGCATTCAGCCCCTTGTAGGCGGCAGACAGGCGGCTTCGCATTGTCAGCAAGCGGTCGGCACGAAGCACGCCATCGGAAACGGTGGAAGGCTCAGCGCCTCCTTCGATCCACGTCGGAACTTCCAATATGTCTTTGGCGAAGCGACTTTCTACGGCAGAGCCGTACAACTCCCCAAACACACCACACCAATACCAGCGGGCAATTTTCTTGTTGTTGGTATCGGGCTCCGCCTTTTCGCCAATCTCGGCAAATATGGCTGCCAACGGAACCAGTTGTGTTTGGTAGGGCAGATCAATTACCCGGTAGATTTGCTGCTGGCGCAGAAATTTAGCCGCACGCTCAAAGCCAAGTCTGACAGCACCGCAATGCTTTTTGTAAGCGGTCAGCGGTAAATCAAGCAGCGACTGGCGTGTAGCACGTACCGCGGGCCATTCATTTTCTTTACTAGGTTTTGCGGCGATCGCGGCTAGCCGCAGTTCTTTGGTGTGCAGCAACGCAATAGCTTGCAGGAAATCAGTCGACGCCACATTAGCCAGTGCTCCGTTGGTTTGTCCGGCAGCCCGCCCAAATGTGGCCAGATGTTTTTGTAAGCCAAGCCGCAATTTGTAATCAGCATCAACTTTTGAGTCCAGCCAATCGAAGCTTGGAGTTTCTTCAACTTTTTCGATTCCGAGCCAATCATTGCGCAGCTTATGGCCCTGCGCTGCATACATGGCCGTGAGTAATTCAAACGCATCCAGCGCCTTACCGCCGGTGTTGACCTTCTCAAAGACCAGGCAAACGGCTTCATGGGACGTGTCAGCACCTAGGGCTATAACGGGCACTTGGTATTCGGCAAAGTTGTTCAAAACATCGTTCTGAAACTGAAAGAACAGTTGGATTTTCCCGTTCTCACCCTTTGCATTCCAGAAATTCCAGAATCCTTGCATCCACAATTGGGTGCTGAACACCTGATTTAGCGGAAACATGAGCTTTTCATACTCCAGCTCAGGTGTGGACAGGTCTAGCACCGTGTCCTTGTCAAAATTTTCTTTGATTTTGCGATCTTCCGGCACGGCAAAAATCGCGGACTCGCGATCTGGTTCACTGTTTAGCGCCTTCATTATGTCGATATAGAACCAACGTTTTACGAGTCGCTTCTTGGATGTGATGGTTGAAACAACGTGGCGGCGCATGCAGCTCTGGTAGAGCGATGTCATCCGCTGCTGCCCATCAAGTAGCAACTGCTCAGGTTGAGCTTGCGCCGCTGCTAAGGGAGAGCCCTCGATGGGGCGCTTAGCAAAGATCACCCCCTCGCCAATCTTGGATTTGAGGGACATCAGTGCGCCCATCGGGAACCCCCGCGAGACAGAGGCGATCAGGCTGATGATCCTATCTTCCTCCCACACCCAGCTTCGCTGGAAATCGGGCAACTGCAACTTGCCGTCCTCGCAGGTTTTAAGCAGCGTCTGAAGCAGAACTGGATTGGTGTCGAATGTTGTCTTGGCCATCGCCGCAATTCTCTCTGGCAGTTTTTCGTCTTTGTCGCTACGAGTTTAGGTCAACTCCGTGCGCCGTTTGAAAGCTAAGCGCTGACCGGAATTGAAATCGCGCTCGCGCCCTTCCTGTTAACCACTACCCGGCAAATCACTTCACCGAAAATCGGCCACGAGTTGACTCGTCCGCGCCGACGTCGCTCCATGACTAACGATCCGCACTTCGAGATCGAACGTGGAAGCCGTCGTCAGCGCGTGCCTTATCGCATCGTCAATCCAGCTGGCCTCATTGCCAAAGACACCGCCACCTAGGTGCGTTAGCAGGACAACGTTTGACCGGCCACGCCGCGCATTCAGCACGCCTGCCCAGATAGTGGCCTCGTAAGCCGCTCGCAACACCATCGTCGCGAACGACTGCCACTGAGAGATCGGGATGCTCGTGTACGCAACTGGCAACGCCGAACAAAATGCCTGAGACACTACCGGTCGATTAACCCCGTCGCCATCAGTCACTTCAACATCCGTTTGCACGCCAATCCGTAGTTCGGCACCAAGCGCGTCTCGTCCTTCCACATTCAGCGATGAAAGATGCGCAGAGATTGAAGTTAGCCCGCTCGGGGTACATAGTGCATATCCATTGCGCATGTCCCACAATTCTCTGATGGGCTTGCCTAACGCTCGCTGCAACGCTGTTCCAACGTCTGCAAGGCCGTCGAGTTGCCTCACCGCAGTCTGCCCTGATTGACCCTCAATTGGCACAAAGTAGTTGCGATAGATCGTCGCGGCACCCGCGGCGATTGCACATGCAGGGCCTTGAGTTCCGTCATGCTGATATCCCGTCACCCCGCTTTCCGGCGTCACGTCGAATGAGGGCATCTCCAGCATGTTGAATTGCGAGGCCACCTGAAACAATGCGCCATTGAATTCCGGCAGCTGATGCAAACGCCGCACATCGCCGCTCAGGGCGCTCACCTTGATCCGTCCGGGAACTGCTTTGACGTGGCGCACGCGTTCGCGCAGCGTGTGAAGAGACACTAATTCCAACGATCCAATGGCGTAGGCTTTCCCGTTAACCAGAGACCGCAGCATATGGCCATCCACTTGAAGCTTCTGCCGGGTTTCTTCGTACGTTGCTTCTCGAAACCCTGTGAGCTTTTCAAACCAGTCCATTGGAGCCTTCCTCAGTTGATCTGCCAGCAGGATGGCTGGGCACATGCTTGACGGCTCTTGGCGACTTACTTACAGTCGTGGAGATTTGATGTGCGCTCACGTTCCGTATCCCGGCGCAAGGATCGCATTACTCACGCCATACAAAACTAACGGATCCTTCAACCAGAGTCGGTGAAGCATGGGATCCAATGAATGATCCGCGCTACAGTCAACGCTCCACTGCTGCAACACGTAGCCAACGATCGCCGCTCGAACTTTTTCTCGAAGCGGTCGCTTCGTCATGCCAAAGTCACGCGCCACCACGCCGGGATGGGGTTGATCAGGATGGGGAACCAGCTCCAGTGTCACGATGCGATTCCAGTCGATGTCTTGATCAGCGCTCTCATGGGCGAGCACTGCGCTGTCTGGCAAGATCACAGCGTTCTCCATCCGCGTAATCACCATGTCCCGGAACTCCCCGGTCAGTCGGTCAAAGGCTCGGGCGTGCCATCGCGTGCCACTGTCAACCAGCGCAAACGGCACGATTTCGCGCTGGGTTCGACCTCGACTGAACGAGTGGTAGGTCAAGCGGACGGGCTCCTGCTGATAAATCGCCGTTGTGATCACGGCCAGTAAGGGCAGCGACGGCCGGTTGAGCCGCAGCGGAAAGTCGCACAACAAGAAACCGTTCGACGCCCGGCCAATGCCATCGCCGAAGCCCCGTGACAGCGCGCTGAGCACGCGATCAGGATCGTGTTCAAACACCGGGACGAAGGCCGTTGTCGGTACGTAGACCTTCCGCTTGCCGTCGAATGCGACGTTATCGGGGGCCATCGCTCGATACGCGGCCAGATCGCGGGTGGCCACGGCTGGTGCGATCCCGAATCGGTCTATCAGATCAGGACGCCGGACGTCTCCGAGAAACCAGAGACGAAATTCAATGAAGGCAAGTCGCTCGCGCAGCTGTTGACTGATCTTGTTAACGATTTTCTTTTCCATAGTGTGAGCTTTCATGAGCCGCAATCATATCTCTTTAAAGATTCCTTTACATAATCATAAAGAGCATGTACAATAACATCATCAAAACGATTATGTCTCTCCGAATACGGGAGTGGCGACGATTTTTAAGAATGATGGAGACGGCGATGGGCAAAACTCGGAGAGCAAACGTTGCGAAGACTCCAGTGTCGGCGGGCTGGATTTCTCTCGAAAGTCAACTCGCGAACACACTGCAAGTGATGCAGGAGGACCAATTTCTCATCATTTCGGTCAAGCAAAGTAATCGATTCATTCAATTTGCGGCGCAGGGTGCGCACGGACTGCGCGCCGAAGTCACCAGTAACGTTTATCTCAGCGGTGCCGAGCGCTGGACGGAAGCGCAGTTGTGTGACTTGAAGGCACTGGGTTGGCTTGAACCCACTGGGAGTCCTGAGACGTCCACACCGGAGCGAGATCCGGATGGCTCGGCAAACTTCTTTTGTGATTTCCGGTCCCCGATACTGCCAACGGCAATCGCCAAACTCTCGGTAGACACGTTGATGCAAGTCATGCACGTGCCATACCCGGGATTCCTTGAGTATGAAGCGTTCGATAATGAGCGCAACACAGATGCGCTTCCAAACCTGGGTCTCAAGCGCACGATCCGCGATCCAGAAATCAAAATGAGCGTCCTGTCCGACCGGCTGCTGCGCGCGTTGCAAGAGGCAACGGGTCTCAAGGAAATTGAATATGGAGAGGACGGGGAGGTCGGGTTTCAGTATCTCAGTGCGACGGTATTTGTGCGCCTGCTAGGACAGCCTCCCAATATCCGGTTTGCTTCGGCACTGATCACCGACCTCGCGGAAACGGACAAATTGCTCCGACGATTGAACGAAATCAATGCTCAGTTCGGGGGCACCTATTTCGTTGTGCGAAATGGTGCTGTCTTTGCCGTCAACGAAATTCCAGCATGGCCCTTCATCGCCGAGCATGTGGCCCAGAGTCTGCACCAATTCAGCGACACGGTCGCCGCCATGGATGATTTTCTAGAAGCTGAGTTTGGCGACCACGCAGACAAATTCGTCGGACCGATGAGCATCGTGGCGCATTGAGACGCTCACATGACAAGCCGTCATCACAGTTGAATGACCACTGAATGGAGCGCGTCAGATGAAAGTATTTTTTAGGACAGAACAGTCAGCCCGCAACGCTGGAGCGTTTTCGCCTTCAGCCTATAAGCCCACGCTCGTCATTGAGGACTGGCTGCGGCACAACTTGATTTCGGCGCAGGACATCATGTCTTTTGAACCAGTGACTCGGGACGATCTGGTGCTTGCCCACGATCCGCGCTTTGTTGATGGGGTGCTCTCCTGTGCCGAGCCCAACGGATTCGGCAATCGGGATAAGGCGGTTGCTCTATCGCTGCCGTACACCACGGGATCAATGCTGGCGGCCGCTCGCTATGCGCTCGCGAATCAGGTCAATACGTGTTCACCCACCAGCGGCTTTCATCACGCTTGCTATGGACATGCAAATGGCTTCTGCACGTTCAATGGTTTGATGGTCACAGCACTCAAGCTACTAAGCGAGGGTGCAGTGCGCTCCGTCGGCATCCTCGACTGCGATGTCCACTACGGCGACGGCACTGACGACATCATTAAGCAGCTCAACGTCACGCGGGTTAAACACCACACGATGGGCGAGCGTTTCAGCTCACGGCGAGACGTGGGACCGCGCGGCAAAGCGTTTGAGCAATGGCTAGAAGCGGCCGTGGCGGATTGCAGCGATGTTGAGCTGCTGCTGTATCAGGCTGGTGCGGATCCCCATATCGATGACCCGCTAGGGGGTGTTCAGAGCACCGAGGAGATGTTCGCGCGTGACCGTTATGTTTTTGAGGCGTTTCGCAATAAGGCCCTGGTGTGGAATCTGGCGGGTGGGTACCAGACAGATGCGGACGGTGGGATCGAGCCGGTCCTCGCGCTGCATCGCAACACGGCAGGGGCAAAGGCGGCGCGGAACCAGCTGTCAAACGAACTTAAGGCGTCGTATCAGGTGGTATCGCAATCCGTCCAAGAGCCCCTGTTACTCGGCGATTTCACCTGAATGCTGTGGTATTCGTTCAAACATTACCGATGAAACCCTGCGGCCCGCCGTGCGTTGGCGGCGCAGGCTGTTAATCATTGGCGTTTAGGCCGCGCACCGCCGTTGGTCAGCTTTTGAGCAACTCCAGCGCGTCAAGAAATTTTTGCGTAAGGTCGCCCGCCCATTTAGCAACTAGCTCATCGTGATCATCCGTCGAGATGTGCTCCCCGTAGTAAATCTTGGCATCCTTTGCTGCCAGATACCGGGCTGAATGAGCTGCTTCGTGTGCCACCGTGCGCACAATTGATCGCCTGTTCCGTACAAACCCGCAGTCCTTACGGAAGATGCCCACGACCAGGTCGTAGTAGGAATCAATCTTGACGGAGTGTGACTGAGGTTGCTTGCCGTTGCGCCACACCACCCGCGTGGTCAAGCCACATGCATCGGCCAAGTTGTCTTGAATGAGATCCACATTGAAGTGGGCATAGAGCCGCCGTGCCACAGTGGGGTTGTCCGCTAACAGCAGCAGCGCATGCCGCCCTTGTGTAGTTGGTATGGTGCGGGTCCAAATCTCGGGGCTATGCCAAGTCAGGTACTCGGCGCCACTGCGCAGATCACTCTCCTTGTCGATTATGTAGTTCATTCGGCGCCTGTGCCACGTAGCGGCAATGTCGTCATCTCCAACAGAAAAAACTTGATCTCGCGCTCGCGAACGCGCTGGAAAATTCGGACGAATTCGTATAGTGGCTCATGTCGCATATTAAATTTGCAAATCGACGCACCACGAAATCAGCACTGATCCTTGTCGATGTAATTGTCCGACCAACTATTGACAGGTGCAATTTCAATCTTGGGAATTGGTGTGGCTCGAATCACTTTCCCTACATCCAGACGACTCAGGCCATAGGCCACCGATACGCGGTCGTAATCGTTGTCTTCGAGTCCGTCCGCAACCAAGTCTCCTGGCACCCCCATGGTCCATGGTTCGGCCTTCAACCAACTGAAACCGTGCTGCTGCTTAAGTTTATTTTTCAGTTCGAGGTAGTAGGCCATTCGAGCGCCGCCTCCACACAAAAAAAGCGGCAAACCCGCAATTGAGCGCTGATCCAAATATTCTTCCTTCCAGGCGCGCCAAAGCGTCTTCCCGCGCACCTGTGTCACAACGCGGTCCTCAAAGAACTCCAGATCTGGCGACTTCGCGCCCTTTCGGAAGGTCACTCCAACGCCATCGAAGTACTCCTCAAATTTCTCAGGCAACGAAACCAAATGATCCGTATCGCGCCACCCATTTTGGACGTCGTCGATCAACGTCTGGGGTGCCGCATACTTTTTGAGGGTGTCCAACCACCAAGCATTTCTGTGCCTATGCAAGTTCATCACGCCGTGTGGTTCCACGGCTGTAGTGAAAAATTCAAAATCCCACTTACCGCCCTTAGCTGGCTTTACACGAAAAAGACATGAATCCACCGTTCCGGCACCCACATCCACCATGAGGTAGAAATTGGCAGCCTTCCGATCAAACGACGTTGAAACCACAAACCCATATATCTGAGCTGCAATCTCGGGGATCACTTCCACCTCGACAGCCCCGATTACTTCCTTTGGTTCGGCCTCATTGATCAGCTGAGTTATACCGCCTTGAGTTAGCAATTGAGGCTCGCCAGCGCAACGCCAGGCGATTGCCGCCAGGTGCTGTAATCGTTGCGCCAGATCGTTTGACAAAATGCTCGCAGATGGCAGTCCAACGCTCAGCCGCCAGATGATCTGGGTTTTCTTAAAAGTATTGCGTTGGTTGCTAAAAAGCCAACCGCGTGCTCTCGCAATAACCAGTGCGAGAAACGCGACCAAGCGAACCTGATTGCTGATGTCTGATGGGCTGGCAACAAACGACAATTTCAGATCACGGTAAGATTGGGTGCCACTTACAAGGGAATATTTGTCGTCCGTTTGATAGAGCCTCGAAGGGAGCAGGTAGGCGCCCAAACCGACGTCGTCATTGAACGGAACGAGGAACGACTTACCGAGTGCGGAATCGCCAATCACCACCTTCACACTGGAAGTTCCAAAGTCCAATCCCATGACCACTTCGCGCTCATCACGGGCAACACCAACGAGACATTGTTCAACTGCCCCCAACCGCTCCATCTCTGGAAGCAAGCGCGTTGTGGAGTCTTCCGTGATCGGCAACGTGTAGCGTGGATTTGCTCCCAAGTGCACTTGGCAATCAGGTGGCGGCACAATCACTGGGACAACGATTTTGGCAGGACCGACACGCGGTGGTTCTGGGCGAAATGGAATGCCGATTGCCCCAACGCTGGTCGGCGGCACCTGTGGCCTGTGATTTTGCGAGCTGTACACGGCTCCTTGCTGCTGCCGAATGTCGGGTCTGCGTGGGGGCGCCGGACTCGCGGCGGGCGGAACACGCTTTGCTTCCTTCGCAGACGGCAAAGTTTGTCCCACCTGTCCCAACGCTTTCTTCAACGCTTCGCGAAGTGATGCCATTGTATTTTCCCCACGTATTTTTAGATGACGCGAATCACACCAGATGACACTGCGCCGTCTTGCGAGGTGATCTCGGCGCGGTGATTCAGTTCCGCAATTCGTTGATCGACACGCAAAGTTTCCTTCTTCAGCCGCCCTTGCTCGGCCGGGATCATTCTGATGCGTTTCGGATTTCCTGAACATTTGTGTGCGCTAACGAGATCGTCGGATTTCGTCTTTTTCTTTTGGAGGTGGGATTCCAAAGACTTCACCATCAACCGAATACGGTCACTGTCTTCGCGCCGATGAGCTTCTCTAAATTCCACGAAACGTTCTTCAAGCACGGCGCGGCACTGGTCTTGCAGCTTCGCGGCTTCGGCGGCATCCACTTCGCCGCCAGCACTGACCCAATCAGACCCTTCTAATGCAGCCTTGGTTACTAGTGACTCTGCCGCATCGCCATCAAGCCGCCGTCCCGTACTCAAGCTCACGGCCATGTACTCAAGCCTTTCAATGTCGCGCGAACCGGAGAAGGACCATCGTGCAACCGTGTAGACGTAGACATCGACATTTAAGCCAACCGTGTGTTTCGACAATTCCAATGCCGACACAGGAAAGTAAACGTTGCCATTGGATGAATGCATCAAGCGATCAGCGACGAACCGCACAAGGGGATGATCCTGGGTGATACGCTCCACACCGCGATTGCTCTTTCCAAGACAATTTTCAAACAGCAAACGCGGCGTAGTGGCTGACAAGATTGCAGTACGTCCATGTAACCGCTGTACTTGCAGAAAATCAGAGAATTCAACCCTTGCTTGGACCGATAGCTCAAGTGAAAACTCCAACGGCGCGCCAAGACTGGCGATCAATCGTGTGCCTTCGTACTCGCGTATAAGAAAGTCGCGTACAAAACTCAGCAGGTCTTCGCCCCGAATAAATCGCCCCAATTCATGAGCCGCCTTGACCTTGTTTTGAATGAAGTCGCCATGCGCAATTAACTGCGTAGCCTCAGATTCCAACTGTTGCTGCTGCCTGTTGATCGTCTCGATGGCCACGCCAGCGGCATCAATCCGCTTTTTCTCCTGCGCTGGCGTCAATTTATGGGACAGTAACTCATATCCGAGCGTACGGATTTTTTCACCCAGCACCGCCTCCATGGAACCTAGTGACTGCCGAAATGTGTTGAGTCGTCGATCCAGCATCTCGTACACCCTGTCATCAACTGTATCCGCGTAAACGAAGTTCCAAATCAGAATCTTGCTTTCTTCCTGCCCAATACGATCTATACGGCCTATGCGCTGCTCAATACGGGCGGGGTTCCACGGCAAGTCGTAGTTAATCACAAGGCTCGAAAACTGAAGGTCCACGCCCTCAGATGCCACTTCAGACGAAAGCAAAATGTTGGGGCCGCTCTTTGTAGCAAAGCGAGTCAATGCCTCCTGCTTATCCATACCGCCGTGTATCACAACGGATTGGATACCTGCGTCCCCAAGGCGTTTGGCCAGGTAGCGCAGAGTGGCTTTGTAAAAGGAGAAGAGAACGATTTTCTTCCCAGGATAAACGCGCCAGTATTCCTGCAAGTTTTTGAACAACTCCTTGTACTTGCTGTCGCCATCCTGCAACGCCTGAAAATCACCTACTGAATGTGCAATGGTGACCAGTTCTTTGAGTAGCGGCCCCATGTTCTTCTTGCGCGAAACAGTGTCTTCTGCGTCACCATAGATCTCAAACGCTGTTTCCTGATCGCCCAGCTCATCAACTTCATTTGCGCGACTTCGCCATCCTGCGCAAGCGGCGGCCAGACAACTCGTCATTTGCCGTTGGGGAATGGTCAGCATGAAGCCTTCGGACATGACCAAGGACTCGCAGTAGTTCCGCACGGCGCTGGTGACCTGGTCATAAAACCATCGTTCTTCTGCCGTCAGGTGAACCTTCAAGACAACGGGTTCACGCTGAACCCGGTTTTCATGAACATCACGCTTCAGCGTTCTCGTGACTGCTTTGGTTAGCGGATTGACCCTGTCTAACAGGTCTGCCAGTTCAGAGCGCCCACGCGCCGAAGCGAGCGTCTCGCGGCTGGGAGCGTTGTCGCGTAAAAATTCCAACTGCTGATTGTCTTCAAAATACCGCCCTTGCAATGCCTCATTCAGCGCCTCGACGTACGCAGATACATCGACCGTTCCTGCCAATACCTGATCGCGCAGCCGAACAATTGGAGCGTTTGCGGTCAACGACTGATCAAACGACCATTCATACGGAAAGGCGTCCTCGTCCAGCAAATGCAGTAAGTTGAACAAATCACGGTTGCGCAATTGAATGGGGGTCGCAGAGAGCATCACCATGCTTAAAGTTACCGGCCGCAATAAGGCCCCCAAACGATACGTTTGTGTATCCTGATTGCGCAGGTAGTGCGCCTCATCAATGATGATCAGGTCGAGCAACGGCTCGTCGAGCTCACACTCGTCCAGAAAGCGCGCCAATTTGGCCGATGACGACTGCGAAGGCTCATCCGTGTCGTTCCAGCCACGAGACGGGCGTAGCCCTTGCATGCTCGCGATCAAGGCGAAACCTTCGTGCTTGCGATCACGTACCGATTCCAGCCGCGTGCGGAGCTCACTAGCATCCACGACATCAGCCGTTACACCGAACCGATCCGCCAGTTCCATCTTCCATTTGTCCGTCAGCATTGCTGGGCACAACACGAGTAACCGTCGCGCATCCTGCCGCGCCCTGAGTTCCGTCCAGATAAGCCCCGCTTCAATGGTCTTGCCCAAGCCCACTTCATCGGCAATTAAAATACCGCTGCTCGGTGAATCCAGAAACTGCAGAACCGGCTTGAACTGGTACGGCAGGAACTGAGTGTTCGTAGTGTTCAGGCTGTAAATCAAATTGGCCAACTTGCCACTCAGGCGGTAGAAAGTAATGGCGCCACGAAGGTCGGACGCGCGTCCATACTGGCCCGCCGCCATCAACTGGTATGGCCCAGCGGCCGCCTTCTCTACTTTCTCCAGAGAACCAGCAAGTACGAACTGTTCGTCACCATCCCGAAAATGAACAAGCACTCGTTGCCGGTGAGCCGGTCCGTCAGTTTCAGAACTCAGGATCCCAACTCGTCCCGGATTTGCGATGAGCCGCACTTTGTCACCGGGCTGCATGGATGCCACTCCTATGATCGTTCATGTTTTCTTAGCGCGCATTTTTTGATGCCGGCATCGGCTGTGTCCAAGGGTTTGCACCACTGGACTCCACCGCTTCGATTTTTAAACGGTGCAGGCCAGTAGCGATCCATCTACGGTGCCAGCAGCCTGGATGCCGCTCCAGCACGTCAGAGCCAGTGCAGGGCGCATCACGGAGTACCCGGTGAAAGTGCAGGCCATCCCACCACTGCGCGGGCATCGCGGCGTCAGCAACACGCACCTCACCAACCAACCACAGTAGGTTTGCTTCAACGACCAAGCTCAGTTTTCCTTTTACAGGGCTCACATCCGCAAGTAGCGTTACAAGTCTTTCAAAAAACAATCTGCCGCTCCCTTTCAATCTTCGCCTGCGACCGGCGTTTGCGCTGTCCTGCATAACGCAGTCATGGAGCGTTGGCAGTCTCGCTTCTGAAGTTTTACAATGCAATACGGAAGTATGCGAAGCTGCCGCCAAACGCGCTATGCGCGCTTCATTTAGGCGCAAGATGCTGCCTGCTATCCCTAGCTTCGATGAACTTCAGCTGAAGATTTACGATATCGCGAAGAAAGCCAAACCGTAAATCTTCGATCTTGGTGAGTGCGAGAAACCGCCGCCTCGAATCATCAAATTTCGAAAGCCGACGCTCCAATTCCCCTGCCGTCATTTGATCGAGCACCCAGTCCCTCTCTTTTGCGTACGGCCGCTGAAGTCGCGCGCTGTAGGCAAGAAGGGCCGCGTAGGCGTAGTCGCGATACTGCTCATCATCTCGCGCCTGCCACGTCGCAGTCAGGAGAATAGACGCGACTTCCGCGCTGCTCGCGCCCAAATGCTGCATCAGCTTTGCAGCGAGAAAATGATCGGTGTGAACCTTGGTCATCGCTTGGTACAACGGCGAAGCGACGAATTTCTGGAGGCGCCAGCGCTCAATGAAGCTGAAGGATTCCTTGTAAACAACAAACCCGTTACCAGGACACTGTGGAAACGGCAACGGGTCTATCGGCTCTTCCACAATGACTGCGCTTCGTCGGCCGTCTGACCAAGTCTCAGAGATCTTACCCATCCGACCTGGTCGGCCATCTAGATAGTTGCGACCCGTTACAAAAAGTGAATCAAGGCGCATCGCCTTGAACACCTCTCCCCCGATGGGGCACTTCATTTCAACGATGCCGATAGACGTCGCATGGCTCGCGGCCGAGCAAATGTAGGCGGAAAAAACCAAAACACAGGCAGCCCAGCGAATCATTGAGAGCCTCCCACCTTTGTTGCTACCTTGTTCAAATTTCACCGCCTAGCCGTTCGGCGAGTGTAAGTATCGACGTTGCACTACGCAAGAGCGAGCGAGCAACGGTATCCACCATGGGCATTGAGCCTCACCGAAATCACTTTTCGATAATTGCGATGGCAATTCGTTGGGGTCCGCAATAGTCAGTGCCGATTTAGTGTGCACGAAAACGCCGCGTGGCATGCGCAGCTGTGATGAGCGTGTCGTCGCCGGAAACCACGGCATAGACATCGGCATATCGCTCGAGGCGAGCGAAGTCGGCGCGAGGTATTTCCGCCCTAAGTTCGCGTTGCGAGTCACGCGACAGACGAAAGATCGTCCCGCCACGACCATCAGAAATTGGCTCACCAAACGCGAGTAACGCTCGAATTACTTCGCTCTGAATTCCGCGTTGACGCAACCTCGCATCAGCGTGTCGGCTGATCGCGAGGGACGTACTTTCATTTGAAACCATCGTTCGCTCCTTCTCGTTCGGATGACGGGATTGTGGAGCGCAAGAGGGTCAAGCCGTGAGCCCGCAAACTGTGTCTTTCCACAGTGTATTGTCAGGCTTAAAGGAATTGCGAACGCGGCTGCCGTCTCCGCAGGCTAAACGTGCAGCACGCGTAACGTTGGTTCCTCGGAGAAGCCGGTGCCTAATCAGAATCACGTCACGAGATTGCATTTCGGTCAGCGGTGGTGTCGCGAATACTCGCGGTAGACTTCGTTTCCGGTGTTGACATTGTGCACCGAAAGCGAACATACCCACCCGAGGTAAAGACACAGGAGCCAAATCGGGCTCAAACATACCGACCAACAGCAGCATGCAGGGCCCGCAGCACACTGGCCCGCAGCTCAACTGGCGCAAGCACCTCAACTTCGGCACCAAAGCGCAGAATGTCTCCCACTAATTCCCGCTCATCCGCGTAGGGTATTTCGAGGACAAAGCTGCCGTCAGGTTCATGACGTGACTTCTGATCCGGGTGCCACTGTTCGCGGCTGACCCAGCGAGCGCGCTGTGGGCTGAACTTGAGCGTCGCCCATGCCTCCACGGCACCGCCAAAGATGCCGTAGCTCGATTGCGTCAGACGGTTCAAGTGCTCCGGGTCCAGCTCCTTCGCCGGGGCGTCGAGGACGTCGCAGCTGGCAATCGCGTCCACCGCGAAAGCGCGAACTCCGTTGCGCAGATGGCACCAAGCGTCGAGATACCAGTTGTCGCGATAGTGCACCAGCCGTTGGGGCGATACTACACGTTCGACTGTCTCGCCGTTTTGCCGATTGAAGTGGGTAATGCGAAGGCGCTCGCGACCTAACGTCGCAGCCGCTATCGACTCGAAATATTGCAGCGGCACCAGCCGCTTGCCAGCATGAACGATACGGATGCGGTCGGCGATGTCATCCTCGTGCAGTCCCTGCGCTTGCAGCAGGCTCGCAAGCCTCGCCTTCAGAGGCGCCAACTTAGGACCGAGAAGGCCTGGCTCCAGTGATGCAAGCAGGTACTGGATGGTGAGTAGCGACACCACCTCTTCCGGGTTAAACCATAAACCCGGGAGCTCGCCACCGCCCTTGCGAGTCGCAACTTTCGATGTTTGGTCAAGACGATAGGCGCCGGAATCATGGTCAAAGACGATGGGCATATGCAACTGATCGCGCAGCTTGGCGATATCCCGTTTGAACGTTGCCGGTGAGATTTCAAGGGCAGCACGCAATTCAGCGGCTGTGCGGAGCCGCCCATCGCCCAGCAATTCGCGATAGCGGTAGAGGCGGACAAACTCGCTCATCGGGCGCGCCAATTGAATGTGGGGATGGTGTCCCCGGCTGATCTCACGTTAGACACTCCCCCGTGACACTTGCAGTGCGCCGTTCATATAAGTAACGATGATTTCATAGAACGCCTTGACTGGATAGGAGGGGATGCCCCCAATTGTCTGGGTGAGACTCAAAGGCAACGGCGACCTAGCGTCCGAGCTCGCTGACACCACCGGAGAAACGTTCATTCATCGTCGCCTCGCCCAGAGTGTCGCGGGAGGCGGGCGCACGTTGCAGTGTCGATAGGCTAGTAAGTGCGGTATGCGTCAATCTAGCTCTGAACGAGCGAGATTCCTTCGAGCGCTGGAGCTGAGCCTCTGTCTCGCATCGCAGTCATCGACCATGTTACGCAATGCCACTTTGCGGGAGCGATCAAACGTAGTGCCATTCTTTGGTTTTCCACACTGTCTCTTCTTCACCTTGGTAATTCCACCCACACAGTCGATTCGACTTTTGCCGAAACAGTTCTTGTTATGTGTCGCTCCGCGCCACGATTCACCTTGCTAAGCTGATTCGCGGTGTCGAACCTGTTGAAACTCAAGCCAGCGATACTCGCATTTCCGACACGCCAATGCCGTGATCCTCGGTAACGCCGAAAATCGGTTCAGTTCGTCGATCGTCCGTGCGATGGGATTTGCTTCTGCAAGCCCAAGCAGCCCATTCCAGTCCACGTTAATTTGCGCATAGCCTTGCTGTTTGCCGCACTCAGGGCACGCGCGGGCGCGATTACGTGCTGATGGCGTCGGTTTGCTATCAACAGCGGCGGGCGCAGTCCCTCCGGCCCATCGCGCGGTCACCTTGAGCGTACTGATGTTCAAGCGATCATTGGCATAGCGAATGATTACGTCACCCGGGGGCGGTGGAATTTTCAGGAAGCTCGCCAGCGTCGGATAGCTGCACGTCGAATGCCCCGGCCAATGGCCGCGCGCTTTCAGCCGTTGCTCTGCGCCCGCCATCGCAAAAATCGCCTCGTCGCCGACCATCGCGATCTGTACGTTTGCGTCTATGCGAAACCGTGTGCCCTGCCCTTTGCCCAGCTTTAGCGATTTGACCATCTGGAGGAAATCGGTGCGATCAACTTCAATCCAGTAGTCGGTTGTGGGTGCAATCTCGGACGTCATAGATTTGACCCAGCGTCAACCGCAGTTCCACTTATCGAAAACACATCGTCCGGCCAGTCCAGCGCGGTCATTCCAACCAGCGCACTGCGCACGATTTCGACCAATGCGGCGTCGACGTGCGGGAAATCGTGGCATGCATCAGCCTTATCGCCTGCGATCAGCTGCTTGATCTGTGCGACGGTCGTCTGGATCGACTTAAGTAACCCTAAAGATTTCTCCAGCGATTCGCGCGTGTCGCGGCGCGACATCAGGTACACGAATGCGCGCACCACGGCCGACTCGTCTCGACAAGCGCCATCACGCCTCGCCACCGACAACTCAAGCCAGTCGACAACCCAGGCCCCCAGGCCGCTCTTGCGTAACGTACTGTAAGTCGTCGGCCACTGGCTCGTTGGTCTTCCCCTCAGCCACTGACTCAGTCCAAGCGGCGTAAGCCCCGTGTAGTATTCCGACTTCGACCAGAGCCTTGGGTCCTTGCGGGGAATGGCTGAAGCTCGCGGACGATTCCAGGTGGGTACCTCAGCCATATCGGGCAAGCGATAGTTACGTGGGTTTTCTGTCACCCTCCTCGCAAAAGTCGGCATCGCAAGATCATCGCACCGCGGCGAGCCCATCACCGTGTTTGGAGCATCGTATGTTGTGGACGGCACTGCATCGCGGCGGCTGAACACTATCGTGCCGGTTCCCCCCCAACCCGCTGGCACCATATGCTCCACTGCGAGGAGCGTTGGCATGTCGGTGGCCTTTTCAGCCTCCACACGCTCGTGCACCAGTAGAAAATTGGTGTGCTCCGTGACCAACTGATACGCAACAGCTAGCTGCGCTGCCTCAGATATCAGGCTGGTTCGCTGCGTCGTCTCAAGTCGGTGCAATCGGACGGACGCAGCCAGACGCGACACTGTGTCCTCCGATTGCACCTCTATTCCCAGTGTCGCCCGGCCAATCTCCATGGCAATCGCGTCCTCAGGTTTCTGGCCTACCAGACAGACGTCTCCTGTCGCTTCCGTGGTTCGTCGCGGAAGCAATGCAAAAACGTTAACGGTGTCGCCATCAAACACCGACGGCGCAATCGTCGACGTCCAGAGTGGAGTGACGCCGAAGGGCCAAACCGGGGTCCCTTTGTTTTCAGTGCAAAAAGTGACGGTAGGAGAACGAGCACTGGCGTGGGGGTGGTCAGCTAAGTGCTTGATTTGATAAAGCTTCCTGTTCACGTTTCAAGGCTATTGTTTGTGC
>Ga0105047_10006087_pt1 | contig 20540 bp, 21 predicted proteins | sample MAT04_FD_78384 | JGI IMG/M metagenome (GOLD analysis project Ga0105047, IMG submission 78384) | Freshwater microbial communities from Lake Fryxell liftoff mats and glacier meltwater in Antarctica - MAT-04 (megahit assembly) | ecosystem: Environmental > Aquatic > Freshwater > Ice > Liftoff...
CTACGCTGCCGACTGCCGCCATTCGATCATCGTGTTGCACAGGACCTCGGATGTCTTCGTGAAGGCCCCACCGTGGGCGATCGAGGCCTCAGCCTGGGCCTTGTTGCCGGCCGAGATCAGGCGCAGGGTGTTGGCGGCCTCCTTGTGGAAGGCAGCGTGCAACGTCGTGGCGGCCTGGTGATGGCCTTGGTCGGACCCTGTGGGGTTGGATCCGTGGAGCCAGCGTCCGAACTCGCACTGGTCGTCCTGGGCCACGATGCTGACGTCTTCGGTGTGCATCCCGTTGGCGATCGCCGTGGACAGGCGCTTCTTCCATGCCCCGTGCGTGCCGATCGCCTTCGTGATCGTGGCCTCGACCGATGTGGTGGCCTGATCCTGGGCCGCCCCGCTGGTGTAGGCGAAGTGGGAGACCAGGTCCGTCAGGTCGGTGGACATCTTCGAGAGCCTGGCCGAGGCTACGAGGGTCTGGGTCGCGCCGTGGGTGGTGGCCGTGGCCGCCGTGGCGACGCCGGAGATGTTCGCGGCGATCTCGCTCGAGCCGGTCGCGGCCTCGGTCACATTGCGGGCCAGCTCGTTCGTGGTGGCGGTCTGCTCCTCCACGGCCGAGGCGATCGTGGCCTGCGTGTCGTTGATCTGCTCGATGATCGCCGCGATCTGGGTGATCGCGGCCACGGCCGCCCGGGTGTCGGACTGGATCGCCTCGATCCGGTGCCCGATGTCCTCGGTCGCCGTCGACGTCTCGCGCGCCAGCTCCTTGACCTCACTGGCCACCACCGCGAAGCCCTTGCCGGCCTCACCCGCCCGGGCGGCCTCGATCGTCGCGTTCAGCGCTAACAGATTGGTCTGCTCCGCGATCGAGTTGATGACCTTGACCACCGAACCGATCTCCGCGGAGGACTCACCCAGCTTCGCGACCGTCACGCTCGCGGTCTGCACCACGTGCACCGCCGTGGCGGCCACGTCCGCGGCACTCTGCGTGTTCTTGGCGATCTCGCGGATCGACGCCGACATCTCCTCGGTGGCGGCCGCGACGGTCTGCACGTTGGTCGAGACCTGTTCGGCAGCCGCGGCCACCACCTGGGCCTGCACGGAGGACTCCTCCGCGCTGGCGGTGATCTGGTTGGAGAAGACCGTGAGCTCCTCGGTGGCGCCCGCCAAGCTGCCGGCGTTGCCGGCGATCGTTGCCAGCACCCCGGACATGGAGTCGGCCATCGTGTTGTAGGCACGCCCGACCACCCCGAACTCGTCGCGGGACTGGTGGGTGGCCCGGCCGGTGAAGTCCCCGCCGGCGGCCGCCGTCAACAGCGTCTGCATCCTGCCCAACGGGACGGTCACCTGCCGCGCCATCCACGTGGCGATGGCCACGGCGAAGATGCTGCTCACGAACAGCAGAATGAGCAGGTTGCGCTGCGCGGTGCTCGCGGCTGCCTCCTGCGCAGTGATGGAGGCAGCGAGGCTCGCCTGGGCCAGCTCGGTAGCGGCACCGAAGGAGTCCTCGTACGCCTTGCGGGCGTCGCGGTTGCTGCCCAGGGCCAGTGCCGTGGCCTCGGCCGGGTCGGTCGCCGCCAACGTGAACTCTCCGTGCACGAGGTCGACCCACGACGTGAAGTTCGACGCGACGTCTGCGACCGCGGACATCTGGGAAGCATCCGATGCGGCCGCAGTCGCTGCGTCCAGCGCCGCCATCACCGTCGGGACCCGCTCGTCGAAGCTCGTGGCGTAGCTCGCGTCCAGGCTCAGCAGGAAGCCACGCTCGTCGTTCGCGGCGGCCTTGGCGGCCACTGCGGCGTGGGACAGTTGCATCAGATATGGCGTCGTCTGCTGCGCCACGAGCTGGCCCTGGCCGTGCAGGGACTGCACGCCCGACAGCCCGACCCAGAACAAGACCACCATGAAGGCCAGAACCAGGCCGTAGCTGGAGAACAGTCGCGCGCGCATCCCGAACATGACAGCGCCTCTCAGACGTCGCAGTTGATGAGTACCCGGGGTGCACATCGGACGTAGTGCCGTAAAGATGAGGATTCACCGCCGAGCGCGCCTTCGTCGGTGAGCTGGGCCCGGCCACGACCAGCGACGATCCGCCGCAAGGGCTGAGCCGATTCCCTCACCTTCCGCGTCGGGTGGCCGACGAGAAGGGGTGATGACTCCCGGGGAGGTGACGTGAAGAGCCTCACCGCCGCTCATGGCTCCCTGCGACGTCGAGTCTCCCGGACGTCGTCGCGTCCGACCGTGACTCGCCCGCCGCGATCCGCGCGGCCGGCGCCGAGAGCGACCAGGACCACGTCGCGGATGGCGTGTGCGACCGCGGCGGGGATCCTGCTCGCTGGCATCCTCATCACCGTCGTGGTCTGGCGGGCCGGGTCCAACGGGTCGCCCACCGGGCTGGTGCACCTGTTCTACCTCCCGGTGATCTACGCCGGCGCCACGTTCGGCCGCGCCGCCGCCGCCGGGACGGCCGTGCTCGCCGGGCTGGCCGCCGGTCCGTTCATGCCGGTCGACGGGGTGATCCGCACGTGGAGCGGCGGTGCCCAGCCGGTGAGCGAGTGGATGGTCCGCCTCGCGCTGCTCGTCCTCGTCGGCGTCCTGGTCGCCTGGCTGGTCCGGCAGGAGCCGCGCTCGGTCGAGATGCTCGTGCGGGACCTCACCTTCAGCCGCAGGCTGCACCGCGCCGTCGGCTCGGGACGGGTCACGGCCCACTATCAGCCGATCGTCGACCTCGGCGACGGTCGCGTGGTCGGGATGGAGGCCCTGGCCCGGTGGGCCGACGCCGCAGGGCGGCCCACCGCACCCTGCGACTTCATCCCCGCCGCCGAGCGGACCGGGACCATCGGCGTGCTGGGAGCGCGGATCCTGCGGCTGGCGGTCGCGCAGGCCGAGCAGTGGGAGGCTCCGCCCGAGGCCGTACCGATGATGGCGGTCAACGTCTCGGCCGCCCAGCTGAGCGACCCCGCATTCCTCGCCGATCTCTCAGCCGTGCTGTCGAGCTCGTCCTTGCTGCCGGCGCAGCTGTGCCTGGAGATCACCGAGACGGCCATCATCGCCGACCCGCAGGCCGCCTTGGCGACGGTCCGCGCCGCCCACGCGATGGGCGTGTGCATCGCCCTGGACGACTTCGGGACCGGGCAGTCCTCGCTGGCCTACCTCGCCGAGTTCCCGATCGATATCGTCAAGATCGACAAGTCGTTCGTCGACGAGGTCGACCGCGACCCCAAGATGAACGCGCTGGTCCTGGCCATCGTGGAGATGGCCAAGGCGCTGCACGCGGTGACGATCGCCGAGGGGATCGAGCGGCAGGCGCAGCTCATCTCGCTCCGGGCCCTGGGCTGCCAGCTCGGACAGGGCTACCACCTCGGCCGGCCGGGGCCGTCGGCCAGCGTCGCGGGGTCGCAGCAGATGGCGTTGCCGGTGGTCGAGCAGGTGCCAACACCGGTGGTCGAGCAGGTGCCGATTCCGGTGCGGCGGCATCAGCCTTCCTCGGAGTAGGCCACGAGGTCCTCGAGGACCACCGACGTCGACGTCGACGTCGACGTCGACGTCGACGTCGACGTCGACGTCAGCGTCAGCGTCAGCTCCGGGCTGACCGACGAGACCCGCGCCGCGCCGCGTCGGACCCGCACGACGCGCCAGACACCCGGCCGGCCGCGCACCGTGACGCGGTCACCCTCGTGGGTCACGGCGCGTGGCCCCGGTCACCCGACTGACCAGTCTCCCTGGGCTTCACACCCACACGGTCTCGGCTCACAGCTCGTGCTCCGCGAGCTCGCGGAACTCGTCCGGCACCGACCCGCCGCGCCGCAGATGCACGGGCAGGTAGCCGACCGCGGCCCGGCCGAAGCGGGCACGGATCGCGTCGACCGAGCCGTCCACGGCGCGGCGCGCCGACCCTGCCGGTGAGCCGGGCCGCCAGGGGTCGTCCGGCTCGAGGTCGAGCTCGAGCTGGATCGCCCGCTGCGGAGCGAGGTGGTGGACCTGCACCGCGAGCAGGCTGATCTCCTGGCCCGGGTGGTCCGCGATCGCCGCCCAGACGAGCTGTTCGGACACCTCGGTGAGGGTGAGGGTCGTCGCGATCGGTTCGGCGAGCGTGCGCGAGCGGGTGACCGACGCCATCGCCGCGAACCGCACCCGCACCGTCACGGTGCGCCCGGCGTACCCGGTGGCCCGCATCCGGCGCGATACGCGGTCGCTGAGGTGGGTGAGCACCTCGCGCACGTCGGCCCGGTCCGGGCTGCGCCGCCGCAGGGCCGACTGTGCACCGACCGACCGCGCGCGGCGTGAGCCGACCACCCGGCGCGGGTCCTCGTCGTGGGCCATGGCGCTGAGCTTGCTGCCGACGCCGTGACCGAGGATCCGCTCGACGGCCGACGACGGGGTCTGGGCGAGCTCACCGATGGTCCGGATCCCGTGGTCGGCCAGCCGCCGCTCGGTGACCGGGCCGACTCCCCAGACCAGCCCGACCGGCAGCGGGTCGAGGAACGCGCGCTCCGTCCCGGGCCGCACGACGACGATCCCGTCCGGCTTGGCCACCTGGGAGGCGATCTTGGCGAGGTGCTTGGTGCCGGCCACGCCCACCGAGATGGGTAGTCCGATCTCGGTGCGGACCCTGCCCCGGATCGTCGTCGCGATGGCCTCGGGCTCGCCGAAGAGGTGCGTGGCGCCGGACACATCGAGGAACGCCTCGTCGATCGAGATCCGCTCGATGAGCGGACTGAGGTCGGCCAGGACTGCCATGACGGCGTCGCCGAGGCGTTGGTACTCGCCGAAGTGCCCGCCGACGAACAGCAGCTCGGGGCACAGCCTCGCGGCACGCCACCCCGGCATGCCGCCCTGCACGCCGAACGCCTTGGCCTCGTAGGAGGCGGCCAGCACGACCCCACCCGCCGCGCTGCCACCGACCGCGATCGGCCGGCAGCGCAACGAGGGGTCGAGGAGCTGCTCGACCGAGGCGTAGAAGGCGTCGAGATCGGCGTGCAGGATGGTTGCTCCGCCGACGCGCATCGACCGAGCATAGTCGAACACCTGTTCGATCCACCAGGTCCTCGAGGTCGGCTACGGTGCACAGCCGTCGTCAGCGTGCTGCTCGCCGCGGTGCTGTTGGGCACGGCAGGCACGGCCCAGGCGCTCGGTCGCGGGGTACCGCTGGCCGCCTACCTCGGCCTGCCGCCGGTCGTCGGCGGGTTGGTGCTGGTCGGGATGTCGGTCGCGCGGCGGGCCGACCGGGTCGTCGAGCCCGTCGTCCCGCGCTAGCGACGGATGATTCGCCCTCTTCGGTACGTTGTCCTGGTGTCCGGGGTGGGCCCGGCCGCCGTCGAGCACCCCGGGAGCCTCCGATGACCGTCACCCGCCGCACGTTCCTCGCCGGATCGGCAGCCGTGGCCGGTGCCGGCACCCTCGCCGCCTGCGCCCCGTCCGGCTCCGGCTCCGGCTCGACCACGTCCGCGGGCAGCCCGATCGTCGCCCTCGCCGACGTCCCGGTCGGCGGGGCGGTCTCGGCCACGACAGCCGGCGGCGCCGACGTCATCGTGGCCCAGCCGCAGGAGGGGACGGTCGTGGCGTACAGCGCCGTCTGCACCCACCAGGGCTGCATCGTCGCCCTGGACGCTGCGACCGTCCAGCTGGTGTGCCCCTGCCACGAGTCGGTCTTCGACCTGGCGACGGGGGAGAACCTCAGCGGGCCGGCACCGCGTCCCTTGCCGGTGATCGCCGTCGAGGTCGCCGACGGCCAGGTGGTGGAGTCCTAGGGCTCGGACCTGCCGCTGCGGTCAGCTGACCTCGGCCGGACGAGGGACGCGGGACAGCGGCGCACGTCGGTCACGGGCCAGGAGGTCGGCGACCGAGTTGTCCTCGGACAGTGCCTCACGCGCCGCCGCCACCCTGGCCTCGGCCGAGCGGGCGCGCGACGTCGCCCCGGCGCGCTCGATGATCTCCTCGGCGAGCTCGCTGCGCAGGGTCGAGATGAGGGCCGTCAGACGCACGACCTCGGCGCTGCGCTCGGCCCGCTCGGTGGCAAGCCTCTCGTCGTCCCGGGCTCGCTGCTCCGCCAGGTCCTCGGCGAGAGCGGCGGTGGCGGAGAGCTCGGCCAGCTGCTGCGTCACCCCCGCGGCGTCGAACGCGCTGATGAGGGTCTCGACGCGGGTGAACCGCTCGGACTCGCGCAGGCCCGACCACGCCCCGCTGCGCAGCAGCTCGTAGCGCGCCTTCTCGACGGCCTGGGCCATCGACTCGGGGGTCAGAGTCACCATGGTCGCAGGGTAGGTGCCGCCGACCCGGCGGCCACCCGGATCGACACCGGTTCACCCGCTCGGCCCTGCGCTTTCACCCCCTGCCCCCTTTCCGGGCGTGACGGGCCCCCGCTCGGCAGGCCGTGCGGCTTCCGGGTGGACGATCGCACCCCTACGCTGGCGCCGGGGGTGGGTGACATGCCGGCGCCATCCCGCAGTCCCAGCCGAGGAGAGCCATGCGCCGCACCCGATCGACCATCGTCACGGCCCTCGCCGTGCTCGCCACGGCCGGCCTGCTCGGCGGCTGCGGCGCGGGCGAGCCGGAGCGTGACGCGGACACCGGCGAGATCGTCGACGCCTCGGACAGCGACGTCTTCACGCTGCGGGTCGGCGACTGCCTCGACTCGGCGGCCCTGGGCGACGTCGTGGAGACCGTCCCGGTCATCCCATGCGAGGAGCCCCACGACTCCGAGGTCTACGCCTTCAAGGACCTGCCGGCCGGAGACTACCCGGGCGAGGACGAGGTGTCCGGCCTGGCCGACGAGTACTGCTACGGCGAGTTCGAGGGCTTCGTGCGGATGGCCTACGAGGACTCCGCGCTGGAGTACCTGCCGATGTACCCCCTCCAGGACGGGTGGGAGCGGCTAGAGGACCGCGAGCTGCTGTGCCTCGTCGTCGACCTCGACGGCGGCGTGACCGGCAGCCTCAAGGGCGCGGCGCGCTGACCGGTCGGCTCAGCGTCGGGTGACGACGATGTCGGCCACCTCGTGGCCCAGCGCCAGCCCGCGCCGCTCGAACTTGGTCATCGGCCGGTGCGCCGGTCGCGGCGCGAACCCGCCGTGCGCGTTGACCAGCTCCGGGTCGGCTTCCAGCACGGCCAGCATCTCGGTCGCGTAGGGCGCCCAGTCCGTCGCGCAGTGCAGGGTGCCGCCCGGCACCAGCCGGGAGCGCAGCAGGGCGACGTGCGCCGGGGCGATGATCCGCCGCTTGTGGTGCTTGGGCTTGGGCCACGGGTCGGGGAAGAAGACGTGCACGGCCGCGAGCGACGACGGGGCCATCCGGCGCACCAGGTCGAGGGCATCGCCGTGGGCCAGGCGGACGGTCGTCAGCCCGCGCCGCTCGACGAGCGTGAGCAGGTGGGCCAGGCCAGGCAGGTGCGCCTCGACCGCGAGGTAGTCGCGCCAAGGGTCGGCGGCGGCCATCGCGGCGACTGCCTCGCCCATCCCTGAGCCGATCTCCAGCACCACCGGTGCAGTGCGGCCGAAGAGCGCCTCGGTGTCCAGGGCGCCATCGGTGCGCACCGGACCGGTGCCGGCGACGTCGTCGTGCACCGAGAAGCCGTACCGCGGCCAGAGGCGCTCCAGCGCGTCGGTCCGGGCCGGGCCGAGCGCGCTGCGGCGGGGGTGGAAGGTGCGGACCGGGCCGTGCGCGACGTCCCGCGGGTGCTCGAACCGTGCGTTGGCGCGGGCGCTGGCGGAGCGCTCGTCGAGCGCGCCCGTCGACCCAGGCTCGGCTGGCCCGGGCTGGTCGCAGGTCGGTGGGTCCTGCGCGCTCACGCGGCCGGGACGCGGTCTGCCGCCCACGCGGCCACGGCGTCGAGGTAGCGGGTGCGCGCCGGCGGAGGGGACAGGACGAGGTCGTGCACCCCGCCGGGGATCCGCGTCACGGCCACGTCCGGGCCCAGGCGCGGCGCGCCGGTGAGGATGTGCTCGACGTCCAGCACGCTGTCGGTCCGGTCAAGGGCGTCGTGCCAGCGGTCGGCCGGACCGCTGGCGCCGGAGGCGCAGACCAGCACCGGGACGTCGATCGCCAGACCTCGGGCCAGCGCTGCGTGGCCGCGGCGGATCGTCCGGAACCAGCCGGCCCGGACGCCGAACCCCGCGTCCGGCTTCCAGCCGAGGTCGTAGGTCCACCCGCCGCCGCCCGGGGTGTGCAGCCACTCCCCGTAGAACCGTCCGGTCTGCCCGATGACGGTCTGGGGTGCCACCCCGCCGAGCACGTCGACCGCCCGGGTGGTGACGGACCTGTCGAACCACGGGCGGTTGAGGTCGAACCACGGGCTGTTGAGCACCGCCGCGTCGACCAGCCGACCCCCGGGCCGCGCCGCCCGGGCGTGCAGCCACAGCGCGCCGACCAGGCCACCGGTCGAGTGGGCGTTGAGCACGACGACGTCGTGCCCCTCCGCGCGCACCGCACGCACCGCCATGTCGAGCTCCTCGGCGTAGCCGGCGAGGTCGGCGATGTCGTTGGGCACCTGGTGGGCCAGCAGCGAGCGGCCGTAACCGCGCAGGTCGAGGGCGTAGAAGTCGAAGCCCAGCGCGTCCCAGAAGTCCCCGAGGTGCGTCTGGAAGAAGTAGTCGACGTACCCGTGCAGGTAGAGCACGGCGCGGCGCCTGCCCGGCTCGCCACGGCGGACGAGCGTCGCCAGGTTCTCGCCGCGGGGGTCGGGACGCAGGGTCAGGGTCCTGGCCGACCAGCCGGGTCCCAGGACGTCGGGGTGCCACATCTCAGCGGGGTGCCTTGACCGCGATGACGGGGCAGTGGGCCTCCAGCAGGATCCGCTGGGAGTGGCTGCCGAGCAGCAGCTTGCCGACCGGCGTGCGGTGCCGCACCCCGATGACGATGCCGCGGACGTGGAGCTCCTGGGACAGATCCAGGATCTCCTCCGCCGCGTCCTTGCCCCGCACCAGCTGGCGCAGGGTGTAGGTCAGGCCCTCGGCGTCCAGGTTGGCGCGCACCCTGGCGACCTCGGCGTCGGTCGCGAAGGTGGTGTCCGGTGGGTCGCTCTGCGCCGAGACGTTGACGACGAGCAGCTCGTCGCCGTGGATGTTGGCCTCGCCGATGGCGTGCTCGAGCGCCGCCTCGCCCTCGGGGGTGGGCGTGTAACCGACGATGATCATCAAGGTGGCGTGTCTCCCTCGGTCGACGGAGCCGATATCGGCCCCTCCCCGATCATGCCAGCGCGGGGCCGGTGTGCCGAGAGGGTGACGGCGCGCGTCGTGCGCCGAACGGTCGACGGCGGGACGCGACTCGGGGGCTCGCCCGAGAGAGTTGAGCGGAATAGACTCAAGTTTGTCGGCGTTGGGCCGATGACCTGCACGGATGATCAGCAACGCTCGGAGGCACCGTCCGATGGACGCCACGTTCACGACGAAGTCGCAGGAGGCCCTCACGGCGGCGTTGCAGGCCGCGACCGCGGCCGGGAACCCCCAGCTCGAGCCCGTCCACGTGCTCGAGGCGCTGCTCGCGCAGGCCGGCGGCATGCACATCGGTCTGCTCGACGCCGTCGCTGTCGACCGGCCGGCCCTGACGCGGCGCCTCGTCGAGATCCGGTCCGCCCTGCCGGCGGCCTCTGGCGGCTCGGTCAACCAGCCGACCGTCGCCCGTGCCCTCGGTGCGGTGCTCACGGCCGCCGGGGCGGAGGCGAAGGCGCTCGGCGACGAGTTCGTCTCCACCGAGCACCTGCTGCTGGGGATCGCGGCGGGCCCCTCGCCGGCGGCCCAGGCGCTGCAGGCCGTCGGCGCGACGCGGGACGCGCTCGCCGCCGCCCTGCCGACGGTGCGCGCGGGCCGGGTGACCTCCGCCGACCCCGAGGACAGCTACCAGGCGCTGGAGAAGTACGGCGTCGACCTCACCGCAGCGGCCCGCGAGGGGCGGCTCGACCCCGTCATCGGGCGCGACAGCGAGATCCGTCGCGTCATCCAGGTGCTCTCACGACGGACGAAGAACAACCCCGTCCTGATCGGCGAGCCCGGCGTCGGCAAGACGGCAGTCGTCGAGGGCCTGGCCCAGCGGATGGTCGACGGCGACGTGCCCGAGTCCCTGCGTGGCAAGCGGCTCATCGCCCTGGACCTCGCCTCGATGGTCGCCGGGGCCAAGTACCGCGGGGAGTTCGAGGAGCGGCTCAAGGCAGTGCTGGCCGAGATCAAGGCCTCAGACGGCCAGGTGGTCACCTTCATCGACGAGCTGCACACCGTCGTCGGCGCCGGCGCGGCCGAGGGCTCGATGGACGCGGGCAACATGCTCAAGCCGATGCTCGCCCGCGGCGAGCTGCGCCTTGTCGGCGCCACGACGCTGGACGAGTTCCGCGAGCGGATCGAGAAGGACCCGGCCCTCGAGCGCCGGTTCCAGCAGGTCTTCGTGGGTGAGCCGTCGGTCGCGGACACGGTGGCGATCCTGCGCGGCATCGCAGGCAAGTACGAGGCGCACCACAAGGTCACCATCTCCGACGCGGCGCTCGTCGCGGCCGCGACGCTGTCCGACCGGTTCATCACCGGCCGCCAGCTGCCCGACAAGGCGATCGACCTGGTCGACGAGGCCGCCTCGCGCCTTCGGATGGAGCTGGACTCCTCGCCGACCGAGATCGACGTCCTGCAGCGCGCCGTCCGCCGCCTGGAGATGGAGGAGACCTACCTCGCCTCCGCCGACGACGACGCCTCGCGTGAGCGGCTGGTCAGGCTGCGGGCCGAGCTCGCCGACCGGCGCGAGGAGCTGGCCCTGCTGACGCTGCGCTGGGAGTCCGAGCGCGCCGGGTCCAACCGGCTCGGCGACCTGCGGGTCCGGCTGGACGAGCTGCGCACGACCTTCGAGCGGGCCTATCGCGAGGGCGACTACGAGGTCGCGGCACGCCTGCAGAACGGGGAGATCCCCGCCGTCGAGCGGGAGATCGCCGCCGCGGAGGCCGCCCTGGACCAGCGCGACGTCCCCGCGGGGGTCGAGGGCCCTGCCGTGCCGCCGATGATCGCGGAGAAGGTCGGTCCCGACGAGATCGCCGAGGTCGTCTCCGCCTGGACCGGCATCCCCACCGGGCGGCTGCTCGAGGGCGAGACGGCCAAGCTGCTGCGGATGGAGGAGGTGCTCGGGGCCCGCCTCATCGGTCAGCGTCAGGCCGTCGAGGCCGTCTCGGACGCCGTCCGACGCTCGCGCGCCGGGGTGTCCGACCCCGACCGGCCGACCGGCTCCTTCCTCTTCCTCGGGCCGACCGGCGTCGGCAAGACCGAGCTGGCCAAGTCCCTCGCCGACTTCCTCTTCGACGACGAGCGCGCCATGGTGCGCCTCGACATGTCCGAGTACGGCGAGAAGCACTCCGTCGCCCGCCTCGTCGGCGCGCCGCCCGGGTACGTGGGCTACGAGGAGGGTGGCCAGCTCACCGAGGCGGTGCGGCGGCGCCCGTACGCGGTGATCCTGCTGGACGAGATCGAGAAGGCGCACCCCGAGGTGTTCGACATCCTGCTCCAGGTGCTCGACGACGGGCGGCTGACCGACGGGCAGGGGCGCACGGTCGACTTCCGCAACGTCATCCTCGTGCTCACCTCGAACCTGGGCTCGCAGTTCCTCGTCGACCCGCTGCTCTGCGTGCAGGACAAGCGCTCGGCCGTCATGGAGGCCGTGCACCGCGCCTTCAAGCCCGAGTTCCTCAACCGGCTGGACGACGTCGTGCTCTTCGACCCGCTGAGCCTGGCGGAGCTGGGCGAGATCGTCGAGCTCCAGGTCGAGCGGCTCGCGGCACGGCTCGCCGAGCGACGGCTCACCCTCGTGGTGAGCCCGGCCGCCCGCGAGTGGTTGGCGATCGAGGGGTTCGACCCGGCATACGGGGCCCGGCCGTTGCGTCGTCTCGTCCAGCGGGAGATCGGCGACCGGCTGGCCCGGCTCCTGCTTGCGGGCACCGTGGCCGACGGGACGACCGTCGAGGTGGATGCCGCACCCGGCGCCGACGGACTGGTGGTCCGTCCGGTGGTCGCCGGCTGAGGCCGGCCCGTCAGCCTGCGGCGTCCGGGTCGGTCACCGAGCCGACGGCCCCGCCCTGGGGGGCGACGGCCAGGCAGACGCCGGTGCGGTCACCCTGACCCCAGCTGCGCTCCGACGGCGACCAGACGACGGACCGGAAGCCGGCCTCGCGCTGCGCGGTGTCCATCTCGCACCAGGCCTGCACGCGTCGGCCGACCTCGTCCTGCCCCGGCCACCGGTCGCCGGGCAGTGGGAGAAGGCCGACGACCTCGGCCTCGTGCTCGGTGGCACAGGGCACCACCCAGACCCGCCCGACGGAGCCGTCCGCCGGCAGGGCCCGCAGGCAGTGACCTGGCCGCAGCTGGCCGACGTGGGCGCTGACGGGCCCGTCCACCTCGCCGAGCGGTCGGCGGTCCAGCAGCATCCGCACGCCGAAGGCCGTCCCGGCGACCAGGGCGACGACGAGCGCGACGATGACGACCACGGCGACGACCCGCAGGGCGCGGCGTGGGGGTCGGGGGGCTGGGGGGCCGGTGGGCACCGGGGACCGCCAGCCCGGCGCGTAGTACGCCTGGTCGGGGTAGTAGGCACCGGCCGCCGGCTGCCCAGGGGTGACCTGCGGCGAGCCCTGCGGCGTCCAGCCCCCGGGCGGGGGCGGGGGCGCGGGCGCGGGGGTGCTCATTCCGTCTCCTGCGCGAGGTCGACGACGACGGGCACGTGGTCCGAGGCCCCCTTGCCCTTGCGTTCCTCGCGGTCGATCGTCACCTGGCTGACCCGTTCGGTGAGCGCCGGGGAGGTGTACGCGAAGTCGATCCGCAGACCCCTGTTCTTCGGGAACGCCAGCTGCTGGTAGTCCCAGTAGGTGTACTTGCCCGCCTCGGGCAGGTGGACGCGGGAGACCTCGGTGAACCCGATCTCGGCGAAGGCCGCGAACGCCGCCCGCTCGGCCGGGGTGACGTGGGTCTGACCCTCGAAGGCGCTGACGTCCCAGACGTCGGTGTCCAGCGGGATGACGTTCCAGTCCCCGACGAGGGCGAGCTGGGCGTGCGGGTCGCCGAGCTGCGGGTCGATCCACCCCGCGGCCGCCGTGCGCAGCCGGGCGAGCCACTCGAGCTTGTAGGCGTAGTGCGGGTGGTCCGGAGCCCGACCGTGCGGCACGTACAGGCTCCACACCCGCACACCGCCGCAGGTGGCCCCGATCGCCCTGGCCTCCACGACCGGGTCCGGGTCGCCGAAGGTCGGCTGGTCGGGGAACCCGACCTCGACCTCGGCCAGGCCGACCCGCGAGACGAGGGCCACCCCGTTCCACTGGCTCAGGCCGACGTGCGCGACCTCGTACCCCGCGGCCTCGAAGGCCGCGTGCGGGAACTGGGCGTCGCTGCACTTGGTCTCCTGGAGCGCCAGCACGTCGGTGCCGGTCCGCTCCAGCCACGCGACGGCGCGGTCCGCCCGCGCACGCACGGAGTTGATGTTCCAGGTCGCGATCCGCATGTGGGCACGCTACCGCCGCGCCGGTCGTTCAGCCGTCGCGCGCCCCGGCGGGCACCGTAGTCTGGCGCCATGGCCACTGCACTGATCACCGGCGCGAGCGCGGGCCTCGGCCTGGAGTTCGCCTGGCAGCTCGCGACCGCGCGGCACGACGTCGTCCTGGTCGCCCGCGACACCGAGCGGCTCGAGCGCCTCGCGGGACAGTTGCGCGCCGCGGCGGGCGTGCGCGCCGAGGTCCTGCCGGCCGACCTGGCCGACCGTGCCCAGGTGGAGCGGGTGGCCGACCGCCTGCGCCAGACCGAGCGTCCCGTCGGCCTGCTCGTCAACAACGCGGGCTTCGGGATGGGCGCCTCGTTCGTCGACGGCGACCTCGCGGAGCACGAGCGTGGCCTGGACGTCATGGTCCGCGCCGTCATGGTGCTCTCCCACGCCGCCGCCGCGCCGATGGTCGAGCGGGGCCGCGGGGCGATCCTCAACGTCTCCTCGATCGCCGCGCTCAGCGCCTTCGGCACGTACTCGGCGGACAAGGCCTGGGTCCGGGTGTTCACCGAGGGGCTGGCCGTCGAGCTGCGCGGAACCGGAGTGACCGCCACCGCGCTGTGCCCCGGTCTGGTCCGCACCGAGTTCCACGAGCGCGCCGGCCTGGGCGGCGAGGGCTTCCCCGAGCTGGCCTGGCTCAACGCCGACGACGTCGTGGCCGCGGCACTGGCCGACGTGCGGCGCGGGGCGGTCATCTCCACCCCGAGCCTGCGCTACGGGCTGGTCTCGGAGGTCGCACGGCTGCTGCCCCGGGCCGCGATCCGCGCGCTGTCCGGCGTCGACCGCCGGTCCAAGGACGCGACCGAGCCCGACGACGAGTCCTGAGTCCGGTGTCGGCCCGGTGCCGACCAGTAGCCTTGCCGGTGTGACCGACCTTCTGCGTCCCACCCCCCGTGAGCAGCTGCGCGACCTTGTCGCCGAGCTCGCCGTCGTGCACGGCGACGTGACGCTGGCCTCCGGCCGGCAGGCGGACTACTACGTCGATCTGCGTCGGGTGACGCTGCACCACCGGGCGGCGCCGCTGGTCGGCCACGTGCTGCTCGACGTGCTGGAGGAGGCAGGTCTCGGCCCCGGGGAGATCGATGCCGTCGGCGGGCTGACCCTGGGCGCCGACCCGGTCGCCGCGGCCCTGCTGCACGCGGCCGCCTCCCGAGGCCAGGACCTCGACGCCTTCGTCGTCCGCAAGGGGGGCAAGGCGCACGGGATGCAGCGCCGGATCGAGGGGCCCGATGTCGCCGGCCGGCGCGTCGTGGCCGTCGAGGACACCTCCACGACAGGGGGGTCGGTGATGACTGCTGTCGAGGCCCTGCGCGCGGCCGGCGCCGAGGTGGTCGCCGTTGCCGTCATCGTCGACCGCCGCACCGGGGCCAGGGAGCGGATCGAGGCCGAAGGGCTGGCCTACCACTCCGTCTTCGGCCTGGAGGACCTCGGGCTGGCCTGACCTCGGCGGGTCGAGACCGCCCTTCCGGGCTCATGCCCGGCCGGCGACGTGCCGATGCACCGGCCATGAGTCCCCTGCCCGTCGAGCGCGCGCCGGGGCCGAGATGAGCGCCGAGCTGCTCGCCCTGGTCCCGATGCTCCTGGTCCCCCTGCTCCTCGTGCTGCGCTGGTACGCGATGTACCGCCGCGAGGAGGCCACGAAGGCGTGGGCCGGGCGCATCGGTTGGACCTTCGTCGGTGCGGACTCCTCGCTGGCCCAGCGCTGGACCGGCACCCCGTTCGGCACCGGCGGCTCCCGGCGCACCTCGGAGGTGGTCGTCGGGACGTACTCCGGCCGGCCCGCGCGGAGCTTTGCGTACCAGTACACGACCAACCGCGGCAAGGAGCGTCAGACCTACGCCTTCCACGTCGTCACCCTGGCCCTGCCCGCGTACCTGCCGAACGTCCAGCTCACCCCGGACGGGTTCGGGGCCAAGCTCGAGCGGGCCCTGGGCGGTCAGGACATGGTCTTCGAGTCCGAGGACTTCAACCGTGCCTGGCGCGTGGAGACCTCCGACCCGAGCGTCGCGCACGCCGTCGTGCACCCACGCCTGATGGAACGCCTGCTGCAGTCCGACGCGCGTGGGCTGATGCTGCGCATCGAGGGCACCGACATCCTGTGCTGGAGCGCCGGGAGCCCGGACCTCGACCAGGTGGCCCGTCGGCTGGGCGTGCTCAACGCCGTGGTCAACGCCGTCCCGCGGCACGTCTGGCTCGACCACGGCTACGATCCGGCAAGGACCTGAGGAGGACTCCGTGGAGATCGTCACCATCATCATCGTCGCGCTGGTCGCGCTGGTCGTCATCGGCGGGCTGTGGGCGGTCGCGACGTACAACGGCTTCGTCCGGCTGCGCAACCTGGTCCAGGAGTCCTGGCGGCAGATCGACGTCGAGCTGCACCGGCGGCACGACCTCATCCCCAACCTCATCGAGACCGTCAAGGGCTACGCGGCGCACGAGCGCGGGGTCTTCGAGGCCGTCAGCGTCGCCCGCACCGCCGCGATCGCGCCGGCGAGCGGGCCCGCGCAGCAGGCGGCCAACGAGAACCAGCTCACCGCGGCGCTCGGCCGGCTCTTCGCCGTCGCCGAGGCCTACCCGGTGCTGCGGGCCAGCGAGAACTTCGCCCAGCTGCAGACCGAGCTGACCACCACCGAGGACCGGATCGCCGCCGGCCGCCGGTTCTACAACGCCAACGTGCGTGAGCTCAACACCAAGGTCGAGACCTTCCCGGCCAACCTCATCGCGAACGGCTTCGGATTCACGCGCGCCGAGTACTTCGAGACCGAGGACCCGGCCGTCCGCGCCGTCCCGACCGTCGACTTCGGCGGGCTGCGGGACTGATCAGGCCTCGGTCCGCGGCTCGGGCTCGGCGAGCTCGGCCAGGGCCCGGATCTGTCGGATCTCCGCGCGCTTCTTCAGGCCTTCGACCACCATCGGCGCCACCGAGGCGAAGATGATCGCCAGCAGGATGTACTCGATGTTGTGCTGCACGAAGGCGAACCCACCGAGCCAGTAGCCCAGGGTGGTCACCCCGACGCCCCACAGCAGCGCGCCGATCATGTTGAACGTGATGAAGTGCCGGAAGTTCATCCGGCCGACGCCGGCCGCGACCGGGGTGAACGTCCGCACGATGGGCACGAACTGGGCCAGGATGATCGCCTTGCCGCCGTGCTTCTCGAAGAAGGCGTGCGTCCGGTCGATGTGCTCGCGCTTGAACAGCCGCGAGTCCGGCCGGTCGAAGATCCTGGGGCCTGCCCGGTAGCCGATGAGGTAGCCGGTGGAGTTGCCGAGCACCGCGGCCGCGAACATCAACGGCAGCACCTGCCACAGCGGCATGTCGATGACGCCGCTGCCCACGAACAGCCCCAGCGTGAAGAGCAGGGAGTCGCCCGGCAGGAAGAACCCGATCATCAGACCGGTCTCGGCGAAGATCACCGCGACCACTCCGAGCACTGCCCACGGCCCGAGCCAGTCGACGAGGTTGGTGAGGATCGTCGCGGGGTCGAGCCACTCCGGGCCGAGGGTGCGGACCGGTCCGGTCATCACGTCGGCCGCGACCTGGGCAAGGGATGCGGTGAGAGTCACGCGTCCCAGGGTACGGGGCGCCCCCGCCGCTGCGCGTGTGGGTCATGTGAGGGCTGCGTGGGTGGCTCTCGCCGGCGCCGTCGGCGGTAGGGTCGGCCGCGACGACCGGCAAGGCCCCAAGGGGGTGGTGGACGATCATGGACGACGTGCTCGAGCTCCGCGCGGTGACCCGCACCTTCGGGCAGCGCACGGCCCTGGACGCGGTGTCCTTCGCCGTCCGACCCGGCCGCACCACGGGGTTCGTCGGGGCTAACGGCGCGGGCAAGACGACGGCGATGCGGATCGTCCTGGGGGTGCTGGCGGCGGACAGCGGCGAGGTGACGCTCGGCGGTGATCCGCTGACCCTTCCGGTGCGTCGCCGGTTCGGCTACATGCCCGAGGAGCGCGGGCTGTACCCGAAGATGGCGATCGCCGACCAGCTCGTCTACCTGGGCCGGGTGCACGGGCTCAGCCGGGCCGACGCGCGGACCCGTACCGCGGCGCTGCTCGAGCAGCTCGGGCTGGCCGACCGCTCGCGCGACCTGCTGCACACGTTGTCCCTCGGCAACCAGCAGCGCGTGCAGGTGGCCGCGGCCCTCGTCCACGACCCGGTGCTGCTGGTCCTCGACGAGCCGTTCTCCGGCCTGGACCCGCTGGCCATCGATGCCATGGGTGAGCTGCTCCGGTCGCGCGCCGCCGACGGCGTGCCGGTGCTCTTCTCCTCCCACCAGCTCGACCTCGTCGAGCGGCTGTGCGACGACGTCGTCATCATCGACGACGGCAGGGTGGTCGCCGCGGGGGAGGCCGGTGCGGTCCGCAGCGGCTCTGCCGACCGGCGGATCCGGCTCGTCGTGGAACCGCACGCCACCTCTGACGCGACGTTCCCCACCGGGGTGGTCGGCGCCAGCGTGCTGAGCCACCAGGGCGACGGCTGGGTCGTCGCCCTGGCTGCGGGCGCAGACGACCAGGCCCTGCTGGCCGCCGCCCAGGCGCACGGCGTGGTCAGGGAGTTCAGTCCCGTGGTACCGACGCTGGCCGAGATCTTCCGGGAGGTCGTGCGATGAGCGGGTCGGTGAGGTCAACGGCCGGGGAGCTGACCGCTTGGACGGCCGTGCGGGTTGTCGCGGGACGCGAGATCGCGGTCAAGCTGCGCGACAGGGCCTTCATCGGCTCGACCGTCTTCATGCTCCTGCTGGTGACGGCCGCGACGGTCATCCCCGTCCTGCTCAGCCAGCAGACCCCCGCGCTGCGGATCGCCGTCCAGGGGGCGGCGGCCGCCCAGGTGGTCGACCTGGCGGCCGCGCTCGGCGAGCAGGCCAAGGAGTCCGACAGCGCGGTGCCGCCGACGCTCGCGCTGCTCGGGGCAGGTGGGCTGCCGGCGGCCGATGTCACGAGTGTCGAGGTCGAGCCCGGCGGGGATGTCCAGCGACTCGTGCTCGACGGCGACGTCGTCGCCGCCGTCGTCGGGGACGAGCTGGACGGCCTGCGGGTGCTCGGCGCTCAGGGTGTCCCGAGCGAGGTCGACGTGCTTGTCCGCGCCGCGGCCACCCAGCTGCAGATCGCCCATGCCGCGCAGGACGGAGCCCTGACGGACGCGCAGGTCCAGGCCCTGACCAGCCCGGCGCCGCCGGCCGTCGAGCTGCTGGACGCCCGGCCGACCGGTTCGGTGCCGCCCGAGCTGCTCGTCATCGTCTTCGCGTTCCTCTTCTACCTCTCGGTGCTCACGTTCGGGATGTCGATCGCGCAGAGCGTCGTCGAGGAGAAGCAGTCGAGGGTCGTCGAGCTGCTCGTTGCGGCGCTGCCGGTGCGGTGGCTGCTGGCAGGCAAGGTGCTCGGCAACACAGTGATGGCCGTTGGCCAGATCGTCGTCATCCTCGGCGCCGGGCTGCTCGGCGCGATGGTGGGCGGTCAGGGCGAGGTGCTGCGCCAGGTGATCGGCGCCTCCGGCTGGTTCGTCCTGTTCTTCGTCCTCGGCTTCGTCATGCTCGCCTGCCTGTGGGCGGTGGCCGGCTCGCTCGCCTCGCGGGTCGAGGACCTGCAGTCCACGACGGTCATCATGCAGGTGCTCGTCATCGTGCCGTTCTTCGCCGCGGTCTTCGCGATCGACCCGGGTCCCACCCAGCGGGTGCTGTCCTACATCCCGTTCACGGCCCCGCTGCTGATGCCCGCGCGGGTGGTGCTGGGCAACGCCGCTGCGTGGGAGCCCGTGGTCGCGGCGCTCGGCGTGCTCGTCACGGCAGTGCTCTTCGTGCTGCTCGGGGCACGGCTGTACGAGGGTTCGGTGCTGCACACCACGTCCCGGCTCAAGGCCGTCCAGGCCTGGCGGGGGGCCACTCGGTGAGCCCAGCCCCGTTGCCGGTCACCCTCGGCACGCCCCTGTCCCCCGGGGCCACCCGGGTGCTGCCGGACCCCGCTCGCGCGATCGCCCGACTCGCGCGGAGTCGCCCCTGGCTCGCGGGATCGCCCCTCTGACAGGCGACCCTGCATCACCGGGGCGACCTGGCGGCGGGCAGCGGGGGCAGTGGCGGGGCAGCGGTGGGCGCAGCAGCGGGCGGCTGGGCTTCGGGGCGGCGGGCAACAGAGGGGCCGCGGGGTGGGCGAGACTGGTGGTGTGGAGGAGCGGGAGGTCGGGGTCGGGCCGTGGCCGGGCGGGCCGACGGCGTGGCCGGACGATCCGCGCTACGACCAGCAGCTGCTGGCTGAGGGGGACCGGCGCAACGTCGTCGACCGCTTCCGCTACTGGACGGTCGAGGCGGTCGTCGCCGACCTGGACACCCGCCGACACCCCTTCCATGTGGCGATCGAGAACTGGCGGCACGACCTCAACATCGGGTCCGTGGTGCGCACGGCGAACGCCTTCCTGGCCGCTGAGGTGCACATCGTCGGACGTCGGCGGTGGAACCGACGAGGCGCGATGGTGACCGATCGCTACCAGCACCTGCGCCACCACGGTCAGGTTGCCGACCTGGTGGGATGGGCCGCCACCGCCGGGCCGGACGGCACCCCGCTGCCGCTGATCGGGATCGACAACGTCCCGGGGTCCGTGCCGCTGGAGGGCTACCCGCTGCCGCCGGCGTGCGTGCTGCTGCTCGGACAGGAGGGTTCGGGGCTTTCGGACGACGCCGTCGCGGCCTGTGACGCCGTGCTGCACATCCGTCAGCTCGGCTCGACCCGCTCGCTCAACGCGGGCGCTGCGGCGGCGATCGCGATGCACACCTGGGTGGTCACCCACGGCGAGCCCGCCGGCTGAGCCGCAGTGACGCGTCGGTCACCGAGCCGGAGCCGCTCAGAGGGCTCAGCCACCACGTCAGTGCGCCGTGGGCGACCGTGAACCCGGCGCTGCCCACGATCGGCCGCTCGACCACGAAGCGCGGCACGTCCCCTCGGGTGCCCTGTCGGGAAGCCGGCGGGCGCCACCCCGGAGGTCCCGACCCGCCTGGGGTGATCCGTGCCACGATGGGGTCGCTCGCACCCCACGGAACCGCAGGAGAAGCCATGGCCATCGCCACCCCCGAGGTCTGCACC
>Ga0105047_10006088_pt1 | contig 20540 bp, 17 predicted proteins | sample MAT04_FD_78384 | JGI IMG/M metagenome (GOLD analysis project Ga0105047, IMG submission 78384) | Freshwater microbial communities from Lake Fryxell liftoff mats and glacier meltwater in Antarctica - MAT-04 (megahit assembly) | ecosystem: Environmental > Aquatic > Freshwater > Ice > Liftoff...
CCCCCGAGTCCAGGCGATTCGCCCGGACCTCCCGGCCGCCTTCGTCGCGATTTGCGATCGCTGCCTCGCAACGAAGCCCACCGACCGCTACCTCACTGCGGCGGCCGTGGCCCACGAGCTTCGCCGGGTTACTTCTTCTCGAACTGCACGAGCGTGATCGCCGGCTGAGCTAGCGGCATTTTCAAATACGGCGTCTGCTTCTCCTCGCTCGCCTTGTAGACCTCCCGGTAGACGTACGCCATCAGGTCGTACACGTTCATCTCCCCGGTCTCATGGTCGTACACCGTATCACTTTCGCATTGAAGTGCCCGCACGACCGCCATGGTAAAGAGTCCGCCACGGTCTCGGGCGAGTGCCTCTTCGTGGCCCAGAGCGGCACAGATCACAGTCGCTCGGGTGTCGACATCCGCGAGCGAACGCGCCGCATCGTCCGAACCCGAGCGGAGCGCTCCAATCTGACCGGCGTGACAGGAGTCCAGAAGGACCACCACCTGACACGGGAAGTCCGTCAGGCTCTGGCGAAGGACCTTCCCGGAAATGGCCGTCGTCTGAAGCGATGCATTGTTGGTCGGGTCTGCCTCGTGAGTCAAAAGGAAGACATCGCCATCGTCGCGGCGACCGTGGCCGGCGAACGAGAGGACGAACAGGTCATTCGTCTTCGCGGAATCTCGGACGTCCTGGATCGCACCGAGAACCTTCTCCCGCGTGGCGGCCGCGTTGAGGAGTTTCCTGCCGTGGACTGCCTTGTAGTAGTTGCCGGTCGTGCTCGCGGCTGCGAATACTTCGGAGAGCTTCTCGGCGTCTGAGGCGGCAAATGTGAAGTTCTTGATCGTTTTAGAATGCTCATAAAGACTGACTCCGACGGCCACGTGATAGAGCGTCGGACGATCGGACAGCACCTGGAGACTTTTGATTTCGATCGGGTTCGAAACGCTCGGCGAATCGTCCTTGGACTTGGCAATCACGACTAGTTTATGCTTCCCCGGCGGCAGATCGACGTCCCAGAGTTGCTCGTAACTCGTCTTCTCCTTTCCCGATTCAAACGTCACCACACCCTGTCCTGTGGAGAGTTTCCGGCCATCGACATAGAGCGCCAACGACTTGATCGGCTGCTCCGGGCAACCCTGCTGGGCGGTCACCATGACCTTGATTCGAGGGTTCTCCTTCACCTCCACAAGCGTGAGGGTGACGCCGGGCGGTAGCAACTTGTCCACGGCATTCTCACCGCGGGGAACCTCAATCTTTTGTGCGATCAGTGCGTTGTTGGCTGCGAGCACGGCCTCGGCCACGCTACCTTCTTCCAACACCCGAGAAATCACATCCGGGCGATAGAGCGCTTTTTGGAACTGCTCGGCTGGGTAGAACTCGACCGCTCGGTTCGGTCCATGATCGACTTTCCAGCGTATCAATCGCTCGCCCCCGGGCGAGGCTGCGTAATATCCCTTCGGTGTCCAAACAATCCAGTTCTATCCAACACTGACGATGTTCAACAACAACTCGAACTCGTTGCGGTCGATTCGGTAGATATCGAGGGCTAAGTTGAGACGAGACACCAGGAGATACTTTCCGTCCGACGAGACGACGAGTTGATCGGCCAACAAACTACGCGATTCGATTTTGGACATGACCTTTCCCGTCACTCCATCGATGTGGTAGAGTCCGCCGGTGGTGCCACCCAGAATCACACCGAGTTTCCCCTTGGGAGTGACGTAGGTCGCACTGCTTCTGCTATATTCGATCTCCGAGACGACCAGCTTTTCCTTATAAGAGAACGCCATCCCCGGTTTCCCATCGGGTCGCTTCTCCCACTGGAATCCGACAGGGTCGGACCGCCAGAGGCTGTACCCTGCGAACGATCCTTTTCGGAGCGGCTGGAGCGTCGCCAGGTTCAGACCCGCCACCAGATCCCTGGGGTCCGACTTCGGGTAGATCTTCTGTTGGAACCCCCAGGCGACCGACTTGCTATCCTTGCTGAATCCCACGACCGAGGGAACCGGATCGGCTTGTCCAATCCGCCGAATCAGCATACTTTGCGGTAAGTCGAACAAATGAACCTGGAAACCGGGACCGCTGGCCGCGGCCAGAATCTTCCCGTTCGGTGCGATGGCGATTGGGTGCTTGGGTTGGATTTGAATCGGCCAGGTGTGCGTTGCTTCGATCGTTGCGTTTTTGAGATTGACTGTGCAGACTTGGACCTTGGACTTTTGTTCGGCAGCAAGGATGAGTCTGTCATCGTCCGTGATCCTGACGACACGTTGACCTGGGAAATCGGGAACCGATATCGTCGCGCCCTCCTGCTTTCCTTCTGCGGACCAAAGGTTAATGTCCATCGCGGCTCCGTCAAGCTTCCAAGCAACGATCCGTCCGTCCGATGCGTAGGCGGCCCGTCGATCATTCGCTTCTGGGAGTACGGTCAGAGGGACCTTGGGGACGATGGGAAGTTTTTTGTCCAATGGTGGCGAGGCATCCCACACTTGGACCTGGCTATTATCTTTCCCGCTCCAACTCACGAGAAGCCGGTTCCCGTCGCGATTGAATGCGACGCTGATAACTTGAGAGTTTCGATTGATACGGTGGGTAAGCACTGGCATTCGCTGATCCCACGTTCGGATATCCCAAATAAAAGCGCGGAGATCGCCACCGATTACCAGTCGTTGGGAATCTGGAGAAAAGGTCAGGTACTCTTCGTCGTAATTCCCCGAGTCCAATGACTTGGAAGCTCCAGTTTCAAGGTTGAGTAGCCAGACTAAGATCTTGGCGTCTTTCCCCCAATACGTCACCGCTGCGGTTCGGCCGTCCGGCGAGACTGCAACCTTCCTCAACTCGTTGGGAAGTCTCCAGGTTCGCTCGCGTTCGCCGGTCGAGACGTTCCAAAGGTGAACGTCGTTCGTCTCTACGGTCACGAATTTGCTCCCGTTGCCGGAGAAGGCGAGCGCAACGAGAGGAGTCGAATGGTCGGTGTTCAGGGCAAGCGAAACCTTCGGCGCCTTTTCCTTTGGCGGTTGTGCAACGCCAGCGGCTGTCAAGGTCAAGACCCAGAGACCGATCAAACTGGAACGCATGACAAACCTCGCTTCGATATTTTCCAGGTTTCTCGCACCTTCGACGCGAACGGCGAAAGCGACCCCCGGTTACTTGACCAGGATCAACGCTGGCTGTGCCGGGGGAATCCGAAAGCACGGGGTTTGCTTGGATTCACTTTCTTGAGTCACTGCTTGATGAACGTATGCCATGAGGTGAAGGACGTTCACCTCGCCGTTCGGATTGAAGAACGCGCCCGGCGCTTTGGTCAACGAGCGGACGACGGCCCCGGTAAAGAGGCCCTTCCCATTGATGGCAAGAGCTTCTTCGTGATCGTGGGCCGCACACAGCACCGTCACGCGGACGTTAAGACTCGCGAGCGTTCCCAGGGCATCTTCAGAGCCCGACTTCAATTTGGCACCGGCGAAAGCCCCCGAGTAGCAGGAGTCCAACAACACCAAAACCTGACAGGGGAATTCGGCCAATTTCTCGGCGAGGACTGCTCCCGAGATCGCCGACTTCGTGAGGGTTTGGAAGTCCGTAGGGTCCGCTTCGTGTGTAAGCAAAAAGAATTCGCCGTTCTTGCGAACGCTGTGGCCCGCAAACGAAAAGATGAACAGATCATCCGGTTTGACGGGAGTCTCGCGGATCGCGTCGATCGTCGCCAGGACATTGGCTTGCGTGGCTTCCTTGTCGTACACCGGTTTGCTATTCACACGTTGGAATAGGAGACCGCGGTTCGTGACGGTCTGGAGTGTTTGGGACAGCAACACCGCATCCGGTTGGGCTGCCCCCAGGTCCAGCTTCGCTTCCTTGTACTTGTTGATCCCTATGCCAACATGGTGGAGCGTTGGACGATTTTTCAATGCGGCTGGACACGTCACTTCAATCCGATTGGACATGCTCGGCGTATCGTCCACCGATCGCGCCAGCACCGAGAGGTCGTGGACGCCGGGTTCCAGGGTGAACTGCCAGGTGTTGCCTTTGATCTCGAACTGTTTCTTCTCTTGTCCTTTCGCGAATTCGATGTAGCTCGCCTTGTCCGCCAAGGGCCGATTGTCCACAAGGAGCCGAATGGATTTGATCGGTTGCTCCGGCACGGATTCTGTAGCAGTCAACGTCACCGTCACAACTGGCAGCTTGGACTTGTCAACTGCCCACACGACCCCCGGCGGGAGTAATTTCTCCGGACTCTTGAGAACTGGGGCAACCGCGACACCTGCTTTCGTCCGGGCTGCGTTCGCGGCGTCCAGGGCTCCGGAGACGCTTCCCTTCTCCAACACGAGTTGGATCACATCCGGGCGACGGAGTTGCTTGCGAAAGTGCTCCGCGGAGTAGTAGCTCGGCAACTTGTCGATTCCGTTGTCGACCTTCCAGCCGATGAGTTGTTCGCCGCCCGGGCTGGCAGCGTAATAACCTTCCGGTGTCCAGGCGATCCAGTCCTTGTCCTTGACGAACAACGACAGCAAAAGTTCCCCATCTTTGATGGACCACACGCGAAGTTTTTGGTCGTTGGCGATGGTCATGAGGTACTGCCCGTCCGGCGACGGGGCGATCGAACGGACGACCCCAGTATGGTGAAGGGTATGGAGCAATCGACCATTATTGATGTTGTGAATCGTCGTTGTCCAATTCCGCGTCACGGCGGCGCGATTCGTCCCGATTAGGGTCATCGGCCCATCCTCTGTCGTCAGACGCGACGATTCCTTGAGCGTGGACAGCACCGCACCGCCCTTGAGAATTTTGACCTCGTTGGCCTTCGACCCGCTGAGGGACAATGCTCCCTGTTCCGTGATGGGGCCGGTGAACTTCTTATCGCCTGCGACAAACGTCAGGTCGGCAAGACGGAATGCCCGCGGCTCTGTCACGGTCGTCCGTTTCGGGTCGGCGGCTTTCCAGGCGACCGTCTTTCCGTCCGGACTCCACCCCGCTTGGATGTCGTCGGTACTGAGCCAAGACCTCGTACCGTATTGCTTTTCGACTTTCCCATTCGACGCGTTCCATAGGAGGACGTGGTGTGAGCCGTGGATCCCCCCTGACGTGGCCGCCATGGTGCCATCCGGAGACAACGCCCCCGCCCGCACGAAGCCGCCTTCATCCTTGCGTTGGATTTCCGATTTTTTGACACCCGTTTTCACATCAAAAATCGCTGCTTTATAGGTGTGAGACCAGGTGACGAGGATGGAATCCGAATGCTTGCTGAATGACACTGATCGCATGAGTTGTTTGGGAAGGAGGTGATGTCGAAGAACACCCTTGCCTTCTTTGTCCGGAATCGACTCCCAAAGTCGACATCCGTCGTTGGTTCCCGTGGCCAACGTCTTTCCATCGAGGCTCCAGGCGATGTTTCGCAGGCTCTGCCCTCGGTCGTCGAGCTCGCCTCCCAGGAACGACCCGATGACGGTGCCGGACTTCATGTCGCGCATCAGGGCGCGACCCTTCGTGAGTTGAAACAGGTTGACGCCCGAGGGGGAAATGGCGAGCGCCTCGACACCAATTTTGGTGTCGATAGTTTGGGTGAGTTTCCCGGTCGATACATCCCAGAAGCGAATCCCGTGGTCATTCCCGCACGAGAGCAATGTCTTACCATCGGGGGAGAAAGTCAGTGCATTGATGAGATCGGTATGACCCCGCAGGACTTTTTCGATTTCACCGTCGGGGAGCTTGAAGATGTAAATTACATCTTCGTAGATCGTATCGCCCTTTTCCGTTTTCCCGATGGGGTACCTCGCGGGAACGGCTATTTTTGCGAAGTCGGCCGAAGGGGCGAACTGGTGGAATCGACACATCCCGGGGCCATAGAGCACCCGAAAGAGTCGATCGTTCGCGAGGTTCCAGATGTGAAATGTTTGGTCGTGGGATCCAGTATACAATCGGCGGCCGGCGATCCCGAACTTCACATTGCCAATTGTGGAGGTGTGCCCTTCGAAGTTCAGCATCAGCGTCAATCGACCCGCGGTGTAAGACTGATCGGTATCCTCCATCGGTGACTGAGCCGATAGAGAGTGCACGACAAGTAATCCCAGCAGGGTCAAACCGAGATATCGCATCGCACGATCCTCCTGTTGCGTTCGGGCGAAGTCCTTGAGTGTTCGACAGGCGTGAGGCAGATTTTGGTTTACCCTCTCCCCTTGCGGGAGAGGGTGGCCCGGCTTTGCGAGCCGGGTGAGGGGTAGGGGCTTCAAGCCATTGGCGGCGCCTCACCCCTCACCCCCGGCCCCTCTCCCGCAAGGGGAGAGGGGAGAAAATCAGCTGCCGCTCGCCTCACCACGTTGTCTATTGAAAGAACGCCCCGGGTCCTGGACCCGGGGTCAGCGAGTGTTATCAATTGGTCACAAGCTTATAGGTCACCCCGACGTTCTGCGGATTGCGCACGGTGATCGTGAAGGTCTTTACCGGTCCAAGATTCCCACTCGGCTTCCAGGTGTACTGACCCGTCCTCACGACTTGATTAAAGTGGACGTAGGTGCCGGTCTGCATCGTGCAGCGCGTCGGGGCGCTGGCACTGAACCCGACAGAGGCAATCGAAAACGTATCGAAGTTGATGTTGTACACGTGAGTCTGTTTGGGCCCGAGCGGACGCACGAACCACTTGGGCCCTCCAATCGCACCGCGAGTTTCCGTGTATTTCCGGGCCTTGACCGTCTTAATCAATGCTGTAATTTCCTTCAGGATTTTCTGATCTTTCGCCAGGGCCGTCGCCTCGTCGAAGTACGCATCCGCGAGGCTCTTGACGCTTTCCGGTTCAATCGACTTGACCTCGGCATCTGGGATCGGCTTGCCATCTTCGCCCAGCACGCTGGGTTTGTCTTTCAATTCGCCGAAGGCTCCTTTCGTTTGGTGGTCCAACTTGAGCAACAGGGCTCCGGCCGTCACCAACGTTTCGGGCCACTTTTCCTCGTGGCCCGTCTCGGCCAGTTTCAAGGCCGTCATATACGTTTCGACATCCGCGGCCTGGGTTTCCTGCTCCTTGATCTTGTCCTCGGAAAGCGGGGCCGCGGGTTTGGGCGGGTCGGCCGCGGGGGATGGTAGCACGGCCAAGGCCGCACCCAGGATTGCCACGCTCGCGGCCATCAACATCATGCGAACCATTTCGAAAACCTCCAGGGATTGAGCGGTTGGGGCTTCACGCGAAGCCGCAAGCGGCTCTGGTCAAACACACCGTCTCAGTCCGCCGACGTTGGCGGGCTGTTGTTCGGGTCACTTCGGCAATTCCCACAGCCGTACAGTGCCATCGTCACTTCCGCTGACGGCTTGGCGACCTTGCAGGAGAAATGCGATCGACTTCACTGCTTTTTTGTGACCGTCGAAGTGGACGATCTCGCAGCCCTTCGCGATGTCCCATAGCCGGATTGTTCCTCCGACATCTCCTGTGATTAACCGCGTGTTGTCCGGTGAGATGGCAAGTGTGAGAATCGCTCCTGAGGCCCCCCAGGTTCGTTCTGCACCCGTCGCAAGATCCCAAACACGAATCGTTGCATCGTCTGCAGTAATCGCTTTTTTGCCGTCGGGTGAAACAGCCAACGCCCGGACCGGTTTCGTGAGTGTCGCGAGTGTTCGAACTGAGCTAAGATCCGCTGCCGATCGCTCGATAATTTTCCCATCCCCACCCGTTGTCAGCAGTCGCTTTCCACCGGAGCCCGGGAGATAGACGATCGCCGAGACTCCACCAGGCCCGTGCGTTGCCAGCAACACGTTGTCCGTGAAATTCAATTGGGAGTTCCACAGGATCAACGTACCATCTTGTTCACCCGTCACGAGGTGCTTCCCGTCCGGAGAGTACGCCAGGGCGTTCAACGGAGTCTTGCAACTCAAAGCCTTGTTTGCCACACGTGCGAACTTCTCGACGTTCCAAAAGAGCACCTCCTGAACCCGCGGCGGATTGACATCGCCGCTGCCGGTCGCCACGGTTTGCCCGTCGGGGCTCAGGGCCACGCAGCGAAGCGGGCTGCGGAGCAGGGTATTCTCGTGCTCTTGGGACTTCCGCTGATCGGGTCGGGCGAGGTTCCATTCGACGATGGTTCGATCGTGGACCACAGAATAAACGACGGGGCCGTCTTTCACGGGATCCACCAGTAAGGCACCAAAAGCGAGTTCCGAATGTTCGCAATGCTTGCGAACTTCGCCGATCAAGCGGAGGGGAACCGTTTTCTTGGCGTTGCTTTCCACCAGGACTGTCTTGGGCCAGAGGAATCGCTTCTCCACGGGCACTGCCGGGCTCAACGTCCATTCTCCGGGTGGCAAAGAAAGCGTTTTCTCTTTGGCAAGGTCGATCGTTCGTTCTTCCCCATCGTGCCGCAAGACGATTACCTTATCGGGCTCGTCGTACTCCAAGGTCACTTCCCCGGGATCGGCAGGCGGTTCCGGGACTGTGACCGAGATCGGGTCCGGCGTGGACATCAAGACCGCGGCCCCAGTCACCCCGGCCGCGAGCAAAACGGCCACGATGGAACCAATCACCCAGCGCCGCCGGGAGGGTTTCGGCCGACGCGACGCTTCGACCTCGCTCAGGGCCACGACGACCGCTTCGGCGGATTCCGGGCGATCACCAGGTTCTTTGTTCAGCAACTGAAGGATCAGCTTTTCGATCTCGAGCGGGATGGCGGGATTGACCTCCCGCGGGGCGGTCGGTTTATCGAGGGCAATGGCCATCAAGATGCCGGTCAGATCGGGGGCGACGAACGGCCGACGGCCGGTCGCCATCTGGTAGAGCACAATGCCCAGACTGAACAAATCGGTGCGCGAGTCCGTCGCCTTCCCTAGCGCCTGCTCCGGAGCCATGTAGGACGGGGTGCCCATAAGTTTCCCCGAGCCACCGCCGACGTCTTCGCCGGTGAGCGCTTGGACGAGGCCGAAGTCGAGGATTTTGATCCGCTCGGGCGAATTTGGTCGGGCCGCTTCTATCCATAAATTCGCCGGCTTGATATCCCGGTGGACGAGCCCGCGGGCATGAGCCACGGCCAGCCCCGTCGCGATTTCCCGGCCGATGCGCAGAATGTCATCCGTCGGCAAAACACCGTTTACGGCCTCCAGCCGATGTTCGAGCGTCTGACCTCGCAGGAGCGGCATGGCCAGGAATGGCACGCCGTTATCCTCCCCGACCTGATAGACCGTGACGATGTGATCGTGCTCGAGGGCGGCGAGTGCCTGGGCCTCTTCCAAAAACCGGGTGCGAACGCTACTGGATGCGACCAGTTGCGGTTTGACGACCTTGAGCGCCACGGACCGTTTGAGAGCCGGGTCCTCGGCTCGGAATACGATCCCCATTCCACCGCCGCCGAGCAGCCCGAGAATTCGGTAGGGTCCGAGCCAACCGAGTTCACCCTCACTTTGGGACGGTCTGAGAAACGGAAAGCGCTCCGGGATGTTTGGCAGTGCCTGCACCACCGGTTCACTACCGGGCCGTTCGCCCCAGCTGAGTGTGACATCGGTCTCTTGCAGACCCGGCAACTCGGGTCTCGGGGCGACCGTCAACTCCTGAGGTGGGGTATCGCCCGACCGGATTGACCGGATCGTCTCCAGGCAGTGCTGACAGGTCGAGACGTGACGTTTGAGAACTTCGCTATCAAACCCTGACAATCGACCGTGAGCGAACTCACCAAGGATCGAAGCATCCGGGCAAAGGGGTTTGGCGATCATAACCGGATCGGGCTCCAGTCCGCGGACCAAGGCGTCCGGGAGTTCGTTACGGATTATGGGGTTTGAAGAAAGTATCCTCGCCGAGGTCCGTTCGGTCGAGAAAATTCCCGAACGACCGGTACGACGGTGATCGGAATTCGATCGGGAGAACATGGTTCACGCCTCGAATCTTCCACAGTTCGACCACTCGAATTCCACGACAGCGACGCCCTCACATCCTCTCCATCGGGGCGGATCCCGCGACCGGACAAAATCCGAAGAGTATTCCGCCGCAAGTTCTTCTGCCATCCCGGTCATACGCTATCTGTATTCCGCCACCGACGAGGTGCCTCATGGCACGGCTTTCTTCGATCAGTCCCGTTTCCCTCGGCTTACACGTGGCTTTCTTGACGGGGCTCGGGAGCACCATCGCCGCGTTTATCGTCCTCGTTGCGATCGATCCCTCGGAGCGAATCGAATCGGGCTACGTGGCCATGCTCCCCTTCGTTGGGTTCGGGGCCGGATTCCTGAGTTTCGCAATCCTCGCCCTGGTTTATAACTGGCTGGCAGCCTTGACGGGAGGCATCGAGTTTAGGATCGCCCTTGATGATACGACCCCAGCGAAGCCTCTCGAATTGGTGCTGACCATTGCGGTCATGCGGAAGATGGTCGGCAATTGGGTCATATTGGAGTGCGAAACCGGGGGGCACGAAGTGCCCTATTTTCAAGGTGGCGAACCTGTCGAAGTCCGCGGCCCGGAGACGCTCGTGCGAACCACGGTCTCCGTGGAAGAGCGGCACGTTCGCACGGCTCGGCCCGGGCGCGTGGCATTCACTTTGCCAGGAGAAGTGAGCTTGGAAGATGTGCGTGGGGCGACGGAAGTGCGAATCATCATTTAGTGGTGCGACCGCAGGTCGCACCACGCCACCGTGCGACCGCAGGTCGCATCGATAATCATCAATCGATCAAAATCCGCCGAATCTCCGTCTGCAACGCTCCCCCCGTCACTTGCACCTGCTTGTTCTCATCCACATATACATCCACTTCCAACCGCACGCCAAACTCACCCGGCAAATAAATCCCCGGTTCAATACTAAAGCAAGTTCGCGGCATCACGCTGCGTTCTTCCTTGGTCTCCAGGCTATCCATGTGGCAGCCGTTGCCGTGGACTTCCTGGCCGATGTTGTGGCCGAGGCGGTGTATGAACTTGTCCCCATAACCTGCCTTCTCGATCACCTCGCGGGCCGCGGCATCGACCATCCAACCTTTCAGCGGTTCGTTGTTCGCAAAGGCCCGTTTTACCCGCTCGATCCCCGCGTCGCGGGCCGCGGCCACAACATGGAAAACCTCGTTGATCTTTTTCGGAATCTGATCACCAACATATCCCACACGTGTGAGGTCCGAGTACACCGACCGCGGCTTGTCCATCTTGGCCCACAGGTCGATCAACACGAAACTGCCGCCTGTAATCTTGCGGTCAATCTCGGTGTTGGGTTCGAAGTGCGGGTCCGCGGAGTGCGGGCCTTCCCCCACAATCGGCGGGCTGTACGTCACCAAGCCATTGTCTTTGAAGTGCTTCATGATCCGGGCTTGCACCGCGGTCTCCACGACGAACCCGTGCTTGCGAATCTCATCGGCAATGAACGCCCAGGCGACACCGTACGCGGAATCCGTGTGCTTCGCGGCTTCCAAGTGTGAGGCCCATTGTTCGTCGTCCCAGACGGCTTCGAATTCTTGAATCAGATCCCCGCTCGAAATCGGTTCGACGCCGAACGATCGCACGAGTTCAATGGTCCCCGCATCGACGCGGGAAATGTACATGTTCTCGCACCGCGGGCTGTATTCCATCGCCACGCGCTTGGTCCCCTTTAAAAGCTCGCCGAGGCCCGCTTCAAAAGCCTGCCATTTCAAATAGACGGTCTTCGATTCCCCCGGCAAATGATCGAGCGCCGCCGATTCGATGGCGTGAACGAGCTTCTTCGGCGACCCCACCGCGGGAATGTAATACGCCCACCGCCGCGAGCGAAACCCGGTGATCCCCGCAACGCGAGTCGCCAGCACGTTGAGCCCACGGAAATCGTAGAGCAACCAGCCATCGACGCCCTGTTTCTTGAGGGCGGCTTGGACCTTGGCGAGATCGAACATCGGGGGCTCCAGGTGGGGAAAGCGGTATTCTATTTTGTGCTTTCGCTGTGGCCGCTGACAGAGTACACCAATTGTGGCCAATCTCCGATTTGGAAAGACAACCATGAACGAAATAGAGTGGCTCAAATCGTCTGATCCACTGGAGCTGATTCGTTACCTCGATTCGAAATCGAGAGTGCGCAAGCACCTTCTGTATGGTTGCGCTGAATGTCGGCGAAAGTGGGACCATTTTTCCGGCGATGCTGTAAGTATCCAAAATCTCGAGTTGGCAGAACGATATGCCGATGGGGAAGTTGAAGCTTCAGAACTCCGCAATGCCAAAGATGCTATGTACTATGGGTATGTTAAAGGTGGTAGTAGTATTACAATGTTCTTGCTCGAAATCGACAGTATTTCTCCAGTCGAAGCAGTTGTGTCTTCCATACTGGAGGAATTAACAAATTGGGCATTGGACAATGTCGGTGAAGACAAGACTCCAGAAGTAATAAAAGAGGAGGAACTGCTTCAAGTTCAGTTAGTTCACGACGTCTTCGGAAACCCATTCCGAAAAGTAAAACTGAACCGAAAGACGCTCTCGTCTCAAGCGATCTCAATCGCCACGGCAATCTACGACGACAGAGCATTTAACCGACTACCGATTCTCGCCGACGCGCTGCAAGAATCCGGTGTGGATAACGAGGACATTCTGAACCACCTTCGCTCACACGGCCCCCACGTTCGCGGCTGCTGGGCACTCGATTTGGTCTTGGGCAAGAAGTAGCAGAACCAGACAGTCGTCTTTCGCTCCGCGAAAGACCGCCCACATAACAACCATAGTGAACGAGAATTGGTTGAAGTCCAGCCAGTCACTACCTCGTTCCGACATCCGTCTTATCCTTCCCAATTGGTCGTTTTGACCACACTACGAATCCCGCCTTCGATCCATCTCCGCGAAGATCTGCGAGACCTCCAACACAAACCCCGGCAGCACGGGTTCCCCGCTCAGTGTGTCCCCCTCCATTTTGGCGGTGAACTCCGTGGCGGAGGCGAAGACGTTCACCTTACGAGTACGTGGGTCGACTTCCCAAACAAGGCGGACGCCAATGCGGAAGTACTCTTCGCGCTTGCGGAGCATCTCGGCCTTGGTGTTGCTCAACGAAAGAACTTCGACCACGAAATCCGGCACCATCGCTGGGAAGGCGGGCAGGTCAGTAGGAAACCGATCCCATGAGATAAACGCAAAATCCGGCGCGCGAACCAGGCCCTCTTCCAATTCCATGAAGCCTTGTTCGCCGCTCGTTTTCCCGAGGTTTCGTGGCACGATATACGTCGTGAGGATAACGCTGATCCAGATCCCGAGATTCGATTCTTGCCAACCCACGGTTTTCTCCACGAGCGTTCTATCGACGAGTTCGCACCGTTCGTTTTTCGGATCGTCCAGGTCCGCAATCGTGGCCGTACCGGGGGTCGGATCGAAGCGGATGCGGTCGAGTGGGACGTTGCCGAGGCGTTCCAGCAGGTCCGCGCTAATTCGATGGGTCGGTGTGGTGAGTGTCGTCATGTTTCGATTTTAGCCGAACGAAATCGAGGGGACAACGCCTCGTTCGAAAGGTTCCGCGTTGCATTCATGGGCTTGACGAAAAAGCCAAAATATCGGATGGCACGACGGAATTCATCGCGATGCGTTTTTTGAAAATGCCCACACCATGCGTCATCGAGGTCTTGGAACAGCATTCGTGCTTACGACCTTGTTGAGTAGCGGTTGCGGGACCGCGTGTAGCCTCGTCTTCCCCGAGCAAGGAGATAACAGGTTCGGCGGCATACGCTACGACCTGGAGGCAATGGGCAACATCACCGGAAATTCACCCGGCAGTAGTGGTCTCCTGGCCAACGCGGGCGGTCAAGGCGACGCAGTGCTGGCAGTCGCGGCGATGCCAATCCCCTTCTTCGACCTTCCCCTCTCATTCATCGGCGACCTCGTCACCTATCCACTGGTGCAGTACCTCGACCGCAATCGATAAGCAACGATCGCTGGGCACTCGATTTGGTCCTGGGCAAGAAGTAGCCGAATCCGACAGTCGTCTTTCGCTCCGCGAAAGACAGCCTTCGCCAATAGCCAGGCATTGGAATTGGTTGAAGTCGATGCAGTCTTTCGCGGAGCGAAAGACGACAGTCCGTCGTTCTTACAGTTTTCTCTCGTCCCGACGTTTTGCATGCGAACGAGAAGAAATCACGTGACTAGCCAAATCTCCTAACGCGACTTGTTGAGTAACCCATCCAAGATGGCGGGTACGTCTTCCGGTTTGAACCCACGCGGTCCGGGGCCGCCCTTGTAGGCGAGCTTACCTTTGGAATCGAGAACGTAGATTCGATCCGGCCAACCAGAGTAGTTCTTCTCCATCTTGTCGTCGATCGTGTCCATTAGCACTGGCAGCTTGAGCTTGAATTGTTTGACGAAATCCTCGGCAACGGCTTTCCGCTCGGCGTCGGTGGTTGGATCTTTCACGAGCACCTTGTCCTTCTCGTTCTGAGGAACCTGCCGGCCGTCGGTGGGGTGAGCTTCTCGGATGTATACAACGTAGAGGTGGATTTTCCCGTCGTAATCCTTCGCAAGCTTTTCGATCGAACTGATCGCTTTGCGAAACGGCGGTCAGGTGCAACTACCGAAAATGAGCACGACGGGCTTGTCGTTCAAATCGGCCAATTTAACGGACTTTTCGCCATTCAGTTGTTTGAGTTCGAACGCGGGCGCCACGTCTCCGACTTTCAAGTCACCTTCGCGGGGTTTGAGCGGGTCCGCGGCATTGACCGTCCAGAAGAGCCCAGCCAAGACGCACAAAGCAATGAGGAATCGCACGGAAGTCTCCATCGGGTCGAGGAATAATCAACACCATCATTATTGAGCTCGGATACACCCATCGCCAACACCGAATGTCACACGAGCCGCCAGCACGTTGATCCCGCGGATATCGTCGAATCGAACATCGGGGGCATCGGGTTGAAAAACCGCGTTCCCACTCAAAACATGGGATCGAGAAGCAAGGGAACCACACGCCGAGATCCACGCCCTCGGATGTTACTTCCCCCGCTTCGGCTGCTTCCCAACATTGTAAAGTGCCGCGTTTGCGTCGGTGTCATTGACCTCGAACCAGGGCAGGCCAAGAGTCACGATCTGGTCGATGACCTCGCGGAGTTGGGCGACTTGTGCGGTCTCGTCCGCTAACTGTGGCCACCAGCGGTCTTCCTGGGGGGTGAACAAGAACCCTAATCGCGGCCGCACATCCAGGTTCGAATACCGAATACTCGGCTTGAGGACCTTCTGATCCATCTTGCGTGCAAACGCGGGGTAGTAGATGCCCAGTTCAACCGTGTACTTCCCGTGCTGGGATGCAGAGGCCGGCGCGACCTGAAAGCTAACGAGGTGGTAGATGTCCTCGCCGCGTGGCGAGAGGCGGTGGTAATCCCGGCCGGGCTTGCCGCGAGTGAACCCCTGGGCCAATAAAACGGGAGTCACGACGGCTGACAGTTGGCGGTCGAACTGGACGAGTTTTGAGTTGGGTTCAGTCATGTGGGGAACGCTCGGGGGCGAGGCTCGGCGACGCGGATAAACTATGTTCGGAATGGTTGCGGGAAATGGGTTTTGTGGTTGGAGTCGTGTCGTCCAAGACACCGAGCTTTGTCACCATGTCCCTCCACAGCACAGTTAGCGGAGTGGGAACAGGACGCCCCGATGTTCGTAAATTCTGTCGACGATCCTCCCACGAGTTGCTCGGGCGCTGCTAGAATCGGTAAAATAGGCAGTGGCCTTCCGGGCCGCTGTCAAACCCCGCGGGGTCTGCCTACGGCGACTGGAGTATTCCGTCGAACGTAAAGATTCCGAGATGAAAAACCGTTGCCGGTTACTCAACTGGTGTGCTGAAATAGAACTATGAGACTTCTCGTCGCCACTCTCTCTCCGGTTCGCCGCTTTCTCCCGTCCGGACACGGGCTGATTACGGTTACGTTCGTCGCCATCGTCATTGGGCTGGAACTCGTCGGCCGATCCGCCACGTCCGATTTACACGACGGCCTTGCTGCGCTCGTGCTCGTTTCCGCTGTCGCCCTCGTCACCGTCCGGCACCGCAAGCAGCCGTTGCCGTGGGTCAGCTGGCTGGGCCGGCGCGGTCTGTGGTTGTTGAGTCGGCTGGATCGTTTCCGCTACGACCACGGCATTGACCTTCGTGGAACCCCTCCGATTGGGCGCCGCTTGCCACCCGCGGTCTGGCCGTTGGCCTTGTGCGTCGTCCTCTGGGCGCTCCTAGCCACAACGGCCTGGATGGTCTTCCCGGGCGGTTGGCGTGAAATCAGTTTGTACTCGTCGTATGTGCTCTATCTGCTCGGCCTCGTCGGCCTCTGGGCGGGGCTACTGGCCTGTGCTCTGGCCGGGCTCTACGTCCCGGTGCTGCTCCTCGACCGCCGCTTGCGGGGTTCGGTTCGGCCCGCGGACCGCAAAGGGGCCGAGTTGCTCCTGCTGGCCGGTTACGCATTGACGGTGGCCGCGGTTGCTTGGCTCGTGCCGACGGTGTTCGTGCTTGGGCTCTGTTTGCTGATGGCCGTGGCAATGTTCGTTACCGCGGCCCGGGCTGGCAACGCGGAAGAGCCCGCGATTCTCTGGCGATCCGGTTCCGCGTCTCCGCTGGCGGCGGTGCCGCTGCGCAGGCTCGTGGCAGGGGCACTTGGGCTGCTTTCTGTGGTCGTCTTCGATTTGTTACTCACCGCGTGTGGCGGTCGCTTACTCAGTCCGCCCGACCCCTCGGATGCTATGCCGGTGACCACCCTCCTCGGGACCACGGCCGCGTGGATGGTTCCTGGCCTCGCCTTTGCCGCGGCACTTCGACTCTGGTCCGGCAAAATGGCCGACCCCGCGCTTCGGACAGCTCTAACGGTCCACCTCCGGTCGGACCTCTCCGCCACCGCTCGCCAACAAGCCAAGTCCACCTTTGCGGAATTGGGCTGGAGCGTTCGCCTTGGCCTGGCTCCCGAACCGTCCGATGTTCGCGTCGAAATCGTGACTCCGGATCGCTCCGAAGCGACCGAGTTTGAACCGCGCTGGCCGTTGAAGGTGAGCCTCCTCGATTTGGACAACCCGAACGTCCGCGACCGACTTGTCCGCCGCGATGAGATTCAGACCCGCCGGCATGCGTTCCGCGGCCTGTCTTCGCTTTTCAAGAAAGCCGCCGCGGAGCGGGAAACCAAGGGTGGTGGTTACTGGTTCGCCCCGCAATGGTGGTTCATTACGAATCTGGACCGCGAGGAACCACACTCCGGCAAAACGGATCGCCCGAATCCGCCCCGGCCCGTCGGTCCGCCATTCCATCGCTTGTTCGCCCCGCGAATTCGCCAGCACTTCCACAAGGTGCTCCGGGGCGTTCAGATCGACATGATCTTCGTCGAAGACGGCGTCAGCTACCGCAACTTCGAAAAGGTGCTGCGAGCGGTGTTCGAGCTTTACGACATGCACGGCGGCACCCGCAAGGCGGACGATCACGCCTTCCGCGACCTGCACAAAGTCCGCGTCATGGTCCACGAGTACGCCCCGGGCAAGCCGTTCCGGGCAGGGTCGTACCGCGAACCGAAATTCGACGATCTGAGCCGGGCTCGTGTACTCCATGTGTTCCGCGACAACGGCGGTCATGAAGAACTGGTGGAGAACCCGTTCGATACGTCGTGGGAACCGTCGCCGGCTTTGGGCATGTGGTAACTGGCGAGCGGGGGACGTAAGTCCCCTGATAGTAACAGCATTCGGGTCGTGGCACCATCAGCGGGGTGGGACCGCGAGGTGAATATGCAAAGTGAAGCTGATAGTAACTGCATTCGGATCGTGCCACCATCAGGGGACTTACGTCCCCCGCTCGCCGGGAAAGCGGTATAATCACCCTTCCTCCCAAGAAGGGTTTTGCGATGCCGCTGGACTGGTCGCCGTTCGTCGAGTTCCTTCGCCCCCACCAGACGATTTTGCTGATGACCCACATCCGCCCCGATGCGGACGGGCTCGGCTCGCAACTTGCCCTGGCGGATGCCCTACGATCGCAGGGTAAAACCCCTCGCGTGGTGATCGCCAGCAATCTGTTGCCGCGGTATCAGTTCCTCGATCCGGACCGAAAGCTCATCGAAGAGTTTCACCTGCCCGGCGATGGGTTTCGCAATGTCGATGCGGTTGTGGTCATGGACACCGGCACCTGGAACCAACTCGGGGACTTCGGCCCTTTCTTGCGAACCTTGACGGTTCCCAAGGCCGTCGTCGACCACCACAAAACGCAAGACGACCTCGGCGGCGTTCGCTTCGTCGACACGACCGCAGAGGCCACGGGGCGAATGACTTACGAAATCATCCGAGCGCTGGGCGCACCAATTAGCCCGAACGCGGCTCACAATATGTTCATGGCGCTCGCCCTGGACACCGGTTGGTTCCGCCACCCGAACACCACGGCTGCATCGTTCGAGCTAGCCGCGGAACTCGTGCGGCTCGGAGCGAATCCGCCGCCGCTTTACGAACAACTTTTTGAATGTGCTCCGGTCGGTCGGTTGAAACTCGTCGGCAGGGCACTTGAGCGGATGACGGTCACACCCAACGGCTTCGTGGCTTACACCGAGGTGTACTTAAACGATTACGCTGCCGTCGGCGCCGTACCGGGGGATACCGAAGATCTCATCAATTACGCCCGCAGCGTGGACGGCGTCGAAGTCGCTCTCATCTTCATTGAACAGGCCGATGGTAGCACCAAGGTGAGCCTCCGGGCACGTGCCAAAGTCGATGTGGCCAAGATCGCGGAGTCGTTCGGCGGAGGCGGGCATCGTCTCGCCGCCGGAGCCCGGGCGGAGGGGGATTTGCCGACGGTGCGCGGGAAAGTTCTCGCCGCGATTGATCGAGCGATTGCGGAACTGAGTTAAGAATTTTTAGCCGCTTGCAGCTTCGCGGATCAACGCAGATCTGCACGGATCAACGCGAAGCCGCAAGCGGCTTGTCGTCAGAATTCCATCGATTGCCGTTGCTCAAACCGATAGTCGTTGCCTTAGAATACCATTGCCTCCCTCACTGGGGCGTCGGAAATCCACCGGCCCCCGTCGTTCGTAGACTAGTCACCTTTCCCCACTCATGCGCGGAGCACGCCATGCTCAATGCAAAACCGCCTGTTGCTGAACCCGCCCCGTTTCGCCTGACGCTCCGGCAACTCCCGATGCCCGCGAAACTCGTGCTGACGTGCTTTCTCCTCGCCGTCGGCCTCGGCTACTGCTCGGCGATGGTGCAACTGCACCTCAAACACTCCAGCAAAGAGGGCAAACCGCTGCCGACACCCGACGATGTTGTCGAACGCTTCTCGGGCTTGAGGAAACCCAAGGAGAACGAGCCCCCGCCATGTTCGCGGATCGAGACCCTCATTTCCGGCGACCCCAAGGAGCCGGACGTTAGCAAAACGAACATGGCTCCGGCTTTCCTCGCCAAGTCGAAGGGTTGGGCCGGTGCGGATCGCCGCGGTGGATCGCTCGACGCGGACCGCGAAGGCGAACGCCAGGCCATGATCGCGTTCGTTCGGCTGAAAGATCCCAAAGCGAAAGAACTTGCATACAAGACCGATCAGTTTTCGCTTCCCCCGGAACTCCAGGGCAAACCGATCACGAAAGAGATGAAAGATGGCGTGAACACGGTCAAAATCAAAACGCTTTTCAACGAACGCTGCCAGAATTGCCACAAGGACCAGGCTCCGGACCTCAGTAGTTTCGAGGCGCTTCAACCGCACTGTACGCCGCCCGACCCGCAACTCATCAACGGGGAGTATGTCCGCAGCAACAAGCAGATGAGTGTGGAAGCACTGACGCAATCGACACACGCTCACTTGCTCAGCTTCGCCGTCTTGTTCACGATTACTGGGCTCACCTTTGCATTCACAAGCTATCCCGGGTGGCTCCGTTGCCTCCTTGGGCCGATTGTGTTGGTGGCCCAGGTCGTGGACATTTCGTGTTGGTGGCTCGCCAGAGTGCCGACGTCTGGCCCGATGTTTGCGAAAACGATCATGCTCACCGGAGCAATCGTGGGGCTGGGTCTTTCGCTCCAAATTCTCCTCGGCGTCTTCAACATGTATGGTGGCCGAGGCAAGGTCATATTGGCGATGCTATTCATCTTTGTGTTGCTCACTGGGGGATGCCTATTAGGCCCCGTGATTGTCGGAGCGCTCGATGACGAAAAATCGGCCGCGGAGAAAGCGAAAGAAGGCGAAAAACCCGTGTTCAAACCGCCGGTGGTACCCGACAAGTCCGCCCCGAAGCTCGAACAGCTCGTGATGGGAGTCCGAGATGGTGCGCCGTGGAATGGCTCCGAGAAAGGGAGCATGGCCAAGGCTTTCTTCGAGAAAGACAAAGAGAAGACCGACGAAACGCCGGGTTACAACGAGATCATCAAGATCCGACCCAAAGCCGAAGTTGACGCCGAACGCGAAGGGGAGCGCCTTGCTGTGAAAGAATGGATTCGCCTCGACGACGCGACCCGGCAGAAAACGTACGAGGCCGACTTGCTGAAGTTCAAACCCGAGAAACTCACCGCGAAGTACGTTAATAAGGATATGGTGAAGATCAAGTCGATCCTCAAGGACCGATGCGAACGGTGCCACTCCGAGAAGGGCGATCAGTCGGATTTCCCACTCGACAGTTATCAGAACCTGATGAAGTATGTAGAGGATAAGTAGAGTATCAGCCATCGTGGCGACAGGTGGCTTCCCGCCTGTCACTTCAAGTAGGACAGG
>Ga0105047_10006090_pt1 | contig 20540 bp, 21 predicted proteins | sample MAT04_FD_78384 | JGI IMG/M metagenome (GOLD analysis project Ga0105047, IMG submission 78384) | Freshwater microbial communities from Lake Fryxell liftoff mats and glacier meltwater in Antarctica - MAT-04 (megahit assembly) | ecosystem: Environmental > Aquatic > Freshwater > Ice > Liftoff...
ACCTCCTCGGCGCGGACCGGCGCCGCGCGCTCGGCAGCGCGGGCCTGGGAAGGTTCCGGGGTAGGGCGGGTTCGGGCGACCTCTTGCGTGAAGGCGGCCAGGGAATTGCTGGTGATCATGCGGGCCACTTTCCACCGAAGATCTGAAGATCTCCTTAATGGCACGGCAGATTTGCGGCCCGTCGTGCCGCCGATGGCAGCCAGGAAATGGTTGATCTGCATTTCCGCAGAGTGTCCCTGGCCGCCGTTAACACTCCAGCAACTTATGGATGTATCGTGAAAATCATTCGATCCTGACTTCGGCTTCGGCTACCAACTCGTTCAAGCACTCGCGCTCCGGACGCTTGTTGAACGCCTTTGCTGATTCCACATGGGCCAGCCATCCTCTATGGCTGGCCCATGCCCGATCTTACCCTGGAATTGGCCGCCGGCGGCCGCGTGGCGGGCGTGGACGAAGCGGGCCGCGGCCCCCTCGCCGGGCCGGTCATTGCGGCCGCGCTCATTTTCCTGCAGCCCTGCCCACCGGGCCTTGCTGCCCTCATCGACGATTCCAAGCGCCTCACGCCGCCACAGCGCATGGAGGCTGCAGCCGCACTCGATGCCGCGGGGCGCGAAGGATTGCTCTGCTGGGCGATCGGCGCCGCCTCCTCGGCCGAGATCGGGCGCATCAACATCCTGCAGGCGACGCTGCTCGCGATGCGCCGCGCCGTGTGCCGCCTGCCGCAGCCGCCTGACCTGGCGCTGATCGACGGCAACCGGCCCCCGCCACTTGACTGCGCGGTGCTATGCGTGATCGGCGGTGATGCGCAGAGCCTCTCGATCGCCGCGGCCTCCATTCTCGCAAAGACGGTCCGTGACGCGGCGATGGCGCGCCTCTGCTTGCGCTGGCCCGCCTACGGCTTCGCGCGGCACCATGGCTACCCGACCGCGGCCCACCTCGCGGCGCTCGCGCTGCACGGCCCGAGCCCGCACCATCGCCGCGGCTTCCGCCCCGTCGAGCAAGCGCTGTTGACGCGGTGACTCCGCGCCCGGCATTGTCGGCTCCCGATTCGCGAAGGAATGTTGTCCCTTGGGCGCTGGTCTAGATGTGCCGCTCGACAAGGTCTTGCTGGGCGACTGCATCGAGACGCTGCGCTCGCTGCCGCCGGCTTCCGTGCACGCTGTCTTCGCCGACCCCCCCTACAATCTCCAGCTTCGCGGCGCGCTGCACCGGCCGGACCACAGCCTGGTCGATGCGGTGGACGACGCCTGGGATCACTTTTCCGACTTTGCCGCCTACGACGCCTTCAGCCGCGAATGGCTGACCGAGTGCCGCCGCGTGCTCCGCAAGGATGGCTCGCTCTGGCTGATCGGCAGCTACCACAACGTCTTTCGTCTCGGCACCGCGCTGCAGGATCTCGACTTCTGGATCCTGAACGACGTCATCTGGCGCAAGGCCAACCCGATGCCGAATTTCCGCGGCCGCCGCTTCACCAACGCGCATGAGACGCTGATCTGGGCCGCCCGCAGCCAGGATGCGAAGTACCGCTTCAACTACGCCGCGATGAAGGCTCTCAACGACGACCTGCAGATGCGCAGCGACTGGTACATCCCGCTCTGCACCGGCGGTGAACGCCTGCGCGACGAGGCGGGCAACAAGCTGCACCCGACCCAGAAGCCCGAGGCGCTGCTGCATCGCGTGATCCTCGCCTGCACGCAGCGTGGCGACGTGGTGCTGGACCCGTTCCTCGGTTCTGGCACTACGGCTGCGGTCGCCAAGAGGCTGGGGCGCCACTTCATCGGCATCGAGCGCGACCCGGGCTATGCCGAGGCCGCGCGCGCGCGCGTCGCCGCCATCGAGCCCCTCTCCGACGAGATCATCGCCGCCACGCCCACGCGCCGGGAGCAGCCGCGCATCGCCTTCGGCAGCCTGGTCGAGCGCGGCCTGGTCGGCGCTGGCGACGTGCTGGCTGACCGCCATCGCCGGTGGTCCGCAACCGTGATGGCGGATGGCACCATCACCTGCGGCACCGCCCGGGGCTCAATCCATGCGGTCGGTTCGGCCGTGCAGGAGGCGCCCTCGTGCAACGGCTGGACCTTCTGGCACCTGGTGCAGCCGGACGGCGCGCTGAAACTGCTCGACGTGTTCCGCACCGAACTCGCGGTCTGAAATCACGCTCCGGGTGCCGTGCTTCGGTCACGAATCGCCTGTAGCTACGCCGCATGTCATTTCGCCGCGGCGCTGTCCTCATCCTTGGCCTTCTCGTCTGGGCTTTCCTCCTCCTGGCCACGGCACGGACGCTGCGCGCGGACGGGCCGTCGGTGGTCGACGTCCTGTTGCTCGGCACCATCGCGCTCATCGGACCATGGATCGCGCTGGCTTCCGCCAATGCGCTGATCGGCCTCGTCATCCTGCTGTTCACGGCTGATCCGCCGGCGCATGTCGTGCCTGTGCTGCGGGGCCTCCAGCCCGGCCCGCCGCGCGGTCGCACCGCCATCGCGGTGTGCCTCCGCAACGAGGCGATGGACCCGGTGCTGGCCGCACTCGCGCCGCTGCTGGATGGGCTGCCGGCGGGCCACTTCGCACTCTGGTTCCTCTCCGACACGCAGGATGCGGCAGGGCGCGCCGCCGAGTATGCGGCGCTCGACGCATTCCGCGCCGCGCGGCCGGCCGATGCGGCACGCGTCCATTTGCGCCGACGCGACGTAAACACGGGCTTCAAGGCCGGCAATGTCATGGAGTTCCTCGACGCCGAGGGCGCCGGGTACGACTACCTGCTCTGCCTCGACGCCGATTCGGAGATGTCGCCGGCCGCCGTGCTGCGCCTGGTCGCCGCGCTTGACGCCGCGCCGCGCATCGCCATCCTGCAGCAACTCATCGTGGGCCGGCCCGTCGCGGCCGCCTTCCCGCGGCTGTTCCAGTTCGGCATGCGCGCGGGCATGCGCGCCTGGGCGACGGGGCAGGGCTGGTGGCAGGCCGACAAGGGTCCGTACTGGGGCCACAACGCGCTGATTCGCATCGCGCCCTTCCGCGCCCACGGCAAGCTTGAAACGCTGCCCGATGGCTCCACCATCCTCAGCCATGACCAAGTGGAGGCGATCCGCCTGCACAATGCGGGTTGGGAAGTGTGGTGCCTGCCGGAGGAGGCGGGCAGCCTCGAAGGCAATCCGCCCGCGCTGCCCGAATTCATGGTGCGCGACCTGCGTTGGGCGGCGGGCAACATGCAGTATTTGGCACTACTGCGGCTGCCGGGGCTGGATGCGATGTCGCGCTTCCAGTTGATGCAGGCCATCCTCCTGTTCCTCTGCGCGCCGCTCTGGGTCGTGGCCTTCATGCTGGCGGCGGTGATCGCGGTGATGGGCGGTTTCGATGGCGTCGGCGCCGGCAGCCTCGCCGCTCTCATGCTGCTGTTCTGGGTGACGCAGCATTCGCCCAAGCTCGCCGGATACGCCCAGCTACTGATGCAAGCCAGGCAGGCGGAGCGCTATGGCGGGCGGGGTGCCGTGCTGCGCGGCGCGCTGCTGGAGATTGCCTTCACCACAATCCTCTCGCCCATCAGCGTCTTCAACAAGACGCGCTTCCTGCTGTCGCTGCCCTTCGGCGCGAAGATCGGATGGAGCCCGCAAAATCGCGAGGATCGAGGCGTTTCCTGGTCCGATGCGGCGCGGCTGCTCTGGCTGCACACGCTCGCCGGCGTTGCGGCATTCGGCCTGCTGGCATGGGCGGCGCCTTGGGCGATGTGGTTCGCACTGCCGTGGACTGGTGGGCTGCTGGTGGCGATTCCCTTCTGCGTGGTCACGGCTTCACCCCGCTTCGCGCGCTGGCTCGTCGCGCGCCGGATCGCCTCCACGCCCGAGGAAATTCAGGCGGCGAGCCGCCAGGCCGCCCCGCTCGCATAGACGTCGCCGCTATTCGCCTGGGCGGGCAGGTCGCGCAGCCATGTCGCCATCGCGGCGGGTTTCACGGCGCGCGGGAAGGCCCATTCCATGCTCTCGCCGAGGCAGGCGTTGAAATGGCCGAGGCCGAGCGCCGAGAGCCGCGCCAGCGCATCCAGTGCCACCCCGCGCTGGATCGTCGTGAACTCGAAGGAGAGTGCGCGCGGCGCCCGCGACAGGCCGGTCAGCACCTCCGCCTCCCAGCCTTCCACGTCGATCTTGACGAAGGCCGGGCTGCCATGCGTGGCAACCAGCGCGTCCAGCGTGGTGCGTGGCAGGGGGATCTCGGCATCCCACACCTGACCTTCCCAGCCAGGCGCGCCCTGGGCGGCCGCGATGAACTCCGCGCTGGCGGTGGCAACGGTCGGGTTGGCGCTGTTGAGGCGCAGCACTCCTTCCCCCTCCGTTGCGCCGATCAGCGCCTGGACGAGCGTGAAGCGCGGATCGCCCCCGAACATCAGGCGCAGCGCGCGGGCAAGGCGTGGCTGTGGTTCGACGGCCACAACCTGCGCCCCGATCCGCAGGAAGCTCGCCGCGCGGTCGCCCACATGGCAGCCGATGTCGAAGGCGAGATCGCCGATGCCGAGGAAGCGGCGATGGAAGTGATCCATCGCCGGGCGGCGCTCGGCCGCGTGATAGAGGCGAAGGCTTCGCCCGATGGCGCGTGCCTGGCTCACGCGTGGAACACGAGTGCGGCGCCCGCCGCGTGCGCCGGCGGCACCATCAACGCGCCGCCGGGTAGTTCCACCAGCGGCAGATGGCCCAGCAACTTGCGGACGGCCGCATTGCCGTCGCTCGTTTTCACGAAGAAGCCGGCCATGAAGGGCAGCGCCGGGATGGCGACGCCGGGCAGCGTGGCCAGGAGATCCTCCGGCGCGCAAATGGAAACGCGCGTTTCCATGGCGGGTGCGCGCGGCCCCGCGACGCGCTCGCCGCCCGGGAAGCGCAGTATGAAGCCGCCCGCACGCCGCGGCTCGATTACAAGGCCGGTGAGCTTCGACAGCCGCGCCGCGCTGACTGCCGGCTCCGCGCTCACCAGCAGCAGTTCGGTCAGCGCCTCGGCCTGGTTCGCGTGGTCCATCCAGCGATCCTGCCAGATCAGTTCCGGCGTCAGGTGGCGGATGAGTTGCAGGCGGCCCTCCGGCGCATCCGGGTAGGGCAGGCGGGCGAACTTCGCGCGCGGGCCGTCGGGCTTGTCCACCGGGCGCTCGAGATGCGCGACGCCGGGGATGGGGATGCCGGCCCGCTGCATGCGGGCGAGGTTGGCCTCAGCGTCATCCATGCCCATGGCGAGGATGTGCAGCCCCTCATACCGTGCGATGAACTCACCGAGCTTGTTGTCGAACAGCCCGGGCTCGAGGATCGCCAGCAATTCGATGTAGCCGTGCTTCAGGAAGGCGCAGCGATTGCCGGTGGAGAAGCGCTCCACCTCGCTCTGGGGCGTGCGGCGGCCGGATTGCTGGGCGATGGGCGAGAGCGTAAAGCCCAGCGCCTCGAAGGCCGCCGTCATTGGTCCCAGTTCGCGGGCGCAAATGCCCACATGGTCGAGCGCGAGGGCAGTTTCGGTCATGCGGGGTTCTCGTATTTGGGCAGGAGCCATTCGGCCGGCTCGTCCATCGCCGCACGGTACCAGGCATCGACGAGGTGATAGGCGCGCACCGCCGCCACGTAGGCGCGGCTGGTGGAGCCCAGCTCGGGCTGCCAGGTGAGGAAGCGCGCGCAGACGGGGGCGAACATCACGTCGGCCAGCGTGAACTCCGCCCCGAACAGGAAGGGCCCGCCATGGGCGGCGAGCGCCTCCGCCCATACGGCCTCCACGCGCGCGATGTCTGTCAGGCTGCCTTCGGTGCGCCCGCGGCCGGGGAACTCGCGCCCGAGATTCATCGGCATGTTGATCCGCAACTCGCGGTACCCCGCATGCATTTCGCAGGCGAGGCTGCGGGCGTGTGCGCGCGCCGTGCGCTCCGTGGGCCAAAGCTGAGGCGCAATTTCGGCGCAGTACTCGCCGATGGCCAGGCTCTCCCACAGGTGCGCGCCGCGATGTTCCAGGTAAGGCACCATGCCGCTCGGCGAGACGGCCTTCACCGCGGGGCTGCCGCCGCTGCCCGCACCAGCGAGCGGCACGACGATCGTCTCCACGTCGAGGCCTGCGATCGTCACCGCCAGCCAGCCGCGCAGCGACCAGGAGGAGTAGCGGCGATTGCCGATATAGAGGCGCCCTTCGGCCATGGGTCCGGTCTCCGATTCCGGCGCATCTTTTCGCATGCCGCGCCGCTTCGTCAAAACACGCCACTAAACCCTGGCGACACCCCCACCTCTGCGATTACCTCCTTCGCGTGTTCCGCGTCCTTGCCCTGCTCCTGATCCTCGCCGCGGCTGCCCAGGCGGAGGATCCTGCCCTGGCCCGCCGAGCGGCCGAGGCCCAGCGCGCCGCCGCGGTCCTTGCAGCCGAGCGCGCGCGCGAGGCCGCGGCCCTGCAGGACCGCCTGGCGGCCGAGCGGGTCACGGGCGCGGCGCGGGTCCAGGCGGCGGAGCGCGCGGCCCTCGGCGCCGCCGCCCAGGCCGAGGCGGCCCGCCTGGCCGAGGCGGAGGCGCGCGCCGAACAGTCACGGTTGATGGAGGAACTGGCGCCGCTGCTGCCGTTGCTGATGCGCCTCGCCGCGCAGCCCGTGCCCCTCCTGCTCGCGGCGCCGCTGCCGCCAGCCGAGGTCGCGCTCAGCCTGGCCGCCATGCGCGCCATGGTCCAGCAGGCCCAATCCATGGCCGCGCGGCTGCGTCAGGTCGAGGAGCGGGCGGCGGAGGAGGCAGCCCGCGCCGTGGAGGAACGCGCACGCTTCTCCGTCGCCGAGCGCGAGGCGCGCCAGGCCTCGGCGGCACTCGACCGGCAGCTGGACGCCGCACGCAGCCTGTTGGCCGAGCGCAGCGCGGCCGAGCGTGCCGCCGCCGCCCGCGCCGAGGACGCGGTGCAGCGCGCGCGTTCGCTGGAGGAGGCGCTGGCGCGGCTGGAGCGCCAGCAGGCCCGCCGCACCCGGCCTGCCGCGCGCGAGGAGCCAACCCCTCGCGCGGAGGCGGCAGCGACGCCCGAACCGCCTCCCGCCCCATCGCGCTCCGTCGCCGAGGCGGGGTTGCCGGTCGCGGGGCAGGTCATCCGCGGCTTCAACCAGCCGGGCGAGGGCGGACTGACGCGCGGCCTGACCTTCGCCGCCCAACCCGGCGCGCGCGTCACGGCGCCTTGCACCGGGAGCGTCGCCTTCGCCGCGCCGTTCCGCAGCTATGGCCGCATGGTGATCCTGGATTGCGGGCAAAGGCAGCATCTCGTCCTGGCCGGGATGGAGCGGATCGACGTCACGGCCGGGCAGCGGGTGCGCGCGGGCGAACCCGTGGGCGTGCTCTCGGGCGCGGCGCGGCCCACGCTCTACGTGGAACTCCGGCGCGGCGGCGAGGCGGTGGACCCGCGGCCCTGGTTCCGCTCTGGCGCTTGACAGATTCGGCGCTTGACAGATTCGGCGCTTGACGGGGCTGGCGCTTGACGGGGCTGGCGCGAGGGCCCATCCGCCCGGCACCGCAACAGGATCGTGACCGATGCCCCAGCCAGCCCATCCCGCCGCCGTGAACGGCCTCACCCTCGCTCAGGCGGAGGTCATCGCCGATGCGGCGCTCGCGAAGGGCAGGGCGATGGGCCTGCTGCCGCTCTGCGTCGTCGTGCTCGACGCGGGTGGCCATGTGAAGGTCACCAAGCGTGAGGACGGCGCCAGCCTGTTGCGTCCCGATATCGCGCTGGGCAAGGCCTATGGCGCGCTGGCGATGGGCTTCGGCACCCGCGAACTCGCGCGCCGCGCGCAGAGCATGCCGGGCTTCACCAACGCGCTCTCGGACCTGACGGGCGGCAAGGCAGTGCCGGCGCCGGGCGGCGTGCTGATCCGCGACTCCGCACATGTGCTGCTGGGCGCTGTCGGCATCTCGGGGGACGCGTCGGCGAAGGACGAGGATGCCTGCATCGCCGGCATCGAAGCCGCCGGGCTCGCGCCGGATACGGGCGATCCCGCGTAAGGGGAGCGGGGCCTCGGACGGCGGCCACGCACTGTCCTTTCGGCAAGCGGACCTTGAGTCCGAGCGCCGCCAGCCAAGCCGCCGGGAGCGGCGCCCGGCGCCAGAGGGCATGGACTACTGGCTGGCCCACAGGATGCGATGCATCCAGGCCACGTCCGGCAACTCGAAGCTGTAGTCCGGATGCGCGGGGTTGAGGCTGGCGAGTTCGATCCGCTTGGCGCTCTGCCGCTTCAGTTCCTTCGCCATCACCTCGCCCAGGCGCGTGCGGATGACGACGCGATCGCCCCTGCGGATCGGCGCGGAGGGCGAGACGATGACCACATCCCCATCCCGGAACACCGGCTCCATCGAATCGCCCGAGATTTCCAGCGCATAGGCATTGGGGTCGGCGATTTCCGGCAGGCTGATCTCGTCCCAACTGCCGCCGACCGGGAAGCCGCCATCATCGAAGAAGCCCTCGCCCCCCGCCTGCGCCAGGCCGATCAGCGGCACGCGGCGCGAGGGCCTTGGCCCGCGGGAGAGACTGGGCAGCGCCATCTGGCCCGAGACCAAAGCGGCGAAGGCCTCGATCCCCGCGCCGGTGGCGCCCAGGACCTTCGCGACGCTTTCGGTCGAGGGCCATCGCGCGCGGCCATCCGGCCCGATCCGCTTGGAAGGGTTGAACGCAGTCGCGTCGAGCCCCGCGCGACGCGCTAGGCCGGAAGCCGATAAGCCGTTTTCGGCGGCCAGCGAATCGATCGCCCGCCAGATGTCGTCATGTCGCATGGCAGAACGACCATGTTAGGTGTCGCGTCATCCTGCAATAGGAAAATGTTACTCTTCCCGCTTGCACTCAGCACAACCTGGGGTTTATGTTCTCTAAATGTTCTCATCCCCCGATCGCTGAAGGAGCCCGCGTTCATGTCCACCGCCCCCCGCCCCAACCACTCTTCCGTCCTCGCCAGCATGGCCCGTACCGAGGCCTTCACCTCCGCGGAGGAGGCCTGGTTCTGGACCATGTCCGCCCTGACGGCGCGGCGCGATGGCGCCCGCATCTCGGCCGGGAAGGGCACCACCCAGCGCCCGTGCGAACCGGATGACGTGATCAAGTGCCTGGACCGCCTCTACCGCCAGCGCCGCATTGAACTCACCCACGCTCGCGTCATGCGAATTTGGGGTGAGCGCGGCACGGCGCCGAGCCCGCGCCACGCGCAGGAGCGCGGCGACTATCGCCTCTGGCGCGAGGCCATGAACCGGCTGGAATGGCCGCTGCGGGTGAAGGGCATCGTCGCCGGTGCACCACGCATGATGGACGAAGACGCTGAAATCGTGCAGTTTCCAGGGCGCTCTGCATGACGGCCGTGGCTCTGGCGGAAGGGCGCGCGAAGCCTGGGCACCGGCGCCACATGAACGGGCAGCGCGTCTGGATCGTCTTCGGCGGGCGTGCGGATCACGGCTGGCAGCGCCTGCTGCGGCCGGGTTTCCGCCACTGCTTCGCCGCGGTCGAGGACGCCCAGGGCTGGCTGGTGCTGGACCCCCTGACGGGCCGCCTCCTGCTCGCGAGGATCGATGTTCCCCTGGGTTTCGACCTGCCGGCGTTCTATCGGCGCGCGGGCCTGCGCCCGCTCGGACCCTTCCTGCTGGATGAGCACGCGCTCGGTTCCGCGGGGCCGGTCCTGCCACTGAATTGCGTCTCGCTTTGCCGTGCGGTGCTGGGGCCGCATGCGCCTTTCGCCCTCACGCCGGCGGGTCTTTACAAGCGTTTGAGCCGCAATGTCGAATCTAGGAAAAAAAGCTTGACTTCCTTAACGGACCCTGCGTAAAACGTTCTTGCCAAGGGGCGATTTGCGTCCTTCGGCTCTCCTCCCTCTCCAAACTGGCTGCAAGAAGGGTCGGTTCCTCCCCAGGAACCGGCCCTTTTTGCGTTCTGGCCCCGCGCTCCATCGGACTTGCGTCCGGTGGGGTGCGATTTTCTTAGGCCTGAGCGTGCGGGCAGGGAGGCCATTCCCAATCGGTATCATGCCATCCGGCACGAACCACACGCCGCCCCAAAGGAGACGACCGCGCATGGCAGGCCTGTTCCGCGCCCCAAAGCCGGAGGTGATCCAGCCGCAGCAACAGCCGCAGCAGGCCACCGCGACCCCCGTCACGACCAGCGAAGCGACCGAGGCCGCCCGCGTCGAGACCCGCAGCCGCGCCCGCGGCGGCATCAGCGGGACCATCGCGACCTCGGCCCGCGGCGTGCTCACCGCGGCACCCGTCACCGTGACCCGCAAATCCCTTCTTGGCGAGTGAGACTCATGACCCCCCAGCAGATCCTCGCCCGGCACGACGGCGCCCTGTCGCGCCGCCGCCCGCATGAAGCGAACTGGTCCGATGCCTACGCCCATGTGCTGCCCGCCCCGCACGAGGCGCCGAACCTGTTCGACGCGACGGCCGCCGACGCGACCGAGCAGCTCGCCGCTTCCCTACTCGCCGAACTGACGCCGCCCTGGTCGCGCTGGTTTGGCCTGGCCCCCGCCCGCTCGTTGGCCGACACACCGGATGGCCAGGCCGCCGCCTTTGCCCTGGAAGGCACCGCCGACATCCTGCAGAGCCACCTCGACCGGTCAAATTTCGCGGTCGAGATCCACCAGGCCTTCCTGGACCTCGTCATCACCGGCACCGGCGTCATGCTGGTCGAGGAGGCGCCGCCGGGCGAGCCTTCGGCGCTGCGCTTCACCGCCATCCCGGTGCGCACGGCCATACTGGAGGAAGGCCCTTCGGGCCGGCTCGACTCCGTGTTCCGCGAGACCCGGCTGACCATCGCCGAGGTGCTGCGCCGCTTCCCCTTCGCCGAACTCCCCCGCGCCCTGGAGCGCGAGGCGACGCCGGACATCGACAGTCAGGAAGCGCCGCGGCATCGCCTGGTCGAGGCGGTCTGGCCGGATGGCAGCGGCCACCGCTATGCCGCCGTGCTTGACGCTTCGTCTCTCAAGGCGCCGCTCTTCGTGGCGCAGGGCCGCTTCGCCGATGCGCCCTTCATCGCCTTCCGCTGGCTGAAGGCGCCGGGCGAGGTCTATGGCCGCGGTCCGGTGATCAAGGCCCTGCCGGACATCCGCACCGCCAACCGCGTCGTTGAACTCGTGCTGAAGAACGCCTCCATCGCCGTCACGGGCATCTGGCAGGCGGAGGATGACGGGGTGCTGAACCCGGCCACCGTGCAGCTTATCCCGGGTGCCATCATCCCCAAGGCGCCGGGCAGCGCGGGCCTCACGCCGCTCGCAGCTCCCGGCAATTTCGACGTCTCGCAGCTTGTCCTGAACGACCTGCGCGCCCGCATCCGCACCGCCCTCCTGGCGGACCGGCTGGGTGTGGCACGCGATCAGCGCATGACGGCGACCGAGGTGCTGGAGCGCAGCGCCGAGACCGCGCGGCTGCTCGGCGCCACCTATGGCCGCCTGCAGACGGAACTGCTGACGCCGCTCATCGCGCGCAGCCTGTCCATCCTGGCGCGGCGCGGCGAAGTGCCGCCCGTGCTGCTGAACGAGGGCCGCGTGGCGCTGCGCTACGAAAGCCCGCTGGCCCGTGTTCAGGGCCGGTCGGACGCGGCGAACACGCTGCTCTTCCTCGAAGCCGTCTCCCGCATGGGCGATGCGGCCGCGAGCCAGGTGGACGCGCCCGCCGCGGCCCGCTGGCTGGCCCGCACGCTCGGCGCGCCGGCCGAGATCCTTGTTCCCGTCGTCAACCCGGAGTGATCCCCAACATGCCCGACAACCTGCTGCAGGCCGCCATGGACCCCGCGGCGTCCCTTGGCGCGACAAGCGCCTCGCGCCCCACCGACATCCCGGAGAAGTTCTGGGATATGGAGCGCGGCGAGCTTCGCGTGGACGCGCTGCTCAAGAGCTACCGCGAGCTGGAGCGCCGCATGTCGCAGCGCATGGGCCCGCCCGGCCCCGACTCCGACGACGAGGAGCGCCGGCGCTGGCGCGAGCTGCACAATATCCCCGAGGGGCCGGACGGCTACAGCATCACGCCGAAGCACGAGCTCTGCGGCCCGGATGAGGCCATCAACCAGCGCTTGCACCAGGCGGGCTTCTCCTGCGAGCAGGTGCAGCTGGTCTATGACCTCGCCTCCGAGCGGCTGCTGCCCATGATCGCCGAGGCCGCACAGCAGTTCGAGGCCGATCGCCAGGCCGAGAAGCTGCGCGAGCATTTCGGCGGCGAGGAGCGCTTCCGCCGCATCGCCGCGCAGCTCAATGCCTGGGGCCGAGCGAACCTGCCGCCCGGCGTGCTCGAGGCGCTTTCCACCACCGAGGAGGGCGTGTTGGCGCTGGAGCGCATGATGCGCGGCAACGAGCCCCGCTTGGAGCGCGAGAACGCCGCCCCCGAGGCGATGGACGAGGGCGAGCTGCGCCGCATGATGCGCGACCCGCGCTATTGGCGCTCGCGCGAGCCTGAATTCGTCAAGCGCGTGACGGAAGGCTTCCGCAAGCTCGTCGGCGGCTAGAGGGTGATCCGCTGAGGCAGCGAATTACCCTCTCGATTAAGGCGACCGATACGGGGCGCGAGGCGCGCGCCCGCTTTTCAGCAGAACGTGAGGCCACGCGCGGATCGTGACGATCCGCGGCGCTCCGTTCGCGCGCGCCCGCCCTGTCCGGCCGCCGGTTCCGCTCCCGCCCAGTGGGGAGGAGGGACCGGCGGCCCGCGCCCGCCGCCGTGCTCCTGAAGCGCGCGGCGGGCGCGCCCCATCACCCGCGCAAAACCCGGTCACCGGGCGCGCGGGCGCCGTGCCGCACCGGCGGCCCAGGTCCGGCCAACCGCCCGCGACACTTCCAAGCTTGAAACCCCCATCGGAGACCACCCATGTCCGGTTCGATCGACCAGGCTTTCGTCAAGCAATTCCAGGCCGAGGTGCACGAGGCCTATCAGCGCCAAGGCAGCAAGCTGCGCGCCACCATTCGCAGCAAGGCCAATATCCGCGGCTCCAGCACCATCTTCCAGCGCGTCGGCCGCGGCACGGCGACGACCAAGTCGCGCAACGGGGTCGTTCCCGTGATGAACCTCGAATACTCGGCGGTCGAGTGCTTCCTGCAGGACCATTATGCGGGTGACTGGGTCGACAAATTCGACGAGCTCAAGACGGCCGCCGACGAACTCGGCGTGCTGGCCAGCTCCGGCGCGCATGCGCTCGGCCGCAAGACCGACGAGCTGATCATCGCCGCGCTCGACCTCGCCACGCGTGAGGCCGTCGGCACCCAGGCCGGCCAGACCGACAATGACGGCATGACGCGCTCCAAGGTGCTGCTCGCCTTCGAGATGCTGGGCCAGATGGACGTGCCCGATGACGGCAACCGCTACGCCGTGGTTGGCTGGAAGCAGTGGTCGGAGCTGCTGACGCTGCAGGAGTTCGCCAACTCCAACTACGTCGGCGCCGACGAACTGCCTTGGAAGGGCACGCAGGCCAAGCGCTGGCTGGGCGCCACCTGGATCCCGCACACGGGCCTCACGGCCACGGGCCCCATTCGCTCCTGCTACTTCTACCACAAGACGGCGGTGGGCCATGCGGCGGCATCGGAGATCGTGACCGACGTGACCTGGCACGGCGACCGCGCGGCGCATTTCGTCAACAGCATGATGAGCCAGGGCGCCGCCCTGATCGACAATGCCGGCGTCGTGCGGATGCGCTGCAAGGAGTAGCGCGCGATCGGCCTTGGCTTCTTCAGCCAAGGCCGTGAATCGCCTGCTCTACGAAGCGCGCGATCGGCTTTGGCTTCTTCAGCCAAGGCCGTGAATCGCCTGCTCCGCGTAGCGCGCGATCGGCTTTGGCTTTTTCAGCCAAGGCCGTGAATCGCCTGCTCCACGAAGCTGGCGCGCGTGGCGTGGCGGTGCCCCGAGGGGTGCCTCCACGCCTCTCCCTCGCCGGTTCTTCCCGTCCCCCTCTCGGAGGTTTTCCCATGGCGCTCAACGCGCTCGAGCTCTGCACGCGGGCCCTGCTGCGCATCGGTGCGCAGGCCATCGCCTCGCTGGATGAAGGCACGGCCGAGGCCGAGATCGCCTCGGGGCTCTATTTCGGAACGCGCGACGCGCTGCTCTCCTCGCATCCCTGGAGCTTCGCGACCGGCCAGGTCAGCCTGCCGCGCCTGGCTGGCGAGCCCGCCGCCGATTTTCGCCATGCCTTCCAACTCCCGGCCGACTTCCTCCGCGCACTTTCGGCTGGCGGCGGCGGCATGGGCCGCGGCCTGAACTACCGCCTGCTCGAGGACCGGCTTCACTGCGACGCCGACCAGGCGACGCTCACCTACATCTTCCGCCCCGACGAAAGCGTCTTCCCCGCCTTCTTCGCCGCCGCCCTCGTCGCGCGGCTCTCGGCCGAGTTCTGCATTCCGCTGACCGAGAGCAGCGCCCGCGCGCAGTTGCTCTACGGCCAGGCGGAGAGCGAGCTTCGCGCCGCCCGCCGCACCGACAGCCAGCAGTCGACCGTCCGCGCCATTGACGGTTTCCCGCTGATCCAGGCGAGGGGCTGAGCCATGGCCGCCTCGCGCCAGATCAAGTCGAGCTTCGCCGCGGGCGAGCTCGCGCCCGAACTGCTCGGCCGCGGCGACCTGCGCGCCTATGCCAACGGCGCGCGGCGGCTTCGCAACGTCTTCATCCAGCCGACCGGCGGCGTCACGCGGCGCCCGGGCCTGCGCCACCTGGCGCTGCTGCCCGGGCCGGCACGCCTCGTCACCTTCGAGTTCAACACCGAGCAGACCTACCTCATCGTGCTCACCAACGGCCTGTTCAGCGTCTACCTGAACGATGCGCTCGTGGCGCAGGGTGGCGGCACCTGGAACGACGCGCAGTTGCCCCAGCTTTCCTTCACGCAAAGTGCCGACACGCTGCTGGTCTGCCATCCCGACCTCTCGCCGGTGCGGATCACCCGCACCAGCCACACGAGCTGGACGCTCACCGGCTGGCCCTGGGTCAATTTCCCAACCTACCGCTTCCACGCGGCCGACGTCACGATCACGCCGAGCGGGGTCTCGGGCGCGGTGACGATCGTCTCCAACGGCTCGATCTTCAGCCTGGGCCATGTCGGCACGACCTTCCGGCTGCGGGGCCGGACCGGCACGCTGACCGAGATCGTCACGCCCACGCGGGCGGTGCTCTCGCTTGCCGAGCCGCTGCCCGACACCGCCACCAGCGCCGACTGGGAGGAGTCTGCGATCAGCCCGGTGCGCGGCTGGCCCGTCAGTGCATGCTTCCACCAGGACCGCCTGGTTCTGGGTGGCTCGCGCGAGTTGCCGAACCGGCTCTGGCTCTCGCGCTCCGGTACGCTGTTCGACTTTGACAAGGGCGCCGGCCTGGACGACCAGGCGATCGAGTTTGGCCTGCTGTCGGACCAGGTCAATGCAGTCCGCGCCGTCTTCTCCGGGCGGCATCTTCAGATCTTCACCACGGGCGGCGAATGGATGGTGACGGGCGATCCCCTGACGCCGTCATCCATCCAGCTCAACCGGCAGACGCGCATCGGGAGCTCTCCCGCGCGCATCATCCAGCCGGTCGATGTCGATGGCAGCACCATCTTCGCCGCCCGTAGCGGCCGTGCGGTGCACGAGTTCGCCTACACCGACGTGCAGCAGGCCTACCAGTCGAACGACCTCGGCATGGTGGCGCAGCACCTCATCCGCGTGCCGACATCGATGGCCTACGACCAGTCGCAGCGCCTGCTGCACGTGACGATGGAGGATGGCAGCCTCGCCACGCTCACCCTGTTCCGCAATGAGCAGGTGACGGCCTGGACCCGGCAGGACACGGGCGGCGCCTTCCGCAACGTGGCCGAGGTGGATGGCCGGGTTTACCTGGTCGTGCAGCGCGGCTTCAGCCATCGCCTCGAGCGCTTCGATCCGGCACTTGGGCTGGATGGCGCGCTGGATGGGGCGAGCGCGGCGCCGCAGGACCGCTGGACGGGGCTTTCGCATCTGGAGGGCCTCACGGTGGGAGTGCTGGCCGATGGCGCGCCGCGCGCGGATGCCGTGGCGTCGCAGGGTGCCGTGACCATCGATCCGCCGGCGCAGGCGGTCCAGATCGGGTTGCGCTACGCCCATGAAATCGAGCCGCTGCCGCCCGAGATGGTGACGGCGGCCGGTGCGCGCTCGGCGCCGCTGCGCCTGGTTTCGGTGGGGTTCCGCCTGCTGGAGACGGGCGCACTCGACGTCGATCTCGGGCGCGGGCCGGCCCCCGTGCCGTTCCGCCGGCTGGACACGCCGATGCTCGACGCTGCGCCGCCCCGCTTCAGCGGCGATGTGCGCCTCTCGGCCCTCGGCTGGCGGCGCGACGCGATGCGCCCGCTGTGGCGGATCATCGGCGACGCGCCGCTGCCGCTCACCCTGCTTTCCGTCACCACCGACATGAGGACGACCGACTGATGGCCGCATTGGGCTCAATTGCGACGCTCGCCTCGGCAGGCGTCGGACTCTACGCGCAGAACCGCGCCTCGCAGCAGGCAGCCTCGACCCAGCGGGCACAGGTCGGCATCGCGCAGCAGCAGGAGGGCGCACGCCAGCAGCAGCTCAGCCTGCAGCAGCAGGCCGAGGCCCGCGCCCGTGGCGAGCAGGTGGCGCGCACCGTCGCCTCGGCGCGCGCGCGCCTGGCCGCGGGCGGCCTCTCGGTCGATGACGGCTCGGCCGCCACCGTGGCGGAGGGCCTGCGCGCCGACGCCGCGGTCGGCCAGGCGGATAGCGACGCGCTGTTCCGCGCGCGCCTCTCCTCCGGGCGCGCGTCGCTGCTCAATCCCGACGGCTCGCTCACCAGCGTGCTGCGGTCCCTGCCGACCTTTGGGAACGCGCTGCGAAACCTGCTGGACTGAACCGCCCGCCGCAGACCTGCGGATGGCCCACCCACTCGAACTGCGGAGCACATGATGTCCGAGCACATTCGCATCGGCGACATATCGCCGCGCGTGCACTACGTCGCCGACGGCGTGCAGACGGCCTTCACCTTTCCCTTCCCGGTCTTCGAACCAGGTGATCTCAAACTCCTGCAGGACGGCTACCCGCAGGCCTGGGGCTTCTCGATCGAGGGCGCGGGACGATCCGGCGGGGGCACGCTGCGCTTCGCGGCCCCCCCGCCGGCCGGCGCGCAGGTGACGATCCTGCGCCGCCTGAAGATCGAGCGTGTGACGGATTTCCAGTCCAACGGCGTGCTCCGGGCCAACACCCTGAACGACGAGCTGGACCGCCAGATCGCGGCCCTGCAGGAAGTGCGGGACGACGTCGGCGGCGCGCTGCGCCTCGACCTCTCGGAGACCCCCTCGGGCATGATCCTGCCGATGCGTGCGGCCCGCGCGAACAAGGTGCTCGGCTTCGATTCGGTCGGCGCCGCCACGGCCTATGATCGCAGCGGCAGCATCCTCGCGGCCTTTCCAGGCGCCGTGCCGCGCAGCGTCGAGGACAAGCTGGCCGAGATCCTGAGTGCCCGCGACTTCGGCGCGACCGGCAACGGCGTGGCGGATGACGGCCCCGCCCTCCAGGCGGCGATGAACGCCGCCGGCTCCACGGGCAAGCACCTCGAGATCGGCGAGGGGACCTTCCGCACCACCATGCCGCTCATGCTTCCGGGCGGCGCCGCGGGCCTCACCATGCGCGGCGTGATCCTCTATGCGGGGGCCAATGGCAGCACCGCGCTGACGATCGGCGATGGCGGCGCGGTCCGCAACGCGACGAAGCACTATCACGGCCTGCGCGTCGTCCGCTCGGTGATCAGCGACTGGACGAACGAGGCTGACATCGGGATCCTCCTCCGCAACCTCGACTCCAGCGTGGTCGAGGTGCGCCAGGTCGAGGGCTTCACGATCGGCATCCGCACCCAGGGCGTGGAGCGCGGCTTCGAGGACAGCAACGTCTTCCTGGGCCGCATCGTGAACAACCAGATCGGCCTCGACATCCATTGCCTGACCGCGGCCGCCTGGAACACCTCCGTCCGGTACCATGGCGGGCACTTCGCCGTCGCCAGCGCACTGCACCCGACGAAAAGCCGCTTCGGCGTCCGCTTCTCGGCGGCACCAGGCGCCTACATCGCGCACAATCGCCATGTCTTCTTCGGTCCCGCCTTCGAGCTGCAGGCGCGCACCCGCCCTGATATTCTCGGCGTGCCCTTCCTCACGGAAGTGAGCAGCCGCGCGGTGGTCGTCTATGGCCTGCGGATGGAGGGCTGCTCGCCCTTCGTCGCGCGCCACGTCGGCAACGCGCAGGACCACGTCTACGAAGTTGCCTGGGCGAGCCAAGCCTACCTGATCGAGGTCAGCTACGCGGATACCTGCACGCGCGTCGGCGCCGTCGTGCGCTGCCTGCACCAGGCGGCGGCCCACCGCGAGTTCACGCGCGAGGTGGGTAGCGTCACGAACCTGCGCGCCGCGGCCTTCCGCTGGACCGCGACACAGACCGGCTTCGACCGCCTGGCCTGCCTCTCGACGAATGTGAACGGAACGCCCTTCTCGCTTCCTGAGTTCGCGTTTCCCGGCCTCGAGGACTACGTGCTGACGCAGCGCGGCGCGATCCTGCCGGGTGGGCGGGGCCTCGGCTTCGTCGTCGATACACGCCGCGCGCGGGAGTTCGGGCTGGCCATCGATGCGGACGATCCGCGCATGATCGTCCAGTGCTTCGACAGCAACATGATCATCATGAGCGACGGCTATGGCGAGCTGGTGCGAGCCTCGGGCATGTCGATGCAGTACAACACGACCGCGCGCTGGTGGCAGGGCTCGGCCGACATGACAGACGCGGATCTGACACGCCTCCAGGTCGTCCGGCTCGACCCGCGCGTCAGCTACGCGATCATCGGCGTCGCACGCATCGGCCGTGACTATGAGGTCCGTGCGATGCACCTGACGACCGACCCCTCCGTCTCTCCCCCGCTGCTCTTCGGCCTGCCGGACCTGCCGCACGGCTCGAGGGAACTGCGCGCCGAAATGGGCTGGGATCCGCCGTCCATCGCGGCCGGCGGCTCGGCGCAGTTGAACGTGCCGCTGAGCGGCGCCCGCCCGGGGGACTTCGTGCAGGCCGCCTTCAGCCTCGCCACCTCGGGCGTCGTCTTCCTCGCGCAGATTGGCGCGCAGGACGTCGTGACGATCACGGCATGGAACCGCTCGGGCGCCGCCATCGATCTCGGCGCGGGGACCGCACGTGTGCGGGTCGTGAAGTCGTGAGGCGGCGCAAGCCGCGCGCCCAGGACCTCAAGCTCGCCGATCTGGTGCCCGAGGTCCGGGCCGACTACGCCGCGTTCCTTCGCCTGTCCCGTGGCGAGGAGGAGGACGCGAAGGCCTTTGGCGCTCGCCACGCCGCGGCGAAGGCCGCCCTCGCGCATCTGGAGCAGCTCATCAAGATCGCGGGCGCATCTGAGGAAGCGGCTGATGCCGGGCCATGCGAGGGGCTGCTGAGCGACATGCGTCGCCAGATGAACCAGGAAGAGCAGGAGATGCCCGACGATGACGAGGGAGAGCCAGGCTAATCTGCTGGAATTCGTCTGGATCTGGAACCAGTTGCAGGGGCAATCCACGCCCCGGGTGCATCGCCACATCCTGCGCTGGATCGAACGGGAGCAGCCATCGCGCCGGCTGCTGCTGATGGCATTCCGCGGCTGCGGCAAATCGACGCTGATCGGCCTCTACTGCGCATGGCGCCTCTACCGGCAACCGGAGCTCCGGATTCTCGTGGTCGCGGCCGAGCAGTCGCTGGCGGGCAAGATGGTGGGGCATGTGCGCCGCATCCTCGAACGCCACCCGCTCTGCGCGTCGCTGCTGCCGGAGGGCGACGAGGTCTGGGCCGCGGACCGCTTCACGGTGGATCGGCCGGGCGCGCTGCGGGACCCCTCGATGCTTTCGCAGGGACTTGGGGGGAACATCACCGGCGCACGGGCGGATCTGATCATCTGCGACGACGTGGAGGTCGCGCCGAACTGCGACACGCCGGGCAAGCGCCTCAGCCTGCGCGAGCGCCTGGCGGAGACAGAGTTCGTGCTCACGCCCGGCGGCCTCATCTTCTACGTCGGCACGCCGCACACGGAGGAGAGCCTCTACCGCGACGGCGAGCCCTTCCTGCGCGGCTACCGCCGCCTCGAAGTGCCGATCGAGGATGCGGACGGGTGCAGCGCCTGGGCGGAGCGCTTCCCGGACGAGCAGATCGCGGCACTTCGGCAGCGCGTCGGCCCGCTCCACTTCGCGCGGCAGATGCTGCTGCAACCTGTCGCCGAGGGCGCGGCCCGCCTCGATCCGTCACTCGTGCTGCGCTACCCGGAGGAGACGGAGTACCGCGAGGCAAATGGCCGCGCGCAGCTCTGGCTGCTGGGGCGGCGAATGGTTTCGGGTGGCGGCTTCTGGGACCCGGCCTTCGGCCGCAGCGAAGGCGGCGGCGATGGCTCCGTTCTCGCCGCAACCTACACCGATGGCGATGGGGGGCACTTCCTCCATCGCGTTGCATGGATCACCCAGCGCGGCGATGCGCCGGATGATCCCGCCACGCAGCAATGCCGGCAGGTGGCGCTCATCGCGCGCGACCTGCATCTGCCGGTGCTGCGGGTGGAGACCAACGGCCTTGGCCGCTTTCTGCCCGCGCTGCTGAAGCGGGAGATGGCGCGTGC
>Ga0105047_10006091_pt1 | contig 20539 bp, 28 predicted proteins | sample MAT04_FD_78384 | JGI IMG/M metagenome (GOLD analysis project Ga0105047, IMG submission 78384) | Freshwater microbial communities from Lake Fryxell liftoff mats and glacier meltwater in Antarctica - MAT-04 (megahit assembly) | ecosystem: Environmental > Aquatic > Freshwater > Ice > Liftoff...
GCCTCGCTCATCGCGTTCGGTCTCTTCCATTTTCTCTATCATGCGTACATCGAGAACGCAGTGCCCGCGTGGATCCCTGGTCATGCTTTCTGGACCTATGGCATCGGCGGCGCGCTCATCGCTGCGGGACTCGCTATCTGTACCGGGATTCAGGCGCGCCTCGCGGCGACGCTGCTGTCAATTATGTTCGGATCGTGGGTGTTCATCGTGCATACCCCGCGGGTTGCCGCCAGCTGGTCGAATGCCGACGAGTGGAGCAGCCTGTTCATTGCACTCGCCTGCTGTGGAGCATCGTGGATTCTGCGTGAAAGCCTGGCGCCGTGCACAATAGTTGCGCCGGGCATCACCCCGACCGTCTGTTCCACGCCTGGGCCGACGTGCACATAGTCACGGTGGTGCAACCGCTCAACGAGCCACGTTGGCCTCGCACACAGGGCCGCGGGCGAACGCCCTGCCCAACGAAACCGCGTCGAATTTTATCTGTGCGACTCACGGCGATCATAGCGGCCCTAATCGGCATGCACCTTTGCCATACGTCGGCCGCGGCTCAGATCGTGCCAGGGTCGATGGACGTGCACTGGCAGCCCGGCGCCAAGGATTGCTCCGCTACCCCGGATGCGCCGCTCCAAGTTCACGCATACAATTTACAGACATTCATCCTGCGCCTGAGTCTTTGCGTGGACTCCGAAGCGAATTTCATTTATCTCCTCATCGGCTCGGAGCTGGCGCTCTTGATCGATACCGGCGCGGAGGCCGATCCACAGAAGTTGCCGCTCGCGCGACAAGTTCTGGAGCTACTCCCCGCCAAGAATAACGGCAAGCTGCCGTTGCTCGTGGTCCACACTCATCGCCATCTGGATCATCGGGCCGGTGATCCGCAATTCCAATCGCTACCGGCAGTCGAAGTCGTGCCGACTGAAGACAACGCGATGCGCCAGCGTCTCGGATTTACCGACTGGCCGAATGATGTGGTGCAGCTGGATCTCGGCGGCCGCACCGTCGATGTGATCCCAACGCCGGGGCACGACCCCACTCACATCGGCTTCTACGATCGGCAAACCGGCCTGCTATTTTCCGGAGATTTTCTGCTCCCGGGTCGGCTGGTCATCAACGATCTCGCCGCCGTTCGGAAAAGCGCGCGGCGCGTCGTCGAGTTTTTCCTGACGCGGCCGCTGACCCATATCCTCGGAGCACATATCGAACTCGCTGTGGAGGGCAATGCATTTGGCATGGGCTCTCAGTACCATCCGAATGAACATCGACTCGAACTAGCGAAGGAAGATCTGCTCGCGCTGCCCACCGCGCTGGATCACTTCAACGGCTTCTACGCCAAATACCCTGCCTATATTTTAACTAATCCAATCCGCAATCTGGCCGCAGTTGGGGTCACGACGCTGGCGTTGATTGTTTTGGTAGTCTGGGTCGTGGTGAAATGGCGGCAACGACGACGGGCGGTTTTATCGAACTAACGTTGTGCTGACGTTATCACAGCGGCTGCGGCCTGACCAGGATTGCTGCTGTCGAAATGTGGGGTTGCTGCGCGTCATTGTTATAGTGGCACATGTTGCCCGCGACAACCGACAGGGAAACGAGCCGCATGAAGTACCTACTCTTGCAGTACGGAAACGAGACTGAGATGCTGAGTCACCCCAAGGAAGAGGCGGGCCAGTTGCATGGGGTCTATTTGGCAAACTCCGAGGCGATGAAGAAGGCGGGGGCTTATGCCAGCACCAAAGGCCTGCGGCCGACCTCCGACGCGGCGCTCGTCTGGGCCAAGCGTCACCCCTTCGCCGCGTACGGCGCGATCGAGGTTCGTCCGGTTTGGGGGTAGCCGAAGCGTCCACCGCGCGCGCGCGCGAGACCGCCGAATTGGTAGCACGGCGAAGCTATGGCAGGCTCATCGCCTTCCTCGCCGCGCGCACGAGTGACATCGCAGGTGCCGAGGACGCATTGTCCGAGGCGTTCGCGGCAGCTCTCGTAAAGTGGCCCGCGGACGGCATTCCGCGCGCGCCCGAGGCGTGGCTGCTCTCGGTGGCGCGCCGCAAGCTGATCGATGTCGCTCGGCGGCGGCAGACTGCGACCGAGGCTGCGGATACCGTGGCGTTTCTCGCCGAGGAGAGGTCTGCCGCAGCGGACGACGACGGGGAGATTCCCGACGAGCGCCTGCGCCTCATGTTCGCCTGTGCCCATCCGGCGATCGACGCTGGCGTGCGTGCGCCGCTCATTCTGCAGGCGGTGCTTGGCTTCGACGCCGCCCGGATCGCGTCGGCGTTTCTGATCGCGCCTGCGACCATGGCCCAACGTCTCGTCCGCGCGAAGAGCCGCATCCTGGAGGCCGGGATTCCGTTCCGCGTACCGGAACGCGACGAACTTGGCGGGCGGCTGCACGCCGTCCTTGAAGCGATGTACGCCGTCTTCACGGAAGGCTGGTCCGATCCCGCCGGCACCCAGGCACGCAGCCGCGGGTTGGCTGAGGAAGGGATCTGGCTCGGACGCGTCGTTGTGTCGCTCCTTCCTCACGAGCCCGAGGCGCTGGGGCTGCTTTCGCTGATGCTGCACACCGAAGCGCGACGCGAAGCGCGACGCGACGCGCAGGGCGAGTTCGTTCCGCTGGACGCGCAGGACCCTTCGCGATGGAATTCCGCGCTGATCGATGAGGCGGAGGCGCTCCTGCTTTCCGCGAGCCGAATGTGCGCCCCTGCACGCTTCCAGCTCGAAGCTGCGGTCCAATCTGCGCATGCAGCCCGACGCTTCGCCGGCACGACTGATTGGGCAGCGATCGTCGAGCTTTACGATGCGCTCCTCGTGATCACCGGCTCGGTGGTGGTCATTATCAACCGCGCGGTCGCGCTCGCGACGCACCTGAATTCGCCGTCTGGCGCCGCCTTGGGCCTGGCAGCGCTCGACGCGCTGCAGGACGACGCGCAGCTCGCCGGATATCAGCCTTACTGGGCGGCCCGCGCTTCGCTGCTCGCCAAAAGCGGCAATGTGCAAGCTGCCGCAGAGGCCTATTCGCGTGCGATCGGCCTTGAATCGGACCCGGTGGTGCGCCGCTTCCTGCAATCTGAACTTTCGCGAACGCCATGAGTTGGGACGTGAATGAAGAGCACTACACGCTCTACCCCATCGGCGTAGTGCGCTCCGCGCTGACCAGTCTCGAAGCCGCCCCCCTCCAGGGAGAAGAAGGCGCTCCCGAAGCCTGGCTGGAGATTTTCGCTCCGGTTGCACAAGGGCTGGCTGGCATCACCGCAGGGGATGAGCTTGTCGTTCTGACGTGGCTGCACCTCGCGCGACGCGACGTGCTTCAAGTGCATCCGCGTGGGAGACGTGAGACTCCGTTGACGGGCGTGTTCGCGACCCGTTCTCCGGGCCGCCCCAACCCAGTGGGGCTGCATCGGGTGTCTGTACGGGAAGTCACGGGACAAAACGTGAGGGTAGCACCAATGGAGGCGATCGACGGTACACCCATCGTCGATATCAAGCCCGTGCTCGGGCACGTCGACGAGCGCTGACGATTCGAGGAACTGGAGCCGAAAGGAAGAATGACCGACAACATATCAACGGCGGGCGCAGCCAATAGTCTTACACGGAACCTCCTGCGTTGTGGAATCGCGGCGGGCCCCTTCTATATCATGGTCGGTCTCGCTCAAGTCGTAACGCGGGAAGGCTTCGACGTGCGCCGTCATGCACTGAGCTTGCTGAGTAACGGCGACCTTGGTTGGATTCAGGTTCTCAATTTCCTGGCGAGTGGCTTCCTGGTCATTGCCGGCGCAACGGGTCTCCGCATGGTGCTGAGAGGGAACCGAGGCGGAACGTGGGCACCCCTCCTGCTCGTCGCGTACGGCGTCGGCTTGATCGGCGCCGGCGTCTTTGTCGCTGATCCTGGGTTGGGCTTTCCGCCCGATGCATCACCGGTGTCGACTGGCATGAGCCGGAGCGGACTCCTGCACTTTGTCTTCGGTGGATTCGGCTTTTACGCGCTCATTGGGGCGTCGTTCGTATTTGCCGGCCGTTTCAAGAGTCTGAAGCAGACGCCGTGGAGCGTGTATTCACTGATGACCGGGCTCGGCTTTCTGGTCAGCTTTGCAGCGATTGCGTCGGGCTCCACGGCACCAGCGACCATTCTTGCGTTCTACGCCGCGGTCGTCTGCGTGTGGGCCTGGCATAGCGCCGTGTACCTGAAGGTCATGCGTGACATGCCCGGTTTGGCGGGATGAGTCGTGGAACGTGCACGGGATGTCGGCTACGGCGCTGGTGATTTCGTCGGCGTCTCGGATCGCGGGAAATCTATTCCACCCGCCCGCTGTCCGACGTCCACGCTCGCAACCTTCTGCATCGCGACGAGAGCAATGACGTCCACCGTGCCGGGCTGCGCTCCAACTCCTTCCACCGAAATGAAGGCATAGCGATCATCGTCCGACACCACGACGCCGTGCACGGCCCTGCGCGTCGTCGGCACACGGGCAAGCTCCTTTCCACTCGCAACATCAAAGATCGACACCGACGCATCGCGCTGTTCGTGCCAATAAGACGTTTGCCATCGTGCGCGACGCAATACCTGCTCGCGTTCTCGTGCAAGTGCCGGTACTTCTGCCCGAGCTGCCACGCCAAGCGCCTCGCGATCTGGACCCAGTGGCTGGACACCACGCTCCTCGCGCCCGTGCCGCACCGGCAGGTCGTGCTCACCCTCCCGAAGCGGCTCCGGCGCGTTTTGTCTGTATCGTCGCCGCCTGCTCGGCGCGATTGCACGCGTCGCCGCCCGCACGGTCACGGCCGCCATTCGCACGCTGACCGGCGAGCGAAATCTCGCGGTGGGCCTCATCGCCTGTTTGCAGACGCACGGCTCACGCGCGAACTGGCATCCGCACCTCCACTTACTTTTCACCGATGGCGCATTCCTACGACCGGACGGCCAAGGCGGTGACGTACCGTTCCGAGAAGTCCGAGGGCCCGACGGCGGGCACGGAGACCGCCGACCCGCTGGAGTTCTTGGCGCGGGTGCTGGTCCACATCCCGGACAAGGGCCACGTCACCACGCGCTACTATGGCTGGTATGCGGACCGCCCGCGCGGGATGCGGCGTCAGGCCGAGCCGACCGGCGATGTCGGTACGCCGCCCCCGATCGTCCCCGCGCCACGACTGGCGCTCACCGAGGCCAGCCGCCGATGGGCGGCGCTCCTGCAGCAGCTCGCTGAGGTCGATCCCGCTCGCGTGCCCGACGTGCTGCGGCGTGATGCGCGTCGTGGCCTTCATCACGCAGCGGTCCGTGATCGATCGGATCCTCTCCCACCTCCGCACTCGGGCTACCACCGCAACCAACGGCGGCGCGCGGAGTCCCCCCTCAACCCGGGGACCGTCGGCACCGGGCACCACGCGCCGATCAGCAGCCCACCCGGCCCCCTGAGTCGCACCCCGAACGTCCCGACGACGCGAGCGGGAACGTTCGGCGTGCGCGATGTCCCGCCGGGGCCTTCACTCGCTCCCCAACCGCCCCGCGCTACGCACCGGAACCGCGGACCGGTGTTAACAGTCTTTCTTGAGAAATGGCGCGCCCGTGATGGCGCGGGTGTGCTCGCCGGAGCAGCGGGCCTTCCCGGGGGCAAGCGGCTGGACGGCCACAGGGCGCTCGACGAGTAGCAGTTGCGTCAGCTCCCGTCAGTGCGCATGGTTATCGCGTGACCATGATTCACACTGCGTCGCAGGCGACGCGTCACGACTGGGAGTTCGGATGGTTCGCGATAACATCGCGCGCCCCGGACCCGCGGCTGGCGCGGTACGTCACGGGCCCGTACCTCGGCTGGATCGAGCAGACGAGCCGCCCGGTGCGCCGCCGCGAAATCGCCAGCTCGGCCATCCCGCTCATCCTGAATCTCGGACCGCGTTATCTCATCAGTGATGGCCGCGCGCCGCACGTCATGCTTTCGAGACGCTCGTTCATCGCGGGGCTCGCGGACGGCTGCACGTTCGTTGACAGCGCGACGGAAAGCTGTGCCATCCAGGTGAATTTTGCGCCGCTGGACGCATACCGGTTGTTTGGCGTGCCGATGGCGAGCCTGGCCAACGCGACGGTGGAGCTCGAAGACCTGTTGGGCGCCTCGGCGGGCGAGCTGATCGCACGCCTCCATGACGCGTCAACGTGGGACGAGCGGTTCGATCTCCTCGACGCGTTCCTGCTTCACCGACTGCGTCGCGCCGCAAGCACGGTACCGGAAGTTGAGTGGATGTGGACGCAGATTGTGCAGAGTCACGGACGCATTGCGGTTGGTTCCTTCGCGCACGCCACCGGGCGCAGTCACAAATATCTGATCTCGCGTTTTCACGAGCAGGTGGGACTGACGCCCAAGACGGTGGCGCGGATCGTCCGCTTCGAGCGAGTCGCCGAGCGATTGCGCACCGCGTCTGGCGTTCGCTGGAGCGAGTTGGCGATCGACGCGGGCTACTACGATCAGTCGCATCTGCTGCGCGATTTCACGGACTTCGCCGGCACTACGCCTACGACCTATCGGGCGCAGCTCCTTCCAGACGGCGGCGTGATCGACTGGTAAAAATTGTCCAAGACTCGATGCGATGACGGCGGTAGGATAAGCGTACTTCTCTCACCGGATCCGCCCCTGTCGACGCCAAAGCTCTATCCCAGTCTTTCCTATCGCGACCCGGCCGCCGCGATGCAATTCCTCGCGCCAGGCACCTCTGGTGTTTCAGCGACTAATGGGGAGCGACGAGAATGAGGCGATCCGTGTGGGCTTTCTGTGCGGGGCTCATTACCTGGATCGTTGTGGTCAGTGTGCTGAACATGCTGATGCGGCTGGAGATGTCCGGCTACGCGGTGGCCGAACCTGCGATGGCCTTCACGCTCGCCATGAAGTGGGGGCGCCTGACTCTGGCGATCATCGCGTCGTTGGTCGCCGGTCTCGTTGTTGCCAGACTGTCTCCAGCCAACAAACGCTTGCCGCTGATTCTCGGCACCGCATTGCTCGGTGGTTTTATTCCGGTCCACTACGGTTTGTGGGACAAATTCCCGCTCTGGTATCACCTGGTGTTTCTTGGCTCGTTGATTCCCGCGGTACTCGCGGGTGCGCACGTCAGGGAAAGAGTCGAGAATAAACGCATGAGTGCCCGCAGCACCTTCACGGGACGTTAGGTCACGACTTCTGAAAAGGTCGCGGAGCTCTCGCGACACCTGTGGACGCGCGGCGTGTGGCTCATTGTGCTCGAGCTCACCGTCGTCCGCTGTTTCGTCTACCAATTCAACTTCGACTACCGTGTGACGATGCTGTTGGTGCTCTCGGCACTCGGGTGGGCGATGATCGCGCTCGCGGCGCTCGTGCGCCTGCCAGTCATTTGGGCGGCGACGATCGGCGCTGTATTGATCGGGGCGCACAACCTCCTCGACGGCATGACGTTGCCGCCGATACTCGCGGTGCCGCTGTCCGCCATTCGCCGGCTCATCGCTTCTTCCCCCCGAAGCCTGGGATGGCCGTGGCTTGTTTCATCCACGACGCGGCTTGGCGTTCGTTGAGGTCGTCCACCGATTCGAGATCCACGCCCCGCGAGTCCTTGCCCATCCCGATCGGCGTAACCGGTGGTACGGGCTCGAGTGACGTGCCGCGCCCGAATGTGAGCTTCACATGGCCGATGAAGCCGCCGCAACTGAAGCACCAACCGTCGCCAACGCCATACCACGCCATTCCCCACTTCACGGAACGCTTCAGGGCTGGCAGCGTTTTGGCCGCCAAGGCATCGACGCGTTCGGCGATGCCGCGTTGCGGCTGTGGCAGGCTGCGGATGTAGGCAAAAACCGGCTCGTCGCCATCCGCGGCCTTCGCGGGGCTTGCCCTGCCAGTCATGGCGGCCGGCAGCGTCGTGGCGACGACTTGTTCGCTCGTGCGGACGCTGGGTTTGCGTGCCTTTGGTATCGCTTTATCGACCGGGCTGGCAACTGGTTTAGCAGCCGCCTTGCCGCTTGCCTTCTTGGCGACAATTACGCGTGCCATTTTAAGGCCTCCAATCGTAACATCCTGTGGACCCACGGGTGATGTGCGGCCACCGCCGCGCATAGGAGCACTAGCACAACCACTGCGTCGAAAATGAGGGGTAGGAATTCCGAGCGAGTCGAGAACCTGGATGTTGATGCCTGACCCGTGCACCGCGAGTCGCCCAGCACTACCTCATCGCCATCACGTGCTCCACGAACTGATCGACGGCGATCTCGGTGCCCTGGTAAAAGCCCGACGCTTTGTTCTTCTCGAGGTCCGCTTCATCCCGGTGCAACGCCGTGAAGACGTAGCGAGTGCCGGTTCCCACGGATTCCATCGTCACGATGGCGGTGATCGGAATGTCGTCAAAGACAGCTGGACGATAGCCGGGGAACAACATGGAGGTCCAGACCAGTCGCTCCATCGGAATGACATCCAGAAAACAGCCGAGGTTGGGAGACTCCTGACCGTCTCCTACTGCGATATCGATGCTGAAGATGCCGCCCGGGCGGACGTCCAATTCGCACTTCGACACCCGACCCCAAGCCTTCGGCATGTACCACTCCTTGAGATGCTCCGGCTTCGTCAATGCTTCCCAGACGAGTCGCGGGGGCGCGTCGATGAACCGTTCGATGGCGAAATCAAGTTTCGGATTGAAGGTGACTTGTTTGATCATGAGTCTGATTCCGTCTCCTTCAGTCGTTTGACGTAGTCGTCGAAGCGATCCAATCGCGCTTCCCATAACCGACGCCGTTCGGTCAGCCAGTTCTCAACGACTTTGAACCGTTCTGGTGCGATCTCATACGTCCGCACGCGTCCGTGTTTCTTCGACTTCACCAGTCGGCTCCGTTCGAGGATCGACAGGTGCTGCACGAACGAGGGGAGTTGCATGGCGAACGGTGCCGCGAGCTCGCTGACGGTGGCTGGTCCGACAGACAGTTGCTCGAGGACTTTCCGCCGAGTCGGATTGGACAACGCGTGAAAAACTGCGTCTGTGACAGCGGCTTGAATCACTCGCGATACCATCCAGAGGCTTGCGTTATCAGATCTGCCAGAAGGATTCTATGGTTTACGAATACTTCTGTCACTACCTAAGTATTTGCTATCCTGGAAGCGTCGACTCCTCCCATTTGAGAAAAGAACTCCGGCGAGGATGGCCTCTTTTCCACCGGTTCGACTGTAATCTGCCGCCTCACGAACGCTGATGCTGACAAAGGGACTATTGTTTGGTCCTCGCTTCGGAGGACTCTGATATGACCGCTTTGCAGCGTAGCTTGACCGTCAGCGCGACGGTCAAGTCCTTTGCGCGCGCCCATCGTAGTTATCACGACCATTGGGGTGCGTATGAAGACCGAGATTGTCACGATTAGGAACTCGCAGAGGCTTCGCTCGCCGCGCCCGCTGCTGGATGCCGCGGGTTCGCTACCGACGCCGAGGTCGCTGTCGAATCACGCGCATGCAAGCTCGTGGTGCGACCGCTGTAAGGAGCCCGTGTTGGTGGGGCCGCTGCGTTCGCCCGCATGGCCACAGCGTGCGATGATGTGCTCCTCGATCCACAAGTCGAAACCGAATTGGATCGCACAGATTGGCAATGGTGAAGCCCGGAGCCGCGTGTCTCAGCGACGTCGCCGAAATCCTTCTGAATGACACCCACGACCTGATCAACAAAGCGGTGGGTGGTTGGGTGCGCGAAGCGGGCAAAAGAGCGCAAGCGACGCTGCTGGGTTTTCTTGACCATCATGCCGCGACCATGCCACGCACCGCCCTGCGCTGCGCTATTAAAAAGCTCACACCGGTCCAGCGCAAAAACTTTTTGGGTCTCAGACAGACGTCGTGAGGCGTGTCGGAAGGTCGTTTCGCCGCTCGGTGTCGAGAAACCCGCACCAGCTCCGACTTACTCATACACCGCACCATACAGCACCGAATCTTGAGGCGCGAGAACTCTGATTTCACAGCGGGTACGATGACCATCGCAGATGATATCACTCCCGATGGCGACGACACGCTAATGCTGCTGTTCATGTGTTGTCACCCATCGCTCACGTCGTCGAACGCAATGGCACTGACGTTGCGTGCGGTCGGCGGCCTCACAACGCGCGAGATCGCGAGCGCCTATCTCGTGCCTGAAGCAACCATGGCCCAACGGATCAGCCGCGCAAAACAGATCATCAAGTCCTCAGCGGTACCATTCGAGCATCCTGGAGAGGCGGAACGCGCAGCGCGATTGCAGTCGGTGCTGCACGTGCTCTATCTGGTATTCAACGCTGGTCGCAGATCCTTGCCTTTTATCAATTGCTCGAACGCATGAGTGACAATCCGATGGTCGCGCTTAACCGCGCCATCGCCGCGTCCATGGTGCACGGGCCCGCGGCGGGTCGCACGCAACTCGACGAGCTCGTCGCGGATGCACGCATCGCAACACACTATCGCCTCGATGCTGCACGCGCTCACCTGTATGAACGCGCCGGCGACATCACGAAAGCCGCCGCACACTTCCGCGCTGCGGCTGAACGCACTGCCAGCGTCGCCGAGCGCAATTATCTGCTGGCAAAGGCTTCGCTTGGCCATTCAAGATCAGCGGATACGCGCTGTCAGCCCATCTCAACTGACCCTCAAACTTCGCGGTCGCCTGCATTGTTGCCGCTACCGAAAATCGTTTGACAGCTGCAGCACTCAGCGGAGTTGGCGGCTGAGGCGACCGCCCTCAAGTGGTCCTTCGCGCTCGTAGGTCTGCGACAGATCGTCGCCCCAGGCTCCGCGTTTTTTCGACATGCGGCCTTTGCTGACCAACGTGGCATCGCCGTCCTTCGCCGTGATGGTCGTCGACTGCGAGAATTCCGCATTCTCGCGATGCCACGTCACCGTTCGATCACCGACTGTCACATCGAATATCCGGAAACGCCGCGCTCGTCGAAATAGATCATGGCGAAGGTGCCAGCGACGTCGTCGCTGCCGATGATCGCCACGCCGTTCGGGATTTGCGGATCGTCGATCTGCGTTCGCATGATCAGGCAAGCCCCGCCTTCGTGCCAGGCGAAAGACGCCCGTCCGAACAACGTTTGGCCCGAGAACTCCGGGTGCGACCCTGTTGTCCGCCATTCACCGACCAAGAATTCGAGTGGCTTCAACGCCGGATTGGTGCTCAATGCCTTGGCACCGATGTTGGCTGGCTGGTCCGACGCGTCGGATTTTCTCATCATCGTTCTCCTGCTGGTTCGTGTGGATTATTTCGCAAGAAGAAGATGGTTTTCCGCATCGATTTTGAAGCGGCAGACGAGGAAGAAAAACATAAGTACGTCTACACTCAAATCCAAACTGCGCATGTCAAGCCGCAGCAGCTCCGCATTCATCGCGTTGAGCGAGACATTATTTCCTTTGATTAACCGGTAGATGTCCCAAGGCTTTATGAACCCGCCCAGAATGCCTCGCGCAGCGATGAGCGTGTGATTGTTTTCGGCGTAGTCGGCACCGCGAAAGCGCGCCGTTAGCCGTTGTAACGCACGCAGTGACGCGGACGTTTGCAGAGCTCGCGTGTGGTGATTTCAATGCCCTGTCGGGTCGCGCAGTCCTCCAAAGGCCATCGTAGTGCCGGCGCCACTCGCCTGCGCCTTTTCGTAAATGTGTCGCAGCGAGGCAACGTCTTCGACCGCGAGCCCCAGTGACTTGAACAGCGTGATTTGAGCGACGTTCGTGCGCCCTTCGACGCGCTTCAGCAGCAGACCACCCAGCTCACCCAGAATGTGATCATCGCCCAGCACCCCTTCCGATTTCGGCAGCAGAAAATCGCCCGCTTCCGCCATCGTCGATTCGCGCTTGTCGACAAACAGACGTGACATCCTGACGGCGGCGCTGTCGAGCTCGCGCGCGGACGCAATGGACGCGCCCACCGCATTCACGTGTGTGCCTGGCGACAACCACGCGCCCTCCAGCACCGGCACGCGCGACGAGGTGACCGTACACACGACGTGCGCGCCGCCCACCGCGTCACGCACGCTATCGCTCACCACAATTTCGACATCGTGTTTGTCCCGCGCGCGCTCGGCGAATTCGACCGCCCGCGTTCCGGAGCGACTCCACACGCGCACCCGTTTGATGGGGCGCACCGTACGCACGGCGTCGAGATGTGTCATGGCCAGCACACCGGCGCCAATAATCGCCAGTTCGCTTGCGTCTTCATTGGCCAGCAGTCGCGTGGCCAGACCGCTGACCGCGGCTGTCCGAATGGCCGTGATCGACGATGCATCGGCGATGGCCTGTAGCGCGCCGTGTTCGGCATCAAACAACAACACCACGCCAATGTGCGAATCGAATGGCGTGGCGTCGTTGCCCGGAAAAACTGTGATCAGTTTTGCACCAAGTGATGCGTCACTGCCGCGACCCAATACCGCCGGCATCGATGCGAACGCGTTCATGGTGTCTGGCAACCGAATCACGGTGCGCAGCGGAAGAATACTGTCTCCCTCCGCCACACTTCGTAACGCGGATGCCATCACCTCGATACACTCCGACATCGGCAGTAGTGCTACGACATCGCGATCGGACAGCAGCAGTGTTTGCATCAGCTCTTGGTCGATTCCTGGTCGATGAATTCAGCGTGTTGGTGCGTGTTAAACGTAGGTTAGTCAGCCGCCGCGGCGTCCGCCTTTGGCCGATGTGTTTTGCGGTTTGACGATGGGCGCGGGCTTGGGTGCGGAGGTTTTGGACGCACCGGCTTCCGGGGCCGCACCCTTTTTTGCTGGAGCCTTCCGAGAAAAATCGGGAATGGCGCCGTGACCTTTCTTCTGCATAAATCCTCCTCTGTTGATGGGCGGAGTTGCACCGGAAAGGTGCATGGCCGACGGGCTCATGACAACAGAGCAATCGGAGTGCCCGTGGTTGGCAGACCCGCAATCCGTACAACCGATCTTGCAACCCGTGAAAGAAACGCGGTTATTGCTCGGCAATACCTGTCATTGGCGCGTAGTGCGCTGGTGCCCGCAGGACTCGACCCATTTTCCCTCTTTTCGCTCTACAAGAATACGTCAAAGGTGCGCCGAGCTCTTCGCTTGGCAGTTTTTTGCTTCACGATCACGTCGGCAGCAATCGTCCTGGTTCCGATCGGGGCTTACGCCCAGAACTCGGCACCGGCGTCGGCCGTTGGTCGCATCAGCGGCACGATGTTCTATAGCCTGGCAATGCTGCCGCTCGTTGGTGCCAGCGTCTGGATTAATGGCACCACAGACATGGCCACAACCGATTCGCGTGGACGTTTCGAGTTGGACAGTGTGCCGATCGGTAGTCACATCCTCGCGTACTCATCACCTTCTCTCGACTCTCTGGTATTTGGTACGCAGGGCCGTCCGCTATTTCAAGCGGCCTTGCGCAGTCGTCACGCGCCAGATCGTGTTGCCAACATCGTCTGCCACCAGCAGCGCACCCTTTGAATCCGTTGCGACACCAACCGGCCGACCCATCGCTTCCCCGTTGGCATTGACGAAACCCGTTAACACGTCAATCGCTTCGCCGGAAGGTTTTCCGTTCGTGAACGGCACGAAAATTACCTTGTAGCCGCTGCGCGGTTTTCGGTTCCAACTGCCGTGTTGTCCAACAAACATGCCATTGGCAAATTGCGCGGGTAGTGTATTGCCTTTCGCGGCCGCGAGTCCCAGCGACGCGGTGTGGGAGCCCAGCGCGTAGTCGGGCGCAATCGCACGAGCAACGAGCGCCGCATCCTGGGGCTTCACGCGTTTGTCGAGGTGGGTTCCAAAGTAGCTGTACGGAAATCCGTAAAACGCTCCGTCGCGTAGGGCCGTCATGTAATCGGGTACCAGATCGCCGCCAATTTCATCGCGTTCGTTGACTGCGACCCACAACGCACCACTCTCCGGTTCCCACGCCAGTCCAACTGGATTGCGTAGACCCGTTGCGAAGTCGCGATGTGTGTCGCTTTTGATGTCATACTCCCAAATGCGTGCTCGTCCCGCTTCCGCCTCAATGCCGTTTTCCGCCGCGTTGCTATTGGAGCCAATCGCGATGTACAGCTTCGATCCATCGGCCGACGCGACGACGTTCTTGGTCCAGTGGTGGTTGCGCTTACCCGCCGGCAAGTCCAGCACCTTGACCGGTGCAGCGCCAATCTTCGTATCGCCACGGGCGTACGGAAATTTTACAATCGCGTCGCTGGCCGCGATGTACAGGTCGTTGCCAACCAGCGTCATGCCGAACGGTGCATACAAACCGGACAGCAGCACCGCACGGATCTCCGCCACACCATCACCATCCGCATCGCGCAACAACGTGATCCGATTTGCACTCGGCACCCCGCCGCCACCCTTCTTGAGAAATTTCTTGAAGAACCAACCGCGAATGCCCGTGTTGTCTTCCGGCCGTTCGGGCGCGTTGGTTTCGGCCACCAGTACGTCGCCATTGGGCAACAGGTAGAGCCAGCGTGGATGTTCGAGATTCCGCGCAAACGCCGACACCTGCGTTCCAGCGGCTGCTATTGGCTTGTCGTCACCCGTCCACGCTTTTGCCTTCGCAACGTTGACCGTTGGGATGAGCGCACCATCGGGTTTGGGCAGAACGGGATTCGGACCCATTTGTTGCGAGATGCCCAAGTGCGCATTGCTGCCACACGCGCACAGCGTGCCGAGCACTGTGATAACAATTGCCGCCTCGATGAAGCGACGCGTGGATTTCGAGAGAGATGCCAGGCAGTTCATTGGGCGACTCGTAAGTGACGATCGATAACCTACACGCGGTGAAGGCGTCTGTTCGCCCGTTGCGCGGCATTAAAGTGGTCGTGCGTCACACTCCCGGTGATATTCCGAAGTGTGCTCGCGTACGCACGGTTTGTGCTCAGGATGTGCAATCGGCGTCACAGACCGCGCAAACATCGTCACGTTAGGATGTGGGCCTCTAGGTTGCTGGCAATGACGCTTGCAATGTTAACACTCGACCGGTCATCGACGCTTCGCGGTGCCCCAGTGGCGCTGCGTTGTGAACTGCCGAATACGATGGCCTTTCTACATTCACATGGTTTCGGAGGTTGCATGACCGGTTTGTCATCCTCGCCCACCCACGCGTATCGTCGTCTTGCCCTGGTGTTGACTGTGGCGACCGCGGTGGCAGCCTGTGAATCCGACCGAGCGACGGCGGCTTTCGAACCCGGTGATGCTGCGCTGGCGCCATCCAGCAGTATCATCAGCAATCCGCCCATTGGTGGCCGCACCAATGTTGGGGTTGGGGACACGCTGAAACTCGAGGCAGCGACAGCAACACGGCGCGGTCGCCACTTTCACTGGGCCACCAGCAACGCCTCGGTGGCTTCAATAAACGCGCAAGGTTTGGTGGTGGCGGCAGGCATCGGGTCGGCCGTTGTTTCGGCGGTCAGCAATTCGCGCACCGATCGGTGGACTATCGATGTCGGCAAGGCGGTGTCGACAATTTTTGTCACGCCAGACTCGGTTATTGTCGAACCCGGAACCAGCGCGCAGCTATCCGTGGTGTTGGGAGCCAGCGACGGTACTACTGTCACGGGTCGCAAGATTTCGTTTCGCAGCTTGAATACGACCGTTGCATCAGTGAGTGACGATGGATTGGTGAAAACGACGGTCGCCGGTGCTACGACGGTGTTGGTTTCGGCGGGCAACATCAGCAAAATCGTTGTTGTGCGCGCCGCGATTGCGACCACACCGCCAAGTTCGCCACCCACTACTCCACCAACGACACCACCAACAACACCGCCAACAACACCGCCAACAACACCGCCAACAACACCGCCAACTACTCCGCCAACCACTCCACCCACGACGCCCGGCACCGGAGCACTCGGTCTCAACGCAAGCCTCGGCGGGCGTTTGGTGCTACCCGCGAACAACGCGTGGAACACGGCCATCGACAACGCCGCGGTTGACCCGAACTCCGCGGCGATCATCGCCAACATTGGTTTGACCAAGTCATTCCATCCGGACTTTGGTGCGAACTGGAACGGCGGGCCGTTTGGTATTCCGTACATTGTCGTTTCGGGCACGCAGGCAAAGGTGAACGTGACGTTCGACTACGCCGACGAGAGTGATGTGGGCCCGTATCCAATTCCAGCCAACGCACCCATTGAGGGTGGCGCGGCATCGGATGGTGATCGCCACGTGATCATGGTTGATCGTGACAATTGGAAACTTTACGAGTTGTACTACGCGTTTCCGAATGCGAACGGCAGTTGGCGGGCGGGCTCGGGCGCAATCTTTGACCTGTCGTCCAACGCGTTGCGTCCCGCTGGATGGACTTCAGCGGACGCGGCGGGCTTGCCCATACTTCCCGGCCTGGTGCGCTACGATGAAGTCAGCGCGGGCCTGATTGCACACGCGTTGCGATTCACGGTTTCGCGCACGCGGCGCGCGTACCTGCCACCCGCGCGTCACTGGGCCAGCAGCGACACATCTTCATTGCGGCCGCCCATGGGTATGCGTGTGCGACTCAAGGCCAGCGTCAATATTTCCAGCTATCCCGCATCTGCGCAGGTGATTCTGCGCGCGCTCAAGAAATACGGCATGATTGTGGCCGACAACGGCAGCGACTGGTACGTCTCGGGTACCGCGGACTCTCGGTGGAACGACACCGAAATCAATTCGCTGAAGGCGCTGAAAGGGACTGACTTCGAAGTGGTGCAGATGACGGGCATCGTAAAATGACTTTGCCGGACTGGATCGATTGATGGTGCGGAGGTCTCAAATTTGCGTGGGTCGTTTAACTGACGAACCGCCTTTGGACTTTACGGACACTCAGGACTTTTCGGACCGGCCCGCATTTGGTGAAGGTCGTCAGTACACTCCAAACGCCAAAGTCATTTTTTTTGGCAACAGTACTGACGACCACGAGCGCGGTTGTCAGAAAAAATGAACAGCAAACGCCGCCCCCGAACTCCATCTCCCGACACCGCACGGAGTCCGTCCGAAAAGTCCGGTGTGGCCATAAAGTCCAGAGGCAGTTAGTCAGTTAGCAAACTCCACCCGCCACCAACGGCCGCTCCCGCGCAAACCAAGCCCAGCACAGTCCGGTTAGTCTATTTGATCCAGGTGCCGATTCGGCCCCACCGTATCTCAGTAATCGCACGGAAATAATCGACGCCCTGATCCATGTCGAACGAGTAATACACAAACGTTGGCCGACCGCGCATGTTGGCGCGCGGAACGAGGCCGTAGTACCGGCTGTCGACTGAATTATCGCGATTGTCGCCCATCATGAACAAATGCCCGGCCGGCACTACAAGCGGTCCCCAATTGTGCAACGTCAGTTTGTCCATTGGCTCACCAAAACGCGAACCTTTGATTTCATACTGGCGCTCCCACACAAACAAGGGCTGCTCGATATTCATGCCGTCCGTCGCCGAGGGAATGCTGTCTTTCCCTTCTTCCGCCACGCCGTTCACGTGCAGCAACCCGGACCGCATGTACAGCGTGTCGCCCGCAACGCCAACAATCCGCTTTACCAGCGTTGGTGCTACTTGATCGGGTGTAATGCGAATTGACGGATCTTGATCGGGCGACACAAACACAGCAACGTCACGACGCTGTGGCTCGGCATAACCCGGCAAGTTGATGTTCGTGAACGGAATGTGCGGCCCAAAACGCAACTTGTTGACGAACAACCAATCCCCTATCAGCAGCGTGGGTTCCATGCTGCCGCTGGGAATGCGATACGCCTCGGCCAACGCGACGCGCGCAACGAGAAACACGATGATCACCGGCGCCACGTTCAGCACGAGGGCGCGAAGCGTATGATACAGGCCCGACTTGGCCGGAGGCTTGTTCACTGCTGAACTCTCTTTTCGTAGTTGAATTGGCCATGCTTGTCTCGCGCCGTCACACCGACGACCGTTTCCGTCAGCACTACGAAACTAGCGACGTCGGCGCCTTTCAGTGCGTCCCCGCGATAGAACACCGACTTGTCCGACACGGCATAGCCGTTTTCCAGTACGCGAAAGGCCGCCGGCACCCTGGAAAGAACCTTGCCGTCGTAATACACCTGATTCGCGTCGGCCGCGTAGCTGTCCGTGATAATCGCAAAACTCGCCGGATCGGCCCCCGGCAACATCAACGAAAGCTCCACGGGCTTGTGCGCGCCCTTTCCCGAGTCGTAGTCGGACCAGAACACGTGTTTCGCGTCTTTCGAATAGTGCCCGTCGACAAAGGCAAAAGTTGATCCGTCGCTGCCTTTGATTTCCGCCCGCATGAAGTACCCGGATATCTTGTCCTTCGCGTGTTGGTCGCCAATGCGCTCGTAAGTGTTGATGTCTCGCACCTCGAACCCTTCGCCATTGCGATACACGCGATTGGTGTCGCGCGCGTACACGTTATCCAACATGCGAAACGATGGCGCGTCGGCTCCCGCAATGCGGGGAGTGCTGTAGTGCCTGACCGTGAAGTACTCTTGACCTTTGCGATATGTATCGCAGTACCACACACTGTTCCTGTCTTTCGCGTAGTGATCCGACAGAGCTTCGAAAGTCGCAACATCAATGCCGTCGGCAATAGTCGAACTTTCGTAATACGCGGTGCGAGTGGACTTGGCGAATTTCTTGCTCAGCGGCGTCAGCGTTTCGCCCTTCTGCAGCGATAGCGCATCCTTCCTGAAATACCAGACGCCGTTTTCCTGGCGGTACGGACCGTCTGATCCCCCACAACCAAAGAGCAGCGAGAACAGGCCCATGAGCAGTAAGAGGGAGCGAGGTTTCATGAATCGGCGCAGGCCGCCCGAGGTTGAAAAGTGCGTCGGCCAAACATAAGGAACGTGGCGACGGCGACCCTGAATATCGTCACTGTGGGTATGGCCGAGAAGCGCACCGGTGGGTATGAGTATGTTTCTCCAATCCTCGACGCCCCCTGGCTCCCCGCGCTGGGACCAGGACGCTCGGCTAAACTCAACGCGCGGCACGTGGAGCCCGTCTAAGCCCTTATGAATCGCGTGCTGAAGCGACGGATAATGGGAGTGCGGGCGGTCTGGATCCTACTGGCCGCGGTGCTGGCCGTCTCGGGAGTTGTGGTCGAGCGGCTGTACGCGCAGCGGCGCGGGGGCTTCCGCGGCATCTACCAGGACCCCAACGCGCCTTACGACGGCCGATTCACGTTTGTGCGTCTCAGCTACCAGGTCTACAACCGCAGTGGATGGGAGTTCGACTATCCGGCCATGGAGCGCAACTTCATGACCATCATTAATGACCTGAGCACGCTTCACCCGCACGTGCGCGAGAGCAACATCCATTCGATGGATGACCCGATCCTTTCGAAGTATCCCATCGCGTACCTGTCCGAGCCCGGTTGGTGGATTCCCGACCAGCCTGAGGCCGAAGGGCTGCGAAAGTGGCTCAAGAAAGGCGGATTTCTGATCGTGGATGATTTCTACGGTCCCCAGTGGGACAATTTCGAACGCTCGATGCTGGCGGTGTTGCCAGGCGCCAAGATTGTGCGGCTCGAAGTGACGAACCCCATTTTCAATTCCTTCTTCCAGCTCAAAACGCTGGAGGGCATGTACCATCCGGATAACCCCGGAGTATATCCGGCCGAGTATTACGGGATTTACGAAGACAACGACCCAAATAAGCGGTTGATGGTCGTCATCGACTACAACAATGACATTGGCGATTACATGGAATGGTCGGGAACGGGCTTTTACCAGATCAATTTTTCGAACGACGCGTACAAGATTGCGACCAACTACGTCATCTACGGATTGACGCACTAACGCGGGATTCGCATTGCCTTGGGTGGCGTAGAGCACTAGCGGACGCGCGGCAGTCACATCACACTTCGCCACATGACTACAACTCGCACGGTAACCGGGCTCGCTTTGTCGAGCATGTTGTTGGTGGCCCCCGCCCCCGCCTTCGCACAAACTTCCGCTGGTGTTATTCCCGGCATCGAAGTGTTGCTCACCGACTCGATTCACCTGATCCAGGGGAAACGTGTCGGCCTGCTCACCAATCATTCTGGTCGTGATCGCAAGGGTGTGAGCGACATCGATCGTCTGTTCAAGGCGCCCGGCGTGAAACTCACGGCGTTGTTCGGCGCCGAGCACGGCATTCGTGGAGAAGCGAAAGCCGGTGAAAAAATGGGTAATAGCGTTGACGCAGCGACGGGCGTGAAAGTGTATTCGCTGTACGGTGATGTGCCCGTGCCAACACCCGCCATGCTCGACGAGATCGATGTATTGCTGTACGACATTCAGGATGTCGGTGCACGCGTGTACACGTATCAGTGGACATTTGCAAACGCAGCCGCGGTCGCGAAGAAACCCATCATCATTCTTGATCGTCCCGATCCCATTCGTGCCGATCGTATTGAAGGCAACATTCTCGATCCCGCGTTCAAGTCATTGGTGGGACAACATCCTGTCGCGTTGCGATATGGCCTGACACCTGGCGAGTTACTCAAGTACCTCGTAGGCATGAAGTTCATCAGCGCCGACATCAAAGTGGTGCCGATGAAAAATTACACGCGTGCCATGTGGTACGACCAAACCGGTCTTCCGCGGGTGAATCCCTCACCGAACCTGCGCAATCTGAATGCCGAGTTGTTATATACGGGCAC
>Ga0105047_10006093_pt1 | contig 20535 bp, 10 predicted proteins | sample MAT04_FD_78384 | JGI IMG/M metagenome (GOLD analysis project Ga0105047, IMG submission 78384) | Freshwater microbial communities from Lake Fryxell liftoff mats and glacier meltwater in Antarctica - MAT-04 (megahit assembly) | ecosystem: Environmental > Aquatic > Freshwater > Ice > Liftoff...
CACGCGGCGGTTGTCGCTGTTGTAGGTCATGGTGACGGGCGAACCCGTCGGAAGTCGGTACTGAGTCGGCTGGTTCTCGTAGTTCCATGTTGTTGTGGTGCGGTTGCCGACAGCAGGTTGCTCAATTCGCTGGTTGCCGGTGGCGTCATACGTGTAGGTTGTGCGAGCCGTGCCCAATTGGCCGTAACGAAGCTGGTTTGCCGCATCATAGCTGTACGTGGTGCGAACTGCATCCGCATTCTTCAGCGTGCGGTTGCCGCCTGCGTCGTACGTAAATGTCTGACGATAGGCATTGGTGCCGGTGCGGTATTCGCCGAGCAGTTGATTCTGCTTGTCGTAGCTCCAGGTGACACGAGCCGTCGAGCCGCCTTCGACCATCACGTTGCGATTGCCGCCATTGTCATACCGGTAGTCCAGTTGCAGCAGCGTCGCTCCTGCCGATGTTCGATGAAACACCTGCGTCGCCTGGCTGGCCGCATCGTAAGCCATCGATACTCGCGTACCGTTGGCATTTCGCTGGACGGTCCTTCGTCCCGCATCGTCGTAACTGTACGTCGTACGTTCACTGAAAGGATTGAGCAGCGACGACAGTTGTCCGGCGGCATCATGCGAATACGTGAATCGTCCGGAACCCGTGGCATCCATCGAGCGACGCGCGCCGACTGCATCATAAGTATAAGTGGCTCGCTGAGTATTCGGACTGGCCGTGACCGTGGTTTGCCCCACAGTGTCAAACGTTGAGGTGTATCGTCCCGTGCTGTCCGCCATCAAGCTGCGGTTTCCGACGGTGTCATAGCTGAAGGTCGCTCGACTGCCGTCCGGGTATTTTCTTCCTGCCAATTGACCGACGGTACTGTATGAATACGTCGTCCGATTGCTGCGGGCGTCGATGCGGACACTCTGCTGACCGGCGGCATCGTAGGCACTTGTCGTGCGACGATTGAGCGGATCGATCAACTGAGTTTGTGCGCCGGTGCTATCGTACGTGAAGCTGTGCCGGTTACCTCGCGCATCGATCAGGCTTGAAGTTTGCCCCACCGTGTCGTAAACCGTCGTCGTGCGGTTGCTGAGGCCATTGATTTCCACAGTGCGACGTCCGAGGACATCGTAAACACTCGAAACCCGATTGCCGTTGGCATCGATCATCGCAAGATTCTGGCTGGCGGTGTTGTAGACGGTCGTGGTGCGTTTACCAAGCGGATTGATGCTGGCCACGACGCGACCGACTGCGTCATACACCGATGTAGCGCGATTGCCCAGCGGGTCTTTGCTGCCGACCGTCTGTCCGACAGTGTTGTAAATCGTCGTCCAGCGTTTGCCGAGCGGATTGACGGACGCCGCCGCACGCCCGACGTTGTCATAAACAGTCGTCGAACGGCCTCCATTGGCATTGATCGACGCGATGCCTCGCCCGCCTGCGTCGTAAACACTGGTCGTGCGTTTGCCAAGCGCGTTGATCGACGCCACGGTCTGACCATTCGCGTTGTACGTCGTTGTCGAACGAGCTCCTTTGGCATCGATACTGGCAATCGTCTGTCCGGAACTGTCGTACACCGTCGTGCTGCGACTGCCTGCCGGATTGATCGACGCTGTGACCGCTCCGACGTTGTTGTAAACCGAGGTGGAACGGCGATTCAATGGATCGACCGATGCAATGCTGCGGCTGGCGACGTCATACACCGTGGTCCAGCGATTGCCTTTGGGATTGATGGACGCAACACCGCGTCCTGCCGTGTCGTACACCTGCGTCGAGCGGTTTGCCAGAGCATTGATACTGGCAAGCGACTGACCTGCGGCATTGTAAACCGTCGTCGATCGCTGACCGAGCGCATTCACACTGGCGATTGTTCGTCCGGCGGCATCGTAAACCATTGTCGATCGCCTGCCGAACGAATCGATGCTGGCCACCGGTCGATTCAGGACGTCGTAAACGGTCGTGGAGATCGCTCCGGTCGGTGCCACTGTACGAATCTGGCTGCCGACGGCATTGTACACAAAGCTGGTTCTCGCCCCGTTCGGTGCAATGATCGCTTTCGGCTTGCTGCAGCATGTGTCATAAACCGTGGTGCTGCGAAGGCCGGTCGGTGCAATCGATGCAATGGCACGGCCGTCTGCATCATACACTGTGGTAGATCGCAGACCGGAAGGGTTGATCGATGCGACAGGTCGAGACGCCGCATCATAGACCGTGGTGGATCTGGTGCCGGTGGGATTGATCTGTGCCACTCGTTGATTTGCCGAGTTGTAGACTATCGTTGATCGACGTCCGAGAGGATTGATGGCAGCTACCGGGCGACTGGCATTGTCATAGACGACGGTGCTGATATTGCCCAGCGCATCGATCGTGCGTTTCCGATTGCCTCGAGTGTCATACGCATAGGTCACCCGCTGACCCAGCGGATTGATCGTAGCGGCGAGTTGACTCAGCGACGTATAAACATTTGTCGTTCGCTGACCCAGAGGATTGATGATGCAGGTCAGATTGCTGTCGGCGTTGTACACGCTGGTCGTTCGCCGACCCAGTGCATCCACCATGGCTATGCGTTTGCCGGTCACATCGAAGACCGTCGTCGTCCGCTGGCCAAGAGGATTGATACTGGCGATCGGGCGATTCAGGCTGTCATACACCGTCGAGGTTCGCTGGCCCAACGGATTGATCGTGGCGATGGTATTGCCAGTCAGATCATAAACCTGCGTGGTTCTCTGACCGAGCGGATTGATCGTGGCCAGCACCCAGCCTCGCGTGTTATAAACGGTTGTGGTCCGATATCCGAGTGGGTTGATCACGACGGTCGGTCTGCCGCCATCGTCATAAATCCAAGATGTCCGTGTTCCGAGCGGACTGGCCTGTGTCAGTTTTCGATTCATCACATCGTATGTGTAACCGGTGATGTTCCCCAGTGGATCCTGGACACGTTTCAACTGACTGTAGGCGGTGTACGCATACGTCGTCCTCTTCGATAACGGGCTGATGACGGCAGAAACACGGCCAGAGGCGTCGTACAGATTGGTTGTCCGAGATCCGAGTGGATTGATTTCCGAGTTCACGCTGCCCTGTGTCGTGTACGTGAATGTGGTCCGTTTTCCCAGAGGGTCAGCTTTTGAACTGATCTGCCCGTTCACATTGTAAGCCAGCGTCGTGCGTGCGGCGATCTGGTTGATCGTCACGACCGGACGGTTGGAAAGATCATACTTGTAGGTAAATCGACCACCCATCGGTTGTCGGATCGCGTTGAGCAGGGGCACATTACTGCCGCCAATCTGGTACGAGAGCGTCGTGCGGTTGCCTCGGGCATCCTGCAGCTTTGTGACGCGACCGCCAGCAGACCATGCAAAGGTGTAGATCGCACCTGTCGGATACTGGCTCCGCTTCAGCGTCTGGTCGGCATTGTACGTCATCGTGGTCACGCGACCGAGCGGATCGGTGATTTTTCTCTGAGTGCCTGAGGCATACGAAAGAGTCGTGCGAGTTCCTGTGGGTTCCTGAATCGCGGTGACTCGGTCGCTGACATCGTATGCAAAGCTGGTTCGCGCTCCGAGAGGATCAATGTGAGCGATCAGACGGTTGAAACTGTCGTAACGGAAATCGGTAATACACAATGCGCACGATACCTTCCGCGTGAGCTGACCACTGCCGTTGACGGTGAACGTCGTCAGACGCCCTGTGGCGTCGACAATCCGCTGAAGGTTGCCGGATGGGTTGTAGCTGTAGGTCGTGCGTCGCAAAAATGGATCTTTGACATGACTCAGACGATCTGAGGCGTCATAAGCCATCGTCCAGCGGTTGCTGGCGGGATCTACTGTCCGTGTCAACTGGCCACTGTCGTTGAAATAGCGAGTCATACCGGTGGGCGATTTGGCACGCCAGCCGTCGTCCTCAAGTTTCGTTAGTTCCACTTCGGTTTGTGGTGGTGACTGGTAATCTCCGAATGGACAAAAGGGATCGAGTCCCGAATAACTGAAGGAATCCCCTTCCGCGCTGATCAGATCCGCATCCGAGCCTGAAACGATTTTCACTTTATCGCGAAAGCTACCGAACCAGCCGAATCCAAAGGAATCGGTGGAAATCGATTTTGAGTTGTAACGCAGGAAGGGCTGAGGCGCGAACGGACCGGAATTCTGCTGTTCGATCGACATCGCCAGATTCCCCGTCGAGGCGTTGATCGCGACAGGTCCTACCCGAAACACATTCGTCCCCTGATTGGACCAGACCGGCAACGGTCCCGTGGGTAGACGTGTGGGCGCTGGTGGTGATCCTGTCTGTGAAGAATCCGAGCCGCCGGATTTTGTCCCGCAACCACTGGATCCACAGTCGCCAGTGCCGGAACCGGAACCATAAAACTGCGGCCCACCACCTGCTCCTGGACCACCAGCAAAACCCGGCCCACCACTTCTACCTGCACCACCACCTGCCCTTGGCCCAAAACCTGCACCCGGCCCAAAACCAGAATCAGTGATTCCGGGATTGCCGGAGACCGGACAGGTAGCCGGAGGGGATGGCTCGCAGCCACAGCCTTCTTCCAGATGCTGCATCAAAGAATTCGGGAGGGGACAGCCACCCATCCCAAGTGTAGTATTCGGAGGGATCGTTGCCATTCCTGAAACTCCTTTTATCTGACAGTCCTGAATTTCCAATGACGTTGTGCTTAAAGTAGCCATCACTCTCCGAGTGATGAATGCCAAGGGCCGCGTTTCTCGGCCTGCCTCACTCGGAGAGTGAGGTCCACTATGTGAAAGTAAGTACCATTGGGCTAACACTCACCGCTCGCCAGAACAACTCAATGATGATCATCTTCAAACTAACGATTTAAAAAATCCTTTAAGGTTCCCGGCGGAACACGTGCTGTTCCAGACCAAAGTTGACAAACGGATTCAACGAATAAACTCGGCAGCCGTACACTTCGCGCAGTTTTTCGCGGACAGCCACCGTCTGTTCCTCCATGCGATTCAGCATTCTCCATTTGCTGATCACATTATTGACCTGATCGTAATACCCGTCGAAAGCGATTTTGCCATCCAGTGAGCCACAGTCATGTCCGCACATCAGGATATTGCGGGCACCAAGATACGCAGCAATGTTCATGGCTGAAACAATGATTGAGGCACCGACAACAATCAGATCCGTGCCGATCACAGACAGATCGAGCGGAGTGTGAAGCGATCGCTGCCGATGTGAAAAATACCATGCCGGACCGGAGACTTTCGTCAATTTTCCATTGAGTCGTGCCATTTCATGTTCGGATACAATGAGCGAAGATCCACTGCGGAGAGCTTCTTCTGCCAAGGTCATTGTTCGCAACACCAGATAGTCGCATCGAAACCGCCGATGCACGGCATTGACACCGACCGTGATCTTGCCGTCGAAGAAATCCGGATCGACAAAATCCATCGACGCGCCCGCCGCAATCAGCCAGATGTCTGCCCCTGCGTGGCGATTTTTCAACTCCGCAAGCCTGTGCCGCTCGTGGTTCGTGCTTGGCAGATCGGCGACCGATGGTTCGGGTGAACGCATTTGCGGCTGCGAGAGCGACGGTTGATTCGTTGTGGGGAATGCCATATGACAGATCCCTTTCATTCCGTGAACCCAGACTGCCTGCAATTCAATGCCATGGCAACGTCTGAGGTGGCATGTCACACCTGCGAAGTGAAGTGCTGCAAGCCGTCCGGGGATCAGGATGTCGTCGCAAAATCAAATTGTCAAATGCGATTTTTGAAATCGTGAAACAATTGGCAAAGAATAATCTGGCGGGTTTGCCCACCTCTTTTCTGGCATATCAAATGCCACGAAGCAAAGTATTGCTATTCTCGCAACATTCGAAGAAATCGCTGAGCGATATTCGGCAAGGAAAGCGCCGCTCACAATCGTGGAGCCAGTCGTTGAATTTCTTTCCAGTCGTGCGCGGACCGGCAGAGGTCTGTGTTTTACCTTCTCCAATTCACTTCATCAGAATTGTGCGAAAAACTGCGAAGTCCTTTCCGGCAGAAAGGATCTACAGGCTCGCGTCATTTCGCTCATTGGGGGCGGCATTTCATCAAAGCTCCGCCGCAGATGCAATGGGCAATCTATACAGAACTTCAATCTCAACGAGATTTGCGAGATCCGCAACAGTCTCAACGCAGGGAAACTCACGTGAATTCAGAATCGAACTGAGATTGCCTGAACCTTTCTTTCAGACAGATTGCCGGGTTTCTATACTCCCGACGTTTTCATTGTCACCTTTCGCCCGAAAAAGGGGTCAGGAACCAATAGCCAAAAGGCCCGCAGGGTGCTGCGCACTATTGGTTCCTGACCCCTTTTTCTGGCCCAACCAGACCTGCCTTTTCGGATTCCATCACTGTGCTTAGAACTCATACCTGCGGAGAACTTCGTCGCGAACACGCTGGCCAGACCGTCACTTTGTGCGGCTGGGTCAACAGTTACCGGGAACAGGGCAAAGAACTTGTCTTTGTCGATATGCGTGACCGCTACGGAAAGACGCAGGTCGTCTTCACTTCGGACGACGACACAAAAATGGATAGCGTGGCTCGCAAGCTGCGTCGTGAAGATGTGGTCAAAGTCGTCGGCCAAGTTGCTTACCGAGGCGACGGATTGGTCAATCCGAAGCTGGTCACCGGCGATATTGAAATCCGGGTGCAGGAATTGACTGTGCTCTCAAAGAGCAAGACACCACCGTTCGAAATCGAGGGTGGCGAACTTCCCAACGAAGAACTGCGTTTGAAGTATCGTTTCGTCGATTTGCGACGTGCCGAGCTTCAGAAAAGCATCATCATGCGGCATGAGCTTGTGCAGGCGGTACGGGAATACTTCAACACTCGCGAGTTTCTGGAAATCGAAACGCCAATGCTGGGCCGCAGCACTCCGGAAGGGGCCCGCGATTATCTCGTACCAAGTCGCGTCCATCCGGGAAGTTTTTACGCATTGCCGCAGTCTCCTCAGATCTACAAACAGATTCTGATGGTGGCCGGTTTTGACCGTTACTATCAGATTGCTCGTTGTTTTCGCGACGAAGACCTGCGCGCTGACCGGCAGCCTGAGTTCACTCAGATCGATGTTGAAATGGCGTTTGTCGAACGCGATGACATCCTGAATACCATTGATGGCCTGATCGCTTTTGTGATGAAGAAAGTTCGCGGCGTCGATATTCAGGTTCCGCTGCCTCGGTATACCTATCGTGACATGATGGAGCGGTACGGCAGTGACAAGCCGGACCTGCGATTTGGTCTTGAAATCGTGGACATCGAAAAAGTGGCGGCAGTCTGTGATTTTGGCGTCTTTAAAGCGGTGATGAATTCCGGCGGGCGTGTTCGAGGCATCAACGCCAAAGGTGCGGCGGAGAAATACAGCCGACGTCTGCTGGACGTCGATCTGAAAAACTTCGTCGGTGATTTCGGTGCCAAAGGCCTGGCGTACATGAAAGTCGTCGGCAACAAACTCGAATCGACGATCGTAAAGTTCTTCACCGAAGAACAGCAGCGTGAGATCCTGACGTTGATGAACGGACAGGACGGCGACTTGCTGTTGTTTGTGGCTGATTCTCCAAAAGTGACGAACGCCGCGCTTGCCGCGTTGCGGAATCGCCTTGGCAAAGAATTGAACCTTTACGATCCGACGCAGTTTCAGTGTCAGTGGGTGCTTGACTTTCCACTGGTTACCTGGAACGCAGATGAAGACCGTTTCGACGCGGAACATCATCCGTTCTGCCAGCCGAATCCCGAAGACGCTGAATTCCTGAAGACAGATCCTGGCAAGGTTCGCGCTGACAGTTACGACCTGGTCGTCAACGGTTACGAAGCGGCAAGTGGCAGTGTCCGTATTCACGATCCGGAAGTGCAGCAGATGGTGTTTGATCTGCTGAAAATCAATCCGGAAGAAGCAGAAATGCGATTCGGCTTCCTGCTGGAAGCACTTCGCTACGGCGCTCCACCACATGCCGGGATTGCCCTGGGTCTGGATCGCTGGGTGATGCTGCTGGCAGGTGACGACAACATCCGTGACGTTATCGCATTCCCCAAGACTCAGAAAGCCGCCGATATGCTTACGGGCGCTCCCGCTCCGGTTGATGATCGGCAGTTGAAGGATCTGAGTATTGAGGTTGCGAAGTTGCCGGAAAAGTGATCCGGAACTGTTGCTCTGGAAAACTGACACTTCAAACTGCTATCATCAAGCGACCAGATCACAATTACCGGGAGATCCGTGTCATGGTTGCTCGTTCGGACGGGACGTTTTTTCGAAGTCTGCTGATCCTGCTGTCGTTATCAGCAGCCATAACAACCGCCACTGCCCAGGACGCTGAAAAAAGCCAGTCGCCAGAATCGGCCTGGACTTTCGAAGCAGCGCAAACGCAGTTGAAGATGTATCCGAAGGATGTCTTCCTGCAGTATGTCGCTCTGAAACTTGGGCAACGTAACGGAATTGATGCGACAGAAATGTTGCGACTGAACGATTCGACTCGTCAGCAGATCGCGGCCGAGCGCCGTGAGAACGTTGATCTGTTCAATCTGTTCTCTGGCTCGCTCGCCGTGCAGGAAAGTCTGCAACTGGACGCGATGCGACCGGGCTCCAGTGTCAATCGTGACAGTGAGGCAATCAAGCCGGGGCCAGAGGTCGCCATAAGCGCACTCACAGGACCAACCGTCGAAAGCCACCCCTGGCACGAAATGTTGAAAGGGCGAACATCAAAGATTTCGATCCTGGCGAATTATGTCCCGGCCGACAACTACTACATCCGCTTCCGGTCGGTCAGTCGGATGCTGGAAACAATCGATGGTGGCAACCTCTTCGCGAAACACCTGTATACACAGACCGGCGAACAGGCCTTTGCGAGAGATACGGATCGACGACTTCGGCAGCAACTTGCTGTCGAAACCAATCCGCTGGCCCGTCCGTTCTATGATCTGGTCGTTAAAGAAATTGCAATTACTGGCAGTGACCCGTTTGTCAATGAAGGCAGTGACGTAACGCTACTGTTTCGGTTTGATCAGGATCTGGTTTTTCGAACTCAGATGGATGCGTACCTGACCGCTGCGGAAAAATCCGAGGCCGATGTCGTCCGCGAAGAACAGACTTCGGAAGGTGTCCCGTACGTGCATTTGACGTCACCGGATCGCAAAGTGCATGTCTTTTCTGCCTACCCGCAAAAAGGTTTGCATGTTCGCAGCAATTCCGAAACGGCGTTTCTGCGAATTATGCGGTTGATCAAGGGGCAGTCGGACAAATCATTGACGAGTCTCGCAAAGTCAGAAGAGTTCGCGTATGTTCGCACGCTGATGCCGTTCGATGCTCCGGACGAAGATGGGATGATCTATCTGTCTGATCCGTTTATTCGTCATCTGGTCGGCCCTGAACTGAAGTTGACGGAATTGCGTCGACTCAAATGTTTCAACAATCTGCGAATGATTGGTCACGCGGCAGCGATGTATGAAACGGAAAAAGGGGATCGGCCGAAATCCATGAAGGAACTGGAGCAGGCAAATTGTCTGCCAGATCATTTCAATGAGGGGCCCCTGAAATGTTCGTGTGGTGGAGACTACTCGTTGGCGAGCGATGGTCGGCACGGTGTCTGTTCGCATCACGGACATGCCGACGCATTGATTCCGTGCTGTGAAATCCCGGAAAAGTCTGTGACTGCTGGAGAAGCCGAGGCCTACACACAGTTCGTTGAGGAATACAGCCAATACTGGCGGACGTTTTTTGACCCGATCGCGATCAAGGTACAGGCAACGCCGGAACGATATCGTCTGGAAACCATTGTCCTGCCGCTGATCAATAATTCACTCTACCAATCGATGGCGATGGCTCTTGGCGGTGAACCAAAGCCGCTGACAGGTCAAGTGACTGGAGACGCAATCCTGTCGTTGAATCTGGCCGTTGCGAAACAACGATTGCTCGAACAATCCGGCTGGCAACCTCCTGAAGAAGTTGCGGACACAGGTCCCAAAAATGTCGAAGCGGACGCTGCCGGAATGCAGGCCAGCGGGTTGCACCTGCAGCAAATCGCCTTCGCCATGCACGATTATCACGCGGGTCACACGACCTTTCCGGGAGCGTACAGCAAGCACGAAAACAGTTCGTCGCTATTGAGCTGGAGAGTTCAATTGTTGCCATGGCTTGAAGAAAATGAACTGTTCGCGGAGTTTCATCACGATGAACCGTGGGATAGCCCGCACAACAAAACGTTGATTGGCCGGATGCCGGAGGTCTATAAGTCACCGGGAGTGAAGGTGACCAAACCAGGAATGACAACGTACCAGACTGTTGCGGGCGATAACACAATATTTCCGTGGGACGGGCACCCGAAATCGTTGCAGGATGTCCTCGACGGCACATCAAACACAGCGATGCTGCTTGATGCGTCCCCTGAATTCGAAACGATCTGGACAAAGCCGGGTGATCTGAAGGCCGATCCTGCCGTCATTCGAAAAGCACTGACCGATCGCTTCGGTAACGGCGGATTGCTGGTGCTTGCTGACGGCACTATCAGAGAACTTAAGAAAGATCTGGACGATACCACCATCTCAAATCTCTTCGATCGTAATGACGGGAAGGTCATACCAGATGTGTTCGTAGAATCATTCGCTTCAACCGGAGCCAATCGCAGTCGGGATCCCTTCGGCTTGAATTCTGTGATGGGCGGACGCATCGCGGATCGCGACTTCTATGAACTGCTGTCGAAAGGACTTGGCCATCAAGTTGGGCTGCACGTTTGTGACAGTGACCCCGCGTTCGATGTGCAGCTGACCTCAATCCTCCCGCAAATGTTTTCCGGTTCGCGGGGTATGGGAGGCATGATTGGAGGCGAAAGTCTCTGGATCGGAATGGCGGTCGCTTCGCTAACTTCCCCCGTTTATATCGATGTCGCAGTTTATGATACCACAGTGGTCGATGCATTTCTCGAAAAACTTGATGAAGGCGCGGCCATCGAGGTCCGCACGCACAGCGACATGGGTTGGTTTGCGTTCAAGAAAGATTTCTACACAGTACAGATCGGCGATACGAAAGCACGTTCGTTTGTACTGTCTCTGGGGCCGCTCAAATGGCGATTCTTTTTCGCCCGCATTGATTCGAACATCTGTATCGCCAGTAAACTCTCGACACTCGAACAACTTGTCGCCGCTTCCGTAGCCGGACCTGTCCCAGGTCCGGAACCCAAGGCATCCCGACCAGCAAGCAACAGAGAGCAACCAAAGGAATCGGACCCGCGACAGGTCCGACGACGAGACGGCTCACCAGCTCACGCCCAGTTGACAGTCCACCGAAATCAGTGGAACCGCATCATGCCATCGGTTCGATTGAGCTGGGATGAAGCGGCTCGTCAGGCATGTCTGGACAATATCGGCCCTCTGACCAGCGCCGCGCGAGTTGCCGCAGCGTCGCACGGGGATGCGTCGGCAATCACGTCGGAGGAATTGACGGCAACGGCATCGTCGATCTATGGCGGTGTTCATCGATGTCCGTGTGGCGGTCATTATATTCGTAATACCGACGGTCGCATCGTGTGCGAAGTTCACGGTGATGCTGATCATCCGCAACAACCTGCACCCAACGCTCCCAACGGTGGCTCACTCGAAATGCTGAACTCGTTCAGTGAAATCCGTGTCGCCCTCACGTTCCTGGAAGACGGCCTGCACGCCGTGCTCGAAATCGATCGTCAGTCATTGAAAGGTGTGGAATGAATTCTCATCTGCGTCTGATTTGTTTTGCCTTCGTGGTTCTTGCCCCAATCTCCCAGTCCACGGCAGACGATACCGCGCTGGTCGCCATTCCAGATCCGGAAGCAACATTTCACGGTGTGGATACGCTGAAGTGCGACACAGACATGTCACCTGACGCTCAGGAATGCCTGACCGGACTTCGCTGGACGCCTGCGGATTTTAAAATTCGCTGCGAAGCGGCAGATGAAGGTCGCGGCGATCTGCGGATTCGATTTCCGTCACCCATCGATACCAGCAACAAAGACAACGATAATGTTGCAATGGAATGGTATGTCGCGCGTGACCAAATGCGACAGCCTGTTTCGGCTCGCGCGATGGTGATTGTGCATGAATCCGGACGTGGCATGACGGTTGGGAGGATTTTGGCCAAAGGGCTGAACGCACAGGGTCTGCATACGTTTTTGATTCACATGCCTGGTTATGGAAATAGAAAGTCCGAATTCTCCGGACGACCGGAGTTTATACTCTCCGGCATGAAGCAGGCAATCGCTGACGTGCGTCGTGCCAGAGATGTTGTGGTCAAGTTGCCACTTGTGGAACAGGAAGTTGTCGGAGTTCAGGGAACGAGTCTGGGAGGATTTGTGACATCATCGGTCGCAGGTCTGGATCGCGGGTATGAGCGGGTTTTCGTTCTGCTGGCTGGCGGGAACCTGGCAGATGTGGTCGTTCATGGTGCCAAAGATGCCGCGAATGTCAGAGCGGATTTGAAAGCAATTGGCGTGAGCGTCGAACAGATCCCGGAATTGACTCGTCCCATTGAACCGCTGAGGCTGGCTCATCGGATCGATTCGGATCATCTATGGCTGTACAGTGGCAAGTACGACGATGTTGTACCTCCGGCGTCATCGTTTGCATTTGCGAAAGCCGCGCAATTGCCCGACGGACACCATGTCGAGTTGTTGGCGGACCATTATTCGGGCGTCGTCTTTCTCCCGATGGTAATTCAGCAAATTCGCAAAAAAATGGACGATGCGGAAACAATTGATCTGCCGTCCGAGTGACATCTGGAGTTTTCGACAGCCTTTCCGGAATGAGAACGTCGAGCACAGTCGTCGCGCAACACGGCGATGCGCAGTTATCGGTACTCAAATTCGGACGATTTGCCTCCGCACCAGAATTGTGGTGTAAAGTTTGGGAGAGGCGATTGGCCCGTATTTTTCCGCACACCGGAGCGTTCATCATGCGAGAATTGTTCAGGAAACTGATTGAAGACGAATACGGGATTATCATTTCCTCAGAAATTGTTCTGGTCGGCACGATCCTGGTGATCGGCTGCGTTGTTGGTTTGTCCAGCCTGTCGTACGCAGTCAATAATGAATTGAATGACGTCGCTCAGGCCTGCGATCATTCGTACAACGGCAACAGCGCGGGATCGACTCAAAACGATTACTACCTCACCAGCAGCCAGGGCCAGCCTGAACTTGTCGGCAACGGCGGCTGATAAAATAGTCCGTGTCCCACCAGCATCAGCACATCGGCGACGATGCTGGATCCTCAAGCACTGCGGAATGTCTCCGCCATCGTTCGCAGTCACCCCTGTCGGAGTCACGCTCGACAGGGGTGATTGTGTTTTTGGTGTTTACAATGACAACCAGCAGTCAGCCCATTGGCCAAAGTTTTCTTCGACGCTGATCCGAAGTCGCGTCAATCCGCGCTGTTGATTCAGCTTCAGCCGCGAAATGAGTGATCGACCGATCCAGCGGGCGATGAGTTCTGCGGTGGTATTTTCGACGGGCAGGATACAACAGTCTTCGCGCGGGAACACCCAGCGACGATTTTCGAATGTCGCAGTGATTTCTCGCTCATCCTCAGACAGCATCACCTGAATCGCCGGATGCTGTTCAGGCAAAAGGACGCGGTGATCCAGTTCGTGCACGAGCATCTGCAGCCCGTCGCGGAGAGCGATAAAATCGAAGACATAATGATTTTCATCAAGCGGCCCCTCAATCTCCGCTTCGACTCGCCAGTTGTGCCCGTGGAGACGTTCACAGATGTTGCCGTTGAACGTAATAAAGTGTGCCGCACTGAATACGAGCGTGTCCTTCGTCACGCGAACGCTCCAGTTTTCCGGAACAGACTTCGTCATTGATCAGTCTTCCTTAAATACGACGTGGAAGGCACCGCTTTTCCGAGAAGATGGCGTCAAAGAACATTGTCTACTTCTTCCGCGTCATCAGAAATCTTGCCAGGACATCCGAGTAGTTTTCGGCGATATTCACGCGGTGATAGTCCACGGCGGAGTCTCTGAAAACGATTCGCAGTTGTTCAAGCCATGTTTGAACGGCCTGACGATACTGTTTGGCGATTGTCGTCGGGTCCACAAGCATAGGGCCGCCGCCTTCAAGATCCACAAAACGAATCGGACGATCGAACTGAAAATCGATCTCGTTCTGTTCAACAAGATGGAACACGGCGACATCGTGTTTCCGAAATCGTAAATGCTGAAACGCACTTTTCAAAGTTTCGGGGTCCATGAACAGGTCTGAGATCACAACGACAAGTGCCCGCTGAGCGATCCGTTCCGCCGCATGATGCAGGGCGGCCGGTAAACCGGTTTCCCCTTCGGCTTTCATGTCACCAAGTTCATCCAGGACAAACTTCAAATGTGCGCCGCTGCGTTTGGGACGAATCTCCTTCTGAAACGTATTTCCGGCGGAATACAAACCGACAGCATCACCCTGACCTGACGCCAGATACGCCAGCGTTCCGGCAAGTCGTCGTGCGTAATCCAGTTTTGTGGTGCCTTCCACAGTGCTGCCGTCGGGGCCGAAATTCATGGAGCCGCTGACGTCGATGACCAGACACAGTCGCAGATTCGTGTCGGCTTCGTATTCCTTGATGTAAAAGCGATCGCTGCGTCCCCAGGCCCGCCAGTCCAGGCGGCGTGTGTCATCGCCGGGAACGTACTTGCGGTATTCCGAAAATTCCAGACTGGAACCGCGCGTGGGACTGCGATGACGCCCGGACACACTGCCGATCATCGGCACGCGTGCATCCAGTGCAAGACCTCGCAGGCGTGAGACGACTTTGGGATCAACAAAATTTCGCATGAGGGACTTTGAAGAATTCCGTTGCTTTAGGTTCGCTCGATGAACAAGTGTCAAAAAAAAGGAACGCGCTAGTGCTTTGTCAGCCCTGTATTGATGTGTGCCACTGGCTCCGCCAGTGCTGTTTTTTGGACCAAAAACACTGGCAGAGCCAGTGGCACACAATCCATCATTTTACCGCTGACAGAGCACTAGTGAGCTATTAATTTACCCGCCACCGGATTCATTCCGGTGGTTCCCGGGATTCTGCACTACCCAAAAACACTGGGAGTTCTGGTAGTGCAGAATCATGAAAACCACTGAGATAAACTCATTGGCGACTCAAGGCCGCGGGCTGGAATTCGAAGACGGGTACTGTTGAGCAACGAGCAGGGAACCCGACCTGAGGACAGGTCGGGCTACCGATTGCTCGATGTATAGCTAACCCATGCTCATGGTGACGGTCTTGAGTTCCGTATAATTGGCGAGTCCGGCTGCACCCAGTTCTCGACCGATGCCACTCATTTTGAAACCACCGAATGGTGCGGCTGCGTCAAAGACATCATAGCAGTTGACCCACACCGTTCCGGCTCGAACACTTGCGGCAACCTGATGCGCTTTTTTGACATCGCGTGTCCAGACCGCAGCAGCCAGTCCGTAACAGGTGTCGTTTGCACGCTTGATAACTTCAGCAGTACTCTTGAATTTGAGTACACTTAACACCGGCCCGAAAATTTCTTCGCGGGCGATATCCATCGAATCGGAAACACCAGTGAATACGGTCGGTTCGATGTAGAATCCACGATTCCCGAACCGCTTGCCTCCGGTGACGCAACTCGCTCCCTGTGCCTGCCCTTTGCTGATGTAGCTCAGGATCTTGTCGAACTGCGCCTTATCAACCTGTGGCCCTTGATTGGTTTCCGTGTCAAACGGATTGCCCAGCACGCGTTGTTGAGCGCGTTGTATGACGCGCTCAACAAATTCGTCGTGAACAGATTCTTCAACAAACAATCGACTGCCTGCACAGCAGCACTGCCCCTGATTGAAGAACAGGCCAAACTCTGCACCCGCTGCCGCAGCATCAAGATCCGCATCGGCAAAGACAATGTTGGGACTCTTGCCGCCAAGTTCAAACGTCAGTCGTTTCAGAGTGTCTGCTGCTTCACGCATAATGATTTTTGCGGTCAGACCTTCACCCGTGAATGCGATCTTATCGACCTGCGGATGTTTGACCAGCGCAGCACCAGCGGTGGGACCGTAACCTGGGACGACGTTGATAACGCCTGGAGGAAATCCGGCTTCCAGAGCCAACTCCGCCAGTCGCAGGCAACTCAATGGTGTCTGTTCGGCAGGTTTCATCACAATCGTGTTGCCGGTTGCAAGAGCTGGACCCCATTTCCACGCGACCATCAACAGTGGAAAGTTCCACGGGATAATCTGACCACACACACCGATTGGTTCTCGCCGTGTGTAGCAAAAATAGTCGCCGCGAATGGGAATGGTGTCGCCGTGAATCTTGTCGGCCCAGCCTGCGTAATAACGCAGACAATCGATCGCCAACGGCAGGTCGGCCGCGCGGGAATCGTTGATGGGCTTGCCATTGTCCAGTGTTTCCAATGCAGCAAGTTCATCCAGATGTCGCTCGGCGAGATCAGCCAGTTTGTTTAACAATCGGCCACGATCACGTGCGTCCATGCGCGACCACGGACCAGTCTCAAACGCAGCTCGCGCGGCATGGACAGCCAGATCCACATCAGCAGAATCCCCTTCGGCCACTTCACAGATCACTTCCTCGGTCGCTGGGTTGACGGTCTTGAAGGTTTTTCCACTGACGGAAGCCCGGAATTCATCCCCGATCAGGATGCCCGTCTGACGAATCTTTGGAGCTGAGACAGGTTTTGTTTCGACAATTGTGGACATGATCGTCTTCCTGAAATGGGACCGAAGGTATCGATGACCTGCCCGACAGAATTTTGTTGAATCGGGCACACGGCAACGCAGCCGGATAGTATGTCGTTCGAAAATGAAAATTGGAAGGGCGGGCTGAGTTGCTGCGACTGATTCGCTATGGGAATCGATTCAGCAAAACCAGTTCACGTCGAATCAGGACTCGCAAACACGTAGCACACGCCAACACAAGTTTCGCCAGTTCGGTTGGTCCGCCCTGACAATCGGAGCAACACGTTGTGAAAATGGAACGTGGCTTCCTGTGACGGATGACGCAGGAAACAGTATTCGCAGACATGGCCCGCTCGTGTTGGAACGCGTTTCACCAGTTGCACGGAGATTTGGGGACTTAGTGCTGATCGTGTTCGGCGATAGAAAGCTGAACCGTGAAGCAGTACGAATGCTTAATAACGAGAGGAATGAAAGGCGAATTTGATAGTGAAGAAGTGATTTTTTTACGATTTTGGATTGCGTCCTGCGGCTGTTTTGCTCGCGTTTGAACATTCGCATGGCATCTGAAAAGGATCGGCTTTTAAGTCGGACCCATCACGTATCACATTAGAATCTGCCTTTTTGTTAGGCAAAATGCACGTCAAGCATGTTGACGAAGGACGAATACAGCCTTATAGGTCGGCTGCGACTCGGTTCACTGTAATTTGTGAAGCAACCTCCGGGTATGTCATTTGCCTGTCTCAGCTTTACGTCAGTCATACTGGCTGCAATAAACCTGTGACCCCCTGATTGTGTCTTTTTTCAGAGCAGTGCTGCACATTGTTTAATCACATTAGAGCCGTAAGCCATGGGGCGAGCGCTCCAGAATGACGAATACGACTGCGGAATCGCAACGAGTCAGTGACGAGGCGGCTCGTTTGGCTCACGCCAACTGGAAACGCTGGGGACCGTATCTGGCGGAGCGCCAATGGGGAACGGTTCGGGAGGACTATTCACAGCTCGGAACCCCGTGGGAATATTTCCCTCACGACGAGGCGGTCTGGCGTGCCTACCGCTGGGGAGAAGACGGAATTCTTGGCATTTCGGACCGACAGGGTCGACTTTGCTTTGCTGCCACCATGTGGAACGGCAAGGATCCGATATTGAAGGAGCGTTTGTTCGGTCTGAGCGGGCCGGAAGGAAACCACGGAGAAGACGTCAAAGAGTGTTATTTCTATCTGGACTCGACACCCACGCATTCTTACCTCAAGGGACTGTATAAATATCCTCAGGCCGAATTCCCGTATGCCGAGCTGCGATCTGAAAACAGTCAACGCCCGCGGAATGTGACGGAATACGAACTGATCGATACGGGCATTTTCGACGGGAACCAGTATTTCGACGTCTTGGTGGAATACGCCAAGGCTGGTCCCGACGATATCGCCATTCGCATCACAGTTGAGAACCGTAGTCCTAATGCTGCTGTGCTGCATTTGCTCCCAACGTTGTGGTATCGGAATACGTGGTCCTGGGGCGGCCAGAACAACGAAGCGGATATCCCGAAGCCCCGCATTTCACAACTGAATGAACGCCAACTTCTGGCCGAACACGCGACACTCGGGCGGTCGTTGCTGACTACCGACGTCGGCCCCGATGCAAAGCTTCCGACATGGCTGTTCACAGAGAACGAGACCGATCCGGGGCGACGCAAGAATACCAAAGCGCGCCGTCCGTCCTGCAAAGATGCTTTCCACCGTTATCTCGTGGATGGCCTGCAGGGCGTCGTTAGTCCGCATGGTGAGGGAACAAAAGCGGCTGCGCATTTTGTCCTGAACATTGAAGGACACGGGCGGGCGGTTGTACGAATGAGACTGACGACTCAGCCAAATCTATCTGCTACTGAAGGCAAACGAGGGCGAAAAACGGACAAGGCGTTGGTACGGGTTCCGGAGTTCGGTGAAGCCTTCGACGGAATCCTTGCCACACGGCTCACTGAAGCAGATGAGTTCTACGCTTCGCTGATTTCCCCTGACATCTCTTACGACGAACGACTGGCATTCCGTCAAGCGAACGCAGGACTTCTCTGGACGAAACAATTCTACAACTATTCCGTCGCCGATTGGTGGAAAGAGGAGCCGCAGAGGTACGCCGTGGAAGGAGTGGGTGATCGCAACGCAGATTGGCGACACCTGGTGAATCGTGACGTCATCTCGATGCCGGATAAGTGGGAATACCCCTGGTATGCCGCATGGGATTCGGCATTTCACATGATCCCGTTTGCGAAACTCGATCCGGTCTTTGCGAAAGAGCAACTGTTGCTGTTCCTGCGGGAATGGTACATGCATCCCAACGGTCAGATTCCGGCTTATGAATGGAACTTCAGTGACGTCAATCCGCCGGTCCATGCCTGGGCCTGTTGGCGCGTGTACCAAATGACTGTCGCGGCTGGTAAAAAGGATCGCGAATTCCTGGAACGGGCGTTCCAGAAGCTTTCGCTTAACTTCACATGGTGGGTCAATCGTAAGGACGTGCGCGGTAAGCAGGTGTTTTCCGGGGGCTTCCTGGGCCTGGACAATATCGGAATATTCGATCGCTCGCGACCGCTCCCCACCGGCGGCCATCTGGAACAGGCCGATGGCACGGCATGGATGGCATACTACTGCTCAAGCATGCTCTCGATCGCCCTGGAACTGGCGGATGGCAACTCCGCGTACGAGGACATGGCGTCCAAGTTTTTCGAACACTATGTCGGCATCGCCCAGGCGATGAACTCGCTGGACGGAAACGGCCTGTGGGATGAACACGACGGTTTCTACTACGATCAGATTCACATCAATGGACAGAGTATACCACTCAAAATCCGATCGATCGTGGGAATTATTCCGCTCTTTACCGTCGATGTGTTGTATGACCGTGTGATCAATAAGCTGCCCGGATTTCGGAAACGGATGAATTGGTTCCTGAAGCACCGGAAAGACCTGCCGCAGTTCATGACTTATATGGAACGGAGCGATCCGGAAGCCGGTGAGGAAGGCATGCGTCTGCTGTCGATTCCGACACGTGAACGGATGGAGCGGATCCTGCACTATGTACTCGACGAAGATGAGTTTCTGTCGCCGTATGGTGTTCGATCAATGTCCAGGTATCACCTCGAGAATCCGTTTGTCTTTGGGGTAAATGGAGACCAGTTGCGGGTGCAGTATGTGCCCGGAGAATCCGACTCGCCGATGTTCGGCGGCAATTCCAACTGGCGGGGGCCGATCTGGTTTCCGCTGAACTACCTGCTGATCGAGGCATTTGAACGCTATCACCAGTTCTACGGGGACACACTGCGGGTGGAATGTCCCACGGGGTCGGGCACCTACATGAACCTCAAAGAGGTCGCGAATGAGATACGCCGCCGTTTACTGAGTCTGTTCCTGCTGGATGCCGATGGGTCGCGACCCTGCTATTCACGGGGAGAACGGTTCGTTAACGATCCCAACTGGCAGGAGTTGATCCTGTTTTACGAATACTTCCACGGAGATACCGGTCGCGGCTTGGGAGCCAGCCACCAGACAGGCTGGACCGCCCTCGTGGCAACTCTCATCCAGCAGATGGCAGAAGTCCGAGCCCAGTCTCAACCCTGAAGGACCTGCGGACCAGTGCTCAATGCCACTCGATTTGTCGATGGTACCCGTTTGTAGTGCCGCCTTCAGGCGGAATTTGCACGGAACATTGCGCTGACTTCCGCCTAAAGGCGGGACTACAAACCTACAGTGAGTGACATTGGGCTAGCGTCTCGTGCTTCCTCGCGTTCCGCATTGCGAAGCGTTCCGGTTTGGTCGTGTTCATCCCGTGAGGGATTTCGTGTCGTTTGACGTGACTGCGTAGCGTCCGCGAGACGCCCGGTTACAATCCTTCCCTTGGGGGCGGAGTC
>Ga0105047_10006097_pt1 | contig 20527 bp, 19 predicted proteins | sample MAT04_FD_78384 | JGI IMG/M metagenome (GOLD analysis project Ga0105047, IMG submission 78384) | Freshwater microbial communities from Lake Fryxell liftoff mats and glacier meltwater in Antarctica - MAT-04 (megahit assembly) | ecosystem: Environmental > Aquatic > Freshwater > Ice > Liftoff...
AAGGTGGCGATGCCCACGATCTCGACGGGAAGCGGTCGTGGAGTCTGAACGGTGGTGACGGAGCCGATCACGAGGGATCCGGCGCGCGCCGAGCCCCGGTCGATCACCACCTCGTAGGGGCCAGCGGCACCGTCGGAGGGGCTCGTAGGGTTCGGCGCCCGGCCTTCGACCACCCGGTAGGGGTTCAGGTCGGGGTCGTCGATCCAGGTCCCCCCGATGGTGGGGGGACCCTGGCCTCCGATGGTGGCGCCGTCGGCCCCGGCCAGTTGGACGCTGGACTCGACCACAGCGTTCGCGGTCCGTACGCCGTCGACGGTGGCGACGAGTTCGGCGGTGGCCGTGTCGACGAGGCCGCGCTGGCCGGTGTCTGCGCTGCCGATCGAATTGGACGAGCGCACCAGGACGGCGCTGCCGCGGTTGGCTTCGGTGAACGCATCGGCGAAGTTGCGTCGCACGGTGTCGCCGAGCACGAGCGTTGCCATCAAGAAGGTGACGCCGAGGAACACGGCGGTGCAGGTGGCGAGGAACCGGCGGGGGTGGCCGGTGATGGATCGCAGGGTGGTCGAGAACATGGCGATCACTCCCCGAAGGCCTTCATGCGCTCGAGCACGCGGACGGCGGTCGGGTCGTCCATGGTGTCGACGACCGAGCCGTCGGCAAGGAAGACGACCCGATCGGCGTGCGACGCCGCGCCGGGGTCGTGGGTCACCATCACGATGGTCTGGCCGAGGTCGTCGCTGGCGTGGCGCAGCAGCCCGAGCACCTCGCTGCCGCTGCGCGAATCGAGGTTGCCGGTCGGCTCGTCCGCGAAGACGACGCTCGGCCGCCCGACGAGGGCGCGAGCGACTGCGACCCTCTGCTGTTGTCCACCGGAGAGCTCTGACGGACGGTGACGGAGCCGGTCTTGCAGGCCGACGGTACGGACCAGGTCTTCGAGCCGCTCGGGGGGGAGGCGCCGCTTGGCCAGGCGGGAGGGGAGGGTGATGTTCTCCTCGGCGGTGAGGGTCGGAACGAGATTGAACGACTGGAACACGAAACCGACGTGGTCGCGCCGCCAGAGGGTGAGGTCGCGCTCTGACATGTCGCTCAGGTCCCGATCCGCGATCAGGATCTGACCGGAGGTGAGCGTGTCGAGTCCGGCCAGGCAGTGCATGAGGGTTGACTTCCCCGACCCGGACGGACCCATCACGGCGGTGAACCGGCCGGCGGCGATCTCGAGGTGGATGCCATCGAGTGCCGTCACCTCGGTACGCCCTCGGCCGTAGACCTTGGTGGCGGCTTCGGCTCGAACGGCGATGGGGTGCACGCTCGTGGAAGGCGGACTGGTTGCCAGTGACATGGGTCTCTCCTGGTTCGATCGGTGTTGGGTCGAACCTAAGGAGATCCGGCGCTCCGGGCGATGGAGGTCACCGGTGTCTTCTGGGTGGGGAAATCCCCACCCATGGGCTCAGCGCACGCGTGATGCCACCGTCACATCGCCGTTCTCGCTGCGGGCATCGATGCTGCGTCCGGATCTCGGATCCGTTGGTACCCCGACAGCGCGACTCGCGTTCTGGGACTCGGCGTCGACGGCGTAGGCCTCGCCGGTGTCCGGCACGATCACGGTCACGTCGCCATTCACTGACCGGGCCCGCACGTCTTCGGGAGCGGCCAGCAGTTCGACGTCGACACTGCCGTTCTCCGAGTGGACCGCAACCGAGCGGGCTCGCAGGTCGACGGTCTCGACGTCTCCGTTCTGCGATGTCGCGACCACCTCGGGGGCCCGGCCTCCATCGATCAGCACCGCCCCGTTCTCGCTACTTGCTGCAATCGGGCCGTCGATTCCCGAGACGGAAACGCCGGAGTCGTCGCTGTGAGCCACGATCGTGACGTTCGCCGGAACCTCCACCGTGTAGTCCACCGAACAGAAGGCAGACAGCACCGTTGGGCAGCCTGCTCTGAGCACGAGGCGGTCACCTTCGAGCTCTTCGCGGTGGTTGGTGTCGACCAGGCCCCTGCTGATTCGTGCGGTGACCCGGACGCTCTCGCCGGTCCCGGCCACGATGCGCACCCGGCCGTTCTCGACGTCCACGTCCACCACCTTCACGTCTTGCGCCGCGAACGCCGTCGTCGTGGTGGTCTCGTCGTGGGCGAGCACGCTGACGGTCTGAGCCACACCGAACCCCAGGGTCACCACGGCCGCGACCGATCCGAAGACGGCCCAGCCCCAAGGCCTCGACCGCGGAGGGCCGCCGGATCCGTCGGCACGAGGGGCAGGCGACGGAGGCAGGATCATGGTGCTGGTGGGGGGCATGGGCGTTGGTCCTAGGAGTCGAGCCAGTGCAGTACGGCGAGAACCCGCCGGTTGTCGCCGTACGCGGGGAGCAGGTCGAGCTTGGTGAAGATGTTGGAGACGTGCTTCTCGACGGCACCATCGCTCACGACGAGGGCGGACCCGATCGCCTGGTTCGAGCGGCCTTCGGCCATGAGGGCCAGGACCTCTCGCTCGCGTGGCGTGAGACGGTCGATCGTGGTCTGGCGCCGGGAGCGGGCGAACATCTGGGACACCACTTCCGGGTCGAGCGCCGTACCCCCCGAGCCGACGCGACGCACGTCGGCGAGGAAGTCCTTGACGTCGGCGACACGGTCCTTGAGCAGATAGCCGAGCCCGGCGGAGTCGACCGACAGCAGTTCCACCGCGTAGCGCTCTTCCACGTACTGCGACAGGACCAAGATCGAGGTCGAGGGCAGAAGCCGCCGGATCTCCAGCGCGGCCCGCAGGCCGTCGTCGGTGTGGGTCGGTGGCATGCGCACGTCGACGATGGCGAGGTCGGGCTCGTGACGTTGCACGACGCGCAACAGTTCGTCGGCATCGCCGACCGTGGCCACGACCTCCTCCCCGGCGTCGACCAGGAGGCGGGTCAGGCCCGCCCGCAGCAACACCGAGTCCTCGGCGATCACGATCCGCACGGCACCTCCACGGTGAGGGTGGTCGGCCCACCGGTGGGGCTCGCCACGTGCATCCAACCACCCACGGCCGTCACCCGGTCGCGAAGGCCCGACAGCCCCGTCCCGCGCTCGGGATCTGCGCCCCCCTGGCCGTTGTCGCGGATCTCCACGATCAGCCGATTCTGGAGTCGGGCCACCGACACCCAGGCCTGGGTGGCGCCGGCGTGCCGGGCGACGTTGGTGAGTGCTTCGGAAACGACGAAGTAGGCGGTGCTCTCCACGACGGCGGGAAGGCGGTCGGCGAGGGCGACGTCGAGCGTGACGGGAACCGGGGATCGGGCCATCAGCCCGGACAAGGCGGCATCGAGGCCGCGATCCTCGAGGATCACCGGGTGGATCCCGCGCACCAGGTCCCGGATCTCCTTGAGCGCGGCTTTGGCCTCTTCGTGCGAGTGGGCCACGAGCTCGCGGCCGGCTTCCGGGTCGTCGGCGAGACGCTCCGTGGCCTCACCGAGCGTCACGGCCAGGGCCACGAGCCGCTGTTGGGCGCCGTCGTGCAGGTCGCGCTCGATGCGGCGGCGCTCGAACTCCGCACTGTCCACTGCGGCCACGCGACTGGTCTCGACCTGTCGGACCCGTTGTTCGAGGTCTGACTCGGGGCGCGGCGCGAGGAGCCAACGGAGCTCGGCGGTGTCGAGACGGGCGAGCAGCACCGTGGCCCATGGCGCCACGACGCCGAGGCCGACGAGACCGACCACCATCGCAGTCAGTGCCCCCGCGCCAGGCCGTATCTCGAACAGGCCGAAACGTGCCTCCCCTCCAGGAAGGCTCCCGGCGTAGAAGGGGAGTGCGACGAGTGCGATCGACCCGCACCAGGCGACGACCATGGCCGTGAACGTGAGGACGCCGAGCGGCAACAGCAGGACGCCATGGGCCATCTCGCGCCACCGGGCGGAGTCGGTGAATCGAGCCTTCCAGTGCGACCACCAGGATCCTTCGCCCAGGGGCTGGACAGGGTCAGCGATGTCGAGCCCGAGGAATGCCCGGGCCCGTGCTCGCTCGAGGCGACCGATACCGCGGCTGGTCAGGAACAGCACCCAACCGAGCGCGATGGCGAGCGGGAAGACGACCACCAGGCTTGCGGCGGTCGAGGCCAGGGCGACGATGGCGGAGAAGGACACCATGCCGACCCACAGGTCGGTCGTGAGGTGGCACAGAGCCCACCAGGTCGTGCGGCGCCATGGGATGAATCGGGAGCTCGGCACCCGCCCAACGTACGCACACCCGTCGCTCGTGTCGCTGGGGCGGGCCGGTGGTGCCCAGGTGGGGGTATCCCCACCTGGGCCTGCGCCTGTCCGGCGGCGCCTGACCCGCGCTGGGCGTCGCGCCCCGTCGGTAGTGTGCGCCGGGTGTCCGATGTCGATCCCGCCTCGCGCATGGAGGCGCTCCGATCCCGGATCCGCCGCCACGACGACCTCTACCACGGGCAGGACGCGCCGGAGATCCCCGATGCCGACTACGACGCCCTGGTGCGTGAGTTGCAGGGGCTGGAGGAGCGGTTCCCCGACCTGGTGACGCCGGACTCGCCCACCCGTACCGTGGGCGCCGCGCCCAGTGCCACCTTCGCTCCCGTCGAGCACCGTGTGCCGATGATGAGCCTCGACAACGCCTTCTCGTTCGACGCGCTCCAGGCCTGGGGGGGTCGCCTCGAGCGTCGTCTGGCCGAACTGGGGGAGAGCACCCGCGCCGCGGGGCTCGTCACCGAGTTGAAGATCGATGGCCTGGCCATCTCCCTGCGCTACGAGGGTGGTCGCTTCGTCCAGGCGGCCACCCGTGGTGACGGTCGCACCGGCGAGGACGTCACCGCCAACGTGCGCACGATCGCGGTGATCCCCGAGCAGCTCGGCCCCGAGGCTCCCGAGGTGCTCGAGGTGCGGGGCGAGATCTACATGCCGATCGGCGTCTTCGAGGCGCTGAACGCGGCCCAGATCGCGGCCGGTGAGCGCATCTATGCCAATCCCCGCAACACCGCGGCCGGGTCGCTGCGCCAGAAGGACCCCACCGTCACGGCGTCGAGGGAGCTGGCGTTCTGGAGCTATCAGCTGGGTGAGGTCGTGGCCGGACCATCCTTCTCCGGTCACCATGAGGCGTTGCTCTGGCTTCGTCGGCTCGGCTTCCCGGTGAACCCCGAGGTCGAGGTGCTCGACTCGCTCGAGGCGGTGTACGCCAAGGCCCGTCACTGGCAGGAACACCGGCACGACCTCGACTACGAGATCGACGGCCTGGTGGTCAAGGTCGACGAGCTGGCCCTGCAACGTGAGTTGGGGGCCACGTCGAAGGCGCCTCGCTGGGCCATCGCTTTCAAGTACCCGCCGGAGGAGCGCACCACTCGCCTGCGCCGCATCATGGTGTCGATCGGTCGCACCGGTCGGGCCACGCCCTTCGCCGAGCTCGAGCCCGTGAGTGTGGGTGGCTCCACGGTGAGCATGGCCACGCTGCACAACCAGGACCAGGTGGCGGCCAAGGACGTGCGACCCGGCGACCTGGTCATCGTGCGCAAAGCCGGTGACGTGATCCCCGAGGTGGTCGGGCCCGTTCTGGCCGAACGCCCTCCTGGCCTCGAGCCGTGGGTGTTCCCGAGCGAGTGTCCCGTCTGTGGCCAGCCGCTGGTGCGGCCCGACGACGAGGCCGACACCCGGTGCGTCAACATCTCCTGCCCGGCCCGCGTGGCCGGCACCATCGAGCACTTCGCGTCCCGGGGGGCGATGGACATCGAGGGCCTCGGTGAGCAGCGGGTACGGATGTTCCTCGAGCTCGGGCTGGTGAACGACATCGCCGACCTCTACGCCCTCGATGCCGACGCTCTGGCCGGCATCGAGGGCTTCGGCGAGCTCTCGATCGACAACCTCCTCGGCGCCATCGCCGCGTCGAAGGCCCGGCCCCTCCCCAACCTGCTGGTCGGTCTCAACATCCGTCACCTGGGTCCCGCCGGCGCCCAGGCCCTGGCCCGCCACTTCGGCCATCTCGATCGCATCGAAGCGGCGTCGGTCGAAGAGCTGGCCGCGGTCGAGGGCGTCGGTCCCATCATCGCCGATGCGCTGGTGGAGTGGTTCGCCGACGAACCGAATCGTCGGGTCGTGGCCGAGCTGCGGGCCACGGGGGTGAATCTCGAGGGGCCGGCGGCTCCCGACGTGGAGCAGAACCTCGTGGGTCTCTCGATCGTGGTCACGGGCACGTTGGTCGGCTTCACCCGTGACGAGGCCGAGGCCGCCATCAAGGCCCGGGGCGGCAAGTCTCCGGGCCGCGTGTCGAAGAGGACCACGGCGGTGGTGGTGGGCGACGACCCGGGCGCGGCGAAGGTCACCCAGGCCGTCGAGCTCGGCGTTGTCGTGCTCGACGAAGACGGCTTCGCTCACATCCTGCGTACCGGGCAGCTCCCACCCTCGGCCTCGGTCCCACCCGCGTCCGATGCGCCCACCAGCGACTAGAACCATCGGGTCAGAACGTGGCGGAAGTCGACCGAGGGAGCGTGGGCATGACGATCAAAGCCGTGGTGTTCGACTTCGGGGGGGTGTACACCGCTTCGCCGTTCACCGGACTGCAGAACTGGCACGAAGCGCGCGGTCTCGATGCCGCGGTCGGCCTACGGGCCGTGTTCGGGCCGTACGACCAGGACACCGACCATCCGTGGCACCAGGTCGAGCGGGGGGAGCTGGCCATCGCCGCCGCCGCCGAGCAGATCAAGGCCATCGCCGCCGAGGAGGGCCTCGATCTCGACCTGTTCGAGCTGTTCTCGGCCATGGGCGGCGACGGCGGGGCCCGACAGGATGTCGTGGACCTCACGCTGCGGTTGCGGGCCGACGGCTATCGCACCGCCCTCATCACCAACAACGTGGCCGAGTTCGCCGACGGGTGGCGGGCCATGATCCCGGTGGACGACCTGTTCGAGCTGGTCATCGACTCCAGTGCCGTGGGCCTGCGCAAGCCGAACCCGGAGATCTTCCAGCTCGCACTCGACCAGTTGGGCGTGGCCGCAAGGGAGGCTGTCTTTCTCGACGACGCCCCGGGCAACGTCGCCGCCGCCGAGGCGCTCGGTCTGCACGCCATCCTCGTCGAGGACGACCACCAGCCCGCTTTCGTCGCCCTCCAGGAGCTCCTCGGGAAGCAAGGGATGAACTCCCCCGCCTGAGATCTCTCAGCTCCGGCGGGGGACCGTGCCCACGACCGAGAGCGTGGCGGCCGAACACGTCGAAGGTGATCGAGTCCGCCGGGTCACACCACGGAGAAGCACCAGGAGCGGCTCGTCGACTGGTTCGGGCCGGTTTCGGTCCGCCAGAAGGTGGCCACGATGCAGTTGCGGCCTGCGGGCCACTGCTCGATGAGCTTGCCGGGACCGGGCTGGTAGAAGACCTGGTTGAGCGCCGGAACGATCAGCAGCTCGTCGAGCGGGAGCGGCGTGCCGTTCACGGCGAGGGTGGCCTCGTACCCGCTCGCCAGGTCGATCCCGATCTGGTCCTGTTGGAGGATCTTCGAGTCCGGCGTGGGGATCAGCCGTTCGATGGACCCACCTTCGAGGTTCGATCCGGGGTTCTGGGCGAGTTGGAACAGGGCGTAGGTGGCGACGGCGGCGATCAGTACGAGCACCACGTAGGCCGCGTGTCGGGGCTGTAGGCGGCGGGGCTTCGGGGTCGTGGGAGCAGCAGCGGATGACGCAGAGCCGGCTTCGGTCATGGCCACAGTGTGCCCTCGGTGGGCCGCTTCGCGACCAGTCGCCGCTCGTAGAGGGCCTCCATGGGGTCGCAGAACCACACCCGTGTAACCACTAGCCTCCGGTGGTGGCAATCTCCCGCGTGAGCGACCGGGTCGGTCAGGTGCTCGGTGGGCGCTACCGGCTGCTCGGTCCCATCGGCACCGGTGCGTCCGCCACCGTGCACCTCGCCGACGATGTGGTCCTGCGTCGACGCGTCGCGGTGAAGGTGCTGCACGCCGCCCTCGCCGACGACGCCGCGTTCCTCAAGCGTTTTCAGGCCGAGGCGCAGGCCGCGGCGGCCCTGAACCATCCTCACGTCATGGCCGTCCACGACTGGGGCCAGGGTGACGTGCCCTACCTGGTGACCGAACTGCTGGGGGGTGGATCGTTGCGGGCCCTGCTCGACAACGACGAGCGCCTCGACCTCGCCCAGGCGCGGCTCGTCGGCCTCGAGGCGGCGCGGGGGCTCGACTACGCCCACCGGCGAGGGTTCGTCCACCGTGACATCAAGCCGGCGAACCTGCTCTTCGACGAGGAGGGCCGCCTGCGCATCGCCGACTTCGGGTTGGCTCGCGCCCTGGCCGAGGCGGCCTGGACCGAGCCGATGGGCGCGATCCTCGGCACCGCGCGCTACGCCTCCCCCGAGCAGGCCCAGGGTCGCCCGCTCGATGGTCGCAGCGACGTCTACTCACTCGCCATCGTCGTCATCGAGTCGGTCACCGGTGAAGTGCCGTTCGCGGCCGACACCACCCTCGGCACCCTGATGGCACGTGTCGACAAGCCCGTGCCCGTACCCGATTCCCTGGGTGCCCTCAAGCCGGCCCTCGAAGCGGCCGGGAATCCCGATCCCGACGATCGTCCCGACGCTGCGACCTTCGCCACGCTGCTGATGGCGGCCGGTGACCTCGGGGCCGTGGCCGCGCTGCCGCTCGCCGGCACCGCGACCATCGACCCCGATGCGTTCGAGCCGCGTGAGCCCACCACGCTCTACGTGGCCGAACGCCAGCTGCGCGCCGACCTCGAACCGGAGATCATGGCCGCGCCGTTGGGCACCACCACCAACGGCCTGACCATCGTCAACGACGATGGCGAGAGCATCGACGACGATGTGGTGCAGCCGGCCACCGTCAGGGTCGATCGCAACGTGTCCGGTGACGACGATGACCTGTCCCGGTCGGCGCGCCGGCGGCGCCGCAAGGAGGACAAGCAGGTCGCCAAGCTGCTGGCCGCAGGAGCATCGGCCGACGCCCTCGACGCCGATCCCCTTCCCGTCGAGGTCCTCGGCGGGAAGGGGCCCGACACGCCCCGTCGCCGTACCGGCCGCATCGTGCTGTGGGTGCTGCTGGCGGTGGCCCTCGTTGCTGCGGCCGGTGCCGGGGTCTGGTACCTCACCCGCACGCCCACCCACACGCTCACCTCGTTCGTCGGCGGCCCCGTGGCCAACGCCGAGGCGGCCCTGGTGGCCGACGAGTTCGTACTCGATCGCACCGACGTGTTCGACGAAACGGTGCTCGCGGGCAACGTGATCGCCCAGGATCCCGGCTCAGGCACAACCCTGGCCGAGGGGTCCACCGTGAATCTGATCGTCTCGCTCGGGCCCCCGCCGGTCGCCGTGCCCACCGACCTCGGCGGCAAACCGCTCGGGCAGGCCACCGACGAGCTGGCCGCTTCGGGTCTCCGCGTGGGTGAGGTCAAGGCCGTCTACGACGAGAACTGGCCGAAGGACGCCGTCCTGAGCCTCGCTCCGGGCACCCCGTCCGAGCTCCCCAAGGGCTCTCCCGTCGGTTTCGTGATCAGTGACGGGCCGACCCCGCGGCAGATCCCCGAGGGCCTCGTGGGCTCCGATGTCGAGGCCGCCACCACTGCGCTGCGGGCCGTGGGCCTGAAGGCGGGCCAGGAGAACGCCTTCTCCGAAACCGTGGCGCCCGGCATCGTCATGTCCACCACGCCTGCGGCCGGGGCCACGGTCCCCCGCGACAGCACGGTCACCCTGGTGGTGTCGAAGGGCCCCGAGACCGTCACCATCCCGGCCTCGATCAGGGGCATGACCGTGGTCGAGGCCAGCACCACCCTCCAGGGCATCGGCCTCACCGTCAGCGGCATCCAGGGTTCGCCGTTGAACAAGGTCTCCGGCACCAACCCGGCCACCGGTCAGACCGTCCGCAAGGGCACCGCCGTCACCCTCATCACCGGCTGACGACCAGCGCCTGCGGCGGCCACCCCCGACGTCGGCACGGGGTCTCGGCGGTCCCGATCACTGCCGGTGGCTCGATGAGGGCCGGATACCCTGCCCGGCGTGGCCCCGCCCGACCCGTCCGACCCCCGCCCGACCGCGGCGCCGGACCAGCTGGCCGATGGCGCTGATGGACCGGGGCGGTACAGCCGCAACGACGAGCTCGAGATCGGCATCGAGCCCCCCGGCATCGACGAGGTCGTCGTCGTCCCGTGGAGCATCCTCCTGCGCCGCCGGGTGGCCGGTCGGTTGTCCGACAGTCCCCGGGGGCCGTGGGTGGTGCTGGCGGCGTCGCTGCTCGGGGTGTTCACCGCCAGCTTCACCATCACCGTGCTCGCCGTCTCGCTGTCCGACATCGCTCGCAGCCTGGGGAGCACCACGAGTGTCCTCACCTGGGCCATCACCGCCCCGAGCCTGGCCATGGCGGTACTCGGACCCGTGGCCGGCAAGCTGTCCGACCGACTCGGCGCCCGGGTGGTGTACCTCTGGAGCCTCGTCGGTGTGGTGGTGTTCTCGGCCTGCACCATCTTTGCCTGGGACGCCCTGTCGCTCATCGGCTTCCGGTTCCTGGGCGCAGTGTTCGGGGCCGCGGCCGGCCCGTCGGCGCTGTCGATGATCAACCGGAGCTTCCCGCCCGATCGGCGGGCCCAGGCCATGGGGTACTGGGCCCTGGTCGGTGCCGGAGCCCCGGTGCTCGGCGTGGTGATCGGTGGCCCCCTGGTCGATGCTTTCGGGTGGCGTTGGATCTTCGTGCTGCAGACGCCCATCGCCCTGGTCGCCCTCCTCGTGGGCTTCCTGGTCCTACCGCACTCTCCCCGAGGCGCACGTGTGCCGTTCGACGTGGCCGGGTCGGTGCTCCTGGCCGTCGGCGTCGGGTCGATGCTGGTGGCGCTGAACCGTGGTCCGGAGTCGGGTTGGTCGAACCCGGTGGTGGTCGGCGGGTTCCTTCTCGGCCCGGTTCTCCTGGCCTGGTTCGTGCGGGTGGAGAACCGCACCCCGTATCCGTTGCTGCCGATGCGCTACTTCCGCGAGCGCAACTTCGCCTTCCCGATGCTCAATCAGTTCCTGGCCAACTTCGCCTACATGGGCGGCTTCATCCTCACGCCGCTGCTACTCACCCAGGTGCTCGACTACAGCACCACCAAGACCGGGCTCGTGTCCATCGCCCGGCCGTTGGCCTTCTCGATCGCCGGGCCCGTCGCGGGCTATCTCGCCGTTCGTCTCGGGGAGCGCACGATCGGTGTCGCAGGTTCGTTGTGCATCGCCGCCTCGACTCTGGGCCTGGCCGCCGTCACCACCGACTCCAGCCTCCTGTGGATCGAGCTTTCCCTGATCCTGTCGGGGGTGGGAATGGGTGCGGCCGCCCCGGCCATGATCGCCTCCGTCGCCAACTCGGTGGACGTCAGCGACCTCGGAGTGGCCAGTGCCGCCGCCCAGACGGTGAGTCAGATCGGGGTCGTGGCCGGGATGCAGATCCTGTTGACCGTGCAGGTGGCGTTCGTGGTCACGCAGGGCGACGGCTCCTACGCAACGGCGTACCTCGTGGGTACGGTGGCGGCGCTGGGCGCGGCGTTGGCGGCCTCGTTCGTCCGTTCCACCCGACGGACCGAGCGGCCAGGAGGCTCGGCTCCGCTGTCGTCGATGGCGGCCGACGGCTGACCCTTCTAGGAGGCGGTGAAGCCCTTCACCACCATGGCGATGGCGATGGCGTCGGGGTCGGGGTCGATCGACTGGGCCTGCAGGCTCATGAGTTTGGTGATGTCGCCCTGCACCTTGATGCGCCCCGACATGAAGGCCTGCATCGCCGCGGTGAGGTCCTGTTCGACGAAGATGGCCTTGGCCGTGATGTACTCGACGGTGACGGTGAGGTCGGGCCCGTCGAGGTGGCCCTCCTCCACCAGGAGCTGGCCATCCGACGTGTCGACGTGGCCTTTCATGTCGCCGGCCTCGAATGGCGTCTCGACCACCACGACGTTCATCTTCATGGTCACCGGTGGAGCGTTCCGAGGGTCGGGCATCTCGTCGCGCAGTCGGCGCACCGCGCTCAGCCACTCGGGACTCAGGAACTCGTACTGCTCGGCCACCGGACCCTCCCGGAACTCCACGACATCGAACGGGCAGACCCTATCGGGAGTGCTCCTCACCCCACGTAGAATGAGGCCCTCATGTCCGAACGACTCACCCGCGACGGGGTGGCCCACGTGGCTCGCCTGGCCCGCCTCTCGCTCACCGAAGCCGAGCTCGACACCTACACCGAGCAGCTCGGTGCCGTGCTCGACTTCGCCGCCGACGTCGCCGCCCTCGACCTGGCCGACGTGGCCCCCACCTCTCACCCCATCGAGTTGGCCAACGTGTTGCGTCCCGACGTCGTGGGCCCGTGCCTCGATCGGGCCGAGGTGTTGGCCGAGGCCCCATCGGTGGAGGACGATCGTTTCCGGGTGCCGGCGATCCTGGGGGAGGAGCCGTGACCTCGGTGCCCGCCACCGCCGTGGCCATCGCCGCCGCCGTTCGCGCCGGGGAGGTGTCGGCGCGTGAGGTGCTCGATGCCCACCTGGCGGTGATCGACGAGCGCGAGACCGACGTGCACGCCTTCAACCTGGTGCTGGCCGACGAGGCCCGCGTTGCGGCGACCGAGGTCGACCGGCGCGTTTCCGTCGGCGAGGACCCCGGCCCTCTCGCCGGGGTGCCGGTGGCGCTGAAGGACAACTTGTGCACCCGCGGCATCCCGACCACGTGCTCGAGTCGCATCCTCGACGGCTGGCGCCCTCCCTACGACGCCACCGTTGTCTCCCGGGTCGTCGCCGCCGGCGGCATCGTCATGGGCAAGACCAACCTCGACGAGTTCGCCATGGGGTCGTCCACCGAGAACTCGGCCTTCGGTCCCACCCGCAACCCCCGCGACCTCGACCGCGTGCCCGGGGGGTCCTCGGGAGGATCGGCGGCGGCCGTCGCCGCCGGGTTCGCACCCCTGAGCCTCGGTTCCGACACCGGCGGGTCGATCCGCCAGCCCGCCGCCCTGTGCGGGGTCGTCGGGGTGAAGCCCACCTACGGGCTGGTGAGCCGCTACGGGCTGATGGCCTTTGCCTCGTCGCTCGATCAGATCGGTCCGTTCTCCACCACCGTCGCCGACTCGGCCCTCCTGCTCGAAGCCATCGGCGGGCACGATCCCCGCGACTCCACCTCGATCGCCGAGCCGCTGGCCGCGCTCACCTCCGTTCTCGATCGCGGGGTGGCCGGGCTGCGGGTCGGGCTCGTGTCCGAGCTCATGGGTGAGGGCATCGCCCCCGACGTCTTGGCGCGGGTGCACGAGGCTGCCGCCGCGCTCGTCGCCGCCGGAGCCGAGATCGGTGAGGTCTCGGTGCCCGCTACCAGCTACGGGCTGTCGGCCTATTACCTCATCGCGCCGGCCGAGGCGTCGAGCAACCTGGCCCGCTACGACGGGGTGCGGTTCGGCCTGCGGGTCGACGCCGCCACCACGGCCGAGATGAACGAGGCCACCCGTACCGCCGGCTTCGGTGACGAGGTCAAGCGGCGCATCATGCTCGGTACCTACGCCCTGTCGGCTGGGTACTACGACGCCTATTACGGGCAGGCGCTCAAGGTGCGCACGCTGATCGTTCGCGATTTCGCCGCCGCCTACGAGCGGTTCGACCTGCTGCTGGCGCCCACATCGCCCACCACTGCCTTCCGGTTCGGTGCCAAGACCGCCGACCCGCTGTCGATGTACCTCAACGACGTCTGCACCATCCCGAGCAACCTCGCCGGCCATCCGGCCATGAGCGTGCCCTTCGGCCCCGGCGCCGACGGCCTGCCGGTGGGAGTGCAGCTCCTGGCCCCGGCCCTTGGCGAGGCAACCATGTTCCGCGCCGCCGCCGTGGTCGAAGCGGCGGCCCCGGCCCTCACGGAGGTCGCCCGATGACGGCGGTCAACCTCACGCACGAGCCCATCGAGGGTGAGCACTTCCACGTCACCAGCGCCACCACCGGCGACGTGTGGGAGATCGTGGTGGGCCTCGAGGTGCACTGCGAGCTGGCCACGGCCACCAAGCTGTTCTGCAGCTGCCCCAACCACTTCGGTTCCGAGCCCAACACCAATGTGTGCCCGGTGTGTCTGGGTCTGCCCGGGTCGTTGCCGGTGCTCAACCATCAGGTGGTCGAGCTGGCCATGCGGCTGGGCCGGGCGTTGCGGTGCTCGGTGGAACCGTCGGTGTTCGCCCGCAAGAACTACTTCTACCCGGACATGCCCAAGGACTACCAGGTCAGCCAGTTCGATCGTCCCATCAACGTCGACGGCTGGCTCGATCTGCCCGACGGCACCAGGGTCGGCGTCGAGCGGGCCCACATCGAGGAGGACACCGGCAAGAACACCCACGCCGGGGGCAGTGGACGCATCCACGGGGCCGACTACTCCCTCGTCGACTACAACCGCGCCGGGGTGCCCCTCGTCGAGATCGTGGGTCGCCCCCACATCCGCCACCCCGACCAGGCCAAGGCCTACGTCGATGAACTGCGGGCCATCCTGCTGGCCACCGGCGCCTCTGACGCCAAGATGGAGGAAGGCTCACTTCGGGTCGACGCCAACGTGTCGGTGCGCCGGGTGGGCGACACCGCCCTCGGTACCCGCTGCGAGGTCAAGAACCTGAACTCTCTTCGGTCGCTCGGACGGGCCATCGAGTACGAGGCGCGCCGCCAGGTCGACCTGCTCGAGACGGGCGAACGCGTGAAGCAGGAGACGCGCCACTGGGACGAGGGCGCGGGCCGCACCCGCCCCGGCCGGTCGAAGGAGGAAGCGGAGGACTACCGCTACTTCCAGGAGCCCGACCTCGTGCCGTTGGTGCCGGGGCCGGAGTGGATCGCTGCGGTCGACGCAGCGATGCCCGAGCTGCCCGCGGCCCGCCGGGCCCGCTTGGCCGAGACGGCCGGCGTCACCCCGGCCGAGGCGGCCATCGCCGTGAGTCGAGATCTCGACGGGTTGGCCGCGGCGGCGATCGGGGCCGGTGGCGATCCGGGTCGAATACTCACCCACGTGGAGCACAACCTGGCCGTCGATGGGGCCGGGAACCTCGATCCGATTCACCTGGCCGCCCTCGTGGGGCTCGAGCTCGACGGCAAGCTCACGGCCACGCAGGCCAAGTCCGTGCTGGCCGAGATGGTGGCCACCGGAGAGCACCCCGAGGCCATCGCCGAGGCCATGGGTTTCGAGGCCATGGACACCTCTGCGCTGGAGGGTGTGCTCGACGGGATCGTTGCCGGGTGCCCCGACGAATGGGTCGGTTACTGCGAGGGCGACGACAAGCGCCGGGCCAAGCTCCAGGGATTCTTCGTCGGCAAAGTGATGAAGGCCACCAAGGGCCAGGCCGACGGCAAGGTGGTCACCGCGCTGCTCGAGCAACGGCGGGTCGGGGCGATCTGACCCCGAGGGGGTGACAGGCCCGAGCGGGTCCGCTACGTTGCCCGCATCGGCCCTCGGGGGTCCTTGGACGTTCGAGGACACAGGGGTTCGGGATGCATCGAGCAGGTGGCGTCGACCGGCGTCGGGTGGTTCGGTTGGGCTTGTCGGCGAGTCTGCTGGTTCTGGGTTCGTGGCTGGCCGGTTGCGCCTCGATGGCCGGCGGCGAGGACTCGTCGCCGCAACCCGCAGGGGCGTCTTCCGCGCCCGGGGTCGGCGCCGCAGACGTGGCCCCGGCACCGAGCCGGCCCGTCGGCGACGCCGAGGCCTGCCTGGCCGTGACCATGGTGCTGGCCCTGGGGACCGAGCGGATCAGTGCCCAGCTCGCGGGCGCCGGGGAGGCTGAGCTGGCCGAGATGGACGACCTCCGCGCCGAGTTCCGGCGCTCGGTCCCGGCGGACACAGAGGTCATGCTGGCCGACGCCGACATCGCCATCGACCAGGCGTGGGTCGAGCTGTCGGCCCTGTTCGACACCAGCGTGCGGCGGGGGACCTCGCCCGTTGCGGTGGCGTATCAACAGATCATCGAAGCCCTTCGTTCGGATCTTCGAGCACTTCCCCTCGACCGGCGGCTGCAGGAGCTCTGCGGGGCCCGACGGTGAGGTGACCGGAGCGCCTCAAGCCGGCGCCCGGATCGGTCGATCGTTCCTGTGCGGATGCTGGGGTGTGTCCTACCATCTCGTCGATTCCCCTCGAACGATCCAGGAGATCTCATGCTCGCGAGTTCAGTGCGGACGAAGGCGGCCGTGGTGATCACCGCCGGCCTGATGGTTCTGGCCGTTGCGGCGTGCGGCGGCGGGAGCAGCTCGTCGGCCCCGTCGATCGTCGCCCGGGACGACTCCACGACCTCCACCACCAAGGCCAGCTCGTCCACGACCGAATCGAAGTCGACCACCACCGACAATCGCGGGGGCGGGGGCCCCGGCGCTCTCGGCGCGTTCGGTGGGGACGCCGGCAAGTGCTTCGAGTTCGCGTTGGCCTACGGCACCCTCAGCCTGGGTGCGCTCGGTTCGACCTTCGGCAGCTCGCAGCAGGGCACCGACGAGCTCAACCAAGAGCTAGAGAAGCTCCAGGCCGAGGTCCCCGCGGAGATCAAGAGCGACTTCGATGTCGTGCGCAAGGGCTTCGCCACCTTCAACGAGAAGCTGCAGGGCGCGTCGGGCAACATCCTCGATCCGGCCTACCAGAGGTCCCTCGAAGAAGCAGGTAAGGCACTCGACAGCCCGGAGTTCACTGCTGCGCAGAAGAACATCGAGAACTACCTCGACAAGGCCTGCCCGAGCTGATGACGCAACGACCGGCCGTGGCGCGGGTGAGCGCACGGCGCCGATCAACAGCTCGTCGAGCACGAACACCACGCCGTTGACGGGCTGCATGACTACCGAGTCGGGCAGGCTGTGGCCGGCCAGGCGCAGGATCCGGCGGTCGATCCCGCTCACGGCCGGCGGGGCCGCGTGGGGTCGACCGTCACGGGTTGACCGTCACGCCACGTCCTGGCGGCGGAGGCGCCGGGTGGCGTAGGCGAGCGCGACCACGGCGACGAGCAGAGGCACGATCCACCGGTAGGGCGAGGAGATGGCCGAGAAGCGCAGGGTGACGTCGGCGATCTCGGTGAGCACCGACCGGGAGTAGGTGCGCACCGCCAGCCGGCCGGCGGTGTCGTTGGCGGTGGCGACGAAGCCTTCCCAGATGAAGATGTAGAGCAGCCCCCAGACCAGGGACCGCTTCACCCGCAGGCCCAGCGCGCAGAAGATGCCGGTGTAGGCCACCAGGGCCAGCGTGGAGGCCACCACCGTGGCCGCCACGAGCGCGCTGCCCCCGCCCGTGGCCCACGCGGCGACGGCGAGGGGGATCACGACCAGCGGCCACGCCACCGTGAACGACGACGCCGCCGCGGCGATGACGATCCGCGACCGGCGCACCGGGCGCAGCCACAGGTAGACGAGCGTGCCGTCCTCGCTGGGGTCGCCCAGCGCGGCGGCGGAGAACACCAGGGCGGTGACGGGTACGAGCAGCGACAGCCCGAACGTGTTGATGAATCGGGCACCCGCACGCAGCTCGTCGATCCGGTCGCCGGCGCCGATGGCGAACCCCACGACGATCCCGACGATGCCGATGGCCAGCAGCGCCAGCACCCGCGCCCGGGAGACCTGGCTGCGCAGGAGCAGCCGGTAGATGGGCAGACGGGTGGGGGCGACGGCGGCCACGGTCAACCGCCCACCAGGTAGCGAAAGACGCTCTCGAGGTCGTCGTCGAGCGGCGCCACCTCGTAGAGACGGGCGCCGCGTTCGGCCGCGACGACCGGCACCTCTCGGCGCAGCCGGGCTGCGTCGACTGCGTCGACGATCACGTCGTCACCGTCACCGAGGCGCACCCCCACCACGACCCCTCGCTCGAGGAGTCCCGTGGCCAGCTCACGAGCCCGGTCCGACCGGATCCGCACCCGGTGGGGTCGGTCGTCCATGAGGTCGCGGATGGCGTGGAAGTCGCCCTCGGCGGCCAGCCGGCCCTGGGCCATCACCAGGACCCGGCGGCCGAAGCGCTCGACCTCGTCGAGCACGTGGCTCGACACGAGCACGGTCTTGCCCGCGGCACCGAGCTGCTCGAACAGGGTGATGAGGTGGAGCCGCTGGCGGGGGTCGAGGCCGGTGAGGGGCTCGTCGAGCACGACCACGTCGGGGTCGTGGACGAGGGCCTGGGCCACTTTGGCCCGCTGGCGCATGCCTTTCGAGAAGCCGGCGATGGGGCGGGGCTCGTCGGGATCGAGCTCGACGACGGCCAGGGCCGAGCGGGCCGCGCCCTCGGGGTCGTCGAGGCCGTGGAGCACCGCGGCGAGGCGGACGAAGCCGAGCGCCGACAGGTTCTCGAAGAGCGTCTCCTGCTGGGGTACCAGGCCGATGCGCCGGGTGAGGGAGAGGTCGTCGCGGGGGTTGCCGCCGAACACGGCCACGGTGCCCTGCGACGGTGGGGTGAGCCCACACAGCAGACGCAACATCGTGGACTTCCCGGCGCCGTTCGGGCCGAGCAGGGCGGTCACCCCGGGGCCGACGGCGAACGACACGTCCGACACCGCCACCAGGTCGCCGAACCATTTCGACACCCGCTCCACCACGATCCGGGCGTCGGCGGGCACCGGGGGAGGCGGCGGGGGTGGGGGAGGCGGCGCCGGGGCGGTCATCGGGTGACCGTCAGCCGCCGGTAGCGCAGCCAGGTGAGCAGCCCGAAGCCGAACGTCCATACGAGGTAGGCGGCCACGAGGGTGCCCGTCGTGATCGTCCGGGCGCTGTCGATCTCACTGAACTCGCCGTAGATGCGAAACACCAGCTCGATGGGCAGTTGCAGCAGGTCGAGGCAGAAGTACAGCGGCGTCGAGGCCGTCGTGCCCAGGGCCTCGCTGACGGCACGACTGGCCAGCAGGATCATGATGATGGCGGCGGAGGCGGCGGCGCGTCGGCTGGTGATGCTCGACACCGCCAGCGACAGCGAAGCGGGGAGTACCGCCACCGCGAGCCCGCCGAGCACCATTTTGGCCAGCAGTCCGAGCAGGGCGATCGGCCCGTCGGGGCCCGACCCCACGATGGTGAGACCCAGCAGCATGAGCAGCGGCGGCCCGAGGGTGACCAGAGCCAGCAGCGCCACGGTGGCCACGGCCTTGGCGGCCAGGTAGGTGTCGCGGGTGAGTGGCGAAGCCAGGTAGAGCCCGAGCATCCCGGTGCGCCGGTCGGTGCACAGCAACTCCGGGGCCACGAAGGCGGTGAACACCACGATGGCGGCCGAGATGAACCCGTAGTACTGCGCGTAGGTGGGCAGGACACCACTGGCTTCGCGTAGGAGGGTGTCGGGCAGCAGGACGCTGAGGCCGACGAACACGATGGCGGGTACGTAGGCGATGAAGATGGCGATGGCGGGCAGGATCTTCTGCCAGACGGGCCGCTTGAGCCCGAGCGCCCGCTGGATCGAGTGCACGATCAGCGAGCGCACCGCTCCGCGTACGCCCAGGCGAGGGCCCGTGTAGGCGCGATAGCCACGGTCGAGGATGCGGGCATCGCTCACGCCCCGACCTCCAAAAAGACGTCTTCGAGGCTCACCGTACGGTTGGTCAGGCGCCGCACGCCCACCCCGGCGCCGACGACGGCGTCTCGGGCCGCGTCGTGCAGGTCGACGGCGATCGCCCCGCCGGCATCGGGGGTGCTCACCACCAGGCGCAACCCGTCCACGTCGACGGTGAGGCCCCGTTCGCGCAGCAGTTCGGCCACGGCCTCGGACCGGTCGTCGACCTCGAGCAACAGGCCGGTGCCCTGCCCGGTGAGTTGGCTGAGCGGGCCCGACGCCACCACCATGCCGGCGCGCAGGATGACGGCGCTGTCGCAGGTGCGCTCCACCTCGTCGAGCAGGTGCGACGAGATCACGACGTGGATGCCGAACTCGGTGCCCACCCGGCGGATGAGGGCGAGCATGTCGTCGCGTTGCACGGGGTCGAGCCCGTCGGTGGGCTCGTCGAGCAGGATCAGGGCCGGGTCGTGGGCGATGGCCTGGGCCAGCTTCACGCGTTGGCGCTGCCCGGTGGACATGGTGCCGATGGGCCGGTATCGCTCCTCGCCCAGGCCGACCTGCCACAGCGCGTCGCTGGCCCGGGCGGTGGCGGCCTGCCGGGGCAGGCCGTGGACCTCGGCGATGTGGCGCACCAGGTCGTGGGCGCGGGTGTCGGGGGGCAGCAGGTGGTGTTCGGGGGAGTAACCCACCTGGCTGCGCACTTCGGGGCCGGCGGTGAAGGGATCGAGACCCAGCACCCGCAGGCTCCCGTCGTCGGGTCGGTGCAGCCCGAGCAGAAGGCCGAGCAGAGTGGTCTTGCCGGCGCCGTTGGCCCCGAGCAGGCCGGTGATGCCCGGGCCGATGCGGAACGTGGCGCCGTCGAGGGCGGTGACCGACCCGAAGCGGCGGGTGACCGTGTCGGCGGCCACAATGATGGAAGCACTATTCAGGTGATCGACCAGCACTTCGCCGTTCGACGGGACCGGCGAGAAATGGTCTGTCATCGTCGCAAAGCCTAACCTCGCGCCATGACCGATCCGATGAAGCCCCGATCGCACGAGGTCACCGACGGTGTCGAGCGGGCCCCGGCCCGGGCCATGCTGCGGGCCATCGGCATGGGCGACGACGACTGGGAC
>Ga0105047_10006101_pt1 | contig 20523 bp, 10 predicted proteins | sample MAT04_FD_78384 | JGI IMG/M metagenome (GOLD analysis project Ga0105047, IMG submission 78384) | Freshwater microbial communities from Lake Fryxell liftoff mats and glacier meltwater in Antarctica - MAT-04 (megahit assembly) | ecosystem: Environmental > Aquatic > Freshwater > Ice > Liftoff...
TCGGACGGTACCAGAATGTCGACTTCACATCGGACTCGAATACCGGCGAGGCAGTATTGCCGTCGCGCAACACTCGGTAGTGAAGCAAAGCATTGTCACGGTCCCAGTTAGCCGGCCAGGAGACTCGGGCGCTGCCTGATTCAAGGGTCTGCACTTTAGGTGCCCCGAAGAAGCCCTTGATTTCCGGGCCAACCTTGTTCGGGGCTTTGTCGACCTTGCCGAAGCGCACAAGACCCTGCTGTTCCTGACCGTTGACCTTCGGGAACTCCCCACCCATCACGACGTACTTGTCGTTACCGGTGACGCTCCAGGCAGCCTGGGTTTGACCGGTGATAGTACCCGGATCCAGAGTCGGAAAGAATTGCTGCAAGCTGGGTGCTGGCTGGCCGGCCCAGTTGGTGTAGCCGCCGGTGGAGTTCTTCTGAATGACACCGGTGGGCTCAGAGGTGAAAGCGATCGCGCGATTGAACTGCCAGGGCGTGGTCTGCGGGAAGCCGCGAAGGTTGCCACAGAAGTGCGAATGGCCCACCGCGTACACCGAACCGGCGTTCGGGAAGATCGAGTAGGTGTCGCCGTGGCAGTCATCGAGCAGCTGAATGCTGCCGTCTGCTGGATCGGCTTTGAAGAAGCCTTCGAGCGTTCCCGGTCCGTAGGTGTAGCCCGAACCATAGATGCTCGTGCCATCGCTGACGAGACTAGTGATGCCGGCTGAGGCGCCGCCGTTGCGAACCTTCGCGCTCGCGGCCCAGGGAAGTGCCGCACCCGTGGTCGCGTCTAACGCACCGAGACCGGAGGCATCAGAACCGTTCAGCGAGGTGAATTGGCCGCCAACGACGAGCTTGGATTTGTCGGGGGTTAACACCATCGCGGTGACCTGACCAGCATCAGCAGTCGGAGCCCAGTTGAGAACAGCACCGTCGGAGGCACGGAAGGCAGCCAGGTTGGTACGGGCGTTGCCGTTGGCCGACGTGAACTGCCCACCGACATACACAGTGTCATTGGTCACAGCCATCGCCTTAACGATGTAGTCAGTGCCAGCGTTGAACGAGGTGATAACGGCACCGGTCGTCGGGTCGATAGCAGCGATGCGGTAGCGCGAAACGCCGTTGACGGCCGTAAACAATCCACCAACGTAAATGCGGCTGCCATCCGGGGACGGGGCGACCACCATGACCTTGCCGTTGAAGCTAGGTGCGAAGTCGGCGATGAGATTGCCACTCTCGATGTCGTAGGCGAGCATGTTCGAGCGGGGCGTCAACTCGGTACCCGGTGCGGCCCCAGCTGGACGGGCGTTCTTGAAATCGCCCCCGACGTACACGCGGTTGCCGAGGACCGCCTGGCTCCAGGCGACCCCGTCCATCTGCGTGGTTGGGAGCGCATCTGCCGAGACCGTCGCTGGGGTCCCCGGTTCTGTCGGGGCTGTATCGGCCTGTGCGGGTGCGACCACGACAGTCAATGCAGTTGCTGCCGCGACTGCTGACACGGCGCTAAGCGCGACGAAACGTCGCAAAGAACGAGCCCTAAACATGAATTCCCCCGAAATCATCGTGACGAGATTCGATCCGCCCGCGCGTTAGGCGCGGCCACCAAACCTCTCCCCCAAGCTTTTCATCTTGCCAGAATCAGTGAACTGGGGACACCCCCCGAACGGCTTATATAGAGCCGTGGCGCGCAGGGATGGCTGTACCACTTCGACGTCGTTCTACCCGATTAGTTCCCCACCCAAACGTCGAATTTCGAGTAAGTGGAATGGACTCGATTGATCGTTTGGTGTTGCAATGCGCACAAGTTGCCACCGACACCTAGACCAGCACTGTGGGCGCCGCTACCCTTGTTGGAGCAATGCAGTGAGTGTTTTGGAGCAAGGCCGCAATAAAGAAAGACCGCAATAAAGAAAGACAATGAAGGGTCCAGAGATTTCCGTCTAGAGGATGGCAGGATCGTGCAACCTACGAGGTACCTGGAAGTTGTGCGTCGGGGCTGGGCGTGGATCTTGTTGGGTGCTATCTGCGGTCTAGCTGCATCCGGGCTCTACTCCTCAACGAAGACCCCCCTCTACACGGCCACGACTTCGGTCTTCTTTTCCGTCTCTGGGGGCGACTCGGTCACCCAATTGCTGCAGGGCTCAACCTTCAGCCAGAACCAGGTCAGCTCCTACGCACTACTGGTCAAGCAGCCCGCTGTCTTGCAGCCGGTGATCGATCAGCTGAAGTTGCCGACCTCACCGAGTCAGCTCGCGGCTCAGATAACGACAGCCTCGGCACCTGACACCGTGATCCTCAATATTTCGGTGAGCACCGCACAGGCCAAGCAGTCCGCCGATGTCGCCAACGCGGTTGGCGCACAACTGGGCAAAACGGTCGCGACGCTGTCTGCTGGGACCCAGCCTGGGGCGGCCGGCCTGACAGTCAAGGCGACCACGGTCGCCACCGCAGCGGTTCCGAGCAAGCCCTCATCACCAAAGTTGAGCCGCAACCTCGCCGCTGGGTTAGTGGGCGGCCTCGGGCTCGGAATCGCGTTCGTCCTGATGCGCGAACTGCTTAACACCAAGGTCCGCGCGGAGGAAGACGTCAAGCGCGTCGATGACGATGTGTCAGTGCTCGGAGTTATAGGTCATGACCCGTCGGTTAAGAAGCAAGCGATCCTGCCACCTGGTGACCGTGGTGCACGAGCCGAGTCATTACGCCGGTTGCAGAGCAACCTCGAGTACCTCAACTATGAGGGTCGACTTCGCACCCTCGTAGTGACCTCACCGCTGCCCAACGAGGGCAAGACGATCACCACCGGCAACCTAGCCCTGACAATGGCCGAATCCCAGCGGGTGCTGTTGATAGACGCCGATCTGCGTAATCCATCTGTGGCACAGATGTTCGGTATCGACGGCTCGATCGGGCTGTCCACCATCCTGTCGGGCCGAGTCTCGATCGAGGACGCCATCCAACATTGGGGTCGGGGCCGCCTCGACATCATTCCTGCCGGCCACATTCCGCCAAACCCGAGCCAACTGCTCGGCTCAACCGGGATGGCGGACATGCTGTCCATGCTGACCGCTGCCGGCAAATACGACCTTGTCCTGATGGATACCGCTCCAATCCTGCCAGTCAGCGATTCCACAGTTCTGTCCAAGTACTCCGACGGCGCGATCATCATCGTCAATGCCAAGTCCACGACCCGCAGCCAGCTGGCTGAGGCATTGCGTTCGTTCGCACGCTCGGGTGCTCGAACTCTAGGCGTCGTGCTCAACAACGCCGACGGTGTCACTAGCGGCTACTATTACGGCTCTTACGGCCAAGAGCCCGGCACCAAGGGCACCACCTCCGAAGTTTCAGCGAACTTGGAGAAGGTCATCAAAAACACCGGTCACGGGGCACAAAGTGGCAGCGATGACACCCGTGACTCGACTCGCCAAGCCCCTACACTGACTTGATCGGTTCGCGTTGCGATGACTGACCTTGACATGCGGCCGGTATCGTCGGTCCCGTGGCCTGACAAGTTGCCACCGGAGCGACTTACAGTGTTCACAGCCTATGTCGCTGTGTTCCTCATGGGCTGCAACGTGCCACTGTTCGGACGATTTACCAGCGCACTGATTATCTGCGTTGCGCTCATACCCGTCTGGTTCAGAGCTTTCACGCGTTTCCAGTCTGCCAAGACCATCCTTATTCTCGCAACGGCGTCGGTGGTCGCGGGCTGGGTCATGGCCGAGTTCGCACCCCAGAGTCGGTCGATCAACAGCGGCGAACAACGTGGGGTCATCATCCTGATCGCCACCAACATGATGATCATGTGTGTGCTGTTCTGGGCCAGGCAGATCCTGCCGTTGACACGGATCGTCTTGATTTACGGAATCGGCGTGCTCCTCATTGCACTGCCTGACATCCCCGTCTCGGCGAACGGCTGGAAGTACCAACTCTCTACCCCGATCACTCTCATCGTGCTCAGCATCGTCGGCCAGCGAACAAAGTTGCGCGGTTGGCTCATCGCCCTAGGCGTACTCGGGTTGATCGGGGTAGCCAACGACTCCCGCAGCTACTTTGGTCTCTGCTTACTGACCGGCATGCTGTTGGCCTGGTACCACAAGCCCAAGGCCGAGACGACGCGGGCGAAGCGCCTCAACGCACTGCTCGTAACAATTGGCGGAGTTGCCGTGTTCTACTTCCTGGCCTCGTCGCTGCTGATTTCTGGCTACCTCGGCCAAGAAGTGCAGCAACGATCGTTGGTTCAGGTGCAGCAGGGCGGCTCGCTGATCCTCGGTGGACGACCAGAACTGGCAGCCACAATCTCCCTGGCCGGAAAGTACCCGCTGGGATTCGGCCTTGGCGCTTCTCCCCGGATGGAAGAGGTCTTCCGTGCGAAAGAAGGCCTGGCAACTGTCGGCCTCACCGGACCAAACGGGTACGTCGACAACTACATGTTCGGGGGCAGCTTCGAATTGCACTCAATCGTCTCGGACTTTTGGGCCTGGTTCGGGATCATGGGCTTGATCTTTGTGCTGTACCTGGGCTGGCTGCTCATCTGGGGACTCACGAAGCCGACCTTGGAAAAGTCGGCCCAGCCTGTCATCGTCTTCGCCAGTGTCACAGCGATTTGGTTTCTGCTGTTCGGCCCACCGTGGTCGAACCTCGACGACGTGGTGCTGGCGCTAGCGATCTCGTTACCGCTCCTGACACTAAAGGCCCCAAGTTATGCCTTGGATGCTGGCAAGGCAGTGCCACGTGACTGAGCAACACACCTCCACCGAGGCGGATCTGGTCGTGCTTCAGTCGTTTCCGACCCCACGCCCCACTACCAACCCGTACGTGATTATGTTGGCCGAGAGTCTCCGGGCGGTTGCGGGGGTAACGGTGCAGAACTTCAGTTGGCGCACCGCGCTCGCCGGCAAGTACGACGTCTTTCACGTGCACTGGCCCGAAATCCTCGTGTCCGGACAGAACCCTGCCAAGAAGCTCGCACGGCAAGGACTTTTTGTCGGGCTGATTCTGCGCCTTAAGGCCAAGGACATTCCCATCGTTCGAACTGTCCACAACCTCGAACTGCCCAGTGGCATCTCCCGGCGCGAAGTGGCATTGCTGAAGTGGGCGCAGCGCGCCACGACGTTGCAGATCACCCTCAATCGGTTCACTCCGACAAACGAGGACGAACCGCACGAGGTTATCCTCCATGGCCACTACAAAGATTGGTTCGCCAATTACCCGGTGCCGAGTCCTCAGCGCGGCTTCATCAGCTACTTCGGCTTCGTGCGCCGGTACAAAGGCGTCGACTCGTTGATCGAGGCTTTCAAAGCCCTACCGAGAAACGGCCCGCTCGGCGCATTGAGGTTGGTCATCGCGGGCGCGGCAACCAACCAGGCAACCGCTGATGAATTATTCACTGCCGCTGGTGTCGACGAGCGGATCGCGCTGGAATTCCACTTTCTTAGCGATGATGGCCTGGTTAACCATGTCGGGCACTCCGAATTGATCGTTCTGCCATACCGACACATACACAACTCGGGCGGAGTGCTCACGGCGCTTTCGTTGAATCGGCCAGTGCTGGTGCCAGCAAACGAGGCCAACGACGGGCTTTCCGAGGAGGTCGGACCGGGCTGGGTGTGGACCTACGAGGGCGATCTGACCGGTGAGGCGATCACGACAGCTCTGATCGAGCTGCGGGCAGGGAATTGGACGCCAGAGCCCGACTTGTCGCAGCGCGCCTGGCCACAGGCGGCTCGTGCCCATGTGGGCGCATATCGTCGCGCGATCAGTCTGCTTCGAGGCGAACGAACCTCCCCTTAGGTCAGATCGGTGAGGCTCAGCCCTCGCGTTCGTACTCGGCGTGGCTCCTGCCGAAGGCGCCGGCGAGTAGACCCCGGCCTTGCGAGAACGTGCGCAACCCGAGCGCTTCATTGACTATCGATCCGCTCACCCGACCGGCAGTGAAACGAGCCGAACCCGCGACCATCCGAACGCCGCCTTGGGCTACCAGGATGCACCGCCGCCGTACGCGGCGAGCCGCTGTCGGCTCTTGGCTAAGCGCCACGAGGCTGCGCACAGTCCCGAAGCCAAAACGACGCTGCAGCACCCACTTGCGCGTCATCCGCTCCGTTGGGACCAAGTCGAAAACCACCGCATTGTCGTCCCATCGGAACGGCTCCCCCACTCGTGCCAATTCTGTGGTGAACAGGGTGTCCTCTCCCCCTCGCATCCCGAGTGACTCATCGAAACGCAGCCCTCGCTCAAGCACGCGGGACATGTTGATCAAAACGTTGCTGCTATAGCCGACATAACGCTTGGCACCTGTGTCCCAACGCGGTCGAACGAAGAACTGACCAGCGGTAATGAACGGATCGGGCTCGACTGCGTACCTCGCGATCACGGGGCCAAATGCACCGGCTCCACCGTAGGTCACTTGCGTGGTGATCAAGCTGGGCAACCAGCCGGGCGACGGCACCTCGTCATCATCGATAAACACCAGGTAGTCGCTGTCTTTCGCGACATCAAGCGCCCGATTCCTGGCAACTGCGATCCCAGGAGTCGTCTCGTTCTCGTAAAGAATCGAGCCATCGGCAACGAAGGCCTCCACGACCGGACGCGCCGAACCCGCTGGATCGTTGTCGACGATGAGGATACGCACCTGTGCGACATCCGAAGCGGATCGCGCCTGCTCGAGCAGTTCGGGAATCAACGTCTCGAGACGATCGACGCGCCGATAAGTCAGCGCCGTGAGCATCGCTGTCGGCAACGAGGCGTTCAACCCAACACCATCACTCACTGTGAACTCCTGAGTCCGTGTGCTCCTTGGACGGTAGATCAGCGCATCCTGCAGGTGGAGGCGCAACAGCGATCACCGATAGTCTGATAACAATTGTGACACGTTGCGACACCCCCGGCGCGAAGGAGATCTTGTGACGATCGACGCCAACCGGCGTGCCAGTCGCGCCACCGGGGGCGGGGGCAAGACAGCGATCATCGTCGTCAACTATGGCTCGACCGATCTGCTGCGCAACAACCTCGTCAAAATCGCGACTCAGATGCGCGATCTACAGATCGTGGTAATCGACAACTTCTCCAACGATGCCAACCGGTCGCAGTGCCGCACGTTGTGCGCTGCCCAAGACTGGGTGCTGATCGAGTCTGCGAATATCGGCTTCGGGTCAGGTATGAACCTCGGGGTCGCACGGGCAATCGATTCCGGTGCGCAGCGCTTCCTCCTGCTCAACCCCGACGCCGTCATCGATTCCGATGCTGTCGATCGCCTGATCAGTATCGTGACTGAGGACCCCATGACCCTGGTGTCACCAACAGTCCTGCGACCAGATGGCACAGTCTGGTTCGGAGGGAGCGACCTCTACTTGCGAACTGGCAATATGCGCTCAACCATCAAGCGTGTGCCCGGTGCGGATCCGACATCCATTGAGCCCTGGCTCAGCGGTGCGTGTCTGATGATCAGCGAGGCCCTGTGGATCAAGCTCGACGGATTTCGGGACGAGTACTTCCTCTACTGGGAGGACGTCGACCTCTCCTACCGTGCCCGCCAACTCGGAGCGACTCTGCTGGTCGACACGATCGCCACCGCTATCCACGATGAAGGCGGCACGCAGGAAGCCGCCTCGGGCGCCTCACGGGCAAAGTCACCGATCTACTACTACTACAACACCAGAAACAGATTGCTGTTCGCAGCCTTGAACCTGGAGCCCAACCTCGTCCACGCATGGTTGGACAACCAACGCCAGTCGGCCAATGAGATCCTGTTGCGCGGCGGACGCCGCCAATTCCTCCACCCCTGGAAGCCGCTGTCCGCCTCACTGCGAGGGTCGCGAGATGGTCGCCGCATCGCCAAGGCCGCGCTTGCCAAGGCCGCATCTGACAACACCTCGGCACCGACGAGACCGGCCTCGCGACAATGACAGGGACTAGGCAAAAATGCGCCCGGGCCTATTGGTCGCTTCGCTCGGCACACCTGGAGCGAGCGCAGGAACTGCCCGACGCGGCGATCATCTACGGCAAGGCGAACTACGACTTCGACGAGTCCCTTGCGGTTGACCTCGAGTTGCTCCACGCGCCGAGCGCATCGTCTGTTGCACAGGTCGTGCGCGCGAGCCGCGAGCTCGAGATTCTGGAAGTCAACGAACCGTTGGGGCTCGACAGTTTGCCATGGACGCTAGCGGCGCTCACAGCTGCGCGAGTGAGCGCACGGCTGCAGGATCGACGGGTCCGCGTGGTCTCCTACGCGATCGAGAACCGGGACCCTTTCGAGGAGGCCACCGCATCGACGACCAAAGCCAGAGTGCGCAAGGTTCTCGAGCGGATGTCATCACGTCACTTGGTCAAACACATCGACCGAATCGCCTTCGGCACCGATGGTTCTGCGGCAACTTACCGGCGACGATTCGCTAACGACCTACCTGATGAAACGACTGTCATTCCGGCTCTTCCCACGACGTGCTCGTGCCTGACCTCGCCGCAACAATCCGGTCAGCAACTCATCTTCGTGGGTGCCTTGACCACCCGAAAGGGCTTCGACGTCCTGCTACGGTGTTGGCCCGCGATCGCCACCGAGCTACCCAACGCAACGTTAGTGATCATTGGTAAAGGAGTACTTGAGCCCGAAGCCGCGACCTTGGCCGCCGCCGACCCGCGCGTTCGGCTCCTGATCGACCCGCCGCGCGAGGCCATCCACGAGCAACTGCGCTTCAGCAACACTTTGATCCTCATGTCCCAGCGCACTAATCGGTGGCGTGAGCAAGTAGGACTGCCAATTGTTGAAGCGCTCGCGCACGGAGTGCAAGTCGTGACAACCACCGAGACGGGTCTGGCTGACTGGCTGTCCGAGCACGGCCATCAAACGCTCGCGCCCGATTCGACCGACACCGAGGTGATTGCGGCTGTGGTCAGATCGTTGCAAGCGGCCCCGGCATCGGATGAAGTACTCGCTAGCCTCCCGTTGATCGATGGGCGACTCGCTGCCGACGAGTGGCTATTTACTTCATCTGGACTTCCTACTCAGCCACGCTAACCGTCACATCATTCGCACCGTTGGCGACTGGGGTCTTACTGCGCTTGCGGCGGATGTAGATGTAGTTGGCCACCGCCTGGAATAGGAAGACCCCGACCGCAGATCCGATGATCGGGCCGGCAGCACCGAGAATGCCAGCGAGGTAGATCGACAGCCCAAGATTGACTGGAACCATCAGCACCACCATGTATGCCTGGAATCGCATACCGGGCGGGTCGGTCATATACATCCCGAGTGGGTATTTCAACCCCTGGAAGACCATGAAGATGGTGTAGCTGCCGACGATCAGGGGGCTGACCGAGACCTGTCCGTCGGAGGCGAGGTTGACAAGGAACGGCGACAGAAGCGCGAGAGCCGCACACAGCGCCAGCGCGATACCGCCGAACACCAGCGCCATCGGAACCGGTGACACATCGCGTGAGTCGGCTCGCGCGGAGGCGAATACCGGCCACAGGGTGAACCCGGCGGCACTGACCAGCGCCCAAACTGGGGTGAAGATTTGTGAGGCCATGTTGTATTGCGCAAGATCGGAAACCGAGGACACGTGACTGAGCACGATCCGGTCGGTCTGCATCGCCATCGGTAGCGCGATCATCTGGATCATCAGCGGCCAGGCCATGTCGAAGACCCGGCCACCGCGCACTGTGCGCAGCTTGCGGGCATCCGACAATGCCCGGCGCATCGCCGGGCGAACGACACGAGACGCGACCAAGGCCGCGATCACAGCGATCGTGAAGGATGCGATGTAGGGATAGACGGCGATCGCGTTGCCAGACCAACCGATCCAGACTGTGAAGGCAAGCAGCACCAAGACGATGGGCGATTGCAGGCCATTGAGGGCGATAGACAAGTGATTCTTGCTTAGCGCCGACAGCATTCGTTGGCCAATCCCGAACGGGATTGCCAGGCCAATAAGGATCAGACAGATCGTCGCCGTGAGTGGTCCAGACACTGGGTTGAGGCCCTTGCCTAGAATCGCGTCCCACCAGCCGAGCAGGTAGATCAAGCAGCTCAGTAGCCCCACGACTAGCGCGGAGCAGGTGGCGATCCGGATCGAGGAGATCAAGATGAGGCGAACGTGGTCGTCGCGGCTCGGCTCCTTCGATGCCCCGACGGCGTTCATGATCGCACCGGAGATCCCGAGATCAGCGAAGGGAATCAAGGCTCCGATTCCGATCAACAATCCGTACTGTGCGTATGCGGCCTCGCCGTAGTTGGTAATGACCAGGCGCGTGATGATGATGCCTAGGACAGCTGAGATTCCTAGTACGAAGAAGCGGGACCCAGCACTGCGCGCAGCGTTGAGCCAGACCTCCCGCTGGCCATTTGGCCGAGTGGGATTAGCGGTCTCACCTGACACACTCATTCACCCCTGACGGATGCCACAACGGCCGATATCGAAGTAGTTATCGATACCGGCCGTTGGGCTTTTCGGCTATGTCGAAGACACGTTCATGAACGAAGCATCCAAGCTTCTCGTCCCTCAAACGATATCAGCGGCAACGATCTAACGCTGTGGCGCAAATCGCTTCTTATGGGATGGGCGGACCCACAGTGAGGTTGTCGAACGACGCCGTGATCGGTCCGTTTGTCGACGTGCTCGACAGATACACGCTCGCACCCACAGAACCGGGCACCTGCAGCGACGCAGTTGCGTCCGTGACCTGGAATGACCAGGCTGCGGGCTCTGAAGTTCCGACCTTCCAGACCTTGAGCTTCAAGGCACTGGTGCCAGTTCCCGTGACGTCAAAGCGAACGTTAAGCAAATTGCCGGGAGCGTAGGTGAGACCGGCGATCTTGCCACCGGTTAGCGTGGTTTCGGTACCCGCGACTGTCTTTGCCAGCGTCATCGTGATCTCGCCGGTGGGCAGGTAGCGGAGCTTGGCACGGTAGTCATTTGTGGAGTTCACCCGACGACCGAACAAGCTCAGGTACGTACCGCCACCGGTCTGCGCCTTGTCCAGCGCGACCGTCGCCAGCAACTCACTATCCGTCTTCTGCACGGAGTTGATGAATGCTGTCGAGCTACCCCCCACTGGGGCCTTGATCGATCCAACGCCGTTGGCAACGGAGTAGTTCGTCGCCGCGCCAGTGACGCTCCAGGGCCCACCGACGTCGGCAGTTCCCCATCCGGTCGCCAAGGTACGCGTGAACGAGTCCTTCGCGAAGAATACTGGAGCCGTGGCGGTGACGGTCTTGGTGATCGTTCCAGTAGAACCGGCATTGTCGGTCACCTTGAGCACGACTTGGTAGTCACCAGGAGCAGCGTAGTTGTGAGCCACGGTCTTGCCTGTCCCCATCTGGCCATCACCGAAGTTCCACTCGTAGCTGGCAACTGTGCCATCAGAGTCAGCCGATGCTGACCCGTCGAACGCAGCACTGAGATCAGTCACGTTCGACGTGAACCCCGCGGTCGGTGCAACGTTTGCGGCAACCGTCACATCGGCCGACTTCGTGTCGGTAGCGCCGTCATTATCGGTCACCGTCAACTTCACCGAGTAAGTCCCGTTGGCCGCATAGGTGTGGCTGGCAGTCTTACCGGTTCCAGTCTGACCGTCGCCGTAGTCCCACCCATAGGAGCTGACAGTACCGTCGGCATCAGTCGAGGTGGCGGCGTCGACATCGACCCTGAGGTTGGCCACCGTAGAGGTGAACTTGGCGTTCGGAGCGGTATTGGCCACAACTGTGACAGGCTTGGTGACTGAACCAGTCGCACCGTCGTTATCGGTGACCGTCAGCTTGACCTGGTAGGTGCCAGCACTCGCGTACGTGTGATTGCCGGTCTTGCCAGTGCCTGTCTGAGCGTCTCCGAAGTCCCACGCGTACCCGGCGATCGTGCCATCGGTATCTGTGGACGTGGAGGCATCAACAGCAGCCACGAGCTTGTTCGACGACGATGTGAATGCAGCCACCGGAGCATTGTTCGGCACCTGAGTCGAAGAACGTGCCGCGAAGTGCGCAGCGATATCAGTCGGCGTCAACGTCTGGCTGTAAATCGACACCTCGTCGATGTCACCGGTGAAGTTGGTGTTAGTCGGCTGGTTACTCCAACCGTTGAGGTTGTCTCCCCCGACTCGCCAGTACCCGTTGAACGCCTGGGCAGTGGTCACGCTGGCGTCGGCCGCGACCTGAACGCCATCCACATACAGCACCATGCCGTTGGAGCCAAGCGAGCCAACGATCTGATGCCACTGACCGTTATTGAGCGCACTGGGGCTGGTGACCGTGCGGACGCTGCCCGTGTACATTCCAAAGTTGATCTTGCCGTCGTTGCGCATGTACAGGTGGCGGTCGTAGTTGGAGCTTGTGGCATTAGGTGAGTCACCAAAACCGATAATCTTTCCACCGGTTGTGGTGGTTGTCTTGATCCAGGCTTCGGTCGTGAACTGCGTGGGCCCAGCCTGCTGCACGGTAGACACGACCCTGCCACTATCAGTGCCATTGAAACGGGCCGCATTGTTCACCGCGTCATTTGGCAACGCCCCAGCAACTGGTCGGGTAACCCCTGCACCCACGATGCCGTCGTTCAGACCGGCAGTATCGACGGCAAGACCCGTCGACTCCTGGAATCGGTAATACGTCTCCGGCGAATTGTTGAAGACGCTCCCGGCGTAGATGCCCAGGGTGCCGCTACTGGCAACGGTGATTGTTGCAGTATCACCGGCGGCTGTATTGCCTCGTGGGTCAGTAGCGAAAATCCGGTATGAGGCCTGTGAACCTGGCGTCAAGTTGGTATCCGTGAACGAGATCATCGGCCGAGTCCAAAAGTTCGAACGGACCTCCTTGGTGAAGATCGGGTTGGCCATGTCGCCGTTGCGAACAACCTTGTAGGTCAACGACTCGTTGTCGCGATCCCAGTTGGCCGGGAATGCGACACGGACGGCGCCGGAACCGGGACTTGAGAGCCGAGGCATGAACTTCGCGCCCTTGTCCTCAGGACCAACCTTGTTAGGAGCGCTCGCTGCGGTTGCGAAGCGGACCAACCCCTGCTGGGCGATGCCATTAACAGTCGGGAATTCTCCACCGAGCACTGTGTACTCACTGTTGCCGCTGACCTGCCAGGCGGCCTGCGTCTGGCCGGTGAAGGTTCCCGGATTCAAGGTGGGGAACCAGTGCAGCAAAGCCGGTGCCGGTTGGCCACCGAAGTCGTAGTAGTTGCCTTCACTGTTGTGCTTGACTACGCCCTTGGCATCGGCAGAGAAGGCGATCGCGCGCGAGAAGGACCACGGGTTCGTCTGCGGGAACCCACCAACGTTGCCGCAGTAGTGCGAGTGACCGACTGCGTAGATGGCACCGCCGACTGGGAACGCCGAGTAGGTGTCACCGTGGCAGTCTTCAACCCATGCAATCGAGCCATCACCGGGATTCGCAGCGAAGATACCTTCAAGGTTGCCGGGACCGTAGGTGTATCCAGATCCGTAGATCTTGGTTCCATCTGTAGTCAAGCTGGTGATGCCGGCGCTGGTGCCAGCGTTGCGGATCAAGTTCGAGGCCGCCCACGGCACGGTGGCGCCAGTAGCCGCGTCAACAGCGCCGAGACCGAAGCCGCCTGGACCGCCATTGATAGTAGTGAATGCCCCGCCAACCACAACCTTGGAGTTATCGGGGGCGAGCACCATCGAAGTAACCTGGCCGTTGTCGGCCGTTGGTGCCCAGTTCAGGAGCGCGCCGTCACTTGGACGGAATGCGGCGAGGCCCCTACGTGTATTGCTGTTGGCAGAGGAGAAGGAGCCACCGACATAGACAGCGTTCTGACTGACGGTGATCGCCTTGACTGCAGAATCGGTGCCAGCGTTGAAGCTCGTGATGACTGCGCCGGTGCTGGGGTTCAGGGCTGCGATTCGGTAGCGGGCGACGCCGCTGATGCTAGTGAAGTTGCCGACCGCGTAGAGGCGGGAGCCATCGGCCGAGGCAGCAAGTGCCTGAACTTTGCCGTTGAAGCTCGGAGCGAACGAGGTGATCAATTCGCCGGTCTTGATGTTGTACGCGAGCATGTTGGAACGAGGGGTCAGGTTGGTGCCTGGCGCGGCGCCAGCTGGCCGCGCATTCTTGAAATCACCACCGACGAAAACAGTGTCGCCAACGACTGTCTGTGCCCAGACAACGCCGTCGAGCTGCACGGTCGGCAGCGGGTCGGCGGAACTAGTGGTGGGCATGCCCGCATCGGGTGGGTTGGTGTCAGCCCGGGCAGTTGCTGGGTTAATCCAAGCCAATAGCGCGAAAATCAGCGCAAGCGTGGCGATATGCGCGCTGCTTCGATGCAAGCGTGAATAAGTCATTTGGTTGCCCCCCCGGGTCATCTCTTTGTCCGAGCGGAGAAAACCGCACCAGACACGTTTCAGCCCCCCAAGCGTACGTCACGATTCCCGCGAAGCATAGAGGCGTCTAGTTTCTCTTGATCAACTGAACTTGCGGTTTGAGTTCTCAGCCCCACGCCATTGCGGCAATTTCGCGACACATTGCAGTGGTGTTGAAGCGCTCACGTACCGCCCGCTGACCGGCCGCACCCATGCTCTGCGCCCGTGAAGGATCGGCGAGCAGGTCCAAGACCGCAGAGGCCATCGCCTGATCGTCGCCGGGTTCGACCAGGATTCCGGTCTCCTCACTGATGTAGTCGGCCATCCCTGGGGTGTCGCAGGCCACAACTGGGCGCCCGATCGACATCGCCTCGAGCGCGACAGTCATACCGGATGCATGCCAGTTGGGACGGGTGGCTATTGCGACCACCGAGGCTCGACCGACCAAATCACGAACCCCCACGTGCGGCAGGCTATTGATCAACTCAATCCCTGTGGGAGCCGCATCGACCTCTCTACTCTGCACCACTATCGCGGCATCGGGGCGCTCATCTCGGACTGTCGTCAATGCTGCAAGCAGCGTGTGTGGATCCCGGTCGCGATCTCCCCCGACACTGGCGACTAAAGGTGGGCTCGGATACTCGGCGGCGGCGTAGAACGTCGGATCAACGCCGAAGGTGAGGTAGTGCACTGGAGGGCAATCGATCCCCAACCAGTCTCTGATCTTTCCGATCTGCGGCTGCGACAAACACCACAGCGCATCGAACTGACAGAGCGATTTCTTGGCAAGGCGCATGTAGGAGTCGTCACGACCGGCTGCGAACTGGTCTGTCGCCCAGATGACCCCACTGAGGACTCGACGCGCCTTCACCTCACCGAGCAGGCCTATTGCAGTGCGCTCGTCCCAGCACAAAGCGACATCAGGCGAATCGGAACCAGCGCAGCGCCGCCGGTTGCCGGTGAACTTCTGGCGCACTCGCCGCGCTGTCGTGGGTGGGGTCAGTTCGAACTCACCCACGCTATGCAGATCGCGCAAGTGCTCCAGGCCATACGGCCACAAACCAGGAATTGGTGACGACTCATTGCGCTCATCCCACCACCGCGGACCGTGGCCCGCAGGGAACACCACTAGCCCCTCAGGGGCTTGGTCCTCAGTAGCCACAAGTCTTCGCCGTTTTAGTTGCCCAGTGCACCGTAATGACGGGTCCCAGCAGGGACGAATGCGTTGACTGCGGCGTCGGTGGGTGTCGGTGCCGCCGAGCCGTTCTTGGCAGCAAGCGTCGAGCTCTGGGTCCCATCAGGGTCGACCAAGCCGCTCGTCGCGTATTGACCATTCTTCTCAACCGACTTCCCGTATACCGAGGACCCGAAACCTGCGGACCCAGCGAGTTCGCTCAACGAGCCCGCACTGAATCCACCAACTTGACCACTGGTGGCAAGCACTTTGAAGACTTTACCGGTGCCCTGGTAGACATTGCCGTTCAGCTCAGCGCTGGGGCTGATGATCGAATTCGGGGCCACTGCCGAACTCATCCCATTCCAACTCATGTATGCACTGATACAAACGTTGGTCAAAGAACCGCAGTTTCCTGATGCTGTCGGATTCGCCAGGACGTTGTCCACCAATAAGTCAATCTTGGGCATCCAGTTCATCCCAGGGGTGTTGTTGACCCCTCCATACGCACCGCTGCGGGCCGAATCGAGGTCAGTGGAGTGGCCGATGTTGCAGTCGGCGAGATTGCCGCCCTGCCCGTACCTGACTGTGTGCTCAGAGCAAGGTCTACCGCTATTGAATGTCTTGGACCGCGCGTCTGTCAGCACGGAGATCGAGTCCGCGCCACCCACGATGGTGTTATTTACCAATTTCAAGCCAGAGGAACCACCAGCCCGAAAAGCCGCACCAGCGCCAGCGTGGAGCAATGTGTTGTTGACCATGGTCAAGCCGTGGGAAATCTCGAAAAATACGGGCGTCTCGGTGTTCCCACTCAACGTCGAACCCGCTAGCGTGACGTCGTAGTTGGACTGATCCCACCACACCCCCGGGCCGTTGTTGTTCTTGAATTGCGAGTTAATGACCTTCATCCGGTCGTTCTTGGTGGCCTTAATACCGCCGAGTTGCGGCGCGCCAGCGAACTCACCGAAGGGGTTCGAGTCGCTGAATACCGAGTCAGTGATCTTCGTGTCATTGGTGTACCCGACGACACTTCCCGACCATCCTGAGCCAATCGCTGCCACGTGATCCAAAGTCGCCGAGCGGATCAGACTTCCTCCACCGGAAGCAGAGCCGCCGCCGAGTTTGATCGCAATGCCAGCGCTCGAGGAGATGGCCACGTCTCGCACCACCAGGGAATCGACGCCGGAGTTCGCGACCAGCGGTGAAGCGTTCATCGCGTTGGAGTGATTGACGATCCGCGCACCCTCGAGATGGAAGCCATCACCCAGGACAGTGAACAAGGTGCCTGTTGATCCGCTGACGCGAACCTTGGACATATCGGCTGCATCGGTGGCCGACAGAAACAGATTGGTCGCCGCTGGCGCAGTGTCACTCGACAAAGCGCGGTTGACCCAGAAGAAACCCGAGACGACCTTGGCTTTGTCGTGAACCTGAGTCAGTTGTCGGCCGTTGACCCACACCTGATCCGGGTAGTAGCCGGTAAGTACGTATGACTTCGTCGAGCCACAGCCGGAAGGATCACTCGAAGATGGGGCCCCGGGGGTCGTGTACGACGACCCACTTACGCAACGCCATCCACGCGAGGCAGCCAAACCAGTCGGCCTGGTTCCCGAGAACGTTGCCTTGGGGAGGTTCGCGAACGACAAGCCCTCTCCGAGGTAGGCCGGAATCGGTCGGTATGTGAAGTATCGCAGCGAACCCTCGGTGGTGGCCGATGCAGGGGCGGCGATCGAACCGTCGAAAACCGGAGTCTCGCCGGGGTAGGCGATGATGGTCAGATTGTTGATGTTGACAGTGACCATAGGTTGCTTGGAGGTCGGGTAGGTACCTCCGCGAAGCACGATCGAGTCGCCAGCGACCGACACAGCCTCCGCCTTGGCAACGGTGGCGTAGGGCGCAGCGAGGGTTCCTGTTGCGCCGTCTGAGCCAGTCGGAGAAACGTAGCGCAACTTCCCGTGCAGCGCTGTCAGGGCGTAATTTATCGGGAGGCGCGCGCCAGCACTGCTTACCGGACTCGGACTTGCCGTCGGGGTTGTAGTTGCCGTCGGGGTGGGCGTGGGCGCGACTGGGGCAGTGAAGGGGGCGATGCGAACGTCATCAACAAGCGCGGTCGTGGTTTGGCTTGAAGCCGACACGTACCCCCGGATCCCGAAGTCTCCTGCCGCGCGTAGCTGCGTGCCCGTAGCCGACCTCTGCCATGTGGTCGGCTCCGCGGTGCCAGATGCCCAGGCACGAAGTCGAAGGCTCGAGTTCACGAGCCCCTCGTCCTGAATCCGTAAGTTGATCTTGCTACCGTTCGCGACACTGAAAGAAGCCGCGACCTCCGATGCCAGCGTCGTGGTCGAACCCGAAGCTGCGACATAAAGGATGCTCAGGTACGCAGCAGACGACGGGTGGACGCGAATCCGAGCTTCGTAAGAGCCCGCCGAGCCGTGCTGCATCAGCACCCCGAAGAACAAGCCGTTACCCGCTGTGGGGATACGCGGAACTGCTAAGGATAGCGAGACATCGCTGTTGCCAGAACTCACCGAAGGCATCGTGGCAACGCGTTCCTGGCCGTCGGGGATCACCATCAATCCGCGAGAACCATCGGTTGACAAGCCTGTTGCGGGCACCGTCTTGTAGGCACCACCCACATCGGCGGCCCCCCATCCCAGGCCTAGAGTGCGGGAGAATGAGTCAACCATCGTGTTGGTGGGGGTTGTGGCCCCGACGCTGGCGGCAATGAGGCAGGACGCCAGCAATGCAAGCGTTGCCAGCACTGTTCGCAGAGATGTCCGGCGGTTCCTCCTGGAGGAGTGTGAATGCCACATGGTCGGCAAACCTAGCGCCGCCAGCGCCGCCGCGCCGAACTGTGACGTCCTACTCTCCCAGAATTGGGTCTCTGTTTACCAATGCCACAAGTCTCAGTTCGAGGCTCCGTAGCGCCGGGTACCGGCCGGGACGTACAGGTTGACAGTGGCATCGGTGGGCGCTGGCGCCGCTTGAGCGTTCTTTCCACTCAGCGTTGACGTCGGCGATCCGTCGGCGTTGACCAGTCCGCTGGTGGCGTACTGACCGTTGGCTTCTACGGTCTTGCCGTAGACCGAGGATCCGAATCCAGAGGTTCCACTCAAATCCGCCAGGGTCGTCGCTGTGACCCCGCCGGTCTGACCGCTGGTGGTCAGTACCTTCGCCGCCTTACCCGTCGTTTGGTAGACGTTTCCGTTCATCACGGTCCCGCTCTGCACGATGGCGCTCGGAGCAACAGCTGAGGTCATTCCGTTCCAACTTGAGTAGGCACTGATGCACAGGGTGGTCACGGTGCCACAGTTTCCCGATGCCGTTGGATTGGCCAAGACGTTATTGACCATGAGGTCGATCTTAGGCATCCAGCTCATTCCGGGGGTTTGGTTGGTGGACCCGTAGGCTCCAGACCTCGCCAGATCGAGATCCGATGAGTAGCCGATGTTGCAGTCCGCGAGGTTGCCGCCCTGCCCGTACCGAACCGTGTGCTCCGAGCAGGGACGGTTGTCAGTCCCGTAGGTCTTCGAGCGCAGGTCGGTGAGGACCGAGATCACATCGCCGCCGCCGACAATCGTGTTGTTGACCAACTTCAGGTTCGACGAGCCGGCCGCCCGAACTGCAGGACCGGAACCCGTCTGAATCAGGGTGTTGTTCACCATCGTCAGAGCATGTGAGATCTCGAAGAAGACAGCAGTCTCAGCGTTGTCCTTGAAGGTGGAGTTGGCCAAGGTCACGTCGTAGTTGGATTGATCCCACCAGATTCCCGGACCGCCGTTGTTGTCGAACTGCGAGTTGAGCACCTTCATGCGATCATTCTTGGTGGCCTTCAGGCCGCCGAGCTGAGGGGCTCCAGCGAACTCGCCGTGTGGGCTCGAGTTGCTGAAGATCGAGTTTTGCACCGTCGTATCGTTGGAGTAACCCACGATTGCGCCCGACCAGCCGGAGCCAGTTGAAGTGACGCGATCGAGAGTCGCTCCCCTTATCAAGCCGCTTCCACCGGAGGAGGAGCCACCAGCAAGCTTCAGGGCGATCGAGGCATCGGAGTTGAACTCCACATCTCGAACAACGAAGTTGTCCACGCCTGATGTCGCGACCAGGCTGTAGGAACTCATCGCCGGCGAGTGATTGATGATCTTCAGGCCCTCAATTCGAACACCGTCACCCTTGATTACCAGGAAGTTGTCCTTCGAGGAGCTGACGCGAACCTTGGACATGTCCGCAGCATCAGCGGACGACAGGTACAGGCTCGTGGCGCTCGGTGCCGCATCCGTGGCAAGCGCGCGGTTCACCCAGAAGGTACCGGCGGTGACTTCAGACTTGTCGAGCACCTGGATCAGTTGCTTGCCGTTCACCCAAACCTGATCAGGGTAGTAGCCAGTGATGACGTAAGGCTTAGCCGAACCACAGCCCGAGGGATCAGCCGACGTTGACGAGGCTGGTGTGGTGTAGCTCGACCCACTCACGCAGCGCCATCCACGCGAGGCGGCCAGTCCTGTGGGAGTCGTCCCGGAGAACGTCGCCTTCGGCAGGTTCGCGAACGAGAGGCCCTCACCAAGATAGGCGGGCATCGGTTGGTAGTTGAAGTACCGCAGGTTGCCTTCAGTGCTCACGTTGGTCGGCGCTGCGATGGAGCCATCGAACACCGGTACTTCGCCTGGGTAAGCGATGATCGTCAGGTTGTTGACATCCACGGTGGTGTAGGCGGTCGCGGAGATGGCGTACGTTCCGCCGCGAACCACGATGGTGTCACCCGTACCCGATACCGACTCCGCCTTCTTGAGCGTGGCCAGCGGTGCGCCGATAGTGCCCGCGGCACTGTCCGAACCGGTCGGTGAGATGTAGCGCACCGTTCCGGTGAGCGAGGAGAGGTTGTAGTTGATGGGAAGGCGCGCGCCCTTGTTCTGGGCCGGAGGGGCAACGGCCGTCGCGGTGACCGACTTGCTCACCATGGCCTTGCCACCGCGGTTGTCTGTGACAGTCAGCTTGACCACGTAGGTACCGGCTGCCGTGTAGACGTGGGTGCCGGTCGCGGCGTTGCCGGTCGTGGAGTCA
>Ga0105047_10006102_pt1 | contig 20522 bp, 19 predicted proteins | sample MAT04_FD_78384 | JGI IMG/M metagenome (GOLD analysis project Ga0105047, IMG submission 78384) | Freshwater microbial communities from Lake Fryxell liftoff mats and glacier meltwater in Antarctica - MAT-04 (megahit assembly) | ecosystem: Environmental > Aquatic > Freshwater > Ice > Liftoff...
ATGCCTTCCTCCCTGCGAGAATCCTGCGGTCACCGCCACACGCTGAGAGCGAATGGCGTGCGAATCGCTCAAGGATCGAAATTACTTCGATTCTTCCTTGGGAGCTTCTTCTTTCGGGGCCTCTTCCTTGGGGGCTTCGTCTTTCGGAGCCGGTTCCGTCGGGGCCGGTTCGGTCGGCGCGGGTTCGGCCGGCGTGACCGGTTCGGTCGGGGCCGGCATAACCGGTTCAGCGGGCTTCACAGCCGGCGGCATGCCGGCCGGGCCGGTCATCGCCGGGGGCGTCGCAACGTGCGGTGTCTTCGGGGCGGCAGCCTGAGGTTCGCAGCCTGCAATAAACAATCCAGTGGTCAGCAATGTCGCAGCGGCCAAAAATCGCTTCACGTCCAAACCCTTTCGGTTGATTCCATCCTTGGTGAATACTCGCGGCCGAGTCCACAAGAAGCCGGCCTTTTTCTCCTTAACTCTTGAGAGCAGAGGATACGGCCGCGTATTCCCGAATTCCAGCGACTGTTCGCTTTTTCCCGCAGTTCGGAACCTCAGCGTTCCGAAAAGTCAGCCGAACCCGCATGGATCTCCCATCCACCCGCCCGAACGAATGGCCAAGCTGAAAAAATGTGGCAACCCATCTGGACATGGCGATGCGAGTCGAGCCGTCGATGCAGCGACTTATGCTGCGGCTTGTTGTCGCGATCCCTGCGCATGCGCAATCCACTGCGCGACTTCCGCCTTTTGTGGAGCCTTGCCGCCACGCAGAATCCGTTCGCCGGCCGGAGTCGCTGCGAAGGCTTTGAGTTTCCCGGCCAGTTCGTCCGCGACTTGTTGACTCAACAGCGCGCGGTCTGCGATGCCGCACGCTGTAAGCAATTGCGCATCGCCCCCGCGTAAAAGGGGCACCTCACACATCAGCCGCGCTTGCCGCTGCCAGTCGCGGATCACATCGGCGTCAAAATGACGATTGGCCAAGCGGCCCGCCAATGATTCCGCCTCGGCCGCGAGCAGATCGGCGACCGTCGTGATGCCGACTTTTTCCAACTGCGCCGCGGTTTTCGCCCCGATGGAAGCCGCTTTCTCGACGGGCATCGCCGGTTCGAGATAGTATCGCAACCCGCTCGCCGGCGCGGCGTCTTCCACGACTTTTGGTTTGGGTGTCTCCGGAACTGCTGCCACCGGTTTGGGTACCGGTTGGCGTCGCGGTTCGGCTCCGGTGCCGAATGCCTGACCAATTGGTCCCGTCGGCTCTTCGTCCAGCATCTCCACCGGCAGTTGCAGCACTTCTTCCGCATACAACCGGCGAACTTCCCGATCATCGTCCGGCAGCGTTTTCAGCACTTTGCCCGTCTGTTGAAACTCCCGATACATGGCCTCGACCACGGCTCGGTCTTTCGCGTTTTTCATTTTCTTCGTGACCCAGAATATCGGCACCGTCATTTGCGACATCACGCCGAGCAGCGAGATATTTGTCGCGGGCGGGCTGACATCGGCGTCTTGAAACATGCGATCCATCACACATGCCAGATGAGCGACGACCTGGGAGATGATGTCGGCCAGACGGTCTTTCAACTCCTGGTCGAGACCAGCCGGCGGGTTTTTGACCCCTAGCTTCAAATCGTAATGATCGATACTGGCCTGGTAATGCATATGAGCCTTGCGTGCGCCGTGAATCACGAGCTGATCCAGCCAGTCGTCGCCACTCGGCAATTTCGCCTGCGGATACCCCCCGAGGTCTTCTTCAATGATCTGCTGCAATTCCTGATACGCGCAGGCGATGCTCCACTCGGCCGCGCGATGCACCACCCCTTCAGCTTCACTCTGACCAGTATGAAACGGCTGCCACGGATCGGTGAAGTAATGCGACATCACGCCGGTGTTGTAGACAGCTTCCTTCCACCGCTTGGCTTTAAATGCTTCGACCGATTTGGCGTACCAGGTTCGCGTGCTGGCCACCGCGCCGCCCCAGAGATTGTCCTCGACGTGCAGGACGTGGTTGCGGAAGTCCTTGAACTTGTTGTCCGGCGCTTTGCTGCCGTCGAGATAGGGTTCGACGTGCGTCAGAAACAGATCGCGCCAGGCTGCCGCGCGGTCGTGCTTGAGATGACGCAGGGCATCGAGCGCCAACTTGTGATGCGTGCTGGAACATTTCCACGCGAAGAGGACATCGTACAACAGCGGCGTCGACATAGGGGCGCACTCCGATCCCGGCCCCCCGACCGACGTGATTTATGTCAGAAACGCCGGGTTGTCACAAGCCCGAATCCCGCTGCGATATTGGCAGCGCGGCAATGAGAAGTCGCAGCAGCAGGCTTCACGTCCGCCGAATGGCGACGATGCATAAATCGTCGCGCTGGGGGAGTTCGCCGTAGAACCCCTCGACATCGGCGACCAGGGATTTCACCAGCTCGGCCGCGGTGGAGGGAGCGGCTTTCACGGCGTTCGCGAGCCGCACGCGGCCATACAGGTTGTAATCGTCGTCCATCGCTTCCGTCACGCCATCGGTGTAAAAGACCAGATCCGCGCCGGGTTCCAAGGGGACGATCATCTCGCAGAATGTCTGCGGGCCCCCCAGCCCCAGCGGCATGCCCGATTCCTTCATGCCGATCGGTTCCACTGTTCCATCGGGATGGCGAAGCAGTGGTGGCAGATGCCCGGCGTTCGCCACATGGACCTGATGCGTTTTCACATTGACGACAACCATGATCAGCGTGATGAAGCGGAACCCCAGTCCGCTGGTCGCGATTTCGGCGTTCAAGCTCGTCATCGCCTCGGCGGGATTCGTGGCACTCAGCAGATGATACCGCGCGGATGCATGCAGGCGGGCCATCAATAACGCGGCCGGAACACCTTTCCCCGCGACATCGCCCACCGCGACGGCAATGTTCCCGTTTGGTAAGGGGACGTAATCGAAATAATCGCCTCCCACTCGATGGGCCGGTTCGTAATAGTCCGCGAATTCATACCCGTCGATCCGTGGCGGCTCGCTCGGCAAAAAGCCTAATTGCACTTGCGTGGCGAACTCCAGTTCGCGATCCAAGTCCCTCTGCATGAGTAACGACTCATGCAGGGTGGCATTCTCAACAGCCAGTGCCGCTTGCGCGCTCACGCTGGCCAACAAATCCAGATCGTCCGCCGAGAACTGCTGCGACAGATCGGCCGTGCTGAGTTGAATGACCCCCAGTGCATCGCTCGACTGATTCACAAGCGGCACGCACATCACGGAATGCAGCCGCATATCGGCGATGCTTTCGCTGGTCTCGAAGCGGGAATCGCCCGAGGCATCCGCGCTGAGGACCGCCCGCTTGCCGTCCATCGCCAGCTTGACGATGGTCATGCTGACAGGGACATCCTGCTCGTCGTCCGGAGTCCGCTGGAGCGATGCCCGCAACTGCAGCTTCTCTGTGGCGTGATCTTTCAGCAGCACAAAGCCCGCATCGGCCTGGGGGAAAATTTTGAAGAGCGAGGCCAGTAGGACCGGCAGCACGTCGTCCAGTTTGAGGACGCGGCCGAGTGCCACGCTGATCTCCAGCACGGCCCGCAGTTTGATTTCAGGCCGCACATTGTAGCGGACGGTCTGCACCGAACTGGCATCGACAGATGAGATAATCGACGAACCTGGTGTTGAGGAATCTTCCTCCATGTCCGGCAGCGAGATCGTCGGAATCTGAGCATCAGAGGCGCGGTTACGGCGTCGCGGGCCGTCAGATGTGCGCGTGGGCCGCTCGGCATTTCGCTTGCGCTCACCCGTCAAACCGGCCGGATTCTGCATCAGAAACAGAAAGACATAATCGCAGAGTTTGATCTCGTCGGCATCGCGGAGTTCCAGCCGGCCCCGCACCGCCACTTCATTCAAATGCGTCCCGTTGCGGCTGCGCAAGTCCTCAAGATAATACGTCCCATGATTTTCGAGAATCTGGGCGTGATGCCGACTGATCGCGGAGTTATCCAGCACAACCTGGCTGCTGGGATGGCGACCGAAAATTGTCCGTTCCCCGGCCAGTTCGATCAGCTGGCCGGCCGCGCCTCCTTTGATAACTTTTAGAAATGGCACGATGGCCTGATCCGTAAGAGTGGAAACATTCGTGCGACGGCGTCTCAGTTCGCTGATCAGAACGCCATGATTCTCGCGTTACTCAGTTTATCCGGTCAAGCACTCAGGTTCCACCAGTGATGGGAAACCACGTCCTGACGATGATTTCAGGATCACCATAATTCCACCGGGCCGTTGGGGACTTTTAAGAGTGCCGTCGGGATCTGTGATTGCCGTTGACCATGCCGCGCGCGAATCTCGTCGACCAGCGGTGCGAACTCGGCAATGCACGGCAATTGTCGCAGCCGTTGTTCGAGATCGTCCGGAATGCCGAGCCGCACGCCGTACCACGCGGCGAATTTTCGAAACAGAATGCAGGCCCGCTCGGAGTGTTGTTCGGTCATCAGCAGAAAATGTCTGGTGAGAAACGCGATCTGTTCGTCCGGCGTCGGCTCGGTCGGTTCACGCCCGGCATCCACCTCGGCGATCTTCCGAAAAATCCAGGGATCGAGCATGGCCCCGCGGCCGATGGCAATCGCGGCGCAACCGGTAATGCGGCGCATTTCGAGGGCATCGTCCACAGTGCGGATGTCACCATTGCCGATGACAGGAATCGATGCGACGGCAGCAACGGTGGCGGCGATGCCGTCGTGGTGTACGGAACCTTGAAAACCTTGCTGACGGGTCCGGCCGTGAATGGTGATGGCGGCGATGCCGACGTTTTCCAATTGCCGGGCGAGTTGCGGCGATGTGATGTGATCGCGATCCCAGCCGAGCCGCATTTTCACGGTGACCGGAATATCCACCGCTTCAACAACAGCCGCCGCGAGGCGCGCGGCTCCATCGCCATCGCACATCAGCTTGGCCCCGCCTCCTTGCCCGTTCACCTTGGCCATCGGGCAGCCCATATTCAGATCAAGCCCCTGATAACCACGGTCGGCCAACCACCGCGCCGCCGCGACGAGCCGTTCGGTGATCGAGCCATAGATTTGAATCGAAAGGGGCCGGTCGTCCGGCGTGGTGACGATCAATTCGCGTGTGAACTTTTTGGCCGCCAGGAGTTCCGTGGCATGCACCAGATCGGTCGTCGCCAAACCCAGCCCGCCAAGTTCACGAATCGCCCGGCGGAGCGAAAGTTGCGTATAACCGGCCAGCGGCGACAGAAACACGCATGACGGCATCTCGCGCGGGCCGATGGTCAGCGGGTTAGCGACGCTTCGCAGAAGCGTAGTATTCGCCATAAGAGGGCCATCAATCATCGAGGCGCGCATTCCAATAACCCGCTCGACGAGAATGATGAGCCACAGCAAACAGACGAATCACTCCGTTTTCCGCACGGAAAATCAATTGGTAGGGAAATCCTCGGATCGATTTCGCCCTGATGTCAGATGCGATTGTTGCGTAGCTCAGCGGGTCTTGGCGTAAAGAGTCCAAGTCCTCTTCCAAGGCATCGGCAAACCGCATGGCCGTCGATCGATCCTGAGAAAGATACCAATCGGTCGCTTCTGCCGCATCGAACCTCGCTTCCGGGTGGAAGTCAATGATCCACATGGTTGGCAATCTTGGCCCGGAGTTCCGCCCGGACTTGCTCCCACGGGATTCCGATTTCCGGATGCGCATCCATCTCGGCCGCGCGCCGATGAATCTCCGCCATCCATTCGGGGGACAATGCCGGCGGCGCCTCTTCGTCGAGGCTATCCTCTAATTCAAACAGCAGTCGACGGCGGTCGTCAACGTTCAAAGCTTTGGCCGCGGTCATGAGTTCGGAGACAGTCATTTGAGTTACCTCATCATCCCAGTAGACGACTGCAAACCTATTGGCAACGAAAGCGCATTTTATCGCAACCATCAGGAATTATCGAGACGATTCAGCGCAATTATTCCTTAGCAAATTCGGACGACTTTTCCCGATTCTGCCGTAAGAATTTCGGGGCTGGCAGGTCGCAGCCATCCGATGCTGGTGGTTGCAACTCTTCGGGTGAGAGTTGCAGGCTGGTCGGCAAATGTTCGGGGGAGTCGGTCACACGCGTGATGTCGGCCCCCAACATGTTCAACTTGCGTTCGAGCCGTTCATAACCCCGATCCAGATGGTAAATCCGGCGGATGACTGATTCGCCGTCGGCCGCGAGGGCGGCCAGAAGCAGCGCGGCACTGGCCCGCAAATCCGACGCCATCACACAGGCACCGCTCAAACGCGAGACGCCGTGGATGATGCCGCTGCCTCCCTCGCGACGAATGCGGGCTCCCATGCGGCACAGTTCGGGAATGTGCAGAAATCGGTCGGGAAACACCTTGTCCGTCACCACGCTGATACCATTCGCCAGACAGAGCAAGGCGGTGAGTTGGGCTTGCACATCGGTCGGCACGCCGGGGTAAGGCAAGGCTGTGATATCGCTGGGCCGCAGATCTTCGGGAACAGAAACCGCGACCGTGTTGCCTTCCGCTTCAATACGCACGCCGATAGACCGCAAGACATCCAGCACGCCGGCCAGATGTTCCAGACAAACACCCGCGATCCGCAGTCGTCCGCGCGTGATGGCACCGGCCATGATCAGCGTGGCGGCTTCGATGCGATCAGGAATGATTGTGTGTTCCGCGCCGTGCAATTGATCGACGCCTGTGATCCGCAATAACGGCGTACCAAGGCCTTCGATATTCGCCCCCATGCGGTTGAGATATTCGCCCAAGTTGACGACTTCCGGCTCGCAAGCCGCGGCGGAAATGGTGGTGACGCCTTTGGCCAACGCCGCAGCGGTCATCACATTGCATGTGCCGGTGACGGTGCTGCCACAGGGGCCGCCGAGGTAAATATCGGCTCCGCGCAGCCGCGCGGCTTGGGCGAACACGTAACCCCGTTCGATGGTGATCTCAGCACCAAGCGCCGCGAGTCCTTTGAGATGCAGATCAATCGGCCGATGACCGATATTGCAGCCGCCGGGCAGTGAGACGCAGGCCCGCCTGCGTCGTGCCAACAGCGGTCCCAGCACGCAGACACTGGCCCGCATGCGGCGGACGAGTTCGTAATCGGCCAGACAGGGTTGATCGTCGATGACCTCCAGCCGCAACGTGCCGTCCGTCAGGCGTTCGACAGACATGCCCAAGCTCATCAGGACTTGGGAGAGGGTGGTCACATCAGCCAGATCGGGGACGTGACGGAGCAGCGAGGGGCTGTCGGCGGCGAGTGCGGCGGCCATGATGGGGAGCGCGGCGTTTTTCGCCCCGCCAACCGCCGTGATGCCTCGCAACGGTTTCCCGCCGCGGATGGTGAACATGTCCATCCCTGGACCTCCGCTCGAACTGTCGCCTCCTGCCGAACACGACGTATTGAAGCACTCGAGGACGGGCGGAGCAAGTGCGAACGCTCAAGTTAGCGACGCTTCGCAGCAGCGTGGTTTCTATTCACGCGACCTTCAGCATCGCCACTTCTTCCGCCTTCACCGCGACAATCGCAATGCCGAGCCGATCCGCGAGGTCAATCACTTCCGGCTGATCGAGAATAATTGTCTGCCCGGCTTCGATGGCGAGTACTCGCCCGCCAGCTTCGTGCAGGGTCTTGATTGTCTGGGCACCAATGGTCGGGACATCGAACCGCATGTCTTGCTGCGGCTTGGCAACTTTGACCACTGTAAAGCCGCCGCGACGACACAGTTCGCCGGCGCGTAAAATCGCCTTGTCGGTGCCTTCAATGGCTTCGATGGCGATCACGGCAAGATCGTTGACGATCACCGATTGACCGATGTCGAGCCGGCCCATTTCCTTGGCGATTTCCCAGCCGAAACGCACGTCTTTCCATTGCGCGTCGGAGGGTTTGCGGCGAGTCAGAAATCCGTGTTTCACGAGCAACTCCGGGCAATAGTCGAGGGCTGATTCAAAATGAATTTGATCGCGTCCGAACTCACGGATCACCGCCAACAGCAGCGTGTCATCCTTGCGGTTCTGCACGGCATAGCGGAACCACATGTGCAGCGTACGATAATCGGGCATCAAGCGAAGTATACGCCAGGGTTGGAAGAGGACCGTCTTCTCGATCTTGCCGGCCATCACCACGCGCTGCACATGCGCGCGTTTGAATAAGCGGATCGCGCGGCCGAATCGAGCCAGCGGCGCGGTGTGGTATTCATGGCAGACATCGGCCAGTTCGTCCGATGCCATGCCGAGTACGCCTACGCAACAGACTTTCAGTCCTTGCCGGCGCGCTTCTTCCGCGAACAGAATCGGGAAACGCCCCGCACCGGCCAATAGGCCGACACGCGTCGATGGGCGGGCACCCGGAAATGGCAGTGTCGTCGAAGTCATCATCATCCCGAATGTCAGTGGTCAACCTGCGGCCCGCAATTGTGGTGTATTGGACGATTCATCGTCCGCCGTCAACTTCGCCACGGCCGCCGTGAGATTAGCGATCTGGCGTTCCAGATCGCGCAGCTGTTCCCGCATCTCCGGGACACGTTTCAGCGAGAACACCAGCCGTTTTTGTTCGTGTTCCTGCGTCGCGAGATAGCCGACCCAGACTTCGCCCTCAGGCACATCTTTATGCACGCCCCCTTTGGCCCCGACCGAACAGCCGGAGTTGAGCCGCACATGATCCTTGACGCCGACCTGCCCCCCGAGGCGAACGTGATCGCCGGTGGTACAGGAACCGGCCAAACCGACCTGGGACGCGAAGACGTTGTGTTTTCCCAGTTCGCAGTTGTGGGCGATCATCACCAGATTGTCGATTTTCGTGCCCTCGCCGATCACCGTCGGGCCGATCGCGCCGCGGTCAATCGTCGCGCAGGCCCCGATCTCGGCATCGGCATCGATTCGCACATGGCCCAGTTGAGGAATTTTGAGAAAGCGGCCAGCCTCATAGCGGTAACCAAAGCCATCCGCACCGATAACGGCATGCGCATGAATGATCACCCGGTCGCCGAGTTCCACCCCGTGATACAACACGGCCTGCGGATAGAGCGTGACCTGGGAACCGAGTCGGCAATGCGCGCCGACATGCGCTCCATGATGCAGGTCGCAATCGGCACCAATGACTGCGTGGTCGTCAATAAAAACACCTGGACCGACCGAGCAATTCGGGCCGAGTTTGGCCGTCGGGCTGATAAAGGCGTGCGGCGAGATGCCGCGCGGCGGTCGGAGTGGCACCCGACGGAATAACGGCAGCAACTTTTGAAACGCCAGTTGCGGTTTTGGCACAATGATCCAGGTACAGGTTTCCTGGCGAACGGCCATCGCAGCGGCGGAAGCCGTGAGCAAGATAGCACCCGCCTGGCAGTTCTTCAGCCGGCTGAAATTTTTCTCGTCCTGCACGAACGATATGGCATTCAGCCCCGCAGCCTCCAGCGCCGCGGCGTCGGTGATAACCTTGTCGGCAGCCCCTTGGATATCACCTTCGACATGCTCAGCGAGCGATTGAACGGTATGACTCATCCCGTGCATCCTTGCAGCAACAGACCGTGACCCGGTCAAACTTCGCTCCATCCTGGGCGAACCGGCAGCCCCTCTTTTATCAGACAGGCCTTTTTTGGCAAAGAGCGATTTTCGCCACCCAGGTGACTTCCTGATAAGCGGTTAGGTAAAATTACGCATTTAAGCACATAAAGACCGATTTGGAAACGAAAGTAGCCGTAAGTTGATATCTTACGGCTACTTAAGAAGCGAGGCCGTCAGGGCTCGAACCCGCAACCACCGGATCGAATTTCATTTACTAACCCTCAGTCAGGCATTTTATTACGCCAAATGTTTTACTGCGATGATTGCTTGCAAAGACTCCACCGGAATGACTGCCAAGATGTTCTTTTCTTGTAAAAACACGACGCAGGTACTGGGCTTGCCCTTTTCTTCGATTTGAATTTCAGTCAAACCTGTGACTACGAAAGATTGAGGCATTCCAGTCACAGCAACTCTATAATCGGTCGGTCCATCGTACTTCACGTTTTTAAAGGGTGTTCATGTGTTCGATGCGATCGCAGATAGCATTCTTAATTGGTTCGGCTGGCCACCGTTGGTGAGTAATTTCCAACACTTGCCTGCCTGCGGCGAAATTCAAAAGTGGTATGATGACATGGAACTTGACTCTTCGGAATCTTCAGCGCTTCTGGTCTCGGAAGCCAAATCTCGGATGGAGGAAGCTAGCAAATGGAGGGTGGCAGTTGATTCCAAGCTTGAAAACCTCCTCAAGTTCAATTCAGCAATCGCTATTGCTGCTATTGCCTACCTATGGAAGGACGGCATTCTCCCAATTTCCTTGTTCCTGATCGCTATATCCTGCTCTTCGTACTTATGTTTTCGATTACTGACATCCGCCACCTGGCCACTGGGCCCACACATCGATCACCTGATAAGACTTCGAGACAAATTTACAGAAGATTGTCGATCTGGATCGACATCGACTACCGAAAGCATGGTTCAAATGAAACTGGCCGGTGCATACTACACCGCAGCTTACCTAACGACTGAAATGATTATTTCTCGCTCGCGCTGGTTTGACGCGGCCGTCGGCTTGACCGCGATTTCCCCGATGCTTCTCGCACTCGGCATTTTCTCGTTCAGATACGCCCCTACTCTGATTTCGGGGTAAATACGCGGGCGGTCATTTCGGGAATGTTTGCGCCTCCTTTGACTTCCATCCACGGCGATCCGAGGGGGCGGGCTGGCGCTTCCGGTGTCGGAGAGATGGGGGCGACGGGTGTCGCTTCAGCGGGCTCTGGTTGAGCGGGAGAGTCTGCCATAGTTGGTAGCCTATTCATGAGGGTGTGTTTGACGAATGTTTATCGTTTCACGCCAAGTCTCATCAAGATGTCATCCGTGGCATTGGCGAATGCGACGGCCTGTTCCTGATTGAAAAGGAGGTCAACATCCTACGGGTGTCCATCAAGCGCGACACGCAGAATCATATGCCCGTTGCCTTCAAGCAAACTTACGGAGTGATGAGTTCCGTCCGGCTCTCCGAACGATGATCCGCTAACCTGACCATTTACTTCGTGAGAGAAAAAGAAAATCGCACTCATGACTCAACTCTCCTTGTATAAGATTCCATTCTCTTGGAAAGCTCTAGAGAAATGTCCGACCTGTCGTTCTTCCTTGCAGTCGTGTCCAACTCAGGTATGGCATGACGGTCGAATTTGAAGAAGCGATGCGACCCTTGTACCGGCTGAACGATGCTCTGGGTTATCACTCTGGAGGAGCCGGCGAATGATTAGAGGCATACCGTCGTTTCCGTTGAGGCTCCAACCGACGAAAGAGTTTTTCAGTGCTTGGGCGAACGGGCCGGCTGCCACGCTATTAATTTCCCTTGATGACCGTGTATCGCGAAGAAATCAGCGCACCGAATATTATGTCTGGCGCAAAGTTTTCGCAAATTCGCGCCTAAGTCCCTGATGATCAGGGACTTGGGCGCGTCACAAGCGAGGCCGACGGGGCTCGAACCCGCAACCACCGGATCGACAGTCCGGTACTCTAACCAATTGAGCTACGGCCCCTCACTTTGGCGACCTGTGAATTCTAACGCGAGAGATGCGGTTTGCAAGGCAACGCCCGCCGCAGTTTTCACGCCACACAGATCAGCGATTCGACACCCGCGCGACCGTGCAGGTTCGATCATGACCAGCCCCTCTCAGGGGTGGGCCAGTTCTTCCACCAGAATATCGGCCAGATAGGCCAATTTATCATCGGAATCTGACTCGACCGCCACACGAATCAGCGGGGCCTCGTCGTCTGCCAATGGGATGGTGCCGATCAATCGGTCATCGACATACGCCCGCCATTGTGCCGCTTGTCGCTCGATTCTCAACTCGTGATATTTTTCGGGATCCAGCGCAAGTTGTACTGCCGGCAACACCGGTACAACCGGCAAGTTCTTCGCGGACTGTCTCCCCAGGCTGACCTGGTCCTGCTCGAACCGCAAGATCGACCGGGTTTCGGTCGCGGGACCAGTCGCGTGAATCCCGAACGACAGTTCAATCGCCGTGGCCTGGCGCAGCGCGGCGCTGATTCGCAATCGGTAATACTCCAGCCGCTCTGGAGCGCGGCCCGGGACCTCCTTGACCACAGCGCGAGACATCAAACCGCCACTCGCTGCGAGGACCGTGGCACCTTCATCGTCTTTCGTGGTTTGCCAGTTGCCCGCAATCGTGCGCCATTTGGACAGCGATTCTCCGTCGAACAAATCCGCGGCATAACCAGTCGGCTTCAACTCATCACCGGAAATGCCGACAATCGCCGCGGGTGAGTCACGCCAGACGGCGATGCCATAGCCCACGCCGCTGATCAGCACGAGTGCGACCAGTCCCCACCCGCCGATTCCCAAGCCTCGGCGTGTCGCGCGCTTCGCATCTGGGAGTTCGCCGGCCGGAATAATCGACGTTATATCGGCTTGCGTCACCGTGGTCGTCGGTCTCGATTCGGTCGAGTACGTCATACCCGGGCTGAGGGTGACGGTTTGAGTCGCTGAGGCGACAGTGGGCGATGTCATCGAAGTGGCCATACCGAGTTGGTCGATGCGGTCAATCAGTTCGGTGTAATTGCCGATCCGTTGCGCAAGATCGCGAGCCATCAGATCCTGAACCAGCGTGATTGATTCCAACGACAGGCCCGTGCGCAGCGTCGTTAACGAGGGCGGGTCCTGGCTCATTTTCTGGGCGAAAATCTGCGGCAACGCGAGGCCGTCAAACGGGGGGCGTCCCGATAGCATGTGATACGCGGTCGCACCCAGCGCGTAGATGTCGGCCCGCAGATCGATCTCGCTCGAACCGAGTTGCTCGGGGGCCATATAATGAGGACTGCCGACGGTCGAGTTGTCAGCCGTCAACCGCGTGCGATCATCCACCTCATCGATGATCAACGCCAGGCCGAAGTCGGCGATTTTCACCATCGGCATGCCGGGCGGTAAGGGAAATCCCTTGGGCGGCGTGACCAGCAAGAGGTTGGCCGGTTTGATATCGCGATGGACAATCCCCAGTTCCGCCGCCTGCGCCAGACCAGACGCCGCCTGCCGAATCAGTCCCCAGGTTTCCACTTCCGTCAGCGGACCATCACGGTCGAGCCGGCGTTCGATATCTTCGCCCTGCACCAGTTCCATCGCGAAATAGACACGGTTGCCGTCTCGTCCAAAATCGTATGCGGTGACGATCTGCGGATGGAGCAGTTTGCCGACGGTTTGCGCTTCCTGCTCGAACCGACTGAGCCGGCCGCGGCTGGTCTTGGAGTTGAGCATCACCGTTTTGAGGGCGACGACTCGGCCAAGCGATTTCTGCCGCGCGCGATAGACGACGCCCATTCCGCCGTAGCCCAGCAGGCCGAGAATCTCGTAGCCGGTGATCGCCGAACTAGGGTTGAGCAGGGTCTCGATGATCTCCACCTGCACGAGCGACAACAGCCCCTGCTGCATTGCAAGTTGCGCGGGGGAGATCTGTCGATCCTGGCTTTCGCGCGAGAGATCGGCGACGGCTTCGGCGGCGAGCAGCCCCTCGCGCTGGGCGATCTCCAGGAAGGACGATGTCGGCTGCTCCCCGGACATGGCCGCTTAGCTCCGCTCCGCGAGCTTGTTGATCTTGTCCAATTGCTCCAGCAAGGCCTGCACCGACGGCCGATCGGCCAGCGTGTTGCTGACATATGCGAACTGCACGCGTCCTGTTCCATCAAGGATATACGTCGCCGGTTTGGACAAATCCTTCCGGATGCCGAGCAGATCGACCGCCTTCAATTCCACATCCAGCAGAATCGGGAACGGCAGGTCCTTTTTTGTCGCCAGCATCGACACGGCCCGCTGCACGAACTCGTCCGATTTACCGGCATCCGCCTGCGTCTCGATAGGGTAGACGACGACGACCTGAGTATTGCGGCGTTCGAGTTCCGCGTAATTGGCAATCAGTCGGGAGACCTGAGTCGAGCAATACGGACAGATCGAGCCGGCATAACCCCGAGTCATGACGAGGACCAGATTCTTGCCGTTGGCAATCTCCTTGAGCGAAGCGGGCTGGCCGTCACGGTCGATTAACTTCAAATCGAACAGATCGATTTCCGGAGTGGCATTGGACTCCAATTGATCTTGAAACTTGATCATGTTCGGGCTGATGCCGTACGGATCCGTATTGGCATCTCGCACGCGACCTGTCGGCGCGGTGGCGTAGGGGTTCGCCGGTTCTTGGCCACAGCCCGCCAGACAGACGCTGAACAGCACAATCCATTTGAATCCGGCGGTCACATTCATCGGCGGGCACACTTGCTGGGTTGATTACGCAGGGAAGTATTTACGATAACTCATTGTATCGACCGATCTGCGCATCTGAGCAGGATTGCCAGGAATTTCGGTTGTAGTACAGAATGTAGAACACTTGCGGAGCAAGTGCAAATTACACTTGCGGAGCAAGTGTTCTACATTGTTTAACAGGACGGCGACTCAAAGACAGCACGAAAACTAACCGCGTGCGAGATACGATTGATCGCGCGGCAGCACGATGGCTTCCAGAAAATTGACATCCAGCGGCAGGGTCAACATCGCCAACGCGGCCTGCGCGATGGTGTCCATCGACATCATCGGTTCGTCGTCCGATGACAATCCCGATTCCGACCGGCGTTCCACCAGCACATTGCCGGGATGCAGGCAACTGCACACGATGCCATGCGGCCGGCCATCCAGCGCTGTCGCCTGGGTCAGCCCCCACACACCGAACTTCGCCGCGGCATAGGGCGCACCGCCGGCGCGCGGCCGCTGTGCGGAGATCGAACCGATATTCAAAATCCGGCCGCCGCCGTGACCTTTCATCCGCCGAAACGCCTCGCGGCTGCAAAGAAATGTCCCCGTGAGGCAGGCACCGATCACGTTCTCCCACGCGGCCATTGTCAATTCATCGAGCGGACCACCATCGAACGCCCCGGCGTTATTCACCAGAATGTCGACCCGGCCGAACTTTCGGTCAATCTGCGTGAAGAAGTCGACCACCTGGGATTCGATCGACACATCCACCGAGACCGCCAGCACCTCGGCTCCCGAAAGCCGCAATTCCTCGGCCGCGGCTTGCAATTTCTGCTGATTGCGGGCACAGATGGCCAGCCGGCAGCCTTCGGCCGCCAAGGCGACCGCGATGGCCTTGCCGATTCCCTGATTCGCGCCGGTGACAACCGCGACTTGACCTTGCAATCGACCTGCCATGCTGCGTGTCTTTCCGTCGGTTATTGAGAAACGTCGATCAGTCCCAGCCAGCGCCCGAGGAGAAATTCCAGTCGCACCGTGAGCAGCGTGATCCGGCCCATCACGGTAAAGGCGAACGAAGAACCGAATGTGATCATCAGCACCCAGATGCCGCAACGCGCCACATGCCGCACGACACCCGTATGCTCCACCGAGAAATAAAAGTAGGTCAAGCTGGCCAGCACGCCCAGCACGAGCAGAATGTTTTTGATGGACTGCATGAAGTCCACCGAGCGAACTCCCGATTGGGGATCGGTCGCGAGGACGATTAACGGGAGCATCGTGTTTTCAATCTGGCCGATGAAGTCCGCTTCGAGATACACGATCAGTTTCAGGCCGGCCGTTGTTCCCACCACGAACGCCAGCGGCCAGACGGAAATCCAGGCCAGCTTGGGAATCAAACGAAAGAACAGCAGCACACCGAGAATCAGCGGCGCGAGATACGTCCAATCCGCCGCGGGCAGCGGCTCCCCTTCGCCGAGGGGTATCGCCCAGGCATGAATCAGCCCCGGCGTCAGTTTGACAAACAGCTTGGCGACGAGGTTATCCCAGAAGCCCACAACGAAGCTGTAGCCCGCCGAAACGCCGACGACGAGCGATTCCACCAGTTTGTAAAGTGGGTTATCTCGATACAGATACGACAGCACGCCCAGCGTCATCAGCGCGGCGATCCACACGCCGACCGTCCGCTGCACACTCAAAATCGCCCCGGGAGCACCCTGCGGCGTTTCTCGATAGCGAACCGCCTGGGGAGTCGCGCCGGCCGGTTCCGCGCCAGCGTCCGACGGAGTTTGTTCCACGACATACACGGTTCCCACGCCGCGCGGCGATGTGCCCGCACGGATCGCCAGCCCGATCGCGCCGATCAGAAAGATCGTCAGCCAGAAAAGTTGCTCTCGTTTCATGCGGTCCTCTTGGAGTAACGACCCGTGAGGAACAACACGTTGCCGATGAGAATCAAAGTCACAATCAAAAGATGAGCCCACAACTGGGGGCCCATCCGGCGCTGGCCGATATTCGCCAGTGGGATGGCACCCGCCGCCTCGGGACGAAATACGGCCGGGTATTGATCGGCCAGCGCCGTTTCATACTCGACGGCTCCGCGCAACGCGCCCACCAGGCCGATCATCTGTTTGGGAATATACGGCAGCAGCATCGGCACCTGCACGCCGACGGAGCCGACGGCAATCGGCAAACCGGTCGAAACACCGGCGTACTGCACCCATTCCTTCGCACCCGGGTAACCGGCGGAGACGTTGATCAGCAGATCGAGTTCTTTCAACCCGCGGACATCGCGCATCATCGGCAAGCTGTCGAGCGATTGGCCCCGGTCGTCGCGGGTCTTGCTTTTGCGAATGTCGTTCGCCAGCACCTGAATCGCCACCTGTTCGCCCGGCTGATACCCTAACAGTATGTAATCCTCGCCATACACCAGTTTGCGATCCGCGAATTCTTTTTCGATCACTTGTCGCACCAACCGGTCGATCACCGGAAGTGCCGTCGGCCACAGCGTGACGAAATACATTTTGTGCCGTTTCAGGACGCAATGCCGCACAAAGGCAATCGCCATCGGATGCAATTCGGCTTCCGAGGAGGGATCGTAATCAATCGCCAGCGCGATCCGCGATCCGTCCGGCAGGTTCTCCAATCGCTCGAACACGGCCCGGGTATCGGGGGATAACGCCGCGGGGGACGAAAAGCCGCACAGCAGCGGCACCGCCACCGCCAGCAGCATCGCCAGAAAAACCCACCGCCGATCAAGTTGATTCAGAAATTGCCACATGGATACAGATTCGTTGCCCGCTAGTGTTGGATACGGGGTGTTAGGGATTCGGTGTTAGGCGTTTGAAGAAAATCCTCACTCCGGTTCTGCTACTAACGCCTAAAACCTAACGCCTAATCCCTAGTTTTTCAGCCTTCCCCCAAATACGAACGATCCTTGCCCATCAGCACGCGCAGCGATGTCGCCGCGACGCCCATCGCGATCCCGATGATGATCGCCCGTTGACCGGCGGTGTTAAAGACCGACCGAATCCAAACGGCGGCTTCCGGCAGCCATAAGTCATTTCGCAACGGAGGTTTCCCCGTGATCAGCGCTCGCAGGGGTTCCTCCGCCTGACTTAATAAGACGATGAATGCCGTGATCAACAGCAGGGCAGCTTCCACGTTCTTCGCCCGAAACGCCCGGAAAGCCGCGGAAGCGACGTAAAACGCCAGCAGCGCGAACATCGTCGACGTGATCGGCTGCATGAGGTACTCGTACAGCCACCAAAACGCGCCCCCCTCTTCCTGATACCGGCCCGACCAGGCGAAGCTGGGAAACTCAGCCGCCGCGGGCACACCCCACTTCAACGTCCCGACGATGGCCGTGATGAAGAAAGCGGCCAGCGTGATGCCTGAATAGCCCCACCCCGGTTCCTGATCGGAAATCTTGCGCAGATGATAAGTCACCAGATTCGCCCCGCCGATGAAGAACGCGATCGCCGAAACGATCAAGAACCATTCCGACGCCTTCTCCTGCAGAAACGTGACCGGCGGCACGAAATAGCCCGCAATCATCAGCAGGCCAAACGTGCTGGCAATCACCAGGGGGATGTAGTGTTTCATAAGCGACGAATCGTTTCAGGCGAACCACGGGAGCGTCGTGCGTCACAGTGTAACTCAAGCCCCCGGAAGATTGCGAACCTTCCCGAGCGCCAGGCTTTGATGATAACTGTCGAGCCTGAGTTTTTTTCGGTGCCACGTCCACGCGCTTCTCGCGGGCGTGTCTTTCACTGCGAATTGCACGCCCGCGCGAAGCGCGTGGGCGTGGCACGGATAGAACAAACGAACCCTCTGCCGAAATATACTTCAGCCTAGAGTTCCTCGGCCACGCCCTTGCGAAACGTCTGTCCACGCTTCACAATCGGCCGTTCCACCTCACCCATGAGAACGGAAAACCTCAACGTAACAAACTCCGCGTTCGGTGCCGACACAGGTATGCTCGCCAAGCTCTCCACATTTTCTCTCCTGGGCATCGAGGCTCCCGCCGTCGAGGTGGAAGTCGATATTTCCCCGGGTGCGATGCCGAAAACGATTCTGGTCGGTCTGGCTGAAGCGGCCGTGCGTGAGAGTACGCATCGCGTGGAACGAGCGCTGGTTAACAGCGGTTATGTCCGGCCGATCGACCGGGTGGTGATCAATCTATCACCCGCCGATCTGCCGAAAGAAGCCGCGTCGTTTGACTTGCCAATCGCCATCGGCCTGCTGATTGCCAGCGGACAATTTCAGTCCGACAAGCTCGAACGCTTCGCCCTGGTCGGGGAATTGGCGCTGGATGGAGCGATCCGTCCGGCGAAGGGCATCTTGTCGATGGCTTTAGCTGCCAAGGAAAAGAAACTCCAGGGGCTGATCCTCCCCGCGGCTAACGCCCGTGAAGCCGCCGTGGTCGAAGGTTTGGAGATCATCCCAGTCGGTTCACTGGCGGAGGCGGTCGGGTTTTTGACAGGCCGGCTCGATATCCCGCCGACGCCGTTCTCGTGGGATGAAGCCGTCTCGCAGTACGGGAAATATCTCGTCGATTATTCGGATGTCAAAGGTCAGGAGATGGCGAAGCGCGCGGTGACGGTCGCCGCGGCCGGCGCGCATCATCTGTTGATGATCGGCAGTCCTGGCACCGGCAAGACCTTGCTCGCGCAGCGTCTGGCAACGATTCTGCCCGATCTGTCGCCCGAAGAAAGTTTGCAGACGACCCGCATCTACAGTGCCGTGGGCCGACTGGAACCCGGCCAACCGCTGATGCTGCGCCGTCCGTTTCGGAGTCCGCATCACACCATCTCGGAAGCCGGCCTCGTTGGCGGGGGCAGCATTCCCGCGCCGGGGGAAATCTCGCTGAGCCATCACGGCGTTTTGTTCCTCGATGAGTTGCCGGAATTCAATCGCCGGACCCTGGAAGTCCTTCGGCAACCTCTTGAAGACGGCTGCGTCACCATTTCGCGCGCTATCGGCAGCCTCACCTTCCCCGCGAATTTGATGCTTGTCGCCGCGATGAACCCTTGCCCCTGCGGCTATCTCGGCGACCCCAAGCGGCAATGTCATTGCAACCCCATGCAGATCGAACGCTACCTCGGCCGCATCAGTGGACCGCTGTTGGATCGCCTCGACATCCATATCGAAGTCCCGCCGGTCCCGTTCCGGGAACTCTCCGACACCAAGACCGGCACCACCAGCGCGACCATGCGGGAACAGGTGATCGCGGCGCGAGAAATCCAACGCCACCGCTTCGGCACCGTCGGCTTCAAACAGAACGGCAAGATGGCCCCGTCGCAAATCCGCAAATTCTGCAAGCTGGACACCGAAGCGGAAAACCTGCTGAAAGCCGCGATGGAATCAATGGGCCTCTCCGCCCGCGCCCACGACAAGATCCTGCGCCTAGGCCGCACCATCGCCGACCTCGACCGCAGCGACCAGATTTCCGTGGTCCATTTAAGCGAAGCGATCAACTATCGAACGCTGGATAAGCAGTATTGGAAGAGTTGATGGGCAAACCGCATGTGATTCGCGGATCGTCCGCCCCTGTTGTCGGGTATGTACAGTGATCGCAGCTTTGTTCCTCGTGATAAAATCAGCTTTCCCAAGCCAACGATCCTGACTGTGACTGAATCATATATGCTGACGGCTATGACTTCGCTGAATTTGGATGACTACCTTCCGGACGATCTTCCGGTCATTGGGGATGCGCAAACGGCAGTCCCGGCACTCGCCAAAAATCCGCGGTTCATTCGCTCTATCGAGGACGCTGTTCAGAAAGTTCCGACGCAGCATGATCTGGTGCTGGGTGATGCGCGACAGATGGAGCTAGAACCTGAATCGGTCCATCTGGTCGTCACATCGCCGCCCTATTGGACACTGAAAGAGTATCGAGATTCACCCGGCCAATTGGGGCATGTCGTTGATTACGAGGCATTTCTGGCAGAACTGGATCGGGTGTGGTCTCAATGCTTTGATGCACTCGTTCCGGGTGGACGTGTGATTTGCGTGGTCGGCGATGTCTGCCTTTCACGACGGAAGAATTTTGGACGACATACGGTGGTGCCGCTGCATGCTTCAATTCAAGAGCATTGTCGAAAACTCGGGTTTGATAATCTCGCACCCATCATTTGGCACAAGATCGCCAATGCAGTCTACGAAGCAGAGGGCAACGGCTCCTCATTTTTAGGCAAGCCGTACGAACCGAATTCGGTGATTAAAAATGACATCGAATATATTCTGATGCAGCGCAAGCCGGGTGGTTATCGTCAACCCACTTTAGCCACGCGGATTCTCAGTGTCATCGGGGAAGAG
>Ga0105047_10006103_pt1 | contig 20520 bp, 19 predicted proteins | sample MAT04_FD_78384 | JGI IMG/M metagenome (GOLD analysis project Ga0105047, IMG submission 78384) | Freshwater microbial communities from Lake Fryxell liftoff mats and glacier meltwater in Antarctica - MAT-04 (megahit assembly) | ecosystem: Environmental > Aquatic > Freshwater > Ice > Liftoff...
CGCCAACATTCTGGTGAATCTCGGTGCAGCAACCGCTGCCGATGTGCGGACTTTAATTCGACATGCGCACGACACTGTACTCGACAGAACTGGACACTCGTTGCAGACCGAGATCGGCTTTATTGGCGAATTTTAGTAAGCGACGTTTGCGGATTGAGTCTGTGGGAGAGAGCGGCTGTTCGCTTGTGGGCACAGACCGTTAACCGACTAACTGCCTTTGGACTTTTCGGACTTTTAACAGCGACTTTTCGGACAGATTGCAATCGGCACCGGCCTCCGAGTGCTGCACCAAAGTCGGATATTTTTTGATCGACTAATCACAAGCCGGAAATTCAGTTCGGTATGTACAATTCAAAAAGAATCAAGGCATCGCCCACCCGCACCGTCACTCCACCCCCGCTCCGAAACTGTCCGAAAAGTCCGGTGTGTCCGAAAAAGTCCAAAGGCAGTTAGTCAGTTGCAGTTGCAGTGAGTCCGTTGCAGTCAGTCAGAATCGCGTTCAGGCGCGCGCCACCCGCAGGACTTCGTCCAGTGTAGTCTCGCCTGCACGCACCAGCCGCAGCCCATCCTCCTGCAACGATCGCATCCCTTTCGCCACCGCGAGCTGACGAATTTCTTCGGAGCCGCGCCGCTTCTGCACCTCGATACGCAGATCCGAGTCCATTACAAACAACTCGTACACACCTTTCCGTCCGCGGTATCCGGTGCCACGACAGTTATCGCAACCCGCGCCTTTCCATACACGCGAAATGTTCAAGTCCTGTACACCAAAGCGGCGCAACAACGACGGCTCCGGCGCTTGTTCTGTTTTGCAGTTGGTGCAAATCACGCGCACAAGTCGCTGCGCTAACACCGCATCCAAAGTCGAAGCCACAAGATACGCCGCCACGTCCAGGTCAAGCAGTCGTGTGATAGCGGTTGGTGCGTCGTTGGTATGCAACGTCGATAACACCAGGTGGCCCGTGAGCGCGGCCTGCGTAGCAATCTGCGCCGTCTCCGGGTCACGAATTTCGCCCACCAGAATCACGTCCGGATCCTGACGCAACAACGCGCGCAGCGCACTCGCAAACGTGAGTCCGGCTTTTTCGTTTACAGGAACCTGCGGTACACCGGGCAACTCGTACTCGACGGGATCTTCCACGGTCAGAATCTTCTCGCGTCCGGTGCGAATCATCTCGACGGCAGCGTACAACGTCGTCGTTTTCCCGGAACCGGTTGGACCCGTCACCAACACAATGCCGTGCGGATGCGAAATGACCTCGTGAAATCTTTCGAGAGTGTCACCGGCCATACCCAATTCCGGCAACGTGACGCGCCCTTTCTCACGATCGAGCAAACGCAACACGACGCTCTCGCCACGCAGCGACGGCACGGTGCTCACACGAACGTCCACCTGCCGATTCTGCAACCGCAAACGGATGCGCCCATCCTGCGGCAAACGACGTTCGGCGATGTCCAACTCCGCCATGATCTTGATACGACTGATAATTGCCGGTGTCAGATGTGGCGGCGGTGACGGCGCGGGTTGCAACACGCCATCGACGCGATACCGCACCCGCAATCCATCCGAGTACCCTCCGAGATGTACGTCGCTTGCACGCGCCTCGAGTGCCTCGATGAGCAACAAGTTGACCAAGCGCACAACCGGCGCCTCGTTCGCGAGGTGCATGAGATCGTCCAGCGGCATTTCCATATTGCTGCTGATCACACGCGCGTCGGTCGACAGGCTGCCAATAAGCCCCTCGGCCGTAACCGCATCGGGTGCGTAGACACGACGAATCGTGCGACGCATTTCGTTTTCGTCCGCACGCGTCAGCACGAGACTGGCCGAGAAGAGCAGGCGGAGATCGTCGAGCGCGCTGGGATCTACGCGATCCAGCCATGTCGCGACTTGCAGCACGCCATCGTTCAACTGCAGCGGCAGCAACGCGTGTTGCTCCAGCCAGTCGGCCGACAGCGCGTTGGTTAGCCGATCGACATCCAGGAGATCGGTGGAGTCGGACAGAATGCTGGTCACAGCACCGGCGGCTTGATGGGAATCTGCACTTTCCTTGCGGAGTCGCCGACCGCTTCTGGCGGTGGACGACGCGTCGTGCTGTCGGTGCGCGGCGGCACGCGCGTACCCGGACGCACTGGCGTGCTGTCACGACGCACTGCGGGCGGCACTGCAATCGGCAACGGCTGCTGCAGTTTGATGCGCGGATCAAGCGTCATGTCCTGCAACAACTCACTGCCGTCTTTCACGGCTTCGCGCAAACGATCAATGTCGGCGTCTTCCGAAATAATGTGCGGCGTGAGAAACAGGAACAGCTCACTCGTCACCTTGTTCTCGACCGTGTTGCCAAACAACCATCCGCCAATGAACGGAATGCGACTGAGTATCGGAATGCCCGACGTACTTTTTCGTTGATCATTATCCGCAAGGCCGCCAATGACCGTGGTCTGCCCGTTGCGCAGAAAGACCTGCGTGGTGGCCTGACGTTTGCTGATCACGGGCGCATCGAAGGCAATTTCGTTCGTCGCGATGTCGTCGGTCTGATCGACCGTCAGGTTCACGTAGCCATCGGCGTTGATCGTGGGCGTAATCGTGAGTTTCTTGCCCACATCGACGTATTGAATCGTTTGCACGCGTCCCGTGGGATCATTCACGACGGTTTGCGACACCTGCACAAACGGACGTTGCGAGCCCACGTTCAGAATGGCTTCCTTGTTGTTCTGCGCAATGATGACCGGCATCGACAACACCTTCACATCACCGCGCGATTGCAACGCGTTAAGCGCCACATCGTAGTTTACCGCGCCCTTGGCGCCTGTCAGCATCAGCACGAAGTCACGCGCACTCGCGGCGGTCGGGAAAGAACCGCTGGTGGAGTCACTCTTCGTTCTTTTGCCCGCGCTGCCCGAAATACCAACGTTCAAATCCTTCCTGCGCTGCACTTCGGCAATCGTAACTTCGATCAGCACCTGCAGCGGACGCAGATCAATGGTCTGAATAAGCTGCGTAATGACCTGATAGTCCTGCGCGGTCGCACGAATCATCAACGAGTTGGTGCTTTCTTCGGCGACAATGCGAATGTCGTTGGCTGCTGACGAAAGGGTCCCTGGTGCGGCTGGGACTTGTGCCTGCTGTTGCTGCGCAGCACCCGCTCCACCAAACTGCTGCAGTATTTGATTGCGCAGGGTGGCGGCGTCCGCGCCACCACCAGCGGCGCCAAGAAATGTCGAGGTGAGCGCCTGAATCTGCTCGAACGCGCGCGCATTCTGGGTCGCTTGCGTCGCGGCGCCAGGCACCGCCACGCCGCTTACCGCGTTTCCTGCCGCTCCGCCGCCCGCCGCACCACCACGTCCTCCACCAGCGCCACCACCACGTCCGCCGTTCGCACCACCGCCCGCCGGCTGCCCCTGAATCGCATTCGGAATAGTGATAATTTGCGCACCGTTCGGACCGACGGTCACGGTCTGCGCGCGCTGAACGCCACTACCGAGCACGAGATTCATCAACACCGGCGCAATGGTAATGGCACTCACGTGTTTCAGGCGAAACGTGAAGAGACGCAACTGTTGCTGCGCTGCCAGCGCGGCCTGTTGCTGCTGTAGTGACTGCTGTTGTTGCTGCTGGGTCGGAATAGCCACGCCCTCTATGCGAATGAACGATCCGGTTTGCGTCATCTGCAACTGATTGGACTCCGCAAGTCCACGCATGACGTCCACCAGATCATCGTGCGACACTGCCGACGACATGCGCAGCGTGACGCGTTTCGTTGGCAAATTCGCAAACGTCACGTTGAGGTTTCCGGCTTCTGCCACCGCCGACAACACCACGCGCAGATCCTGATCCTGGAAGTCCATCACGTAACCCGCGGGGGTTTTACGCAGGTTGGTGGAGTCAGGCTTGAGCACCGGCGGTTGAGCACCACCACCTCGCGCACCACCTCGCCCGCCCTGTGCGGCCAACGGTGAACTCACGAGCAAAAGAAGTGCGATACCGCGAACGAGAGTGGACACGTGTCAGTTACCGAGACCAGAGTTGAGTGCTGCAATTATTTGTACGGCACCACCGGGTAGCGTGACGGTCACGCGTTTGCTCTCAATGGCTTTCACTGTGTACGGACCAAGCTTGTCGCCTACACGCACGATCACCGGACGCTCGGCACCAACCTGCGCGGTGGCAAAACTTCTTCCTCCATCGGCCAACGCAATGCCCAGCACCACCACGCGAGGCGGCGGCGCAACCGGCGTTTCCGCTTCAGGAATTTCCGAGGCGAGCAAATATCGATTCGTTGGCGCCGCGCGCATGATGTCAAACGCATCGCGGCTGACGGCTGCTTCGACATCAATGGTCGGACCGGACGGTGGCGGCGAGAGTTCCCCAGGATTTGGAAGCGCGGGAACAACGCCGACTTCCGTCTTCGTGAGCTGCAACGCGCGCGTGAGCGTGTAGCCCGCTACCAGAATCGCCACGAGCAGAAACCCAAGCGCCGCGCGCATCGGTGTCCAACGCAACCAGGCCGACGGAATCATGATTTGCCCCCGCTACCTGTTGCCGACTTTTTCGCTGCAGCATCAGTCATGCCGCTGCTGCTCGAGTCGGCACCGGTCTTCGACTTCTCAGTCGGCAGCGGAATCTCTGGTGGCAGTGCGTACGCGGTAATCGTTGCGGCAAACAACACCGTCTCGATGTCATCCGCATCGCGCGTGGGGCGTGATATGTCAACGCGCGAAACACGCACGAGTTTTGGGCCGCGCTCCAGCGCCTGCAGGAATTCCAGGATGCCCTGTAAATCCGATTCGCCGCGAATGTCTTCGCTGAGGGTGCGCACAGTGCTCCTGGTTTTGGGCACCGCACCCGTTGTTGCACTCGTCATCAGAAAATGGTGCTTCGCCGCAATGTCTCCGATGTACGACCCCAACTCCGCACTCGCCATCACGTCGTCAGCGCCGCTGAACAACCGTTGGCTGGTGATCTGCATCAACGAATCGGCAATGTGCTGCAACTGCGGATTGCGTTGCGCTGCGGCGATGGCCGCACGTTCGCGAATCAACGTGGTGCGCTCGAGTTCCAACAACTCTGTCTTGTCAACCAGCGAGGCGTACAGTGGTTTGACGGCGAACATGTACAACAACACCGGCAATCCGACGATCGCACCCCATTTCAGCGTTCGGCGTTCACTGTCCTTCAACTCGTAGGCCATCAGGGCGCTCCCTTCGCGGCGTTGCGGGCCGCTCCAGTGCGCACGCCTTTCGCCGAATCTGCAGTAACCAGCGGAGCGATGACACGCGGACGAACCTTCCCAACGAGCGTGAACTTTTCCATCGATGATCCGTCAACCTGCGGTTCGAGACGAACAGCGGCGGCCGCCTTGATTCCCGAGAAACTCTCGGCCTTGGCCAACGGCGCAAACACCGACGCGGCCCGTTCAGCGAGGCCGTCAAATCGCACCGAATCACTCCAGCCGCGAAAGCCCGTGAGATGTGCTTCGTCGGGCAAATGTTTGGTGAGATCGGCAATAACTACCGACCAGTGCGCGCTTTCGCGTTCATTCCGGGCCAGAATCTGTAACTGATTGGACACCGTCTCGACAGACGAACGTCCCAACAATGTCGTCGTGAGCTGCGGTTTGATCTCAGCACGCTCGGCCTGCACGGCTGCGAGTTCACGACTGACATCCCACCATATCAATCCGGCAGATGCCATCAGCAACACGACGGCGGCCGCGCAAACCGTGTACATGACAGTGTTGCGACGCTTCCGATCGGCGACTCGCATTTCTTCCGTGCGAAACACCAGCGATTGCACATCCACCACATAGGCGGCCGCAACCAGCGCAGCGTCACCCGCGACATCCGCAGACAGACCAACAGACAGCGTCACCGATATCGAGCGTTCGCCCAGTGCGGACAACCACTGCTTGCGCACGCCTGGTTCGCCAAACGCGAGTACGCGCGCACCCGCAACGTGTGATTCCAGAAAGACCGGCACATCAACGGTCGCCGAACGAAACCGGCGAATCATGGTCAGTTTGCCCTGGGCCACCGTCAGCCCGTGCGTGTGATCGGCCTGGTGCACCAGCAGAAATGCATCGCGAGAAGTGTCGGCGGGAAATGCTTTTGCTGATGCTATGGCCCACGCGGCTTCGGCCGGTGCAACGTGTTCGAGTTTCCATCCCGCTTCGCGCGCCGCCAGCGAAACTTGTCGCACAACCCACGCGGGCGCCGCAGCCGCAATCGCTCCGTCGTGGTGTGACAGGCGATTCGTTTCGACACCGACCAGCTGCGCACCTTGCGCGCCAACAAAATATTTCGAAGCGTTTCGCGACAGCACCGCCTCGACTTCGTCATCCGACAGCGGCGGCACGTCAACGCGCCGCACTTCGGCCAGCGATGGCATCAGTGCAACCGCGAGATGCCCGCTATTCTCGCGTGACAACTGCTTGAGTGTGCGAAGCGCGGTTGCCAACGACGGCCACGACATCTGATCGGCCGCTGGTGCGTCCAGCGGCATGCGCCACGCCGCACTGCCAGTCGATTGAAGCCGACTGTCGTAAGCGACGATTTCTGTGCGAGATACTGCAACACCCAGCCAACTACCGGAGGCGTTTTCGCCGAGTGTGCTCACCACTGCCTCCAGGTAATGGAGGTTTGGGTGCCGTTCCGGGTGATAGTTGCACTCAACCGCGCCGGCAGTGCCTGTGGTCCAGCGCTGGCTGTCAAAATCAATTCCACATCCTGTGTGTCTACGGTGCTGTTTTGCGCGACGCGTTGCGCCAGCGTTTGTTGCGCGGTGAGCTGTGGTGGTTGTCCGCCGCGGCCTCCTTGTTGCTGCTGACCACCCGCGCCGGGAATCACCTGACTGATGTTTGCAATGCGTCCGCCGTTGGCACGCATCGCCAGAATGCGCGCGAGGATAACGTCCGTCATGCCAGGAATGGCGCGCAACACCGGTTCATCAGCCGTGTTGAGGTTGACGGTCCCATTACCGTACGTGCGCAGGTACGGCCGCGCCTTTTCCAGAATTTCCGAGGTCATACCCTTCACGTCCAGCAGGTCATCCACTTCGCGAAACGGCGCATTGGCCGGCAACACCATTCGGTTGTCCTTGAGGTAGGAATCGCGCTCGCCGCCGCGCACGCGCGCCTGATCGTCTGCATCGCGCCAGTCCATGATGCTCTGCGCGATTTCATCCGACACACTCACATCTTTCAGCAGGTTGCCGAAAAACGCTTTCAACTGTTCCTCGTTCATCGTGTTGACGTTCAAGCGACGTCCACCCGGCTTGGCGTCGACCCAGACGGCAATGCTGTCGATGTCGACGGGGCCGGTGTACGTCGAGTCCACATCAATCCACGGATCGGACGAGCGCAGGCGCGCTGCGTTCGATCCGCGGGTCGTCTGACGCAGCGCGCGTTCCAACTGCGCTTGCTCCAGCGCCAGCGCGCCAATCACTGCGGCCCGCGCGACACCGCGTTCGGCGGCGTTGATGCCCAGCATGTACCGCTCGTGTGCTTCGAAGCTGAATTGCAGCGCGACGACCGTGATTGCGACCACGAGCCACAAGGCCGTGATCATGGCAAACCCGCGACGGTTCCTGAAACGCGTGTTCATCGGTTTGGTGTGCCGGCCGGCCCGGCAGCGGCGGCGGCGACGATAAACGTCATCGGCAATGACATCAGCGGCTGAACAGTCATTCCATCCGCTGGCAACAGGGTGAGACGCACGGCCTTGGCACGAATGCCGGTCGCGTTGGCCGACGTCACCCATTGATTGTTCTGTTGGTTGAGATATTCGACCGTGATACCAACGATCGTGCTGTCCAATTGACGGCGCAGCAACGGTGATTGCTGGTTGACCTGATACTCCAGCGTGAGTCCCGTCTCGGGGGTTTGTTCGTCTTCGTCAATGAACAACCGCATGCGGGCGTTGGGAGCGTTCGTCGGATTTGGAGCCGTTGTGGTGAACGTCAATTCATCGCCACCACTCGCCGCCGCTGGGGTGACACCGTCGGCTCCATTGCTTGATACGCGATTGTTGACCGTTGTGCGAATGCTCGATGCGGAGCCACCACGCGGCGCACCGGCGGCCTGCATCTGAATCGTCGCCGGAAACAACCATTGCCTGATCGTTTCGCGCAACGCTGAGGCGGTCTCGGTCGGTGCAGTCGACTCGCGCAGAATGTGGCGGTTGTCAATGATCGACGTGAACGTCGCCGTACCAACGACCGCCATCAACGCCGTCACGGTGAGCGCGACAATCAACTCCATCAACGTCACACCACGACGGGACCTCACGAGACGCGCTGTCGCGAGTTGCCTCGTGGCGAGGTGTGTTGTTGCGCCAGCCGGGTGCTGCCCAAGCCCGTTCATCGGTTCACACTCTGCAACGCCGGCCGCCGGTACGCGCGCGACTTGAGCTGATACTGTCCGTCCTTCCACAACACGGTAATCCGCACATTGTACAGTCCCGCTTCATCACTGACGGGTGAGACTTCCGTTTTCCACTTGTATTCGTCCAGCGGCGCGGGAAACTCCCCCTGCGCAACGGTGTCCGGCAACGATTGCAAATCGCGATCGGCGCTGAGCAAATCAAGAAAATCGAGACGAGAAGTCGCGAGCGCTTCCACGACCAGCGCACGTTGGGCACGAGCCGTAGTACGGTACTGTGATCCAACAGCCGACAACGCCGCCGCCGATACGGCGCCGACGATCGCGACCGATGCCACCGCCTCAAACAGCGTGATGCCTTTGCGCGCTGCGCGACTTGCAAACAGGCGCGACGCATTCACGACGCGCGGCGCAGGCATAGTCGTTGTGTGCGCGCAAACGGCCTCCTCGGCGCTTTCACCAACGCCCTCACTAACGCGGTCATCAAGACCAACGTCAGCGCGCGACAAGTTTCGCCTCCCCCGTCCACGCATCAACCATCAGCACATTGGTTGTGCCAATGCCGCGCACAATCACGGTATCACCCATGACCGCACCGGTCGGCTTGAACGTGAACTGCAACCGATCCAGCGGCGTCTCGATGGTTTCGGCATCACCCAGGCTGAAGGTCGTGTCAATCAACACGCCCATTGCGCCGGTTCCCGTGGTATCCACGCGATAACGACTCGACACCGGGTCGATGCGCACGGTGACCGTATAGTTGCGCTCGATCGCGAAGTTGCGCGCCTGTTTGAGCAGCGTGATGAGCTGATCGCCCGCCGTTTCAGGTTTGCCCTCGCCCAGACGCGAAATGGCTGGCACCACCACCGACGCTGCCACCGCCATGATGACAAGGCACACCGCCATTTCCATGAGCGTGAATCCGCGACGAGCACGGCGGAATGTGCCACCGCCAACACCGCGACGAGACACCGGAAGACTCTCTTTGCATAGTCTCTGATGCTGCTGTCCTCCGCGCCTCCGCCACTCCGCGTGAAAATTGCTGGACGAGGACCCGCACCGCAGTACTACACGCATGTCGTTCATCGAAATGAACCAGCATTGATTCCGTAAATCGCCTGCAGCAACGACATCGCGACAAACGCGACAATCAAACCGAACACCACAATCATCACAGGTTCGGCCAACGTGGCCAGACGCTGGGTCGCACGTTCGGTGCGTTCTTCAAAAATTTCTGCAGCCTTGTGCAGGAATGCGCGCAACTGTCCGGCATCTTCACCAACACCAATCAACTGCGGCAGCAACGGCGGATACAACGAACTCTCGGCCACCGCCTGACGCAGCGACGTGCCCTCGCGCACACGCGCCCGAATTTGTTTCACATCGTCACGCGCGATGGGATCATCGATCGAGTCAATCGTGTCATCCAACGCGACCAGCAGCGGAGCACCTCCCCCCAACAACACCGACAGCAAACGGGCGAGCCGTGCGGCCAATGCGTAGCGACGCAACGTGTTGACCAGTGGAACCGCCAACAGGAACCGCGACCAGAACCGTGCGCCCTTTTCGCTCGTGTTGATCCACGCCGACATTGACGCAAAGAACACGGGAATGAGCAGGAACGCGGGCCACACACGACGCATGAATGCCGACACATTCAGCAGCAACGTGGTCGACGCCGGAAGTTTCGCACCGCTGCCTTGCAACAATCCCACAAATCGCGGCAGCACGAACAGCATCAACACGCAGATGGCGGCCGTGCCGGCTACGGCCAGCAGTATTGGATAGATCGCGGCCGACAACACTTTGCCACGAATCGCTTCTTCGCGCTCAAGCTGTTCGGAGAGACGCGCAAAAGTCGTATCAACGTCGCCACTGCGCTCACCCGCGCGCACCAACCCGATGTAAACCGGCGGAAACAATCCCGGGTGACGCGACAATGCCGTACTCAATGTTTCGCCACGCTCGACGTGCGTGCGCACATCCTGCATCGCGACTTTCACATCGCCGGTGGTCACGCCCGTCGCCGCGTTTAACGCCTGCGACAACGGCATACCAACTGGCAGCAATGTGGCGAGCGCGCGCGTGGCCTCGAGTACTTCGCGTTTCCGGCCGAACCGAAATTTCAGCTTCGAGACTTCGCTTGAAGATTCAGCAATGTTCAAAACGAACAGGCCGCGCGACTCCAGCGACTGCGTCAACGCACCGGTACTCGATGCCTCCTCGCGCCCTTTGCTCTTTTTGCCTGCGGTGGTAACCGCTTCGTACGCGTACGTCGGCATGGCGCGTGCGCCCTCGTCTCCGACTCGGTCCTACTTCCAGCTCAGGATGTCGGCGTCTTCGCCTTCACCACCCAGCTTTCCGTCAGCGCCATACGAAATCAGATCAAACCCCATCGGGTTCGACTCGCCGGGAAAGATGTAGACGTATGGTTTGCCCCATGGATCAACCGGCACCGCCTTCCGCAGGTACGGCTGCTTCCAGTTCGCAGGCGGATCGATGGTGGGAAGCGAGGTGAGCGCATCCAGCCCCTGCTGAGACGTTGGGTACGTGCCGTTGTCGAGCCGGTATGCGTCCAGCGCGCTACTCAGATTCTCAATTTGCGCCCGCGCGGTCGTCGACTTGGCTTCGCCCACATTCTTGAAGATGTTGGGCGCCACGAGTGTAGCCAGAATGGCGATCACCACGATCACCACCAGAATTTCGATCAGCGTGAAACCCGAGCGACGGCGAACAGCGGTAGCGGGGCGGCGCAGCAAGCGAGTGGAACAACGTGCGATAGCAGGCATTGGCCAGAGCAGGAGGGAAGGGTTGGCCGAAGTAGGACACCGAACAAAGCCGGAGCGTTCACGCCCTACGCGGCCGACTTCGAGCAAGGTTCGTCGGTGACGGATATCTCTTTCCCGTTGGATGCGGGATTCACATCAACGTTAATGGCAGCGCCCATTCATACGGCGGTTAGGGGGTTAAGACCTTTGTGACAGGAGACTTCAGCACCCTACATTTTTCAAATCCCAGCGCGCGCGCACACCGAACCGCGGGTGGTGGCAGTGCCGTGCCGGGGGTAATCACTTGAAACGACGCGTGATGCCGCGACGCCATAACGTGTAACCAACTCGTTACCTGGTAACGGTTTACCATTATCTCAGGGGGGGCCGCAGTCGATGGGAATGTGGTGGTGTTCCCGTCCACGACCCGGAAGCACTATTCACTCACTATTCACAACACGGATCAAATAGAAAGGGCCTCGGCCCGGGTCTGAGCATTCAATCGGAAGGGCATTGAAGCTCACCGCGTTCAATTGATTGCACGAACTTTACCTGGCAAGGGATGCATTTTCACCATCGAAGCGGCGGAGCTCGCCAGCAAAGTGTAGGCAACGCCATTTCCGGGTGGGAGGGCGTCGGCCCGCTAGCCCGATCTGACTGGTCGGGCTAGGGTCCGACCCCGGGACATCTTTGTCCAGGGGTAGAGTCTTCCGCCGAACATCTTTCTCAAGGACTAGGGTCTTCCGCCAGAGCCGCCGGAGTGTCCGGATCCGCCATGCTTGCCGCCGCCCTGGCCGCCAGTTCCTCCCCCAGAACCTTTCGAGGTGCCTGGTGAGCCACCACTATTGCCCGACTTGTTCGCGCCACTGTCACCGGACTTCCCGCCGGCGTTTCCGGCGTCACCACCATCAGGGCCGCCGCTGAATCCATCTTTGTCGTCAGCGGATTTCTTCTCGTTTTGTGCCATGATTTATGCACTCCAGTAATGAGAATGCGAGCATATCGATGCGCCATGCTCACGTCAGTTGCGGCAGTTGCAGCTCAACTGCTCAATCGAGCAAACGATGAACGCTCGGTCTTACCGAGTGTCAATGTGCGGTACACAGCGTACAGATGTTTGTGCCCTGCTGTTGAGGGCGACGAACGCGAGGTTGGTTCGTATGTCACCTAGTTACGTAACGCTGCTGCTTCGACGTACTGAATGGCCGTGATGTTCATAGCCGCCGGAAGCGCGACGGCGTACCCAAACACTCCAATGAATTGAAGTCGCATATCGCCCACCGCTGGGCCAATGGTACCTCCGATGAATTGAAGTCGCATATCGCCCACCGCTGGGCCAATGGTACCTCCGAGACACAATGCGCCACACACCGTCAAACTGTGACGCACACGCACTGCGCGTCCATCGCGCTCGAAGACGCGCGACGCAAACAACAGCGAAAGTCCGAGCAGAAGATTCCAGGCCAATAGTTCAACCGCGTACGGAACGGAGGGCCATGCAATTCCCGCAGTGCCAAGTTGACGCAGCGCGGTCAGCTCCACGAAATGCACGGTACCCGTGAGACTCATTGCGCATACCATCAACCCGAACGCAATCAGGCTGAACGTCTTGTGCTCCGGCGCCGCGTAGGCGTGAACGGCGCCCATCATCAACAGCAACAGCAGCGCGGATACCATCGTCAGCACTTCCATTTGACGCTTGGGCATCGAAGCCCGATATCGGCGAGCTCTGATACCCCTGCGATTCTATGGCGAGCAGCAAATAGCCGAGCGCAATGTTGCCGCTGCGCAGCGGCCCGCGTTTCCTGCGCGCCAGGTGTCATTGTTCCAGAATTTTTGAGAATCGTGGCGCGAACTCCAGCCTTTTGGGGTGACGGAGAGGACGGTGGTGGCCGCAATCATAAATACGGCCTTTTGGTCAGGTTCTACCTGTGCACCGGCGGTGATTTAGTGCAGGATGCACCTACCCTGCCAAGCACAACTTCTGAGTAGTAACTATCATTTGTGTAGTTACTAGCATCAAGTCCCAGCTAGAGGCATTTTATCAACATGAACCATCGGCCATTAGTGTGTGCCCAGTTTCACCGCGCCGTGGAGTTGATCGGGCGGCGGTGGTCGGGCGCAATCATCTTTTTGTTGCTGAAGTCAACTGCGCGCTTCGCAGATTTGCGCGCCGGTATTCCGGGAATCACCGATCGCATGCTGAGCGAGCGATTGCATGAACTGGAAAACGAAGGCATTTGCAGTCGCACAGTGGTCCCGGAAACACCCGTGCGCGTGGAATACGCGCTGACAGCGAAAGGTCAGGCACTCGCGCAGGTCATTGATTCCATCGGAGTGTGGGCGCATGACTGGACCGAACTTGCTGATGCGAACGACACGAAGATTGTTGATCGCGTTGCGATGCACGTGGCGGTCGGAAACGGCTAACCCGGTTCGCGATTTTTTTGCCTGAAACCCCGCGCCAGACCAGTTCCCGTGCGGCGGCTTCGCCGTTTCGGTAGCTTCGCGAACTGCTCTGACTATTCACCGAACAACAGGTGTGCGTGAGTGCTAATCCTGTCGCAATGCGGCGATCGGGCTGATTTGTGTCGCACGGCGTGCAGGGATGTAGCATGCCAACAGCGCAACGACTGCCAGCACTACTGGTGCGCCGATAAACGCGATCGGATCCTGCGCCGGGACGTCATACAGCAGTGACGCGACCGTCTGCGATAGTGCAAACGATAGTGCAACGCCCACAACAATTCCCAGCGCTACCAGGGTAAACCCCTGGCGCAACACCAGCTGCAGCACGCTGTCGGTTTGCGCGCCTAACGCGATTCGAATGCCGAGTTCATGTGTACGTGCGATGACGGAGTGCGCCATCAAGCCGTACAAGCCCACCATCGCCAGCAACAGTGCGAGACCCGCAAACGCGTTGATCAAGAGCGAATTGAAACGACGGGGTGCGATAGACTTCGCAACGTCCTCAGTCAGACTGTAGAAATTCGTAAGTGGCTGCTGCGGGTCGGCGTGCTGGATAGCCTGCTTGAACAGTGCTCGTACTGCAACGGGATTGAGCGCTGCCCGCACAATAATCTGTCCGTCCACGCCAGCGTTGATATCGGCTGTCGGTTCTCGTTGCGCAGTAGCCAGGAAAATCTGCGGAACGGGTTTGACGTCAAGTGACCGTTGTGCAACGTCGGCGACAACACCTACAACAATTGGCAATACGCTGTTGCTTCTATCGTTCTCTTGACGCGGCAGCGACTTGCCAACGGCATTCTGACCCGGAAAAAAGTAGTTCGCTGCGCTGACGGTTAGCATGGCAGCGCGAGGCGCACCCAATACATCCGTTGCATCAAGGAATCGTCCAGCCCTGAGATCGAGGCGCACCGCACGCGCGTAGGTGCTATCCACAGCGGTGAATGCAATGTCCATCTTGTTGAGATCGCCGGCCGCTCGTGACATCTTCTGCGTATTCTGGAAACCACGAAGCGGGCCAGTACTACTTAGCGAAACAACCTCGACGCCCGGCGCCGACCGCAGTTCTGCCAAAACCTGATCGTAGAAGTGTCGTTTCGTCGCGTCATCAGGGTAGCGCGCCGCTCGCAAATAGATACCGGCACCGAACACGTTATCCGCAACAAAACCTGGCGCGACCGCCATGGCGCGCGCAAAACTCTTGCTCAACAGCGCCGCGCCGGTCAGCAGTATGAGTGCAGCGGACACCTCGAACACGACCAGTGAAGCGCGCACCGTACGTTGTGACCGCGTGGCACTCACACGCGCACTCCCCGCTGCGAGCGCCGACGACGTGCCCGATCGCACGCCCGTCAGCGCTGGCGCCAAACCAAACAGTAATGCCGCGCAAACCGACATGAACAGAGTGAACGCGAGCACAGTGCCATCGATGCGAATGTCACTGACGCCGGCCACACTGGACGGACTGAGTTTCACAAATGCACCGATAAGAAACATCGGGATGGTGAGGCCAACCGCGCCGCCGAGTAACGCCAGAATCGAGCTCTCCACCAACAGCTGACGAATGAGACGCCAGCGTCCGGCGCCCAACGCCAGTCGTACCGCAAATTCACGTTGCCGAGTGGCCGAGCGCGCGAGGGTGAGATTGGCGACGTTCGCGCAGGCAATCAACATCAACACACCGACGGCGCCCAGCAGAATCGACAGCGGCTTGCGCACCGAACCAAAGAGTCGTTCGTGCAAGCTCATGACGACGGGTGTCTTACTCTTTGTGTATTCATTGCGCAGCGAATCAACGCCCGGTGACAACGACTTCAATTCGCGCATTGCTTCGTCGGCTGTTACTCCGTCGCGCAATCGTCCGAGAACGGTGAGATAGTATTCAAAACCCGGAGCATGCGGGACGATCAGCGGCACCCAATACTGGGAATTCTGCGGAAAGTCGAAACTCGCCGGCATCACACCGATAACCCTGCGTGACACGCCATTCATGACAATCGTGCGATTCAGAACGCCTGAATCGGCGCCAAATGTGTTGCGCCAGAAGTCGTGACTGAGAATCACCACACGTGGGCCACTGGTCACAGTCTCGGCAGGCTCAAACGTGCGACCGAATGCAACGCGCGTGCTCATGACGGAAAAGAAGTCCGCAGTTGCCGCGCCGCCTTTCACTTCAACCGGCTCGCCTTGACCAGTCATTACAGCAATGGATGTGCCGTAAACGGACAGTGCGCTGAACGATCGCGCTGATTCCTTCCAGCGGCGGTAGGCAACGTCACCCGTACTGGTTTGGTCCTTGCCGTTGGAGGATTCGGACAGCGATACAATGCGGTCGGCGCTCGGGTATGGCAGCGGTCGCAGCAACACGCCGTTCACGATAGCGAATATCGTGCTGGTTGCACCAATACCCAGCGCTAGCGTCACGACCACCGTCGCACTGAACAACGAGTTCTTGCGCAGCAGCCGCACGCCATGTCGCACGTCGGCGGAGAGATCGTCCAGCCACCGCACGCCGTGTTCGTCGCGCAGCCCTTCTTTGAAACGTTCCACGCCGCCGAATTGCGCGAGCGCAGTGCGTCGCGCGTCTTCGGCATTCATGCCGCGCTTGATGTTCTCCTGCGTCTCGCGATCGACGTGAAAGTTCAACTCGTCATCGAACTCGGCTTTCAATGTCGCGGGTTGGAATATTGATCGCAGGCGAAACCAGATGGCTCGGAGCAGACGCATCATGTTCAGCCAGCCTTCATCACGAGCTGCACCGCCGTCATGAATCGCTCCCACTCGGCACGCTCCGTCGCGAGATCGCGCCGGCCTGCGGCGGTCAACTTGTAGTATTTCGCGCGACGGTTGTCATCGCTGGCGCGCCATTCTGCCAACAGAAGGCCGCGCCCCTCCAACCGGTGCAGCGCGGGATACAGTGAGCCCTGCGGTACATCCAGGGCGTCTTTCGAGAATTGTTTGATGCGTTCGGCAATCAGCCAGCCATGCATGGGCTCCAACGAGAGCGCCTTGAGAATGAGCATGTCCAGCGTGCCTTGTCGCATGGCGACCGGGGTGTCCATCGCGAATCCGTTGTAGGAGGTCGAGAGGAAAACCTACCGCGCCTATTGTAGAAGGTCAAGAGGAGAGCAATGAGTGGTACCATCGCCCGCACCCACCTAAATTCGAACGGATCCTCGCGAGGCCGACTCACACCCACGGTCAGTATTATGCAAACGTTCCCCGAACGCGACCGCCAACTGCTGCAGCACTTTCTGGCTGCCATCGCGTATCGCACGCAGAAAGCACTTCGCGGCGCGCCCGAGCACTATCCGGACTTTCCGCCGGGTCATGAGGTGCGCACGCCCGTCGAAATACTTCGACACATGACGAGCCTGATGGGTTATGTGCGGACGTTTTTTATTGGCGGCACCTATCCGACACATCCTGAGCCACTCGCCTCGTTCACCGACGAAATCGCACGATTCCACGACATTGTCGAAGATGTCGGCCGATTTATTGTGGCCGAGACGGCACCGGCTGGTATTACGACGGAACAGCTGTTGCAGGGGCCGTTTTCAGACGTGATGACGCACGTCGGGCAGTTGGCCATCTTGCGCCGGTTGGCCGAGTCACCGGTAGCGTCGGAGAATTTCATCTACGCGGACATCAAGGGCGAGCGGCTCGGGAAGGAGCAGCCGTTGCCGCAGCGGCCCGACGAGGATTGGCGGCCGTATTCGCGGTAGCACAAGATTAGCGAACCACAAAACCTCTTAATCGGCGATACCACATGATGCAGCGTTCGCGATCCGCTTTCCGCCGCTCCGCAGTCACACTCGCTGTGGCACTTGTTGCCATTGTTCTGGCGGCCCCCCATTCCTTCGCGCAAACCTCGCGCGCGGTCCCGCCGCCATCCGGCAAACTCTCCAGCATCGCCCCACCACCAAAATTCATCGACGCGAATCGCGCCACAAAACTTGCGTCTGCGTTTCCCGAAATTGATCGCATTATGGCCGCGTTCGCCGAGCGTTCGAATGTGCCAGGTATCGCGTACGGAATTGTCATTGACGGAAAACTCGCACACGTTGGTGTGTCCGGGCTGCGCGAAGTGCCATCCAAATCACCCGTCGACACGGCGAGCGTGTTTCGCATCGCGTCGATGACCAAGAGCTTCACCGCCGTTGCCATTCTACAATTGCGCGACGCTGGCAAACTCTCGCTGGACGCGCCAGCCGAACGGTACGTGCCGGAGCTCGCGAGAATGCGGTACGCGACTTCAGACGCACCACGCATCAGCGTGCGCGATTTACTGTCGCACTCGGCAGGATTTCCCGAGGATAATCCGTGGGGCGATCAACAACTGTCGGCAACCGACGCGCAACTGTCGCAAATGATGTTGCGCGGCATTCCGTTTTCAACAGCGCCCAGCACCGGGTACGAATATTCGAACTTTGGCTTTGCGATTCTCGGACGCATCGTGCAAAACGTGGGTGGCATGCCGTACCCGCAATACATCCGCACGCGAGTGTTGCAGCCACTTGGAATGACCGTGACCACATTGCAAGCGGCCGACGTGAAACCATCGCTGCTTGCGCACGGCTATCGTCGCCAGGATGGCGCGTGGTTGGAGGAAGCGCAGTTGCCCGATGGTGCATTTGGTGCGATGGGTGGCATGCTCACATCGGTGAGCGATCTCAGCAAATGGGTGGGGTTCATGCTCAGTGCGTGGCCCGCGCGTGACGGACCGGAAACGGGACCGCTCAAGCGATCATCACTGCGCGAGATGCAACAAGTGATACGCTACAGCGGTGGCACAGCCGTGCGTGATGCTACCGGAACGCCAGCATTGAGTGCGGGTGGCTACGGTTATGGATTGGGCGCCCAACAGAATTGCGCATTTCGCATAGCGATTTCACATACGGGAGGCCTGCCCGGTTTTGGCTCACTCATGAAGTGGCTGCCGGATTACGGCGTGGGCGTTGTCGCCATGGGCAATCTCACGTACACGAGTTGGAGAGCGGTGAGTGATCAAGCGCTTGAGCTGCTCGCGAAAACCGGCGGCCTGCAAGCTCGTGCGCCGCAGCCCGCGCCCGTGTTGTTGCAGCGTCGTGACCAGGTGTCGCGCCTGATCAACACCTGGAGCGATCCGTTGGCCGACAGTCTGGCCTCAATGAACCTGTTTCTGGATGAATCGAAGCCCAGGCGTCAAGCCGCCATCGAACGGCTGCGTATTGCGGCCGGCGACAACTGCAAACTCGAGGGCGAGATGGTCGCGCTCAACGCACTGCGCGGCAGCTGGCGTATGCGATGCAGCACCAGTGATTTACGGGTCACGATTACGCTCGCACCAACTGAACCTGCAACGGTACAAGCGCTGACGGTTGCGCCAATGAAACGCGAGGATAGTTTGGACCCTGCGGCAGTTTGTCGGTGAGCACAGGAATTGCACACCCGGACAATGCGCGGCGGCAACCACATTCGACTTTACTCACAATACGAACCACGATTTCACACGATCAAGATGATCAAGACTGCCACTACTGCCGCGAGCCTCATTCCGCTCGTCGCCACCCTTTTGTTTGCACAGCCTACGCTTGGCACCAATCCGGCGATACCCGCTAGCCTGCATGTGTCGACGTTTGCAACCGGACTGGACTTTCCGTACGGGATCTATCAACTCCCCGATGGTTCCATGCTCGTGGCAACCAATACCGGAACGGGTCTGTACGGCTCACCGATGAAAATCGTGCGGCTGACAGAGACCAACGGCGTCGCGAATGCGCCCACGACTGTTTTCACCAGTTCTTTGTTGGGCCCGGCGACCGCGCTCACGGGAGTCGGTGATATCGTCGCGGTTGCTTCTGGTGTTCACACCGGCAGTGCGATCGTGCTGTTCAGGGCGGGACCTGGTGGATCTCTCACCAAGATCGGTGAAATGACGTTTACCTATCCCGCCAACGCCGCCGCATGGTGGCACGATTCGCATTCGATTGCGCTGCGCGCCGTAACGGGGCAGCCGAACTCGTACGAACTGGTGTTCAACGTCGGTTCCGAGTTCAACGACATCCCAACCGTCAATACCGTTGGTGTTGCGGGCCTGACCAACGCCACGCTGAACGGAAGCTCTCTCTACAGTCTGCAATTCACGGTGAGCGGTTCAACGGTGACGGCCGGAACTCCCACGCAAATTGCCACGGGCCTCCGCAACGCATTCGCCATCGGATTTGGCGTCAATGGCGATATCTACTTCAGTGAAAACGGAATCGATCTCGGCGGCACGAACACTCCAGTCAGCACCGACTACTTCGCCCGTATACCGGCCGGTACGTCCGGCATTCTCGATTTCGGATTTCCGTACACCTACTACGACCCAATCACCGGTGCGATGGTGGGTTCCGCCGCGGGAATCAGCCAACCGTTCTCAAAGTTTCTGCCAATCAATGGCATGGCGTTTCAAGGAGCCGGTGGGTTGACGATGGCCCCATCGACGTTCCCGCCGGGCTTGAACAACGGCGCGTTCGTAGGATTTTTCGGCAACCGTTTTGATGGAGTCGCTAACACACTTGGCGGCGTCGTGTATGTCGATCTCGCAACCGGTGATCGAATCAACTTCCTGCCCAACACACAAGCCGGCGTGAGTCATCCGGTATCACTGTTTGCGTCGAACGATGCGCTGTATATCGCCGATTTTGCCGATATCTTCGGCAGCAACAACGGCACGATTTACAAAGTGAGTATGACGACAACGGTTCCAGAGCCGTCAACGTTTGCTCTGCTCGCATTGGGCGCCACGGTGGTATTCGGGGTGCGTCGTCGTCGTTCGCGGTAACGGAGCCGCGGAACACAGCAACAGCAACAGCAACAGCAACAGCAACAGCAACAGCAACAGCAACAGCAACAGCAACAGCAACAGCAACAGCAACAGCAAC
>Ga0105047_10006104_pt1 | contig 20518 bp, 23 predicted proteins | sample MAT04_FD_78384 | JGI IMG/M metagenome (GOLD analysis project Ga0105047, IMG submission 78384) | Freshwater microbial communities from Lake Fryxell liftoff mats and glacier meltwater in Antarctica - MAT-04 (megahit assembly) | ecosystem: Environmental > Aquatic > Freshwater > Ice > Liftoff...
AATCATGCCGGCGCAAAGCAGCGGCGAAACCTCGGTGTCGGAAATCCCGTCCGGCAGCGCGAAGCAGTAGTTCTGATGGGCGACCGCGTACTCGGCGTATCCACCGTCAAGGGTGTAGCCGGTGAATACGGCCCGCTCGCAGAGGTTCTCCCGGCCGGAGACGCAGAACCGGCAGACGCCACAGGTCCAGCCGAGCCATGGCACTCCGACTCGCTGGCCGTCATCGAAGCGGTCCGCCCCTTCGCCCCGCCCCACGACCGTCGCCACGATCTGATGGCCCGGGATCAGCGGCAACGTCGGCTCGGTCAGCTCGCCGTCGATGATGTGGAGGTCGGTCCGGCAGACGCCGCAGGCGCGAACCTTCAGCAGCAGCTCGCCCGGACCGGGCTCGGGTGTCGGCAGCTCGGCCTCCCGGAGCGATCCGGGCTGGCGGTCGAGCTGCATCGCCTTCATCTCAGCCCGCTCCGGCCCCCGCCAGCGCGAGGCCGCTGTCCGGCTCCGCCAGGTCTACCCCGACCGGGTCCACCGCGGAGTCCGGCCAGGCCCTGAGGATCCGGTAGCCGGTGTCGCGCTGGGCAGCGCGGCGTCCGGCCCGGAGGGCGGCGTCAACCAGCTCGTCGACCTCCTGCCGCACCCCGTGCTGGGAGCCGGCCATGCGCGAGATGCTCTCCTCCATCAGCGTTCCGCCGAGGTCGTTGACCCCCCAGCGCAGGGCCTCGGTCGCGCCTTCGAGGCCCATCTTGACCCAGCTCGCCTGGAGATTGGTGATCGAGTGCCCGAGGCCGAGACGGAAGGCGGCGGTGTGCTTGAGGTTCTCCTCGATCGAGATCTCCTCGACCCCGTGGGTGCGGCCGAGCAGCGTGTTGAACGGGATGAAGCTGAGTGGTACGAACTCGGTGATTCCGCCAGTCCGGTCCTGGAGCGAGCGCACCACTTCGATGTGGCGGGCCAGCTCGCGCGGTTCCTCGATGTGGCCGAACATCACGGTCGAGGTCGAGCGCAGGCCGGCGGCGTGGCTGGCCTCGATGATCTCGACCCAGCGCGCAGCGGGCAGCTTGTTCGGGGAGATCCTCTGGCGCACGCCGTCATCGAGCACCTCGGCCGCGGTTCCGGGGGTCGAACCGAGGCCGCAATCGATCAGGTAGGCGAAGACCTCGGCCGGCGGCAGCCCGGAGACCTCGCACATGTGGTCGATCTCCATCGGGGAGTAAGCGTGAAGGTGAATGTGAGGCGCGACCGACTTGGCCAGCTTCAGCCAGCCTCCATAGTCCTCGAGGGTGATGTCCGGGTGGATGCCGCCCTGCATGCAGAGCTCGGTCGCGCCGAAGGCGATCGCTTCTTCGACGCTGGCCACGAAATCGGCCTCGCTGGTCTCGTAGGCGTCGGGCGAGCGACGGCCCTGGCCGAAGCCGCAGAAGGCGCAGCCGACCGTGCAGATGTTGGTGAAGTTGATGTTGCGGTTGACAACGAAGGTCGCGGTATCACCGGCCAGCTCGGCCCGCAGGCCGTCAGCGGCGACCCGCATCTGCTCGATCACATCGGGGCGGGTCTCGGCGAAAAGCGCGGTCAGCTCGTCTTCAGACAGCCGCGCGCCCTCGCGGCCCTTGGCGATCGCCTCGAAGGCCAGGCCGGGATCGATCTGCTCTTCGCTGACCCGGCCGGAACCGAGCCGCGGGATGAAGCTCCAGTACTTGAGCTTGATCACGTCGAGCACGCCCTGCTCCATCCACTCCGAGTTCATGTACTTCGCGTAGACGCAGAGCCGCTCGGTCAGGGCCTGGCCCCGGGGAGCGAGTTCCTTGCGCACCTGACTGGGGCTCGGGAAAGGGTGCTCGGGTGAAATGTGGTCCCCGTTGGCCGAGAGGCCGCCGAGGTCGGTCGCACCGGCGTCGACCAGCTCGGGCCACCAGTCGGAAAGGTTCGGCGGCACCTGAACCCCGACGTCCGGCATCAGGCGTGCGGTTTCGGCAATCAGGAACTTGAGGTCCTCGATCGAGATCGGGCAGGCCCACTCGGGCAGAGCGATGGCGCGACCGTCGACGTCAGGGGAGTCGACCGCGTCGGCCGATCCGTCCCCTCCATCCGAAGTCGCCAGCCCGGAATCGAGGCTTGCGGTCGACACCGACTCACCGCGCCAGCGGCGCTCGGAGGCCTCGGCCGCGATCTCAGCCGGTTCCTGGCCGTAGTAGCGCGGATGCGGCACGAAGTTCTGAATGATCACTTCCTGGATGTGGCCGTAGCGTCGCTGAAGATCGGCGATCGCCTCCAGCGACTCGATCCGCTCCTCGGGGGTCTCTCCGATCCCGACCAGGATCCCGGTGGTGAACGGAATCTTCAGGCGACCGGCCGCCTCGATCGTCGCCAGCCGGTGGGTCGGGTGCTTGGTCGGCGATCCGGCGTGGACGGTCTGCATCAGCCGCTCGGAGGAGGCCTCCAGCATCAGACCCTGCGATGCGGTCACCTCGCGCAGCCGTCCGAGGTCCCGTTCGGACACGGCGCCGATGTTGGTGTGGGGCAGGATGCCGCGCTCGAGCGCTCGCTCGCAGGCCCAGATCACGTAGTCAGTGAAGTCCCCGTGGCCCCAGGCCTTCAACTGCGCGGCGACGATCGGGTTGACCTCGGGCTTTTCGCCGGTCAGAAACAGCAGTTCCTTGGCCCGGCGCTTTACCGCCTCGTCGAGTCGGCGCTCGACCTCATCCGGCGGATGGATGTGCGCCTGATGGGTCGCGAAAGCGCAGTACTTGCAGTAGCACTGGCAGGTTCGCGACAGCGAAATCGTGTAGTTACGGGAGAAGGTGACCCTGCGCATCCGGGACCAAACCTACCGGAGCCGGACCCGCAGCCGACCCCCAGTGAGCCCGGGTCAGGCGGGAAGTACGTGACAGCCCCGGTTAACGGCCGAGGGCCCCGTCACGGGGCCCTCGGGGCAAATCACGGTCGGCACCAGGCCGACCTGCCGAACCTACTTCTGCGTTCCCGGGGCGACCGAGGTCTCAGCCGAGGCATCGGCCTTCTCGATCACGAAGCGGTAGAACAGGAAGGCCAGCGCGCCACCGGCCAGCGGGGCGAGCACGTAGACCCAGGCATCGGCGAACTCGCCGGAGACCAGAGCCGGGCCGAACCAGCGGGCGGGGTTGACCGAAGCTCCGGTCAACGGACCCATGACCATGCCGATCGCGGCGAAGGTCAGACCGATTGCCAGCGGTGCCCACTCCTTCTTTGCCCGGATACCGAGCGCAACTGCGAGCACGGTCAGAACCAGCAGGAAGGCACCGAGGGCCTCGACGATGAATCCCTGTGCGGCACCACCGAGCAGCGGGCTGACGGTCGCAGCGCCGTAGTTGGAGGCGCGTCCTTCGTCTTCAAGCAGGGTCTTGGTCATCAGCGCACCGAGAACACCACCCGAGAGCTGGGCCAGCACGTAAATCACGGCGTCAACCGGCGCGATCTTTCGCATCAGCGCCGCGCCCAGGGTGATCGCGGGGTTGAAATGGCCACCGCTGGCCATCCCGATGCCGATAATCAGCACGGTCAGGATGAAGCCGTAGGTGAGGCCGATCACCGCAAAGTCAGAACCGAACTGGGCGGTGTCGCCACTCGCGATGTACAGAACGCCGACGGCGGTGATGAAGAAGACCAGGAAGAACGTCCCGACCAGTTCAGCGATGTATGCGGACAGTCCGCGATCTTGCATGAAAATCAAACCTCCAGTGGCGTTTATAAATGGCGTCTCGCCAGCAAGTGGCAAGCCGCGGGAAGTGTAGCCCTCCCATGCCGGAATCGCGCATCTGACGCGAAGCCGGGAAATCTCCGGCGCGAGTGTATAGCGCGTCGCCGGATGAATGCAGCGGCCGGATCGGCGGCTCAGCCGGCCAGCCGATCAACCAGCTCGGGCAGCTCGCGGGCCATACGGGACCTCGGCACGACCAGGTCGACCCCCGCCTCGACCGCTCGGGCCCGGGTTTCGACGTCGACATGCGAGTAGAAGCCGATCGAGGGGACGGGTAGAGCCGCGACGCCTTCGGGATCGACCGCTTCAAGGTCGCAGACCACCAGGTCAAGCCCTTCCGGTGCCGTCCAGCCCGGCGTCCAGGCGGCGGTCGTCACCTCGTGACCGGCCGCGCTCAGCGATCCGGTGACCCGGCTCATCAGCATCAGGTCAGGGACGAAAGCGACGATCCGAGCCAATTGCGGCCGCCTCAGATCGAACGGCGGACGCGGAACTCTTCGCGCACGCTCTCCGGGCGGCCCCACATCTGGACCACCTCCGAGCGACCCTCGCGGACCTCGACCAGTCGCAACTCGCCGGTGAAGCCCTGGGCGTCGAACTTCTCGAGGGTGCCCTTCACCGTCTGGGCAGCGGCGGCGTGGCCGAAGGTATGCGCCACCGGTAACCGCCAGTGCCATTCAGCCTTCGAGTACGGCTGAACGTTGACCTGACTCAAAATCACCGAAGCGTCGACGTAACGGGACTCGTCGTCGATCCGCAGGTCGACCACAAGATCGGTCCAGTCGGTCGGCAGCGAGTCGAGTACTTCCTGAAAATCGTTGGCAAAGGACACTCAAGAAGCGTAGCGCGATCGGTGCGGGCATAGAATCGGACGCATGTCCTCCCACTCTGCACCCGACCTCGACGCCGAGTACCGGCAGCTCCGCGAGGAGTGCGGGTTGCTGCGTGCCGAGCGGGCGACGATCGCCGTGACCGGACCCGACGCCGCCGAGTTCCTCCAGGGGCAGGTGACCAACGACGTCGAGGCTCTCGAGCCCGGGAGCGGCTGCTACGCCGCACTGCTCGACCGCAAGGGCCACATCCAGGCGGACATGCGCGTCCTGCGCCGGGAGGACGGTGACTTCCTGATCGACACACCCGGATCCGCCGGAGCCCTGCTGCTTAGACACCTTTCGATGTACATGATCGGCCGCCAGGTCAAAGTCGCCGATGCGGGACTCGAGGTGATCTCGCTGATCGGCCCGGCCGCAGCCCAGGTGACCGGTCTGGCCCCGGGCCTAGAGTTCGCTTCAACCACGGCGAAGATCGCTGGCGTCGAGTGCCTGACCGTGGCGACCGACCTCGGGCTCGACCTGATCTGCCCGGCGGAGGGCAGTGGCGAAGTAACGGCGCAACTTGAAGCCGACGGGGCGATCCCGGTCTCCCGTGAAGCTGCCGAGATCCTGCGGGTCGAGACCGGCCGGCCGCGGCTGGAGACCGAGATGTCGGCGGCGCCGATGCCGGCGGAGACCGGCGTGGTCGAGCGGGCGGTCAGCTTCACCAAGGGCTGCTACATCGGCCAGGAACCGGTCGCCCGCCTCCATCACAGGGGCCGGCCGAATCGCCACCTCCGCGGCCTGAGGCTCGACGGTCCGGTCGAGCCCGGTGACCCGGTCATGCTCGGAGAGCGCGAACTGGGCAAGGTCGGGACGGCTGTGCTTTCCCCAGCCAGTGGCCGCATCGCGCTGGCGATCCTGCGCAAGGAGGCGGCTCCCGGTGACCGGGTGCTGGTCAACTCCGGCGACGGCGAGGTCGGAGCAACCGTCGCGGACCTTCCGTTCATCGAGTACCCGTCGCTTTGACCGCCAGGCATCAGGGTCTCGGCGGCAGGCCGCTCGGCTCCGACAGCCCGCTCTTCGGCGGAGCCGACCGGGAACCCGGTCAGAAACCCCTGCCCGGCAACGGGCCGCAGACGGTCCCGCCCTGGGACCCGCGGGCCGACGATTACGCCTCGCCACTGCAGGAACTCCGGATCGAAACACCGGAAGAGGCCGAAGCCGCGCTGGAGGAGCTGCGCTCGCTGCTCCCGGCTGACGAAGCCGGCCGGTCGCTCGACGACTGGGGCCGCTCGGAACGGGTGATGACCCTGGTCGAGCCGATCCTCAACTTCTACTACCGGTACTGGTTCCGGGTCGAAACCAGCGGCATCGAGAACGTGCCGTCCGAGGGCGGGGCGCTGCTTGTCTCCAACCACGCCGGCGCCCTGCCACCCGATGCGCCGATGATCATGCAGGCGCTCCGTAACGAACACAGCAACCCGCGCCCGCTCTACATGCTCGGGGAGAACTGGTTCAAGGGCTACCCGTTCGTCTCGATGATCGTCAACAAGATCGGAATGATCCCGGCGCACCGGGAGAACGCCCAGCGGCTGCTTCACGACGAGGGCCGGCTCGCTGTGGTCTTCCCCGAGGGCCAGAAGGGCTCGCGCAAGCTGTACTGGCAGCGCTACCGGCTGCGGCGCTTCGGCAGGGGGGGCTTCGTCCGTACCGCGATCCGTGCCCGGGTCCCGATCGTGCCGATCGCTCTGGTCGGAGCCGAGGAGGCGATGCCGATCTTCGCCCACCTGCGCTTCCTGGAGAAGTTGACCGGGCTGATCTACTTCCCGGTCACGCCGTCCTTCCCCCATTTCGGGCTTGCCGCCCCGGCCATGTACATGCCGGCCAAGTTCAAGATCCACTTCATGGAGCCGATCGACATGGCCGGGTATCCGCTGGAAACCGCTTCGGATCCGGCCGAAGTTCAGACCATCGCGGAGGGCATCCGGCGGCGCATCCAGTACGAACTCGAAGAGATGCTGCAGGAGCGCGAGTCGGTATGGACCGGTTGACGCCATCGGGTGGGGTAGATTGGAAGCTGTGAGGGGACGGAAACTATGCCTGTCGGCTCTGGCGATCGCCGGACTGACTCTGGTCGGCTGCGAAGCCAAGAGCCATGAGAACCTGCCGCGCCCGCCCGTCGTACCGGTGATCAGCGTCTCGGTATCCGAGAAGTCAGTTCTGGTGGCGCCGCGAGCGGTCGGCCTGCCCGGCGAGAACGCGATCAACCTGACCCAGAACGCCGGCGCGCCCCGCAGCGAGGCGGATCCGGACGTTCCGCTGGTCGCCAACGTGCGCTTCTCCAATCTGACCGGCCGCGACAGCCAGTTGATCATCGAGGGCCCGGTCGACCGCGACATCCGGATGCCGGCAAACTCGCCAGGCAGCTTCACGATCGGCCTGAAGAACGGCATCTACCGCCTCAGCTCACCGATCAGCGAGGGCAGCCGCAGGCTGACTGTCGGCCCGAGCCGACCCTCCTCCGCCAGCGATCTGCTGACCCCTTAGGGGGCGAGCGGCCCGCGCTTTCTGCGGGCCCTGATCACGGCCTTGGCGATCACTCCGTAACGCGGGGAGAAGAGCAGTGCCAGCGTGAAGCAGACCGTCGCGACCAGACCCATCGCCCCGGCGATAGAGGCGTCAAGCGCGACTGCCGACGTGTACCCGCCCACGGCGCTGATCCACCCGATGGCGACGGTCACGATCACCAGCGGCAGAAGCCGCACGGTCAGCAGGTAGGCAGCCGCCGCGGGAACGATCAGCATGGTGACCACGAGGATCGCGCCAACCGACTCGAAGGCGGTCACCGCGGTCACCGCCACTGCGATCAGAACCAGTCGTGAGACCAGCACCGGGGAGATCCCGTTGACCCGGGAGAAAACCGGGTCGAAGGTCGTGGCTTTCAGCTCCTTCCAGAAGACAACCAGCAGCATCAGGTTGACCAGCGCGACCGAGCCGAGCAACGGCAGCGACCGTGGCAGCTCCAGACCGAAGGCCTCCCAGGTACGAAACGGCGTGAAGGCGATCTCGCCGTAGATCGTCGAGTCCAGGTCCAGGTGAACGTTGGAAGCGAAGGTGGTGATCCCGAGCACGCCGACGGCAAACAGGACCGGGAAGACCAGCCCGATCGCCGCGTCGGCGCGGACCAGCCCGGTCGCTCGGATCTGCTCGATGCCGATCACGCAGATCACCGCGAACAGGCCCGCGCCGAGGATGACCGGCAGCGGCGCCCGGGAACCGGTGAGCAGATAGACCATGACGATGCCGGGCAGCACCGCATGCGCAACGGCGTCGGAGAGCAGCACCTGCCGGCGCAGCACGAGGAACGGTCCGAGCAGGCCGCAGGAGGTCGCCAGCAGGCCGGCGGTCAGGATGATCGCCAGGTCGTCACTCACCGGAGCCTCCCTTCGAAAGCGTCACCAGGCGGTCGGTGAACTCGTCCCCGATCGACGCCCGCAGATCCCTTGGGTCAGGCTCGCTGGCGTCCGGCAGGTCGAGCTTCCAGCCGTGTTCCAGCCAGACGCTCCACAGTTCACGACGGTCGAGCAGCGCATGGACCGCCGCAGCCCCGGACTCGGACAGGTAGATCTGATCGCCGTCGCGCTTGAGCGCACCGGCCCGGTCCAGGTCTCGCAGGGCTCGCCGGACCGTCCCGGCGGGCCGGCCGCTCAGTGCCGCCAGCTGACCGGCGCTCGGCGGAGCCCCGGAATGGACCGCGGTCTCGAGGTCGATCAATACACCCTCGTTATTCGCCCGCCGGCGGGCCCGCATGGTCCGCCCGGCCTTCCAGACGACGCCCCGTCCGGGGGCGAACAGAACCGCCGCCATCGCCACCAGGAATCCGACGATCACGATCACCGGCCCGGTCGGTACCGAGGCCGCGGTTGAGATCAGCGAACCGGCCGTACCGACCGCCGCGCCGACCAGCCCCGCGACCACCAGCAGCACCGGCAGCCGGTTGGTCAACTGCCTCGCGGTTACGGTCGGCACGATCAGCATCGCGACCATCAGGATCGCCCCCACCGTGCGCACGCCGATCACGATCGCGATCACCAGCATCGCTGTCATCGAGAGCTCGATCAGCCGCACCGGCAGGCCGATCGACCCGGAAAAAGTCATGTCGAAGAGAGCGGCTTTGAGCGGCCGGAAGGCGATCGCGACAAAGGCAAGTGAAGCGGCACAGAGCAGCCCCATGATCAGCAAATCGCTTTCGAGCAGCCCGGCAGCCTGACCGAACAGGTATTTGTCGAGTCCGGCCTGGCTCGAGTTGTTGAAATTGGCCAGGAAGGTCAGCATCACGATGCCGAGCGAGAAGAACCCGGTCAGGACGACACCGATCGCCGCGTCCGGGCGGATCCTGCCGGTCCGCTCGATCGCCAGGATCAGGATCGATGCGAGCACTCCGGCGACCGCCGCGCCGATCGCCAGGGTCGCCGCGTCCTTGGCCCCGGTGGCCACAAAGGCGACACAGACGCCGGGCAGAGCGGCGTGGGAGAGCGCGTCCCCGACCATGCTGCGCTGGCGGAGCACCGCGAAGGCACCCAGAACGCCCGCGGCAACCCCGAGGATCACCGCCCCGATCAGCACGACCGAGTCGGTGTAGTTCAGCGGCAGCAGGTCGATCAGCCAACCCATACCGCCTCCCCCACCCCCTCATCCCCGGCGAGACCGCCGTAGGCGCGGCGCAATGAGCCGGCCGAAAGCGAATCGGCGACCGGGCCGCAGGCGACCATGCGCACGTTGAGCAGCAGCGCCCAGTCGAAGCGCGATCGCACCGTGGCGATGTCGTGATGCACCACGATCACCGTCCGCCCCGCGGCCCGGATCCCGGCCAGCAGGTCGAGCAGCGAGGCCTCGGTCCGCGCGTCTACTCCGGCGAAGGGCTCGTCGAGCATCATCACCGGGGCGTCCTGGGCCAGTGCCCGGGCGATGAACACCCGCTGGCGCTGGCCGCCGGAAAGCTCGCCGATCTGGCGCTTGGCGAATCCGGTCATCCGCACCTTTTCAAGAGCCTGGTCGACGTGCTCGCGGTCGGCCGCCTTCAGCCGCCGGATCCACCCGGCTGAGCGGTAGCGGCCCATCTCAACCACCTCGCGAACGGTGATCGGGAAGTCCCAGTCAACCTCGTCGCGCTGCGGCACGTAAGCAACCCGGTCCAGCGCCTCCGAAGCCGGTCGGCCTTCGATCAGCACATGTCCCGCGTCCAGCTTCAGCAGCCCGACCGCAGCCTTCAGCAGGGTTGACTTGCCGGCCCCGTTCGGCCCGACGATCGCCGCCAGGGTGCCGGTCGGCACGGTCGCGTCCACGTCCCACAGCACCGGACGCGAGGAGTAGGACGCAGTCAGTCGCCGGACTTCAAGCGCCGGCGGTCCCGCCCCGGCGGCCGTCACCTGAGCCCCTCGGCAAGCAGATCGACGTTGGACTCGAACATGCCCTGATAGGTGCCTTCGCGGGTGCCCTCCTCACCGGCCGCGTCGGAGAAGAGCTCCCCGCCGATTACCGCTTCCTGGCCCTTCTCGCCAGCCGAAGCCAGCACTGCCTCCACAGTCTGGGGCGGCACGCTCGATTCGACGAAGACCGCCTTCACCCCGCGGTCGGCGATCAGCGTCGCGATCCGCTCGATGTCGTCAGTGGTCGCCTCGGCCGCGGTCGAAAGGCCCTGAATCGCCTCGACGTCGATGTCGTACCTCTCCCCCAGGTAACGGAAGGCGTCGTGCGAGGTGACCAGGACCCGGCGGCCGGCCGGGATCGAGTTGATCGCCTGCTTCGCCTTGCGGTCCATCCGGTCGATGCCGGCGAGGAAAGTCTCGGCGTTGCGGTTGTAGGTGCCTGCCCCCTCCGGGTCGACCTCGATCAGCCGGTCGCGCACCGTCTCGGCCGCGTGGCTCCAGAGCGTCGGGTCGAACCAGACATGCGGGTCGTACTCTTCCTCGGCCGGAGCGCCGACCGGAGCTTCGAGCAGGTCCTCCCGTGGCATCGATTCAGTAACCGCGAAGACCGGCCTCGTTTCACCGATCTCCTCCAGCACCTCTTCCATTTTCGCCTCTAGGTAGAGGCCGCCGTAGAAGATGATGTCGGCCTCGCGCAGCGCGGTCACGTCCCCGGCGCTCGCCTTGTAGAGGTGCGGGTCGACGCCGGCTCCCATCAGCGCCTCAACCGACACCCGGTCGCCGCCGATCTGCCTGACCGTGTCGGTGATGAAGTTGGTCGTGGTCACCACCTTGACCTCCCCGTCGCCGGATGCCGGGCTGTCGGTCGACTCGCCGAGGTTGGAGCAGCCGACAGCCAGAGCCGCCATCGCGCCGAGGATCAGCAACGTCAGGAGCCGCAGCGGGCGCCTCGGGTTGAGTTTCGCTTGGGCTGAAAAGTTCAGAGGTACTTTCATTATTTTGAGTCTAGCCTAAACATCTACTGGGGGTAGGATGCCCGGCGACCTTGACGATCCCGAGAGGAGCGAAGTGCCGATAGACCTCGCAGATGTGAGCAAGCCGGACGTCGAGCCGGGCGAGCCGCCCGAAAAGATGGCCGCCTGGGTGATTCGCGAAGAGACTCAGGGAGAACCGAAGGACGCCTTCCGCCTCGAGGAGATCGAAACTCCGGAGCCCGGCGCTTTCGAGGTAATCGTCCGGGAGGTGGCCGCAGGGGTCAACTTCAACAACGTCCGGGCAGCTCTCGGCACGCCGGTTTCGGTCTTCGGCTGCGGGAACCACCCCGGGTTCGGACACCACATCGGCGGCACCGACGCCTCCGGCGTGGTCTGGAAGGTCGGTGAGGGTGTCACCCGCTGGAAGCCCGGCGACGAGGTCGTGGTCCACTGCAACCAGGCCTCCTGCGAAGACGTCGAGGTCCACGGCCTCGACCCGCTGGCCGACCCGAGCCAGCGCATCCGGGGATACAAGACCACCCGGGGATCCGGGGCGCCGCGGGCGGCCTCGGCGTGTTCGCCGTTCAGCCCTGCGAGGCGGCCGGGGCCAACGCGGTCGGCGTCGTCTCTTCCGATGAAAAGGGCGAGCTGGTCGAGCAGCTCGGCGCGGTCGACTACATCAACCGCAACGAGTTCGCCGCAATGATGCGAACCGGCACCGAGACCGCAGAGGAGGAGGAGCGCTTCAAGGTTTCGCGCACCTTTGCCAAACGGTCCAAGCAGATCCTCGGCGGCGCGCCGGACGTGGTCTTCGAGCATGTCGGCAAGGCGACCTTCCCGACTTCGGTCTTCATGGTCAAGCCGTTCGGCAAGGTGGCCATCTGCGGCGCAACCTCGGGCTACAGGCTCGATTTTGACGTTCGTAACCTGTGGATGCGCCAGGAGCAGATCATCGGATCGCACTTCGCCAACGCCTACGAATGCATGAAGGCCAACCAGCTGATGGCCGAAGGCAAGGTCCGCCCCGTACTCTGGGGGACGATGGGTTTCGATGGTGTACCTGAAGCACACCAGAAAATGCATGAGAACCAGCACTTCGGCAAGATCGCGATCATGGTCGGTGCGACCAGCGAAGACGAAGGCTGTGAAATCGAAGGTCCCGGAGCGATCCGGGCCGAGGCCGGGGCTTAGGCTCCAGACTGAAACGAAGAACGAGGCAGCAGATGGCACACATAAGCGAAATCTCCTGGCACATCACACCGTTCCGGGCGCAGAAATGGATCGACCTCTGGGAGCCGGCCGCGGCCAAGGCCATGGAGTACGGCGCGATCGACTGGCGGATCTACCGCTCGACCGAGGATCCCCTGTCATTCCGGCAGGTGATCACCTGGGACGAGAAGACCGACTTTGAGAACTACTGGTACTCGGAAGAGCTGTCGGCCTTTCGCGAGCAGATCATCGACCTGTACGACAAGCCGCTCCTGCCGCTCTGGTGCACACCGATCGTCGGTAGCTGAGCCAACACCGCTGCGTCGGAAGCTGAGCCGACGCCGCTGGAGCCGCGTCGTCTCCCGGCCTGCCCGAGGCCGACCCGAGCCCTACTTGAACGGGCTAGGCATGCGCACGCGGAAATCGGTGAAGCTTCCGAAGGCGCCGGTGGCGTTGCGATTCGAACTGATCGCGACTGTCGTATCCTGACCGCCGACCAGATTGCCCCGCTCCACGTCGGCAACCCCGACGACCTTGCCGTTGACAATGCCGACCAGGCGGGCCGAGGAGGCCGGCTTGCCTTTGACGATGCCATTGTAGGCACGGAAGGTCATGCGATTGGCCTTGCCGAAGGTCTGAATGGCCCTGGATGTTCCACTGGCGACGACCTCGGTCTTGCCACCGGCCAGAATGCTGAAGATCCGGTAGCGGCGCCCGCCCGGGAAGACCGCGAACTCATAGCGGCTAGGGCCGGCAGCCTGTCGCAGGCCGAGTCCGAGGTAGACCGACTTACGGACCGCCTTCGGGGTGGCCGGGAAGATCCGGCCGGTCGCCGAGACTTCCAGGTCACGGCCGGCCACCGGGACGAGGTAGCGGCACTCTTTGGTGCGCTTGCCGATCTTGAACCTCAGAGCTGCCTTCGAAGCCTGGCGCTGGCAGCTGCCGGGGCCCCTTTTCTGGACCTCGGACCGCTGGTCAACCGACTTCATCGGGTTCGAGTAGATGGTGATCGAAGACACTGCGCCGGCGGTGGCGGAGAACGACAGCATCAGCATCGTCGCTCCGAAAAGGGCGATCGCGAGGGTCTTCAGACGGGAAGTTGAGGGGATCGTGAGTAGACGCATACGAAAAGCCTAAACACACGAAAGCGGTAAAGGGTGCGGCGTGGCCCGTGCGGGCGGTATCTTTTCTTCCATGAGCGACCACCGTCTGCCCGAAAAAGACCGCCCCTGGGTGATGCGCACCTACGCGGGACACTCCGATGCCCGTCGATCGAACGAGCTTTACCGAGGCAACCTGGCAAAGGGACAGACCGGACTCTCAATCGCCTTCGACCTGCCGACGCAGACCGGATACGACCCCGATCACGTGCTGGCCCGGGGCGAAGTCGGCAAGGTCGGCGTCTCGGTCGCCCACCTCGGCGACATGAAGACGCTGATGGATCAAATCCCCCTCGGCACGATGAACACCTCGATGACGATCAACGCCGTCGCCGCCTGGATGCTCGGTCTTTACGTGGCCGCGGCTGAAGAGACCGGCGTCGACCGGGTCGAGCTCAAGGGCACGACCCAGAACGACATCATCAAGGAGTACCTCTCCCGCGGCACCTACGCCTTCCCGCCCGAGCCGTCGATGCGCCTGATCGCCGACATGGTCGCCTTCACCGTGAACGAGGTCCCGAGCTGGAACCCGATCAACATCTGCAGCTACCACCTGCAGGAAGCCGGAGCCACCCCGGTCCAGGAGATCGCCTACGCGATCTCAACCGCCATCGCGGTGCTGGACGAGGTCAAGACCCGCGGCCAGGTCGCCGACGAGGACTTCCCCAAGGTCTTCGGCCGGATCTCGTTCTTCGTCAACGCTGGCATCAGGTTCATCGAAGAGATCGCCAAGCTCAAGGCGATGGGCCGGATCTGGACCGAGATCGGCCGCCAGCGCTACGGCGTCGAGGACCCGAAGATGCTGCGCTTCCGTTACGGCGTCCAGGTCAACTCGCTCGGCCTGACCGAGGCCCAGCCCGAGAACAACGTGCAGCGCATCGTGCTTGAGGCACTGGCCGTGACCCTGGCCAAGGACGCCCGCGCCCGCGCGCTTCAGCTCCCCGCCTGGAACGAGGCGATGGGCCTGCCGCGTCCGTGGGACCAGCAGTGGAGCCTGCGCATCCAGCAGGTGCTCGCCTTTGAAACCGACATCCTCGACTACCCCGACATCTTCGAAGGCTCCAGGGTGATGGAAGGCCTGGTCGAGGAGTTCACCGCCGGCGCGAAGGACGAGATCGCCGTGGTCGAGGAGAAGGGCGGCGCGGTCACGGCCGTCCCGTACATGAAGGCCAGACTGGTCGAATCCCAGCGCGAGCGCTTCGCCCGGATCGAAGACGGCTCCCAGAAAGTGGTCGGCCTCAACTGTTACGAATCGACCGAGGAATCGCCGCTGACCGCGAGCGTCGACGGCGGCATCATGAAGCCCGACCCCGAAGTCGAGCGCGAACGGATCGAAGCTCTGAACGCCTGGAAGGCCGAGCGCGACCAGGCGACGGTTGACGAGGCACTGGCCGAGGTCGCCCGGGTCGCCGGGTCGGACGAGAACATCATGCCGGCGACGATCGCTGCTGCCAGGGCGGGCGCGACGACCGGCGAGTGGGCGGAAACGCTGCGTGAGGTCTTCGGTCCTTACCGCGGCCCGACCGGAGTCAGCGGCGCCGCTCCCGGCGGCAACCGCGAGAGCCTGATCGCGACCCGGGAGAACGTCAACCGTGTCTCCGGGCAGATCGGCCACCGGATCAAGATCCTGGTCGGCAAGCCCGGCCTCGACGGGCATTCCAACGGTTCCGAGCAGATCGCGCTCCGCGCCCGGGACGTCGGCATGGAGGTCATCTACCAGGGCATCCGGCTGACTCCCGAGCAGATCGCCGAATCGGCGCTGCAGGAGGACGTCGACATCGTCGGCCTCTCGATCCTCTCCGGCTCCCACCTCGAACTGGTGCCCGAGGTCGTACGGCTTCTGGCCGAGGAAGGCATCGACGTCCCGGTCGTGGCCGGCGGGATAATCCCGCCCGAGGACGCCGCCAGCCTGCGCGAAAAGGGCGTCGCCGGCGTCTACACGCCGAAGGATTTCGACATGAACGAGATCATGAACCAGATGGTCGAGCTCGTGGCCGAGCGCCACCAGCGCTCCGGCAGTCCCGCAGCGCAGCCCGTGTAGGGTTTTCCCGATGGGAGCAAGCGCCATGCGCAAGCCGCCCGAAGGGCTCCTTCGGATCCTCGCCGGCATTGTCGGTCTGGTCGGCCTCGGTATCGCCATCTACATCACCGTGAACGAGGTTCGCGGCGAGCTGGTCTCCTGCGGAACCGGCGGTGGCTGTGAGACCGTGCTGACAAGTCGCTACGCCGAGGTGATGGGCGTACCGCTGTACTGGTTCGGCGTCGTCGGCTACATCAGCATCCTCGGCGCGAACCTGATCTCCGGAGACCGCGGCAGGCTGCTCGCCTTCGTGCTTTCCTTTTTCGGCTTCGGCGTCAGCGCCTACCTGACTTTCCTTCAGTACGTCGTGATCGAGAACATCTGCGTCTGGTGCCGCGGGAGCGCGATCGCGATGACCATCCTCTTCCTGCTTTGCCTGGCCCGGCTGCTGATCTACTACGGCACCGACCCGGATCCGAACGACCTTCTCAGCCGCACAGACGATCCCTCCGACGGGCCCGAAGAAAGCGGTTCGGCCGCCAGTCAGCCGACTTAGGTTTCCGATCGGCCGACTCAGGTAGGATTCCGAGCCAATGGCTACCGGACCGCAGCAGAAGAGAAAAGAACTCCGCGACAAGCGCCTAAAGGCGGAGGCCCAGTCAAAGGGCTCAGACCGAAGGCAGGGCCTGGCAAAGATCGTCGGCATCGCCGCCTTTCTGGCCGTGGTCGCGATCGCCGTTTTCGCCTACATCAGCACCACAGGCAACGACGAGCCGACCAGAGAAGCCAGCGAGGTCAACAAGCTGCTCGAAGGCATCCCGCAGAGCGGCAACGTGCTCGGGGAGCCGGATGCGCCGGTCACACTGGTCGAGTTCGCCGACCTGCAGTGCCCCGCCTGCAAGACCGCCTCGGAGGAGATCATCCCTGACGTGATCAACGGCCCGGTCACCAACGGCACCGCCAAATACGAGTTCCAGAACTGGCCGATCCTCGGCGATGACTCCGTGATAGCCGCCAAGGCGGCCCTCGCCGCGCAGGAGCAGGGCCGCCTCCAGCAGTTCGTCGAGAACTTCTACGCCGACCAGGGCTTCGAAGGCAGCGGCTACGTAGACGACGACTTCCTCCGCGGGATCGCCGAAAAGGCGGAAATCCCGGACCTGGACAAGTGGGAGGCCGACCGGGACCTGCCGAAGTGGGATCAGGTCCTGCTCAAGGTCGACAACGAAGCCAGTGACGCAGGCTTCAGCGGAACCCCGAGCTTCGCGATCCGCAACGCTGACGGCAGCCTCGCTCAGATCGACGCGACCTCCGCCGACGACATCATTCAGGCGATAAACCAGGCCCGTTGAATCCGGACAACAGCATCTCGTCGTGGCTTCGCTGCTACCGGTGCTGGTCCCGAAACCTCGAAGTCCAGCTTCATTACGACGCGATCCGCAAGGTTGACCCGGATTCCGGACTGCCGGCCGAGGGCGTTGACGAGATCCAGGAGTCGGTGGTCCAGTGCCTCGACTGCATGCACGATCAGCCGCACCTGACCTTCGAGGGGGACCGTGTCGTGCCGATAGGCGACCGCTGGGAGCGCATGGTCGCCGGTACTCCCTGGGTCGCCTCGGTGACCGTCACGGTGGACGGAGAGCGGGTTGAGGCCTGCTCCGGTCCCGAGGCGACCGAATGCCTCACCTTCGGCGCCTTCGGCGACGCCGGCACCCGCGAGTTCTTCACCCACGTGCGCTTCCACAAACACCACGGGGACCAGATCGCGATCCACCTGCTGGTCGAGCTCTACGCCCGCTCACCGGAGGAGGCGACCGGCGTCCTCGAAGAGGCCGCCTCCGGCGTCCTCCAGATCACCTCACTGGCCGAGGAGTCACGCCCCCCGGCCCACGCCTCAGACAGCCCCCACTAGCGCTGCCCCGCGAGGCCGCTCGCTCAGCTCAGGGTCGCCCGTTCCCCTGATCCTCGCCAGGGGGGCTCTCCGGGGCAGGGGTGCCCGCGCTGCGATTCGGATCCGAGAGCTTCTCCTTGGCCTGCTTGGCCTTGTCGGCCAGCGAACCGTCGCCCGCGAAGATCTCTCGCAGATCCTTGCCGTCGCGCTTGAGGTTCTCGGGCTCAGCCCGGTCGCCGACCTTCTCTTTGGCCGTCTCCCTGACCCGCCCTAACTGCTTTCCGATTTTTTTGAAGTCCATGGACAGAGAGTAGCGGCAGGCGTCTGTCGCGACTTCGCCCGAGCCGACCGGAACGGCCGACTCAGGCTGAGGCCGGGTCAGTCCGAGGGGGTGCCGTGGACCTTGCGGGGGATCAGCGCGGTGCGCTTGAAGTGAGCGACCAGGACGCCGTCCTGGTTGAAGACCCGGGTGTGGACCTTGACCAGGCCGCGGTCGAGCTTCGACTTGGACTCACGGACTTCCAGAACCTCGGACTCACAGAACAGCGTGTCACCGTGGAATACCGGAGCCGGGTGGCTCAGTTCATCGGTAGCGAGGTTGGCGATCGCCTTGCCGGAGAAGTCGGAAACCGACATGCCGACGGCCAGCGAGTAGACCAGCGGCCCGACGACGACGTTCTGACCCTGCTGGGAGGCGTTGGCGTGGACGTCGTTGATGTGAAGCGGGTGGTGGTTCATCGTCAGCAGGCAGAACAGGTGATCGTCGTACTCGGTCACGGTCTTGGCCGGCATGTGCTTGTACACCGCGCCGACCTCGAACTCCTCGAGGTAGCGGCCGTACGGATGCGAGCCGCTCTCCTCGCGTTCGCGCTGGTCAGTCGTGAAATCAGATGCTGCTTCGTCACTCATGCGTAGGTATTTCCTTTATTGAATTGCGCTGCTAATGGACTTTTTTCAGCTTGGCCCGCTGCTCGTGGGTCTCGAAGACCCGGACGATCAGCTTGGCGACGTTGGAGTCCCCCTCGAACCGGATGTGACCGGTCTCGGCGGCCCGCCTGAATGAGGCGGCCGTGCTCTTGTCGTCGGCCAGCGTGTTGAACTGTGCCCGGTCGATCTCGACCCGGCACCGTTCATCTTCTCCCCTGCCCTTGCTTATCTCGGGCCCCGGCACCTGGACCCGGTAAGTCTGCATGTCGCCCCTGGCGCGGATGTCGAGCCCGAAGACCAGTTTCATCTTCTTGAGGGCCGGGACTTCCTTCTGGAGGTTGTCCAGGACCGACTCGATCATCTGCGCTGTGGACGGCATGTTCAGATCCTGTTTCGCTCGAGCAGCTTCTTCCCGATCACCATTCGCTGGATCTCCGAGGTGCCCTCGCCGATCAGCAGCAGGGGCGCGTCGCGGTAAAGCCGCTCGATCTCATACTCCTTCGAGTAGCCGTAGCCGCCGTGGATCCGGAAGGAATCCTCGACGACTTCCTTGCCGGTCTCGGAAGCGAGCAGCTTCGCCATACCGGCCTCGAGGTCGGAACGGATGCCCGCGTCCTTCATCATGCAGGCCTTGCGAGTGACCAGGCGGGCGGCCTCGATCTTGGTCGCCATGTCGGCGAGCTTGAACTGAATCGCCTGGTGCTCGGCGATCGGCTTGCCGAAAGCCTTGCGCTCCTGGCTGTAGCGGAGCGCCAGCTCGAGGGCACGCTGGGCGATGCCGACGCCGCGGGCGGCGACGTTGACCCGGCCGACTTCAAGCGCGTCCATCATCTGACCGAAGCCCTTGTTCAGGCCGGCCTCTTCGCCGCCGAGGATCCGGTCGGGCGGGCACTTGTAGCCGTCGTACACCAGTTCGGTGGACTCGACGCCCTTGTAGCCCATCTTCTTGAGCGCCGGCGGCACGGTCAGCCCGGCCCACTTGCCGGTGTTCTCGTGTGCCCAGGGCTCCTTCTCGGTGATGAAGCAGGTCATGCCCTTGTAGCGCGGGTCGGCGTCCGGATCGCTCTTGGCGAGCAGGAAGACGAGGGTCGAGCCGAGGCCGTTGGTGACCCACATCTTCTGGCCGTTGATCTCCCAGTTGCCGTCGGCGTCCTTCTTGCCGGTGGTCTTCAGCGCCTGGACGTCGGAGCCCATTTCCGGCTCTGACAGCGAGAATGCGGCACGGACCTCACCGGTCGCCATGCGCGGCAGGTAGGTCTGCTTCTGCTCGTCTGAGCCGAACTTCATCAGCAGGTAGGAGCCGATGAAGTGCGTGTTGACCACACCGGAGATCGAGATCCAGCCTCGCGAGAGTTCCTCGACGATCATCGTGTAGGTGGTCAGGTCCAGGCCCATCCCGCCGTACTCCTCGGGGATGGTCACGCCGAACAGTCCGAGCTCTTTCATCTGCTCGACGATCGGCTCCGGGTACTTGTCCTCGTGGTCGTAATGCTCGGCGTTCGGAAGGATCTGCTCGTCCACGAACTGGCGCACCATCTCGGTGATCGCCTGCTGGTCGTCGGTCATCTCCTGATAAGTAGATTCGGCCATGGCTCCTCTTTGGGTCTGTGAGGGGGAAGGGGTCGCCGGAAAGCGGCGAAGGATGAGAGACATTGAAGAATATCGGTCCGTTGACCTCGCCATAGCCGACCTCGACCCCAACCCGGGGCCTTTCCTCAGCCCGAAGGCAGATAAATTGACTGTTGGCGGCAGACCCCTCCCCCGCCTCAGCCACCGACTTCAAGGAGCAACTTGCGCAATCCCAGAGATTTTTTCAAGCCCATGGCCATCGGCGCCCCGGATCCGATCACCGAAGTTCCGTTCGGCCCGTCGCGCATGATCCACTTCTTCGACGCCTCGAATCCGAAGATGGCGGCCAAGGTGCCGGACATGGCCAAGCAGGCCGACATCCTGCTCGGCAACCTTGAGGATGCCGTCCCGGTGGACAACAAGGTCGCTGCCCGTGAGGGCCTGGTCAAGGTCGCCAAAGAGGCCGAGCTGGGCGACACCCAGCTCTGGACCCGGATCAACTCACTGGAAAGCCCCTGGGTTCTCGACGACCTGAGCACGCTGGTCACCGAGGTCGGCGACAGGATCGACGTGATCATGGTGCCGAAGGTAGAAGGCCCGTGGGACATCCATTACATCGATCAGCTGCTGGCCCAGCTCGAGGCCAAGGCCGGAGTCACCCGGCCGATCCTGGTCCACGCCATCCTCGAGACCGCCCAGGGCGTGACCAACCTGGAAGAGATCGCCGCGGCCAGCCCGCGCATGCAGGGCATGAGCTTCGGCCCGGCTGACCTCGCCGCCTCGCGCCGGATGAAGAC
>Ga0105047_10006105_pt1 | contig 20516 bp, 19 predicted proteins | sample MAT04_FD_78384 | JGI IMG/M metagenome (GOLD analysis project Ga0105047, IMG submission 78384) | Freshwater microbial communities from Lake Fryxell liftoff mats and glacier meltwater in Antarctica - MAT-04 (megahit assembly) | ecosystem: Environmental > Aquatic > Freshwater > Ice > Liftoff...
CCACTCTCGCCCACCAGGCCAAGCGTCTCGCCCGCCTTGATCGACAGCGACACGTCATCCACCGCCCGCAGCGGCGTCACCACCCGGCGGAACAGCCCACCCGAGCGCACCGGGAAGTGCTTCGACAGGCCGACGACCTCGACCAGCGGGCTCATGCAGGCACCAGTTCGCCAGTTCGAATGCAGGCGGCGAAATGCCCCTCAGCCTCCTCCACCAGCGGCGGGATGGCGCTGCGACAGGCTTCGATGCGATGGCGGCAGCGCGGCGCGAACCGGCACCCCGGCGGCCGCCGCGCCGGTTCGGGCAGCGAGCCGGGAATTGCCACCAGCCGGTCGGTCTCCTGCTCCAACGTCGGCACACAGGAAAGCAGCCCGCGCGTATAGGGGTGGCGCGGCCGTTCGAACAGTTCGGCCACCGGTGCCTGCTCGACGATGCGCCCGGCATACATCACCAGCACCCGGTCGGCGGTTTCTGCAATCACACCCATGTTGTGGGTAATGACAATGATTGCCATGCCGAGGTCGTCGCGCAGGTCCATCAGCAGGTCCAACACCTGCGCCTGGATGGTGACATCCAGCGCCGTCGTCGGCTCGTCGGCGATCAGCAGCTTTGGGTTGCACGCCAGCGCCATGGCGATCATCACTCGCTGCCGCTGCCCGCCCGAAAGCTGGTGCGGATAGTCGGTCATCCGCCTCGACGCAGAGGGAATGCCGACCTTGTCAAGCATCGACACCGCACGAGCGTACTGCTCGCGCTGGGTCAGCCGCTCATGCGCCCGCAGCGTTTCCATCATCTGCTCGCCGATGGTGAACACCGGGTTCAGCGAAGTCATCGGCTCCTGGAACACCATCGAGATGCCGGATCCGCGGATGCCCTCCATCCGCCGCTCCGGCATGGTGGTCAGTTCCTCGCCGGCAAATCGGATCGAGCCCGCGGCGATGCGCGCCGGCGGCTGGGGCAGCAGCCCCATGATGGTCAGGGCCGTCACACTCTTGCCGCTGCCGGACTCACCGACGATGCCGAGAATCTCGCCCTCCTTCAGGTCGAAGCTGACATCCTCGACAGCCGTCACCTCCCCGCGCTCCGTCTGGAACGCGGTGGTGAGGTTTCGTACTTCAAGCAAACTCATTGCTGGATCCTGAGCCTCGGGTCGAGCACATCACGCAGTCCGTCACCGAGCAAATTCAGCCCCATGACGGTGATCATCAGCGCGATGCCGGGAATGGTGATGATCCAGGGCGCTTCCACCAGATATTGCCGCCCCTCGGCCATAATGTTGCCCCAGGTCGGCGTCGGCGGCACCGCCCCCAAGCCGAGGAAGGACAACGTCGCCTCCGACAGCACTGCGTAGGCGAACAGAAACGATAGCTGCACGATCAACGGCGCCATCGCATTCGGCAGGATATGCCGCCGCAGGATGCGCCAGTGCCCCGCCCCGGCCGCCACCGCCGCCTGCACGTATTCCATCTCGCGCAGCACGATCACGCTGGCTCGCACGATGCGCGCGGTGCGCGGGATATAGACGATCGACAGCGCCAGGATGGCATTGAAGGTTGACGGCCCCAACACCGCGGTGATCGCGATCGCCAACAGGATCGCTGGAAATGCCATCAGCGCGTCGTTCACCCGCATCAGCGCATTGTCGATATGCCGGAAATACCCCGCACTCGCCCCGATCAAGGTGCCGAAAACCGCATTCAGCAACACCACTGAGAAACCGATATAGAGCGAAAGCTGTGCGCCAAACAGCACCCGTGACCACAGCGAGCGGCCGAAATTGTCGGTGCCGAACAGGAACCCGTCGACGCCTGGCGCCCGGAACTTCCAACGCATCGCCAGCCGCGTCGGGTCGGTCTGCGTGATCACCTGCGCGAACACCCCGGCGACCAGGATAATCGAGCACAGCCCCAGCCCCATCAGGAACAGCCGGTGGCGGAACAGCCGCCGCACCGTCATTCGCCAGGGCGACTGGCGCTGGGCCGCGACCTCGAACTCCTCCTCCAGCGGCGCGTCATCCTGCGCGGTCGTCACCACCTCAACTCCGTTCATAGCGCACCCGCGGATCGAGAAGGGCATAGGCGATATCGACTAGGATATTCACCAGCACCAGAAAGGTCGTGGTCAGCAGCAACCCGCCTTGTACCATCGGATAATCGCGGTTCAGCACCGCCTGGGTCAGCAACTGCCCCATGCCGGGGATCGAGAACAGGCTCTCGGTCACTACCGCCCCCGAGATCGACAGGCTGATGATGATGCCCACCACGGTGGTGATCGGGATAAGCGCATTGGTCAGCGCATGCTTGACCACCACCAGCCGCCGCGGCAGCCCCTTGGCCCGCGCGGTCCGGATATAGTCCTGGCGCAGCACCTCCAGCATGGTCGAGCGGGTGATGCGCGCCAGCAGCCCCATCTGCAACAGCGCCAGCGACAGCGCCGGCATGGTCGACGTGCGCAGCCAGCCGATCGGGTCCTGCGACAGCGGGATATAGCCACCGGTCGGCAACCACCCCAGCTGCACCGCGAACAGCAGGATCATCAACAGCCCGAGGAAGAAGTTCGGCACTGAGATCCCGATCATCGCGAACACCATGGCCAGCTGGTCCACCACGGTATTCTGCCGAAGTGCGGCAATGATCCCGCTCGCCAAGCCCATCAGCAACGTCAGCACCAGCGCGTAAAGGGACAACAGGATGGTCACCGGCAACCGGATCATGGTCACCTGCAACACATCCTGGCCCATCATGATCGACCGACCGAGATTGCCCTGCAGCAACTCACCGTACCACTTAGCCAACTGCACAACGAGCGGTTCGTCCAACCCGAGTTCACGACGGATCGTCTCGAGTTGCTCGGCCGTGGCCGACAGCCCGCCGATCGCCGCAGAGGGGTCACCCGGAATAAGCCGCATTAATCCGAAGGTGATCAGGCTCACGATCAGCAGGACCGGGAACGAACCCAGAATGCTGCGGACGGCAACCCCCCACATAAAGTGTCAGCTCCGCGCTACTGGAACGACACGTTGGAGAAGCGCGGAATGCGGAATGGCTTGTAGCCCACCACGTTCGCACGTGCGCCCTGCACCTTGGTCAACGAACCGAAGGGAAGGACCAGCGCCTGTTCCAGGATGCGCCGCTGCATGGCCACGTAGGCGGCCTGACGCTCCTTCGGGTCGACCTTTTGGTTCATGTTTTCCCATTCGACCTTCAACACCGGATCTTCCTGACCTGGCTTGGGCTTGTAGTTCGGGTTAGTGCCCATGAAAAAATTCATGGTCGCAAGCGCCCCAAGCGCTGGTTGGGTACCGTATCCAGTAAAGAAGTAGTTCCAGCCCGGCGACGGCGAAGCAACAAGCTGCATCTGCACGGAGGTTGGCCAGTCGACCACTTTCAGCTCCGCCTTGATGCCGACGGCCTGCAGCTGCTGGCTCATCACCAGCGCCGCATTGTACATCGACGGGTAATCCTTGTTGGTCAGCAGCGCCACTGATTCGCCCTTGTAGCCGGATTCGGCCAGCAAGGCCTTCGCCTTGGCGGCGTTCTTCTGGTTGTAAGTCTCCTTGCCGGCATCGGTATAGCTTGCTTGGTGAGGATATTGGAAGCCGACATTTAATTTGTAGTTTCCGTCGGTCGCCGCCTCCATCACCTCATCCATGTCCATCACCGCCATCACCGCTTGGCGAAACTTCGCATTGTCGGTCGGCGGCTGCGAGTTATTGGCCGAAGCAATATGAACCCACCAGTTCTCCAGCGGCAGGATGGTGATCTTGGGATCTTTCTTCAGGTCCGCCACCGAGACGAAGGGAATGTCCTCCACCGCGTGCAGTTCGCCCGTGCGAAGCCCGGCCACGCGCGCGCCCGGCTCGGTCACGATGCGGAAGGTGACCGTGTCGAAACACGCCTGCTTGTAGCCACCGAAACCGGTGCGCTCGGTATACTTGGTGTTGGGCGTGTAGCCGTCGTAGCGCTTCAGCCTGACGTGGCTCCCCGGCAGGAACTCCACCAACTGCCACGGCCCGGTTCCCACGGTGCGCAACTGCTGGGGCGCATCGTCCTTGAACTCGGCTGGGAAGATCACGATCGGCTGCGAGAACGAACTGATGAACTCGATAAAGGTCGGCTGGCGCTTCTTCATGTGCACCACGAACGTGGCCGCGTCGGACGCCTCCCAGCGGTCGACATTGTCCAGGATCTGTCGCTCGTTCGCCCTCGCCTTGTAGCGGTCCCACGACGCCACAACGTCGGCCGACGTCATGGTCTTACCGTTGTGAAACTTGACCCCCTGGCGCAGCTTGAAGGTGTAGATCAGCCCATCCGCAGACTCAGTGAAGGATTCGGCCAGGTCCGTGATCGGGTTGTTGGTCTCGTCGCGCGCCATCAGCGCTTCGAAGATGTTCATCGCCACGTTTCGCGTCGAGATCGTGCTCGACGTCATCTGGTCGAGCGAATTGACGTTCGCCTCCTGACCAAACACGAAATCCCCGCCAACCTTGGGGCACTTGTAGGCCTGCGCCAGTGCCGAGGTACTGCCCAACGCTCCAGCCAAAGTCATCGCGGCCGCGAGGCCAAACGGCGCCCATCCGGTCCGTGCCATCGGAAGCTCTCCCTGTATGTTGCGGCGCCATGAGCGCCTGAATACAAATCTTCGTGGACGTCAGCCCAACTCGTCAAGATAATCAGTCAAGATTTCCTGCCGGGAGAAAATTAAAGATGCTCACCGCCCTGCCGATCACCGGCTACCTGGACCGCTTCTCCCATCGTCCTGGCGACACATTCACCGCCCACATCGCCCTGCGCACCCCCGGACCAGCCCATGCCCGCCTCGTCAAGGTGATCAACGGCGATCCCAACCCCGCTGGCCCAGGCCTGCACTACGACGACTGTTCCACCGCCTTTTCTACCGACTTCGCTGGTAGCCGCCAACCTGTAGCGCTGGGCTCCCACGGCCAAATCACCCCTGCCCCGATTCGCGATCCCAAGGCCACCTGCACCTGGACCGTGATTATCCTCGCCGGCGTGCCCAACGAAACCCGAACCGTGCTCAGCGAAACCGACGGGGACTGCCGCGTCACCGTGCGCGCCGGCGCCTGCGGCGTCCAGGCAGAACTCGCTTGGCCCGGCGGCACCCTGTCCCTGCAGACCGATGTGAAATTGCTGGCCCGCACTTGGTATCGGCTCTGGCTCTCGGCCGATCCCGCCTCCGGCACGGTCACCATCGGCCACAACAACGCGGCGCGCGGCACCATCGCCACCGCCACCGCGCATGCCCCCGGGCTGCGCCTGCCCACCGGTGGCACCCTGCTGATCGCAGCCGAGAACAGCGACCACCCTACATGCCATTTCACCGGCAAGGTCGAAGAACCTGCCCTGCTCGCCGGCACCATCAGTGCCTGGCCCAATGCCTTGGCCCGCAGCGACCTGCCCGTCATTGCCCTGTGGGATTTCGGCCTGGCGATCGACAGCCAAACCATCGTCGATACCGGCCGTCAGAATTGTCACGGCACCCTGGTCAATACACCCACCCGTGCGGTGGTCGGCGCCCGCTGGACCGGGGCGGAACATTGCTGGCGCCACGCACCACAGGACTATGCCGCCATCCATTTCCACGACGGCGACCTCGACGACTGCCACTGGCAGCCCAGCTTCACGTTCACGGTGCCAGACGGCCTGAAGTCCGGCGCCTACGCCCTGCATCTGACCTGCGCCGAGGGTGAGGATTGGCTGCCGCTTTACGTTTTGCCGAAGAAGACCGGTCCGCACGCGCCCATCGCCTTCCTCGCTTCAACCTTCACCTACCAAGCCTACGCCAACCACGCCCGCGGCAACGCCGACGCCGAATACGTGACCCGCGCGAAGGCGTGGGGTGCCTATCCCCACAATGCCGACCACTGGCCGCTCTATGGTCGCTCCACCTACAACAAACATGAAGACGGCAGCGGCATCGCCTTTTCGTCGCGCCGCCGCCCGATCCTGACGATGCGCCCCGGCTACCTCACCTTCAACGACCCGCTGGGCTCCGGCCTGCGCCACTACCCCGCCGACACCCACCTGCTCGGCTGGCTCACTGCCAAGGGCCTCGATTTCGACGTGGTCACCGACGAGGACCTCGATGACGAAGGTGCCGATCTCATCACCCGCTATAAGACCGTGCTCACCGGCTCCCACCCCGAGTACCACACCCCTGGCACTCTCGACGCGCTGTCCGCCTACACCAACAGTGGGGGAAAACTCGCCTATCTCGGCGGCAACGGCTTCTACTGGCGCATCGCCCGTGACAAGGCCCGCCCGCACATGATCGAAATCCGCCGCGCCGAGGGCGGCATCCGCGCCTGGGCCGCCGAGCCCGGCGAATACTATCACGCCATCGACGGCCAGATGGGCGGCCTGTGGCGCCGCAACCGCCGCCCGCCGCAGCAGCTCGCCGGCGTCGGCTTCTCTGGCCAAGGCAAGTTCGAAGGCACGCACTACCGCCGCCTCCCCGCCTCTTACGAAGGCGAGCTCGCCTGGGTCTTCGCCGGCATAAACGAGGAAATCGTCGGCGACTACGGCCTCTCAGGCGGCGGCGCCGCGGGCTTCGAGCTCGACCGCGCCGACCCGATGCTCGGCACGCCTGAGAATGCGGTCATTCTCGCTCGCTCCGAGGACCCGCCGAAATCATTCGTCACAGTGCACGAGGAACTGCTCGGCGGCTCCACCACCATCAGCGGCGAGGATTCCGACGACCTGATGCGCGGCGAGATCGTCTATTTCGACACGCCCTCCGGTGGCGCCGTCTTCGCCGTTGGTTCGATCACCTTCTGCGGCAGCCTTTGGCGCGACGGCCGGTTCGACGGCCCGATCTCGCGTCTGCTGGAGAACGTGGTGCGCCGCTTCGCCGGCACATGAGCTATGCACCTGTCCCGCCGTGCCATTTTCGGCCTCAGCGCATCCTGGCTGCTTGCCACACCTGCACGTGCCCAGGGCACTGCGCTGGCACCGCTCGGCGTTCTGCGCGCTGTCTACCTCGCCGGCAATCCGGTGCAGGCGGCGCGCGACCCCTCCACCGGGGCGGTGCGCGGCATCGCCTACGACCTGGCGCGCGAACTGGCCCACCGCGCAGGCATTGAGCTCACTTTCGAAAGTCGGTCAGGTATCGCCCCGGTTATCGACGCCGTCCGCAGCGGAGTCGCCGATATCGGCTTCCTTGCCAACGACCCGTCCCGCCGCGGCCCTGTGCTGTTCTCCCAAACCTATCTCCACAACCCGCAGAGCCTGGTGGTGCCCACCGCCGGGAGGCTGCACAGCCTGGCCGAACGCGACCGCACCGGCCTGCGCATCGGCGCCGGGCGCACCGATTCGATCGGCCTGCATCTTGACCGTACCCTCACCGCGGCGACCTTCGTGCCGCTCGACGACGTCTCCCCCGCCGCCATCGCCCGCCACTTCGCCGACGGCACGCTCGACGCCTTTGGTGCCAACCGATTGCGCCTGCGCCAGATCGCGTCACTAATCGCCGGAGTGCGCGTTCTGCCGGGCAGCATATTCGGTGTACCACAGGCGATCATTGTCCCACCTGACGCCACCGCCCGACTGATCCTCGTCGATTCGTTCCTCACCGCCGTGCGCCGCGACGGGTTCCTGCAGGCCGCAATCGACCGGAGCGATACCGAGGCGGAAATCGAACCGGAAAGGTAAGGCGAGGGCTCCGCCACATAGGCACTAAGATAAGGAAGGCGAGGGCTCTGCCCTCGACCCGCAAAGGGTCAGAGACCCTTTGATCCCATTACTTTTAGTGGTCGTGCAAGGTGCCACCAGTCGAACCAGAGCATTGATTTGGGGCTGCTGGCGCAGCCGAGAAAATCTTGGCATCCCCAGATTATCAACCTATTGGCATTTTTAGTTTTTTTACAGAATAAGGTCCAGGGGCTTGGCCCCTGGCGGGTCTGGGCAGAGCCCAGACTCCCTTATCTTGGTGCCTATGGGGCTCCGCCCTCGACCCGCCAGGGGGCCGAGCCCCGTGGACCCTCATGCAGATGCGCCGGCAGGCATCATGCGAAAGCGGGCTTCGCAGGGCGCCCGCCTGTGGTTCCCACCGCTCGCCCAATCCCCTACGCTGGCATCGTCAGGCGACGACCAAGGGGATAGGACACGTGATCGTTCCACATGAAAAACTGCAAGATATCGCTCTGCAACTCCTGCGTGCCGGCGGCAGCAGCGAGACTGAGGCCGCCACGGTCGCCGACCACCTGATCGGCGCCAACCTCTCCGGCCACGACAGCCACGGCATGGTGATGCTCTCGCCCTACGTGAAGTCCCTCAAGAGCGGCAACCTCAAGCCCAACCACCGCCATACCGTCGTCAGCGAAAGTGGCAGCTTCGCCGTGTGGGACGGAACGCACTGCTACGGCCAGGTCGTCGCCCGCGACGCGATGAACTGGGCCATCGACACTGCAAAGAAACACGGCGTGGCGATCCACGGCCTGCGCAATGTCCACCATATCGGCCGTGTCGGCACCTATGGCGAGCTGGCCGCCGCCGCTGGCCTCGTCTCCATCTCGTTCGTCAACGGCTACAGTGGCAAGCCCCGCGTCGCCCCATTCCGCGGCAAGCACGGCCGCTACACGACAAACCCGATCTGCATCGCCGTTCCCGGCACCACCACTACACCCCCAGTGATCCTCGACTTCGCCACTTCGGTCGTCGCCCTCGGCAAGGTGCGCGTGGCCTACAACGACAAACGCCAGGTTGTCCCCGGCGCGCTGATCGATTCGGAAGGCCGCCCCACCACCGACCCCAGCGTGATGTACGAAGACCCGATCGGCGCTGCACTGCCCTTCGGCGAACACAAGGGCTCGGGCCTCGCCCTGATCTGCGATCTGCTGGCCGGTGCGGTGGCCGGCGCCGGCGTTATGCCTGGCGACACTCCGCCCGAGCACGGCATTGTCAACGGCTGGCTCACATTCGTGCTCGACCCCACGCGCCTGGCCACCATGCCCTTCGTGCAGGCCGAGATCGACAAGATGGTTTCTTTCGTGAAGTCCTCCCCGCCGATCGATCCCGCCGCCCCGGTGCTGGTCGCCGGCGAACCCGAACGCATCGCCCGCGAAAAGCGCCGGCGCGAAGGTGTCTACATCGACAACGAAACCTGGGCCCAGCTCGTCGAGGCCGGCAAAGCCGTCGGTATCAACATCAACCTCGCCGCCTGAGGGGTCGGCCATGTACGACCCTACCGCCCGAACCCGTATCGGTCGAACCGCGCTCCAGGTCACACGGTTCGGCTTCGGCACCGCCCCGCTCGCCGGCTTCCGCACCACAATTCCGGAGCTCGATGCCATCGCCACCGTCGACGCCGCCTACCAGGCCGGCGTCCGGCTGTTCGACAGCTCACCCTACTATGGCTACGGCCGCGCGGAGATGCGCATGGGTGCCGCCCTGCGCGACCGTCCGCGCGACGATCTCGTCGTCTCCACTAAAATCGGCCGCTGGATGACTCCCGTTCCGCGCAACACTACCATCGAGGGCATGCGAAGGGGCGGTCTCAATTTCTACCCCACCTTCGACTACAGCTATGATGGTGTGCACCGCTCCCTGGAGCAGTCGCTGCTGCGCCTGGGCATGGACAGGGTCGACATCGTGCTTGTCCACGATGTTGATTTCTGGACCACCGGGGATCGCGGCGTGCTGGAATCCCGATTCAGCGACGTGATGAACGGTGCCTATCGTGCGCTCGACAATCTGCGCAGCCAGGGCGTGATCGGCGCCATCGGCGTCGGCCTGAACGAGGCTGAGATATCCGCTCGATTCGTTCGCGCCGGCGATTTTGACTGCGTGCTGCTCGCCGGTCGCTACACCCTGCTGGAACAACGCTCGCTCGACGACTTCATGCCGCTCTGCGAGAAGCGCAATGTTGGCGTCATCATCGGCGGCCCACTCAATTCCGGCGTGCTCGCCACCGGCGCGCGCCAGGGCGCCAAGTACGACTACAACGACGCGCCCGCCTGGGTGATGAACCGCGTCGCCCGCATCGAGGCCGTCTGCGCCCGCCACGACGTGCCGCTGGCTGCCGCCGCTCTGCAATTCCCGCTCGCCCACCCGGCCGTCGCCGCCATCATCCCCGGCGCCGTCTCCCGCGAGGAGATGCAGGGCAATTTCGCCCTCATGCGCCGCCCGATCCCAGCCGCGTTGTGGGAGGATTTACGCATCCTCGGCTTGCTCGATCCCCGCGCACCGGTGCCCGCCTGACGGATGGAAAACCTGCTCAATCCAGCTCCCGATCACGGTGCGAGCGCAGCCGCGGCGCATGAGCGCGGCGACCTCGCAACCGCCATCCTTGCCCAACAGGCCCATCTCGACACCAGGAAGCGGCACGGCCATTGCGTGCCCGAGGACTACCTCTTCCTCGCACTGCTAAGTTTTCAGGACGGTCGGCTCCAGGATTCTCTCGTCGTCGTCGACGACGGCCTGCGACGATTCCCCGATGCGCCCGGCTTGCACGAAAATCGCGGCGTGCTGCTGCTTTCGACCGGCGATAACGGCGGCGCCATGGCCGCCTGCCTGCGCGCCCTGGACTGCGGCAGCCAGAGCCCCAACACCCATGACTGCCTCGCCGACGCCGCCGGCCGGCTCGGCCGCACCGACCTCGCCATCCAGTACGGGCGTGCTGCACTGGAGGCGAAGGACCGAATGTTCTCCACCAAACCGGTGCTGGCCAGCGTCCCCACCCTGCCGCCGCCCGCCTTCAACCCGAATAACAGAGCGGAAAACGTTATCTCCTATAGCCTGTGGGGCGGCAACGAGCGCTACCTCGTCCCGCTGATGGAAAACCTGCGGCTAATGAACCACTTGTTCCCGGCCTGGTCGATGCGTGTGCATCTAGACAACAGCGTTCCCACCGGCTTTCGCGACGAACTCCAGCGCCTCGGCGCCCAGATCGTGCAGTTCGAGTTGCCGCCCAACATGCCCGGGCATCGCCGCCTGCTCTGGCGCTTCGCCGTGCTCGGCGACCCCGCCGTGCGCCGTTACCTCGTTCGCGACGCCGACTCGCTTCTCACGATCAAGGAGCGTGTCGCCATCGATGCCTGGCTCGCCTCCACCTATCACTTCCATACCATGCGCGACTACTTCACCCACACAGACCTGATGCTGGCCGGTATGTGGGGCGGCGTCGGCGGCATCCTGCCGGATGTCGACACACTGTTCGCCAAGCGCCAGGGTTGGCGCACCGAGGGCGACCACATCGACCAGGACCTCCTATCCGAAACCGTCTGGCCCGCGATCCGCGGTCGCTGCCTGATCCATGATAGCGTCTTCACCGGCTGTCTCGGCAGCGTTGCCTTTCCACCCTTCGGCGAGCTTCCCACCGGGCACCATATCGGCCAGAACGCGTTTCATATTTTCCTACCCAACGCATGATCGCGCCGGAGGCTCGGATGCCCGCCCCCCCGACCTGTGTATCGGCTTCATCGGCTCCGGCTTCATCGCCCGCTTCCACCTCGTGTCGCTGGTCGGCGTTCGTCGCGTCCGCGTCGCCGGCGTCTATTTCCCGACCCTCGCGAACCGCGACGCCCTGGCCGCCGCCGCCAACGCCCACGACCTCGGCCCCTGCCAAAGTTTCTCGTCGCTGGAGGCCATGCTGGAATCAGGCGAGATCGACGCGATCTGGCTGCTCAATCCCACCTACGCCCGCCTGGAATCGATGCGCGCGATCCATACCGCCCGGAAGCCCGGCCGCACCAGCGTCTACGCCATCGACTGCGAAAAGCCGCTTGCCGGCGCTCACGTCGAAGCCCGCGAGATGCTCGCTCTGGCCGAGGATGCCAGGCTGCTGCACAGCTACCTCGAAGACCAGGTCTTCTCTACCGCCGTGCAGCGCGGCCACGACGTCATCTTGCGGCGCGCCGTGCCCAGCGCCGGCCGCCCGTAAATCGCCCGCGCCGCCGAGGAACACAGCGGCCCGCACGAAGCCCGATTCTGGATCGCTCATCGTCAGGTCGACGGCGTGCTTTCCGACATGATGTGCCATTCCGTCGAGGTCGCCCGTTTCCTTTTCACCGCCCCGGGCGAGCGCCGCGATGCGCTGTCGCTGAAATTCGCCAGCGGCAACATCGCCACCCTGAAATCGCGTCGCCCTGAATACGCCGCCAAGCTCAAATCCGCCCGCGGGGGAAAGGTCGATTACGCCACCCGCCCCGCCGGGGACTTCGCCCGTGGCCTGCTGACCTTCGAGGACCCCGACGGCAACGAGATCATTGTCGAAGCCACCACCTCCTGGGCCTATGTCGGCCCCGGCCTGCGCCTGTCCATCGAGTTGCTCGGTTCGGGCTACGCCATGGAATACAATTCCCGTACCAGCGGCCTGAAAATCTTCCTCTCCCGCGCCGTCACCGGCTCAGCCGGCGAGGACTTGGTCGAAAAACAGAGCGTCGAACAAGGTTCCATGCCGGTAAGGGAAGACGAGGCTGGCACCTACGGCTACACAGCAGAAAATCGCCACATGGTCGAAGGTTTCCGCGACCGCCGCGCCCCGGTCGAAACCTTCGACGACGGCGTGGTCCTGGTAGAGATGCTGATGGCGCTTGACTGCTCCGCAGAGCTTGGCCGTACCCTCTCCCTGCCCGACCCGGCGGTGGAGACCTACATCCCCCTCGCGGCCCGCCGGGCATGACCCCTGACATCGCCGGCCTGCTCGCCGATCTCCGTCGCGAATTTGCCGCTGGCAATGTGTCACCTGCCACCGAGGCACATCTGCGCAACGAATTCCGCGCCGCCCGTGTCCGCACCGACCCCACCGAGGGTGCGGCCGTACTCGACCGAGAGGCCACGCAATTGGAACGCGAAGCAGCGGCCCTGCGCGCCCTACGCGCGCGCTACTATGGCTGAACCGGCATCCGCCCCGCGCCGATATCCCACCACAGCCCCGCCATCAGCCCCAGAGCCTCGTGCAGCAGAGAGCCCAACTCGTGCTCACCCGGCCCGTGCTGATGGCAGCCGGCGTAGGAATTGGGAATCCATATCACCGGAGTCCCCAACTCTCCTTGAAGATATGCACAGGCCGGGTCAGGTAATCGCCGCCATCCCAGATCGCGAGGGAGGCGGCTATGGCGTCCTCGCGGCTGCCCATTGGCTCGCTCACGACAACTCCTCGAACAGCCCCAGCATAAGCCGCGCCCGCGGTACCAGGGACGAGACATAGAGCTGCTCGTAGTCGGTATGCCCGCCCTTGCCGTCCACCCCCAACCCATCCAGCGTCGGCGCGATCGCCGCGGTGAAGTTGCCGTCGCTGCCACCGCCGGTCTTGAAGTCCAGCAGCTCGAACCCGATCCCTGCGGCGATGCGCTTGGCATACTGGAACAGCCCCTCGATCTCGGGCCCCTTCTCATACCCCGGCCGGTTCAACCCGCCCGTCACCGTCAGAACCACATCGGGATCATACGCCTTGATCGCCAGCACCCTCGCCACCGCCGCATCGCCGATTTCGGGGTTCGGCACCCGCATATCGACCTCCGCCCGCGCCTCTTCGGGCACCACATTGGCCCGCGTGCCACCAGAAACCACGCCCACGTTGACCGTCACGCCCGTGGAATAGTCGGTCATCGCCTCCAGATCGAGAATCTGCCGCGCCAGCTCCTTGATCGCGCTGCGTCCGTCTTCGTGCCGCGCCCCGGAATGCGCCGCCCGCCCCTTGATATGCAGCTCGAACCGCGCCGTGCCCTTGCGCGCCGTCACGATCCGCCCCCCCTCGCGCGCCGGCTCGGTCACCAGCACATAGCGCGCCCGCCGCGCCTCCCGCTCGATGATCGCCTTCGATGTCGGGCTACCCACCTCCTCCTCCGACACGCACAGATGCCGGATTGGCAGCGCCGTCGTCCGTCCTAGCCGCGCCAGATGCCGCATCGCCGCGAACGCCAGATGCGCACCCCCCTTCATGTCGTATATCCCGGGGCCATAGGCGACGTCGCCCTCCACCCGGAATGGCAGCTTCGTCGCCAGCGTGCCGATATCGTGCACCGTATCCAGATGGCTCAGCACCAGAATCCCCGGCCCATCGCCACCCCAGGGCGAGGTCGCCAGCAAGTGATCTCCAAACCCGTCCCGCCCGGCAATCCGCTCGAGTCGCGCGCCGATCGCCGCATAGTCCGCCTGCACCTTGTCCGCCATCCGGTTCACCGCCGCCGCATCGGTCGTGGGGCTCTCGATCTCCACCCATTCGCGTATCCCGGCCAGGATCTCGTCGGCATCCAGCACTGGCTGGTTCGAGGAAGTCTCGCTCATGTCAGGCTCCGCGCTGCATCACGGCCCGAGCCTAAACCGCCCCCGGCTCACCTGCCACCCCTAGCCGGCCGCGTCCCGCGGCACTACGCTCCCACAAGCAGCCGTAGGAGCCATGCGATGACCGACCTGCCCCTCTCCGCCCTCGCAGCGGAGACCTCCGGCGCCCAACTGATGGACCATTGTCGCGCCTTCGCCCGCTGGGTGAAGCTCTCTGGTACGCCCGAAGAGGCCGAGAGCCTGCGCTACGTCCAGGCCCGCCTCGACGAATACGGTTTTCGAACACGCGTCATCCTGCACGATGCCTACATCAGTCTCCCCGGCAAGGCTTCCGTCGTCGTTGACGGCACCACGCTCACCGCCATCACCCATTCCATGGGCCGCTCCTCCCCCGCTGGCGGACTGTCCGCCGATCTCGTCTACGTCGCCGACGGCACCGCCGCCGATTTCGCCGGCAAGGACGTACGCGGCAAAATCGTGCTCGCCGAAGGCATTGCCACCCCGGTCGTCGCCGCCCTCGCTCGCGACGGTGGCGCCATCGGCCAGCTCCATATCAGCCCGCACCACCACATCCATGAAATGTGCATCTCCCCGGTCTGGGGCAACCCGGACCCGCAAACCCTCGCCGAACTTCCCGCCACCGTCGCCTGCTCAATCTCCAACGCCGATGGCAGCGCCCTGCGCGACCGCCTCGCCGCCGGCGAAAAGCCCCGTGTCGAGCTGCATGCCGAGGTCGATACCGGCTGGCGCAAGACCCCGATCCTGGAAGCCGAGCTCGACGCCCCCTCTGGCGTAGATGCCCCATTCATTCTGTTCAGCGGCCACCACGACACCTGGTATTATGGCGTCATGGACAACGGCAGCGCCAACGCGACCATGCTGGAGGTCGCCCGCCTCGTCGCCACCCGTCGCGCCGACTGGAAGCGTGGCCTGCGCGTCTGCTTCTGGTCTGGCCACAGCCACGGCCGCTACTCAGGTTCCGCCTGGTATGTCGACAACCACTTCGACGAACTCGACCGTCGCTGCGCCGTTCACGTTAACGTCGATTCCACCGGCGGCATCGGCGCCACCGAACTGGGCCATGCCGCCGCCATGGCACAGCTCCGCGCACTCGCCGGCGAGGCGATCACTGAGCAGACCGGCCTTCAATACAGTGGCAAGCGCAAGAACCGCTCCAGCGACGATTCCCTCCCGGGCCTCGGTGTGCCCTCGATGTTCGGCGGCCTCTCCGAACAGCCGCCGACCAAGCTCAAGCTGCGCAACGCTCTTGGTTGGTGGTGGCACACGCCCGAGGACCTGATCGACAAGGTCGACGAAGCCAATCTGGTGCGCGACACCAAGGTCTTCGTCCACGCGGTAACCAGGCTGCTCACCGATACGGTGCTGCCGCTCGACTTCGCCGCTCAGGCGCACACGTTGGGCGAGGAACTGTCTGCCCTTGCCGCCAGCCTCGGACCACGGTTCGATGTCACGTCGCTGCAAACTGCCACCGACGCGCTCATGGCCAAGGCCGAGCGCCTCGCCGAACGCGCATCGAGCCTTGACGCTGCGAAGGTGAATGCCACGCTGATGGCGCTTTCCCGGATTCTGGTGCCAGTCGACTACGCCAGCAGCGACCGTTTCGCGCACGACCCGGCGTTGCCGGTGCCGGATTGGGCGGTGCTGCAACCGATCCGCGACCTCGCCGCTACCACCGCCGGCACCGACGCCGCCTTCATGCACAGCGTCAGCGCCCGCCGCGGCGCCAACCGCCTCGCCCATGCCCTGCGCACCGCGAATGCGGCACTCGATGCCGCCTTGGGTGGCTAGGCACATGGAAATCCGCCCGACCCTCATGGCGGCCCAAGCGGCAGCCTGGCAGCAGTTGGGACAGCCGGGCACATGGTGGTCCGGCATCCAGCGCGTCGCCATTGTGGCTGAGACGCGCCGCGCCGCCCGCTGCCCCCTATGCCGCGCCCGCCGCGATGCCGCGATTCCCGCGTCTATCGGTGGCGCCCACGACACGCAGGCCGTCCTGCCTACCCCTGCGCTGGAGGCGATCCACCGCATCCGCACCGATTCGGGCCGGCTCGGCGAATCCTGGTACCGCCGCCTGATCGGCCCCGAACTGACCGAAGAGCAGTACGTCGAGCTCGTCGCGATCGTGGCCATCACGGTGGCCATCGACAGCTTCCGCGCCGGCGCTGGCTTGCCGCCGCTCGACCTGCCGCTGCCCATGCCCGGCCTGCCGTCGCGGACCCGCCCTGACCGGGCCACCCCGGGCCTCGCCTGGATGCCGGTGCTGCAACCGGACGACTGGGCGCCGCCGGTTCCCGACCTCTACCGCAGCATCCCCGGCCCGCGTGAGCGCGGCCGCGGCAACATCCACTTGGCGCTGAGCCTGGTGCCCGACGCGATGATCGCCTGGTGGGACCTATTCGAGCCTATGTACCTGCGCTCGGCCGAGATGCGCGACTTCCACCGCGAGTTCCGCGCCGTCAGCCACGCCCAGATCGAGATGCTGGCCGCCCGCACCGCGGCGCTGAACCAGTGTATCTATTGAACCACCAGTCATCTCAGCCTGCTCCGTGCGAGCGGCCAGACGACAGGTGGTGATTATGACCTCCAGGGTGCAATGACAGGCCAGGCAAGTTCCGGCGTGAAGGCGGGCGCAGTGTTGGCCGCCTTTGCCGATGCAATCATCACCGGTAGCGACATCCTGCCGCAGACCCGCTCGGCCGTGGTGACCGCCCTGGGCGAGGCGGCGATGATCGATGCCGCGGCCGTCGTCGCCGGCTTCAACGGCATCACCCGCATCGCCGACGCCACCGGCATCCCGCTCGAACCCGCCAAAGCCGAGGAAACCGAAGCGTGGCGCGGTGCGCTGGGCATCGACGACTTTGCCGCCATGAAATCCTGAGCCGCCACCTGGGACCAACCATGACCAAGACCGTGCTGATCACCGGCGCCCGCGGCAATCTCGGCACCAAACTACGCGCCCATTTCTCCGCACTCGGCTGGGCCGTGCGCCTGGTCGACCGCACCGCCGGCGGCGATCCGGCCATCGCCGAAGCCGACCTCTCCGTCTACGACGACTCCTGGACCCGGCTCGCCGCCAACGCCGACGCGATCGTCCACCTCGCCGGCGACCCCAGCCCCTCGGCCAGTTGGTCCTCGGTGCAACGCCTCAACATCGACCTTACACAGAACATCTACGAAGCCGCCGCCCGCCACGGTGCGAAGAGAGTAATCTTCGCCAGTTCCAACTGGACCATGGCTGGCCATCGCTTTGCGAATTTTCCGCTTACCACTGACCGCGAGGCAGCGCCGGTGAACCCCTACGGCGTATCGAAACTGATCGGCGAGCGCATCGGCTGCGCCTTTGCCGAACATCGTGGCGTCTCCTCCATCAGCTTCCGCATCGGCTACTGCCAAACAGGCGACAATCTCCCCGGCCCGCACATGGGATGGGGCATCTGGGGCCAGCAAATGTGGCTGTCCAACCGTGACCTTTGCCAGGCCATGGAACGCGCCGTGCTTGCCGAGCACCTGCCCTTCGCCATACTCAACCTGATGAGCGACAACCCTGGCATGCGCTGGGACATCGAAACGACGAAACGCACCATCGGCTACGTCCCGTGCGATAGCCACATACCGGTGACCACGCCTGCAATTGCCGAATCTGAAGCCGCCGCCCGCTCCACACGCGACCTGCAGAACCAGCTCTATGCCATCGACCACACGCGCCGCTGGTAGCCGCTACCTAGCTGTCACCCTTGGGCGATCCGCGCCTGCAACTGCGCCACCCGCGCCATTGCCGCGGGTGACAACGGCCCCTTCTCAAACGCCGCAATCGCCGCGTCGAGATGGTCGAGGTCGGAGAAGCCCACCAGCACCGTGCTCATGCATTCATTGCTGATGGCATAGCGCATGGCCGCTTCTACCAGCGACGCAGCATGCCCCTCCTGCACTAGCGGCAGCAGCCTGCGCGCGTTGGCGAGGTCGGCCTCATACGTCGCAGACGATCCTATCGGCGGAACCGATGGCATCGCCATGGGATGCCGCGCCTCCACACCCGAAAGTGCTCCGGCTGCCAGCACACGAATGCCGATCACGCCCACCCCGTTTTCGCGCGCTCGCAGCATCAACTGCTGGTAGTCACTGGCCGGAAACCCCGCCGGCAGCCCGCGCAGCGGGCTCGGGTTCAGCATGTTCAGCGGCACCTGTGCCGAGTCGATCCGACCAGAGGTCACCACCGCGTGCATTGCAGCGGCATCGCCGATTGCAGTGATGCCCAGGTAGCGGAATTTTCCTGCCGCCTGTAGCCGTTCCAGCGCCGGTAGCACCTCATCCAGCACCACGCTCGCCGGAAGGTTGCCCGGCGCTCCGTCGGGAGCCACGGGATTGTGCAGTTGGAACAGGTCCACGCTCTCCCGCCCCAATCGCTGCAAGCTCGCATCGAGCGAGGCGGTGATCTCGGCCGCGATGCGTCCGGCTACTGCCGCACGCAACCGCACCTTTGTGCCAACAACCACGTCGGCTTTCACGGCCCGCAGCACGCGCCCCAGCGTGCGTTCCGACTCGCCGGCGCCGTAGTCGGATGCAGTATCGAAGTAATTGACGCCTGCCCCGATTGCCCGCGCCACCGCCCGCTCCTGGTCGGCCGCCGAGCCGCGCACCATCAGCCCGCCAACGGCCCCGCAGCCGAAGCCGAGGACCCCCAGCTTCAGCCCGGTGCGCCCGAAGACCCGTTGTTCCATCTCAACGCTTGCCGGTGGGTAGCCGATTGAACGGCACTTCCTTGTCGACCCGGATATCGCCCGGCAGCCCGAGCACGCGCTCGGCGATGATGTTGCGCAGGATCTCGTCGGTGCCGCCGGCAATGCGCGAGGCAGGTGCGCCCAACAGCGCCTCCTGGAACATCGCGTTCATTGGCGCCAGCTCCTTGTCCATGACAATTCCAGCGGAGCCCAGCATGTCCAGGCCGAAGCTCGCGATGTCCTGCAGCTTCGCCGCGTTCACCAGCTTGCCGATAGAGGATTCCGGCCCGGGCGTCTGGCCGCGCGACAACGCCGTCATGGTCCGAAAGCGCGTATACTTCATCCCCTGGCTGCGCACATGCATATCGGCGATCTTCTCACGCACGGCCACATTCTGGATTGCCGGCGCTCCATCCAAATCGATGATCCGGCACAGGTCCAGCAGGTCCTCCACATCCGGCCTTGGCACGTCGCCAATCGCCAGGCGCTCATTCATCAACGTGGTCAGCGAGACGCGCCACCCTTGGCCCACCCCACCCAGCCGCTGGGCGTCCGGCACCTTCACGTCGGTGAAGAACACTTCGTTGAAATGCGATGCGCCGGACGCCTGCTTGATCGGTCTGATCTCAATCCCCGGCGACTTCATGTCGAGGAAGAAGAACGTCAGCCCCATGTGCTTCGGCACGGTCGGATCACTGCGGGTGACGATGATGCCGAAATCCGAGAACTGCGCCCCTGATGTCCAGATTTTTTGACCGTTGATGGTCCAGGTATCGCCATCCCGCTCCGCCCGCGTCCGCACCGCGGCGACATCCGACCCGCCCGAGGGCTCCGAGAATAGCTGGCACCACACCTCGTTGCCATGTAGCGCCTTGGGCACGTAGCGCTTCAGCTGCTCCTGCGTCGCATAGGCCATCATGGTCGGGATGCACATCCCCAGCCCGATCTCGAACACCCCACGCGGAATGGAATAGGCCTCCTCCTCCTGATTGAAGATCACCTGGAAGATCGGCGACGCCTCGCGCCCGCCCCAGGTCTTCGGCCAGGTCAGCCCGGCCAGTCCGGCGGCGGCTTTCGCGCCCTGGTATTTCTTGGCCCGCGTCAGTTCCTCCGGGCCAACATTGCGGCTGCGCGACGGCGGCGCGCCACGCTTCTTCCGCTCGGCATTGCCAGCAAGGAAAGCCCGCACCTCGGTGCGAAACGCGGCCTCTTCGACGGTGTCTTCGAAGTCCATATCGATCCTCCTCAGGCAGCGTTGCGGGTTTCGAGGGCAGCAACCACGCGGTCTTTCCACCATGGCGCGGAGCCCAATGTCAGGCTTAGAAGCTTAGCACGGCGGTAGTACAAATGGCAGTCCATCTCCCACGTGAAGCCAATGCCACCATGGGTCTGGATGTTCTCCTTGGCGGCGAACCAGGCCGCCTCGGTGGCGCTCACCCGGGCTGCGGCAGCAGCCAGCGGCAACTCGCCGGCCCCGGCGCTCAGTGCCCAGGCACCGTAATAGGCGTTCGACCGGGCCAGTTCGGTCGCCACA
>Ga0105047_10006108_pt1 | contig 20505 bp, 11 predicted proteins | sample MAT04_FD_78384 | JGI IMG/M metagenome (GOLD analysis project Ga0105047, IMG submission 78384) | Freshwater microbial communities from Lake Fryxell liftoff mats and glacier meltwater in Antarctica - MAT-04 (megahit assembly) | ecosystem: Environmental > Aquatic > Freshwater > Ice > Liftoff...
AAGATTTTCGGCGCAGCGGGACCGCGTGGCGTGCATCTCCAACTAGGCAAGTCCGAATAGGTCTTACGCGCGACACTAACTAACGACACACGAACCCTGGTCGCTTACTTGCCCGTCTGGGCGCAAAGCTGGGTTCAGCGAGAAATGGCCGAACAGCCACTGTCTATGCTACCGCACGACCCCGGGTGCAGCGAGGCGTTAACGTCGGGCGTGTCAACGCCAGCGGAGCGCCGATCCGTCGTGAAGCTGAGGCCCTCGAGGACCTCACTGGGCCCGGAGGGCTCCCGATGGACTTCGTTCCGTACATCCCGTTCACCCGTTGATTTAGTGAGACCACGAACTATATGAGCTTCTCGATCCAATTTCATGCGATGCCGGACGAACTCATCGCCTTCGTCAACAGCGCCATAGCTGAGAACGAGGATGTTGTGGTGACGGCCTTCTTCTTTCCCCCTCCCGAGCAACGCGCCGTATCTGCTGGCGGGGTGGCGAACGAAGTACATGGCGCGCGCCTTCGCGAACTCGTTCTGACGGTGGGGCCACCGACTCCCGCCCAATCGCATCTCGAGTTCTGCCGGAACAACCCAGACGGGGCGTTTCTAAGCGTGGGGCATCTGACGAAGGAAGGGCTGGAGGAAAGCTGCTTGTCGGGCTCGGCGGGCGCACTCGCGACGCGGCTGGCGGCAAAGCTTCGGAAGGCGACTGTGACGGGCGCAGTTGCCGTGAATCGCGAAAGTGGGGCGACGGGCAACCTGCGCAACCACCGCTCGACCAGGGGCGCACGGGCTGCATGGACGGCCGGAACGATCATTCTCGGGCCTGCCGGGCCACGCGGGCCCAAACTCGAACTCCGCTTGATTTCGAAGACAGAACGCTAACAAACTAAGCTTGAATGACTCAGCCTGCTGCGCGATTCGGGGGTCTATACTTCCGGCTGGTCGACGGTTGGTGCGACGTCACGCACGAGTTGCCGCCAGGCAGTCCTCAGACCCTTGCCAAGCCCGAGGGTGGCGTTGGCGCACTCCAATTCTCGGGCGCGCGCTACACCGGTGGCAGGCGTCCCGAGATCACTGCGCTCGTGCTGAGGGAAATGTTGGCCGAGCTGAGCGAAGCACATGGTCTGGGAGCGCCGCGCAACGTACGTGAACTGGACGGTGATTGTAGGTCTCTGCGGGCGGATTTTTCTCGCGACGAAGCGTTCACCCGAGTGTGGTATCTGACAAATCGCTTGGATATCGTTATGGCTACCTACTCGGCGGAAGAGCCGCGAAGTGCACTTCTCGACAGCGAGATCGAGGAGGCTGATAGGATGCTCACGACTGCCCGTTTACTCTGATTTCTTCGCGGAGTAGTCGCTACCTACCTACAGATCCAATTCTTCCGCGTTCGTGCTCGCGGCGCGCTCCATGATCATCTTGAACCGGGGCGCCGCGTCCTTGCCCATCAGGTTCTGGATGGTCTCGGCGGTGTCGGCGTCGAGCACCACGCGCAGCGCGCGGCGGCGCTTCGGATCGAGCGTGGTGGCCTTGAGATCTTCGGCCGGCATCTCGCCGAGGCCCTTGAAGCGCGAGATGTCGGGCTTCGCGTTCTTCGGGAGCTTGGCGATCACCTGGTCGCGCTCGGCCTCGTCGAGCGCCCAGTACGTCTGCTTGGCGTGATCGATCCGGAAGAGCGGTGGCTGCGCGAGATACACGTGCCCGCCCTCGAGGAGCTCCGGGAGGTGCTTCACGAAGAACGTCAGCATCAGCGTGGTGATGTGGCTGCCGTCGCTGTCGGCGTCCATCAGCAGGAAGATCTTGTCGTAGCGCAGCCGCGAGCGATCGAACTTGTCGCCGATGCCGCAGCCGAGCGCGCTGATGATGTTCCCGATCTCCTTGTTTTCGAGCACCTTCGCGAGCGTCGCCTGCTCGACGTTGAGCACCTTGCCGCGCAACGGGAGGATCGCCTGGATGCGGCGATCGCGGCCTTGCTTGGCGGTCCCGCCTGCGGACTCGCCTTCGACGATGAACAGCTCGCTCTCGCCCGGGTCGGTCGAGGAGCAGTCGGCGAGCTTGCCGGGAAGGTTCAGCCGGTGGCTCACGCCTTTTCGCGTGACCGCTTGCGCGGCGGTGCGTGAGGCCTCACGGGCGCGCGCCGCCAGCTCGATGCGATCGCAGATCGCGTCGGCGATCGTGCCGTTCTGCAGCAGCCAGTCCTCGAGCGCGGGGCGGATCTGGTTCTCGACCAGCGCCTGCGCCTCCGGGTTGTTGAGGCGGCCCTTGGTCTGGCCCTGGAACTGCGGCTCGCGGATGTACACCGAGAGCACCGCGACCATGCCTTCGCGGATGTCCTCCGCGGTGACGTTGACGCCCTTTTGCGGGCGCTTCTTCGTCGCCATGTAGCTGCGGACGGCCTTCACCACCGCTTGCTTCAGGCCGGCCTCGTGCGCGCCGCCGTCCGACGTGCGGACGCCGTTGGCGTAGCTCTGCACGTGCTCGTCGGTGCCGTCGGTCCACGCCAGGATCACTTGCGTGCGCGGATAGTCCTCGCGATCGAGCTGAAAGAAGCCCTTGTGCGCGGCGGTCTTCTTCTTCCCTTCGACCAGCTTCGGGAGGAACTCCTTGAGGCCTTCGGGGTGGTGGAACTTCAGCGTCTCGCCGTTCGCCTCGTCGACATAGTTCAGCGTGAGCGCCGAGTTCAGGCACGCCTTGGCGTCGAGCAGCTCCTTGACCTCGCTCGCGTCGAACGCGGTCTTCGCGCCGAAGATCGTGGTGTCGGGACGGAAGTGGACCTTGGTGCCGGTCTCTTTGGTCTTCTTGCCGCGGACCAGCGAGGTGGTCGGCAGGCCGCGCGCGTACGACTGCGTCCAGAGGTGATCGTCGCGCTTGATCTCGAGGGTCATCTGCTCGGATAGCGCGTTCACCACGCTGGAGCCGACGCCGTGGAGGCCGCCCGAGACCTCGTAGCTCTCGCTCGAGAACTTGCCGCCGGAGTGCAGCGTCGTGAGGATCACCTCGACCGCCGGCTTCTTGTACTTCGGCATGATGCCGACCGGGATGCCGCGGCCGTCATCGGCGATCGCCACGCCCTTGTGGTCCTTGTCGAGGCGCACCTCGATCGACTTGGCGTGACCGTTCATCACCTCGTCGATCGAGTTGTCGAGGATCTCGCGGAGAAGGTGGTGATAGCCGTGGACGTCGGTGCCGCCGATGTACATGCCGGGGCGCACGCGCACGGGCTCCAGGCCCTCGAGGACGCGGATGTCCTCCTGGTCGTACTTCTTCTTTTTCTTCGGGTCGTCGGGTGCCTTGGCCATGTGTGATCAGCTCCTGCCGTCCGGCGGCGGGATCGACGCGACGGTGACCGGCGGCGGCTCGGTCGACGCGAAGCTGGCGCGCTTCACGATCTCGCGCCCCTTCGAGCCGCGCTCGGCGAGGCACTCGACCGGCGACAGATCGTAGCGCGTCCCCTTGTCGGTGAGCGCGGTGAGGACGGCGCCCTTCTGGTTCGGCGCGACCGCCGCGCCGAGCAACGTCGCCTCGGGCTGCAGCTTCATCAGGGTCACGCCCTTGCCGGCGCCCGACAGCACGGTGATGTCGTCGAGGTGGACCGCGATCGCGTGGCCACTGTTGGCGGCGGCGAGCACGAACTTCATGCCCGGCGTCGGGAGCACCGTGATCACCTCGTCGCCCTCGTTGAGGCGCGCGAACTTGCGTCCAGCGCGGGTCGAGACGTCGCGGTGCGCGCGCAGCGAGAAGCGGAACGTCATGCCGTCGCGGGTCACGGCGACCGCGAAGGGTGGCTCGGGATCCGCGGCGTTCGGCGACGGCTCGGGCGCGTCGAGCACCCGCGGATCGAGCGCGATCATCGAGACGATGCGCTCGCCGTCGGCCAGCTTGAAGAGCTTCTGGATCGGGTCGCCGTAGCCGGTGGAGGCGGGCACGTCGTCGATGCGGCAGACGTAACCGACGCCGGTCGAGGAGAAGAAGACGATCGACGCCTTCACCGATCCGGCCTGCGTCGCCATCACTCGATCGCCCTCGCGGACGCGGGTGGTCCCGAGATCCTTCACCGACTGCTGGCGCTTCACCCAGCCCTGCGCCGTGAGCATCACGACCGCGTCTTGCTCGATGATGAAGTCCTCGGCCTTGAACTCGATCTCGTCGGCGCCGCCCTTCAGGATCCTCGTCCTGCGCTTGTCGGAGTAGGTCTTCTTGATCTCGTTGAGCTCGTCGACGATCAGATCCCAGCGCTTCTTCGCGCTCGAGAGGATGCCGGAGAGGCGCTTCTGTTCCTTCCGCTTCTCCTCGGCCTCCTTCTGGATGACCAGGATCTCGAGGCGCGCCAGGCGGTAGAGCTTGAGCTCGAGGATCGCGTCGGTCTGCAGATCGTCGAGGCCGAAGCGCTTCATGATCTTCTCGGCGGCGTCGGCCTTGCCCTCGCTCTTGCGGATGATCTTGATGATCTCGTCGAGCGCGTCGAAGACCTTCTCGAAGCCCTCGAGGATGTGCAGCCGCTCGGCGATCTGCGAGCGATCGTGCTCGAGCCGCTTGGTCACGGTCTCGAAGCGGAAGTCGAGGAACGCCTGCAGCATCCGCTTGAGATCGAGGCGATCGGGCGAGGCGATCTGCTCGTTGTCGGTGGGGATGAGGCAGGTCAGGTTGACCTGCACGTTCACCATCATCGAGGTGTGCTTGTAGAGATAGGCCATCACCAGATCCGGGCTCTGGTCCTTCTTCAGCTCGAGCACGATGCGCACGATGGTCGTCGACTCGTCACGGATGTCGACCAGGCCGGGCAGCTTCTTCGACTCGATGACCTCGGCGATCTTCTCGATCAGCGCCTTCGTCTCCAAACCATAGGGGATCGAGGTGATGACGATGCGCGGGGCCTTCTTGTCGTCCTCGCTCTTCCACTCGCCGCGCAGTCCGATCGAGCCCGATCCCGACTCGTACACCTTCACGATCTCGTCGCGGGTCGAGGTGATCTCGCCGCCGGTCGGGAAGTCGGGCCCCTTGATCGCCTTCGCGACGAGCTGTTTGACCGTCGTCTTCGGGTCGTCGATCAGCATCAGGCAGCCGTCGATCACCTCGCCGAGGTTGTGCGGCGGGATGCTGGTGGCCATGCCGACCGCGATGCCCTGCGCGCCATTGACGAGCAGGTTCGGGAAGCGCGCTGGGAGCACCACCGGCTCGAAGCGCTGGCCGTCGTAGTTCGGGCGGAACGGGACCGTCTTCTTGCCCAGCTCGGCCAGCAGCTCGATCGCGATCTTGTCGAGGCGAGCCTCGGTGTAGCGCATCGCGGCGGGCGGATCGCCGTCGAGCGAGCCGAAGTTGCCCTGACCCTCGACCAGCGGCACACGCAGCGTCCACGTCTGCGCCATGCGGACCAGCGCGTCGTAGATCGCGGTGTCGCCGTGCGGGTGGTACTTGCCCATCACGTCGCCGACGATCCGGGCGCACTTCACGACCTTGGCGTCCGGCCCGAGGTGCAGCTCGTGGTGCATCGCGTAGAGAATGCGGCGCTGGACCGGCTTCAACCCGTCGCGCACGTCGGGCAGGGCCCGGGCCGTGATCACCGAAAGCGCGTAGTTGAGGTAGAGCCGCTCGGCTTCCTTGCTGAGCTCGACGGAGTCCATTTGTTCAGCGGTCCCCTAGCATTGGATGGATCCGCTGTCGATCCCGGGGTGTCTTCTGAAGGATCGTGCGTTTCGAGACACTCATACGATCGGTGCGACAGCGGCGTCGGTTTTCTGTCAGGAATGGCCCTGAACTGCCAGCGGAAGCGGTGAGCGCCGCGATTGCTTCCAGATCACGTGTGCTCCCCCGCGTCCGCCGGATGACGACCTTGACCGGTCCCGCTGGCCCTTCCAACCTCCACCTCGTCTTGCGGTTTGCGGCCACGTTCGTATTGGCGTCGGCCTTCGTCGCTGCGCCGGCGCTCGCCCACGATCTGACCCTCCCGATCAACGAGCTGGAGAAGAGCGTCGAAGAGGTCGGCCGGGTGATGGCCCGCCTGGGCCGCATCCCGGTGGTCCCGCCGCCTCCGAAGACCCCCGATGACCAGCGGCGCGTGCTGGGCGCGGCCGAGATCGACCTCGCGATCGGCGACGAGCAGGGCGCGCTCGACAAGCTGCTCGGGCGGATCTCCGACCCGATGTTCCGCGAGCTCCCCGAGTACGTGCCGTCCCTCCTCCTCACGTCCCAGATCCTCGAGAAGATGAACGAGCCGACCGGGGCGATGATGTTCTCCCGAATGGCGCTGAACAGCGGCGGCGACACCGAGTCGATGGGCGAGGCCGGGGCGCGCTGGTTCCGCCTGGCGCGACGCCAGGAGGTCATGAGCAAGCGCGAGGAGATGTACGATCTGTGGCAGTCGCAGGGCGGGGCGAACGCCTCCAACCACGACGTCGCCGCCGAAGCGGCCTACGAATCGGCGTTTGCGCTGCGCGACTTGGGGCGGCGCCCCGAGGCCCAGCGGCTCCTCGCCACGGTGCCCTCCGACGGGGCCTACGGCTCGCGCGCGGCCTACCTGGCGGGCGTCCTGTACGTCGAGTCGGGCGATCTCGAGAGCGCGGTGAAGTGGTTCTCGGCGGTGATGGACTGGGCGATCCCGCTCGGCCTCTCCGAGTCCCCCGAGGCCAAGGCGATCGAGGTCGAGCTCCGCGAGCTCGCGGCGATGTCCGCGGCGCGTCTGCTCTACGAAAAAGGCGAAAAAGACCTGGCCGACGAGGCCTACGCTCGCATCGGGACCGGGTCGCGTCACCTGCGCGATGCCTGCTTCGAGCGCGCGTACCTGGCCATGGAGAGGAAGCGCCAGCTCGGCGCGCTCCGCTTCATGGGCTGCGTGACCGACCTCGGGGCGAAGGGCGAGCGCTGGGTGGACGTGCGGCTGTCCAAGGCCTCGCTCCTGGCGCACCTCACGCAGTACTCCGAGTCGGTGAAGGCGTACGAGGTGCTGCACGACGCGCTCCTCCGCGAGCGCGCGGTGCTGGCGAAGACGCTCGACAACATCAAGAAGCCGTCCGACTTCCTCTTCTCCGCGATGGAGCGCAGCGCCGTCGCCGATGGCCGCGACGCGACCCCCGGGCCCGCGACGATCTTCGGTGATTCGTGGAGCGCCGACGTGGATCGGGCCTACCGCCTGGACCGCGATCTCGCCGGCGCGAGCATGGAGATCACCGCGCTGGCGTCGCAGGTGAGCCACTACCAGGAGCTCCTCCGCCGGGCCAAGACGTTCCCGGCGTTCGAGAACCGCCGCCGCGCGTACCACCACCTGATGCGGGAGATGCAGCACCTCTCCTCGCACGCCGACGAGCTGGCGACGTCCGCGAGCGAGTCGCACGCGACGGCCGACAGCGATCCCGCGCACCTGGCCGCCCACTCGAAGGCCACCGAGCTTGTGGCCCAGCTGGACAAGCACATGCGGACCGCCGAGGCGCAGATCAAGGCCCTCACGGTCGAGGAAGAGCGCCGCCGCCAGCAGGCCGACACCGCCCTCGCCAAGATCGCCCAGGAGACCCTGGCGCTGGCGGGCGAGGTCGACGGTCTGGCCGGGCCGATCGACGGGATCGCCGACGAGGTCAGCGCCGTGTCCCTCGATCTGCTCCGCAAGCGCTACGACAACGCCGTCATGCGCTCCGAGGCTGGCGTGCTCGACACCTTCTGGGTCCGGAAAGAGCACGTCAGCGAGAAGATCCGCGCGCTCTCGGCCAACAAGGAAGACAACCAGAACCAGCTCGACGGCGCGCTGAACGATATGGCGGAAGACGAGTCCCGAGAGTAAGAGTCGGCTCTCATGGCCGATCTTCCCTGGGACATCACGGTCAAGGGCGCGCTCGAGCGGCGCGCCGGTGATCGCATTCTCGAGCAGAAAGACGCGGACCAGATCATCCGCGGGCTGAGCGAGCTCGAGGCTTACTACATCATCAAGGACCTCGGCCCCGACGACGCGACGCCGTTCTTGGCGGTGGCGACGCGCGATCAGGTGCGCGCGCTGATCGATCTCGACGTGTGGCGCGGGGAGCGGCTCGACATCCCGGATCTGATGGTCTGGCTGAGCGCGTTCCGCGAGGTGTCGCTGGAGAAGCTCCAGGAGGCGGTGAACGCGCTCGATCCCGAGGTGCTGGGACTGTTGTTCCGGCGGCGGCTGATGATCGCGCGGAAGGTCCGCGACGATCAGGGCGACTACATCCCCGACTGGGCGATCGAGCCGCCGGACGAGATCTTGCCGCTGATGGAGACGCCGGATGCGCGCTTCATCATCGCCGCTCGGGCCTACGACGAGATGGACGACGACGAGGACGACCGGCAGCCGATCGACGAGGAGGATCGCAAGGCGATCATGGAGCTGGTGATGGAGATCTATCGCAGCGCCGACTACGAGACGGCGGCCGGGCTGCTGCGCATGGCGGAGACGGATCTGTCCTCTGACGTCGAGGAGTACGCCCTGCGGTTCCGGAACGCGCGGCTCGAGGATCTCGGCTTTCCGCCGCGCACGCGGGCGATCGAGGTCTACGCGGGCGGCGATCCCGACGCGCTGATCACGCCGGTGAGCGGCATCGAGCCCGCCCCGCCGGAGTCGCGCTTGCCGGCGCTGCACACCAAGCGGCTGTCCGACGGGCTCTTCCACGAGGCGATGAAGGCGATCGAGTCCCCGGAGATCGTGCGCCGCATCGAGGGCGAGCTGATGCCTCTCGCGAACGCGGTGCTGGTCGCCGACGGGATCGAGCCGGGTGATCTCGATCGGATCGGCGCGACGCTCGATCGCGTGCGGGCCAACATCGAGCTCGGGCTCGCCCATCGGGTGCCGCCCGAGCGGCGCCTGGAGATCGCGCGGCAGCGGCTGGAGCAGCTCCCCGCGCGGCGGCTCTTCGCGGCGGGACACGCGCTCACGGTGCGGCTGGCCTCGCGCGCGCGGGTGCTCGAGCAGAAGCACGGCCTCGCGCTCCTCGACGAAGGCGATCGCCGCGCAGTCGAGGCGCTGATCCGCGCCAAGCGACCGCTGTTTGGCCTGGACAACGAGCCTCGGCCGTTCCGGGCGACCGACGACCTCGAGCGCGTCGCGAAGCTGCTCGACAGCCTGGAGGTTTGGAGCGAGGTCGCGGCTACGCTCGGTCTAGCCGCGGCCAGCGCTGCGCTCGGCGATCGGGTCGAGCCCCCTGCGGTCGGTGAGCGCACGCTCGGCGTCTTGATCGGGACGCTCGCGGCGCGGGCCATCTTGGATGAGGCGCCGTTGCTCCTTCCGCTGGATGCCTCGGCGCTCGCGCGCCTGGCCCGCGTGGTGGGGCAGCCCGACGCGAGCGCGCGCGCAACAGAAGCGCTGGCGCGGGTGGCGGGGTGCGACGGACGGGCGCTGGAGCCGCGCGTGGCCCGGCAGGTCGCGGAGATCGCCGAGGCGCTGGCCCCCTTCGCGAGCGGCGAGGGGGCGGGGAAAGATCGGTCCATCGATCCGCGCTTCGTGGGCGGGCTGATCCGCGCGCGCGGATGATCTCGCTCGCGCACCCGTTTGGTCGGCTGGTGCTTATCGCGCCGCCGACCGCGTCTGCGGGGACGCTGGCGCCGATCGAAAGCGTGCCGCCGCCGCTCCCGGTGGCGAGCCTGGATGTGCTGCTGGCGCGGCTGCACGCCGACGAGCGGGCGCTGTTCGACGCGCTGCCCGAGGCCCGCCGGCCGACGTGGCTCGCCGGCCGATCGGCCTTGATCGCGGCGCTCGAGAGCCTCGGCGCGCCCCGCCAGCCGATCGCCTCCGACGGCCGCGGGGCGCCGGTGATCGCGGCAGGATTCAGCGGCTCGATCGCCCACAAGCCGACGCTCGCCGGCGCGCTGGCGGCGCAGTTTTCCGACGCCCACGTCGGCGTGGACGTCGAGATCCTCGTCGCGCCGCGCGTGAACATCGGATCGCGCGTGCTCACAGACGCCGAACGGGCCGAGGGCGGGGACCCGGCGATCGCAGTGATGGCCCGCTTCGCGATCAAGGAGGCGATCTACAAGGCGGTCGATCGCTTCGTCGGCCGTTACGTGGGCTTCAAGGAGGCGGAGCTCCTCGATCTGAGCATGGCGCCATCGTCACTGATCGAAGCGCCGGTGTTCGTGGAAACGCGCGCGATCCTCACGATGGCGCAGGGCGAGGGGCCGTTCGTGGTGGAGGCGAGCTGGGCCCGCGCCGGATCTTTCGCGATCGCCGCGGCTCGAGTTCGACCAAAAAAGACCGCTTAGGAACCCAGGAAGAAGATCTTTTCCTGGGTTCCTGGGTTCCTCAGCGGTCATCGCGATCTCACGGATCGACCCACAAAGGCGCGCTCCACAGCTTCGTTCCGTCGGTCTCGGTGATACGCGCGTAGTAGAAGTGCCGGCCGCGCGCGGGCACGTCGATCGTCGCGGTCATCGTCCTCGCTACCACCTCGGTCTTCGCTGCGCCGATCTCGCCGTGCACGATCTCCACCTTCGCGATCGCATCCGGCCCGTCGTGCTCGACCGTGATCGCAAGCGGGCCCGCGTGCGCTAAAATGTCGCCCATCAGGTGCTCGCCCGACCGCAGCACGATCGCGCTCCCCTTGTCGGTGGTGGCGAACGTGCGGCGCGCGCGCAGGGCCTCGTAAAACGCTTCGATCCCTGGACCGGTCACCAGCACGCCGGTGCGATTGGGCGCGCTGAGGCCCCAGTTGGCGCAGTGGTTGTCCTGGTTGCTGGTCGGCGAGACGCGATAGCCCGCGAGCAACAGTCGATCGCACGTCGCGGCGAACGTCTGCAGCTTGGTGTCCGACTCGTCGAGGCTGGTCGAGAACGCCGAGCTGTTGGCCACCTCGCACAGCGCCATCACCTCGAGGCCGTCGGGATCGACCGCCAGCGGCACATCGTCGATCGCGAATTGATCCTTCTCCGGATGATTGAACTGGCCGATCCACGCGTGCGCCCGCATCGCCTGGTAGAGCGCGCGGTAGTCGTATTTGCCGACCTCCACGTCGCCGAGCAGCGCGCCCTGCGCGTCGCGCTCCCAGGTCGGGAGCCGGGTCGCGTTGACGATGTTGATGTGGCCGCCCTTCGCGATCACGCCGAACTCGACGCCGTACATCGCGATGAACTCGGGGTGCGCGTGGCGCTCGAGCTCTGCGGCGTCGAGCCCCGAGTGGAACAGCGCGCGGACCTCCGCCAGCGTCGCGTCGGCGCGGGTGGCGGTCGAGCCGTCGAACATGTGGTTGTGCTCGGACGTCAGCAGGAACGAGAGGCCCGCCTGCTCTCGCGCCATCGCGTACGCGTCGCTCGGCCCGAACGTCCCGCTCTGCGGGCGCTCGGCGTGGTTGCACGCGTCGACCGGATAGCCGCCATCCGAGTGGTTGGTCTGGCTGTGCAGGTTGCCGAGGAGGATCGTGTAGCCGGGCGGGGCGACCGTCTTGCACCCGGCCAGCAGCAGCAGCAGGAAGAGCCTCTTCACCGGGTCGAGACGCTGGCGCGGGCGTAGCCGCGGGTGGCGCGATCGACGCCGAGCGCTCCACCGCGCGCCACGTCGAACAGGGTCGCTGCGTCGACGCCGTTGGCGAGATCGATCGCGTCGATGCTGACCGAGGCCGTCGAGGCGGTGAGGCGATCGTCCATCCCCATGATCGGCGCGCGCGGCAGCGTCAGCGTGCCCGCCACCCCGATCGGCGCCCAGACCTGCCAGCCGCCCACCGCCGAGCTGCCGTTGACCCGCACCATGTCGCCGACGCGCCCCGCGGGCACCGACAGCACGCGCGTCGCGCGGGCGAGCGTGACGTTGCGCGGCGCATCGAGCCAGCCGTCGCTGAAGTCGACCGAGGTCGGCAGCGTCGCGGAGGTGAAGATGCGGGCCGATCCGGCGCGCGGGAGGCCGTTTTGCCGGGAGCGGAAGGCCATCGCCAGCACCGCGTACTCGCCCGCCTCGAGGCCACCGTGGACCGGAGCGATGCGCATGGTAAAGGAGGGAACGAGGCCGGTGCCGCCGTCGTCCTGCAGGCCGTCGAGGCCGAGCGGAACGAAGCCGACGCCCGGCAGCAGCGTGCCCGAGAGCACCACCAGCGCGTTGGCGTTCCCGTCCTCGACGAGCGGGAGGCGCGCGTTGTCGACCACCATCTGGACCCGCAGGCTCTGCGCGACGTCCGGACGGAGCGGCACCACCGGGAAACGATCCCAGTCGGCGATCTGCTCCATGCTGTTGCCGTCGCCGTCGAGATCGCGCATGTCGACCACGGTCGGGATCTCGAGCACACGCAGCGTCGGCCGCACCGCGTGATCGAAGCGCTGGAAGTAGGGGAGGGCGGCGCCGAGGATGTCGCCCGGATTGCCGCCACCACCGCCACCAAAGTTGAAGTCGAGGCGCCCGCCGAAGCTCCACGCGGCCCGGAGCCCGGTGCGCGCGCGGGCGTAGTAGGTGTCCTTGATCGAGAACGGGTTGCCGAGGATCTGGACCTCGGCGGTCGAGCCCGCAGGCACCGGGATGTCGACCGCGCGTCCGGCGAAGCTCAGGTGCACGGTGAACAGCTCACCGCCGAACAGCGCGTTGGCGTCGGTGCCGATCAGCGGTGAGGGGAACGATCCGCCCGACACCGAGTAGGCGAGGGCGCCGGTCGTCGCGACGCGCGACAGATCGATCGGGCCCTTGATGCCGCCGGCGCGATCGGCGCGGGTGATCGCCGGGAGCGTGATCACGATGTCGTGCGCGGTCGATCCGAGGACGCTCACCCAGTCGTGAGCCGCCTCGGCCACGGTCACATCGATCGGTGCGCTGCTGTCGATGCTCATGAGCAGGGCGATGCCGCTCGTGCCGGTGCTGGCCGGCCCGAGATTCGTGGTGCCTTGCCGGGCGATCACAGTGGCGTTGAGGACCACTGTGCCGGTGGCCTGGCTGATCACGGTGACCCGCGCAGTGCCTGCGACGAGCGGGCCGACGTTCACCAGGCGTACGGGCGCCGACGTGATGGTGCCCGATCCGGTGACCACGCTCGCCGTGATGTCGGTGGTGCCGGCGCTCGCGCCGCCGGTGGCGACGCCGTTCGTGTCGATCGTCGCGACGGTGCGGTCGCTGGAGCTCCAGACGAACGTGACGCCGGGGACGACGTCGCCGGCCTGATCGATCGCCACCGCGAGGAACGCGTAGGTGCTGCCGGGGCGCACGACGCCGGCCGGCGTGAGGATGCGGACCTCGGTCACGAAGCTCGGTGACGGCGGCATCTGGCAGGTGCCGCCGACGCAGATCTCGCCCATGTTCGGGCAGTCCGCGAGGCCGCGGCACGAACCCGGCACGCAGCGATCGGCCACGCAGTCGAAGCCGCTCGGGCAGCTCATCGCCTGGCAGCCGAGCGCCGGCTGGCAGTGGCCGTCGTCGCAGAACTCGTCGCCGTCGCAGTTGCGATCACCGACGCAGGTCGGGAGCGCCTCGCACTCGCCGTTGCTGCCGCAGGCCTGGTTGGGCGGGCACATCGGGTTCATCGGATCGCAGACCACGAAGTCCTCGCAGCGCCCGTGGCCGCGCATCAGCCCCGCGCAGCGCCGGGTCGGCGAGCCGCAGTCGCCGTTCTCGGTGCACTCCGCGTCGACGCAGAGGTTCATCTCGCAGATGAAGTCCATGGGGCAGGTGTTGTCGCCGAGGCAGCGCGACTGGCACTCTCCGCTGCCCACGTCGCAGCGGAAGAGCATCCCGCCGCAGTCCTGATCGCTCGCGCACGGCGCGCGGCAGAAGTCGCGCACGCAGCGCTCGGTGCTCGGGCACTGGTTCGAGTCGGTGCAGGCGGTGCCGGCGACGCAGACGTTGGCCTTGCAGATCTCGCCCATCACGTCGCAGTCGCGATCGCCGGTGCAGGTCGAGGTGGTGGTCATGAGGGGGACGCAGGTGAGCGTCGCGCCGTCGCACATCAGGCCGTCGGGGCAGCTCTTGTCCTCGCCGCAGGGGAGGGGAGCTGTGCAGGTTCCGTTGGTGCAGATGTGGCCGCGGCAGTCCGCCTGCTCGGTGCAGGTCGTGATCGGGATGCAGGCGTTGCCGTGGCAGCGGGCCGCGCCGCACATGACGACGTTGCAGGCCTGGCCGGCGGGACACATCGCGTCGGTGGTGCAGGCGTTGCCGGTGCCGTCGACGCAGACCTTGGTGGCGTCGTCGCAGTGCTGCGTCGCGAGGCACGCGACGTCGTCGGTGCACGGGACCGGCGCGAAGCCGGCGTCGGGCAGCGACTGCGAGTCGCCCGAGCACCCCGCCCCTAGGACCGTTAGCGCCGCCATGGCCGAGAACAGGGACGGGACGATTCGTCGGATCACGGGTGCAGCTAAACCGCGTTTCGTCTGTAAGCAGTCATCGTCCTCTTGACGGAGCGCCGTCGCCGATCTCCCGTACCGGACATGGTTCGCGTCTCGATCGCGCTCTCTCTCGTCGTCCTGGGCTCGGGGATCGGCTGCTACCGACACGCCCGCCGTGACGCGCCTTCGACGCCTCCGAGCGACGTCGCAACTGCGCTCGCGGGCATCCCGTCGGGCAGCTTCACGATGGGCGATCAGAACGGCGAGCCCGACGAGTACCCCGAGCGCAACGTCTCGATCACCGGCTTTCGCATTGAAAAAACTGAGGTTTCGAACGCGCAGTACAAGGCCTGTGTGGCCTCGAAGGCCTGCGATCCTTCGAACTGGCTCGAAGATCCGGACCTCGGAAAGGACGATCGCCCGGTCGTCGGCGTGACCTGGCTCGACGCCGGCCGCTACTGCACATGGATCGGCCGCCGCCTCCCGACCGAGGCCGAGTGGGAGTACGCCGCGCGCGGCCCAGATCTGCGGAAATGGACCTGGACCGGCCCGTTCGACGGGAAAAAGGCCAACGTCCAGGGCGCCTCGGACGGCTACGAGACGACCGCTCCGGTGACCGCGTTCGGCGACGGATCGAGCCCTTTCGCGGTGCTCAACCTGTCCGGGAACGCCGCGGAGTGGGTCGCCGACTACTACGATCCGACCTACCACCGCACCGGCGCGAGCACGGTGGACCCGCCCGGCCCGACCAGCGGCCGCGAGCGCGTCGTGCGGGGCGGATCCTACCGCGATCCGTCGCACGTGGTCCGGGTCTCGGCCCGAAAAGGCCAGCTCCCGACCGAGTCGGACAGCACGATCGGCTTCCGCTGCGCGCTCTCGGGTGGATAATTTGACGCTCCGGACCGCCCCCGCTACGTTCGCCATCGACATGAGCACCAAGTCCAAGGGGCCCTCGAAGTCGCAGACGACGACCGTGGGCACGGAATCCCGAAATGGCCTCACCGCCGAGGAAGAGCGCGCGCTCCGCATGCGCTTCGGCCTGGCGGGTGACGACGACACCGCGCTCCCGCAGAAGCACGAAGGCAACGCGGAGATCGCCGCCAAGCTGCGCGAGATCGAGAAGCGCGCGTTTGCGATGGCCGGCCGCACCCCGGGCGAGATGACCGACGGGGACGTCGCGAAGGCGAAGATCGTGAGCGCGCTCCGCGACAAGACCCAGGCAGCGGCGCCCAAGGCCGGCAAGCCGACCAAGAAGCGCGACGCGTAGATCCACGGGCGCCCTTCGCTCGTGGCACTATGAGGGTGCGCCGTCGATGAAAGGTCCCACCACCATCGGCCGCTACCGTCTCCTGCGCCGCATCGGCGCGGGCGGGATGGGCGTCGTCTACGAGGCCGAGGACGGGCGCGACAACACGAAGGTCGCGCTCAAGGTCCTCCTCCCCCACGCCGCCGAAGAGGCCGACGGCCTCCACCGCTTCAAGCGCGAGTTCCGCGCGCTCGCGCGCCTGCGCCACCCGAACGTCGTGCGCGTCTTCGACGCGGGGATCGACGACGACACGCCGTTCATCGCCATGGAGCTGGTGGCCGGCAAGGACGTCCGCTCGTATCTGCGCGGCTTCCCGGAAGGCCCGGTGCGCGATCGCGAGCTGGTGCGCGTGCTCCGCCAGCTCTTCGGCGCGCTCGCGCACATCCACGCGCGGCACATCGTGCACCGCGATCTGAAGCCCGAAAACATCCTCGTCTCCGCCGACGGCCGCGTGAAGCTGATGGACTTCGGCGTCGCGCGCGTTCGCCACGCGCCCACCGAGACCTCCGGCTCCGGGCTGCTCGGCACGTTCGCGTATATGTCGCCCGAGCAGGTGACGACCGGCGAAGCGGACGGGCGTAGCGATCTCTACGCGGTCGGCGTGCTGATCTTCGAGCTCGTCACCGGCAAGTATCCCTTCCCGGTCGAGCCGCCGGCGGCCGCGCTGCACCACCACGTCAACACGCCGCCCGAGCTGGTGCGGCACGTGAACCCGAAGGCCGATCCGCTGCTCTCGGCGCTCGCGCAGCGGCTCCTGCAGAAGGATCCGATGGACCGCCCGCAGTCGGCCGAGGAAGCGACCGCGTTCCTCTCCGGCAACGAGGCGGCGCTGCTCGCGGAGCGGCAGGACGGATCGAAGGAGATCCCGGCCCAGCTGTTCGTCCCGCGCTTCGTGGCGAGGAGCGCCGAGATCGAGGCGCTCGAGGGCCTCGCCTCCGACGCCGCCGCTGGCCGCGGGAGAGTCCTCCTGATCGAGGGCCCGAGCGGGGTCGGCAAGACGCGGCTCGTGGAGGAGACGCGGCAGCGCACCAAGCGCCGCGCGCACGTGCGGGTGGGTCAGGCCGCGCCCGAGGGCATGCAGGCCTACGGGGCGCTCCAGGGCATCCTCGACGGCATCGCCGCGGTGGCGGGGCGGGCGAGCGAGGAGCTGGGCCAGCGCATCGTGGGTCGCGACGTCGCGCTGGTGTCCGCGGTGTCCCCGCGGCTCGCGGCGCTCGGCGGGCCGGTCAGCACCGCGCTCCTCGACGCGGGCGAGCGCAAGATCCGCCTGCACAAGGCGATGGTCGGCGTGATCGGCCGGCTGGCCCTGTCGAAGCCGGTGATCCTCGTGCTCGAGGACATCCACTGGGCCGACTCGCTCACGCTCGAGCTCCTCTGGGACGCCTCGCGCACGCTGCTCGCCGCGCGCCCGAACGGGATGCCGGGCGAGACGGTGTGCCCGGTCGGGCTGGTTCTCACGCGGCGCATGGGGGCGGATGGGCCTGATCCCTCCGACGCGCTGATCCGCCGGCTCGAGCCGCGCGTTCGCCTGTCGCGGCGGCTGATCACCGCGCTCGGCGGGCCGGACGTCGCGGAGATGTTGCGCACGATGACCGGCGTCGCGCGCCCGCGCGCCGAGGTGGTGGAGGCTCTGCTGGAAGAGTCGCAGGGCCTCCCGCTGATGGTGCAGGAGGTGATCAGCGCGTGGGTCACCGAAGGGGTCCTGGTGCGGAACCTCGGCGTCTGGGGCTACCGCGGAAAGCCGCTCGACGCCGATCAGCGCCGCTCCGTCCCCGCCGCGCCTTCGGTCATCACCGGGCGCGCGATCAGCGCCGAGATCTCCGGTCGCAACGAGCTCATCTCCGAGCGCAACTCGCTCATGTCCGATGGCAACGAAGCGTTGCGGCCCGACGACTCGCACGATCCCACCGGGCCGCGTAACCGCGAGGAGGTCGCGCTCGGCCGCCTGAAGGCCCTGGTCGGCAACGCGCGCAGCCTGGCGATCAAGCTCGCGCTGCTCGGCCGCGTGCTCCCCGCGGAGCTGGTGACGGCGGTGGCGGGGCTGCCGGAAGAGCAGCTGCTCGATGCGATCGACGAGCTGGTGCGCACGCGCCTGCTGGTCGAGGAGATCGAGGGCAACCTGGTCCGCTATCGCTTCGCCTTCGACGGCTTCCGTGACGCGGTGGCGCGCAGCCTCTCGCGCGAGGCGCGAGCGACGCTGCACCTCGAGCTGGCGCGCAGCGTGGAAAAGTCGTTCCGCCACGCGCGCGGCGAGCTGGCGCACGTGCTGGCCCGCCACTATCGCTACGCCGGGCGCCCCGAGCGGGCCGTCCGGTACCTGGTGATGAGCTCGGCGAGCGCGGCGTCGCGCGGCGATCTCGACGGTGCCTTGAAGCGGCTCGACGACGCGGCGGGGATCGTCGACGAGTCCCCGCGCGCGCCGTCCACGACCTCGCGCTCGCTCAAGCTACAGCTGGCGCGCATCGATCTGTTGCTCGACTTCGGCCGCACCAAGGAGGCGCTCGAGAACGCCGATCCGGCGCTGGCGGCGCGGGCCCGCGATCCGCGGCTGATGACGGCGGAGCTGTTGTTGCGCCGCGCCTCGTGCCAGTTCGCGCTCGGCCGCTTCGACGAGGCGCTGACGTCCCTCGGCCGCGTGCTGCGGCCGCTGCCTTCGCGTTCGCTCGCGGCGCGCACGCTGGATCTCGAGGGGCGCACGCGGATGGCGCGCGGCGAGTACGGCAAGGCGCGCGCGGTGCTGGAGGCGGCGCGCGACGTCGCGAAGAGCGCCGGGCTCGACGAGATCGCCGACGACCTCGACGCGACGATCGGCATGGCGTTGCTGCACCAGGGCGAGTACCTGCCGGCCATCGAGCGCCTGGAGGAGGCGCTGCGCCGCGCGAGGAGCGCCGGGCGTACCAAGCAGATCGCGGAGATCGTCGGCCACATCGGCATGGTCCACTTCGCGCGCGGCGCCGACACCGCCGCGCTGGCCTGCTATCGCGAGGCGCTGGAGCTGGCCGAGGCCCGCGGGATCCGCGCCGATCGGCAGCGCTGGGCCGGTGCGCTCGGCGTGCTGCTGTCGGCGCGCGGCGAGATCGAGGACGGCGAGGAGAAGCTGCGCGAGGCGCTCGAGCTGGCGATCGACTCGGAGAACCGGCAGGCCGAGGCGATCTGGCGCGGCGAGCTGGGGCTGCACCACCTCCAGATCGGCCGCTACGATCGCGCCGGCCAGGAGCTAGGGCGCTGCCTGGCGATCGCGCGCGACATCGGCTTTCGGCGTTACGAGGCTTGGGCGGAGATCCACATCGGCGCTGTGCTGCTCGAGCGCGACTTCGATCGGCTCGAGGAGGCGCGCGAGCACATCGAGACCGGCCTCGAGCGCGCGCTGGAGATCGGCGACGAGGAGCTGCGCGTGATCGGCCTGCTGCAAAAGGCACGGCTCGAGCGCGCCGAGGGCGACGGGCGCCGCGCCGACGCGACGGTGGAGCGAGCCGACGTGCTGGCGATGGCGTCGCAGAACCTCCGCCTGCGCGCGAAGGTGCAAATGGACAAGGCTCGCTGAACGACGTTCGCGCGTTCGCTGAGCCGAGGTCAGCGACGCTCGTTCTCTCGACGCGGATGCTCGTGCGCCCGTCGCATTGACAGGGTCGCGCTCCGAACACGACACCCACATGGAGTGTTGAGACGCGTCTTCTCCTCCTTCGCACTGATCTTCGCCGCGTGCGGTGAGACCGCGCCGCCCGCGACATCCGCGGCCGATGCAGCGGTGGCATCCGCCCCCGACGCGGCGCCCGTGGTGAATGACGACGCGGCCGCTGCGGTCGTGCACGACGACGCCGCGATGGTCGGGATCGCCGACGCCGCCGCCCCTGGCGCCGACGCGGGATCGCAGCCCGACGCCGCGGCCGCCGCGGGTCTCGATCTCACCGGCGTGTGGGCCGCGCGGGTCGTCAACTCGCAGTGCTTCAACGGCGGCCTCGCCGGCCGCGACACCGTGCAGATCACCACGCTTTTCCGCGTCGAACTGGCCCAAAACGGCCTCGTCGTCTCGACGATGACGACGCCGTGCTCGGTCGATCTCACGCCGTTCGGCGGCAACCAGACCACCTATCCGGCGGCCGCGATCACCGCGATCATGACGCCGGGACAGACCTCTCATCTCAGCGAGGCGCGCATCGGCGCGACGTACACCCCCGACGAGCGCGTCTCGCTCCTCGGCTGGCGCGCCGCGCAGGGCCAGGATCCCAAGACCGCGATGGTCCCCGAAGACGAAAACGACGCGCGCCTGGTCGACGCCGACAACGACACCCACCCGGGCGTGACGCTGACCGTGAGCGGCCGCCTGAGCGGCGACATCTACATCGCCAACCGCAACATCGTGAACATCACGGGCACCGTGATCTCCGCCGATCGCATCCAGGGCCGGAGCAACACCGTCCAGATCCAGCACATCGTCGCCTCGTCGAACCGGCTGCTCGGCCTGAGCTCGATCGACGCCACCCCGAACCCGGATCCCGCGTCGAGCAGCTACGACCTCATCCGCATCCCGGCCGGCCCCGACACCTGCGCTCAGATCATCGCGCAGAAGGCCACGCTCTTCCCCGCGCCCGGGCCCGTGACGCCGTGCCCGATGTGAAGCGGCTTCTCCTCGTTTTGTTGCTCGTTCCGCTCAGCGCCCAGGCCGCCGGTTACTACACCGGTGATCTCGGCGCGCGCGGGATGGCGCGCGGCGGCGCGTTCGTCGCGGCGCCGGACAGCATCCTCGCGCTGCACTACAACCCGGCCGGCCTGTCGCTCCTGAAGGGCTTGCACGTCGAGGTCAGCCTGACCTTGCTCGATGCGGACTTCTCCCTGGCCCGCACCTGTCCCTGCACGCACCACGATCGCCTCGGGGGCCTCGAGGATCCCGCGGCGCTCGACGCGCTGCTCGAGGCGCGCTTCGCGGCGAACCCGGTGTCGAACCAGACTCCGTTTCGCGGGATCCCGTTCCTAGGC
>Ga0105047_10006109_pt1 | contig 20502 bp, 13 predicted proteins | sample MAT04_FD_78384 | JGI IMG/M metagenome (GOLD analysis project Ga0105047, IMG submission 78384) | Freshwater microbial communities from Lake Fryxell liftoff mats and glacier meltwater in Antarctica - MAT-04 (megahit assembly) | ecosystem: Environmental > Aquatic > Freshwater > Ice > Liftoff...
GCCACCGGCCGAGAGATGAGCGTCAGAACGTCTGGGGCTCGGTGAGCAGTCGCCAGTCCTCGGCAGTGATTCGGTAGAGCACGTGTGGTCGCAGCGGATGGCCAACGGGGAGGCCGGGATGCTCGAAGTGGTCGACGTGAGACAGGCCGAGCTTCTCCATGACGCGCCGGGACTTGGCGTTGCCGGGCGTCGTGAATGAGACGACCTGGGTCTCGCCAAGAACGTCGAACGCGTATCGCAGCGCCTCGAACGCGGCTTCGGGTGCGTAGCCGTGCCCCCAGCTGTCGCGCGCCAAGCGCCATCCCACTTCGAGGACGTCGTAGCCGAGCACCCGGCGAGCCGACCACAATCCGACGTAGCCAACGAACGGTGACAGGTCCCGAACCTCGACCGCCCAGAGGCCGTATCCGTCCCGGGCCATGATGGCGATGATCTGATCCACAAAGGCGTCGGACTCGCGACGGGTGAGCGTCGAGGGGAAGTGTTCCATCACCGCAGCGTCGGCGCAGAGTGCAGCAAACGGGACGCGATCCGCCGTGACCCAGGGTCGGAGAACGAGTCGTTCGGTGGTGAGCGTGACGGGGACCACGGGACCCGACGCTACGCGAGTTGGTCAGCGCCGCCTGGTGGCGATCTTCTTGGGCACACAGACGGTCACGTACCGCCGGCCCACCTTCTTCCGGGTGGGAACGCACTTGTTTCTCTCGGCTTCGATGGCCTTGGCCCACAGCACCAGGAACACCCAGATCTGGAAGGGCGTGTACTTCGGCGGCGTCACCACGGGCGGTGTGGGTGTCGGGGGTGGCGGTGTCACCACCGGCGGCACCTCCGTTGCGGTTGCACTGCCGTTGACCACCACGTGACGGACAACGTGCTGGTCCGACACAGCGCCATTGCCCGCCGTGAAACCGACAAGCACGGTGGGCGGTAGCGACACGGGTGCTTGGGTGACGATGGTGGTTCCGATTTTTGCGATCAGCACGCCGCCAGTCACCCTGATGTCGAGCGGTACGCCGATCAACGATTGATCGGGAACCCCGGCGGCGGATGCGGCGATGTACCCGGCGACCCCGGGCTTCATGATGGCCAGGAAGTCTGTCCCGGGTTCATTGGCGCCGGGGAAGGTGTCGAGCGCTACGGCTGCACTCCGACCGCCGATACCGGGTGTACCGGCGAAGCCCAGCGCTGATCCGCCGTCGCCCAGGACCGTGGGACCCTGTGCTGGATCGATCAGGGCCACGGTCATGCCGTCGGCTCCTGTGCCACCGGTTGCGAAGGCATCGACACAGATGTGCAGACCCTCAGTGGCGACGGGTTGGTTCGACACCACCGAACCGGCCACGTAGGGCGTGGTCGGCGTGAGCTCGACATCGGCGCCCTGCTTCGAGGCACCACCGTTGACCACCCAACTTCCCGCCGACAGTGGTGGCAGGGCGCTGGTCCCGCAGCGGGCTGGATTGCCGCCGACGGGCAGATACGTGGCCGTCAACGTGGTCTCGGCGACGGGAATCGTCAGGGTATGGCTGGCAGCGCCACCATCGGACCAGCCAGCGAATTCGTAGGTGATCCCGCCCATGACCTGTGGGCTCGGAGCCGAGGCGGTGAACTGGGAGTTGGTGATGGCGAACGTGTCGATCGGTGCCGATGCTTGGGGACTGGAACCGTTGACCAGCTTCAGGCCCGGGGGCGACGACACCAGGTGAAGGGGTGTGGCCTTCGGTTGGATGAAGACGTTGGTCTCGGTGCTCTGAGCGCCGTCGACCGCAGTCAGCTTGAGTTCCAGATAACTGGGGAACTCATGGTCTGGTGCCAGGAACGACCCAGAGCCAGCATTGGCGTAGTCATTGATGATGTGCTGGTGGCACACGGTGGGTGACGAGCAGTGATGCATGATGACTCGCCATGTCATGGCGCTGGCTGGCAATGGTTGGCCGTTGGCCCCGGATGCGACACCGGCGAAGTTCACGGGGTCCCCGACTGCCCAGGTGAAGGTCGGCGCTGGGCTGGTGATCACGGCTGACGGGCCAGTGGGTTGAAGACCCACTCCGGCCAACGCCACCGTGACCGGAGGCTGCGCGCCAGCCGGGTCGACCACGAAATTGGCGTTCGCAGCCCCGAGGGCCGTCGGTTGAAAGCGGATCGACTGTGTCACGGTATGGCCGGGGGCGACGATCGAGCCAGCTGTGAGCGCGGTCGTTGGTTGGAAGGGCGATGTGGGTGGGCTCACGGTACCGACGACGACTGGCTGTTGGCCGGTGTTCCGCCAGGTGAACGAGTTGTTCGCTGATCGACCGACCTCAACCTGGCCGAAGTCCACGAAGTTGGTGGACGGGACCAGGTTGCCAGGTGTCAGAGGCGGGGTAGAGACCGTGACATTGCACGCCGAATGGGCGTCAGCCAGGCCGCCCGTGCCCGCAGTGAATCCGATGCGAACTGTGGGAGGCAGGGTCACCGTCGTGTCGATGACTTCCCGCCCCGCGACGAACACGCGAAGCCGTCCGCCGGTAATGACCACATCGACGTGGGTGGTCGCGTTTCGAAGGGTCGGGATCGACGTGTCGGTGACCTGGTAGTTCAAGCCCTCGCCGGTGGCGCTGGTAGCCAGTCCTACGAAGTTGGCGGATGGATCTCCCACACCCTGAAAGGTGTCGAGCGCCACGGCCACGCCGGGAAGGCCGCCGTAGCCCAGCTTGCCTCCGCCGCCACCGTTGACGCTTGTCGGCTGCGCCCCGTCGATGATCGAGAAGGTCATCCCGTCAGCGCCGGTCCCGGGGCCGATGATGGTGTCGAACGACGCCGTGATCGACGCTGACGGAATGGTCGCGTTCAACCACGCATTGGCCGAGGCGAATTGGGTGTTCGCGTCGTTGAGGAGCACGCCGCAGGCGTTGAAGGTCGCGCCGCCGTTTGCCGTCCAGTTGGCAGCCGTCGGTGGTGGAAGCTGGGTCTGAGGGGTGCCGACGCTCACGACCGCACGCGCGATCGTGGTGGCCCCACTCGGGTCGCGACCCTGCACAGCTGGCGTGAAGACGCCGGCCGTCGGGTAGGTCGCCGTTTTGGTCGGGCCGGTGCCGTCGTCGAACTGCCCGTCATCATCGGTATCCCAGGCGAAGGTCACGGGATCGCCGTCCGGATCCGTGGCCGTCGCCGTGAAAGTGGTGGTGAGGGGAGCGACGCCGCTGGTCTTGGTGGCCGACACGGTCACGACCGGTGCCTTGTTGCCACCTACGTAGGAGATACGACGGAGCGTTCCCTCGATGATCTCCAAGTAGAAGAGGTCGCCGTTGGGTCCTGATTCGAGCTCGACCGGACTCATGGCGCCGCTGGCGAACAACGCGGTGGTCGAAGGGTCGGGGCGCCCGTCGGGCCCGGCGAGCACCGACCAGATGCATTGCCGTGCGAAATCGGCAAAGAACATCGCTCCGTGATATTTCGCGGGATACGACGTGCCGCTGTAGAAGGCGAGGCCTGTGGGGGCCGAGCTCCCCGCGGGGCAGCCATCTCCGTTCACCACTGGATCGGTGTGGCTATACGTGAGGACTGGAGCCGTCACGGCGCCGGGTCGGCTATACAGCGACGTGCAAATCGCCAAGTTGGCGGAGCTGTAGGCCGGCTGCGGCAACGCACCCTCGTAACACGGCCAACCGAAGTTGTTGGCGGTATTGGCGGGCACGGCGGTGACGTCGTTGATGCGGTTGATCTCTTCGACGGCACCCCAGCCGATGTCAGTCGTGTACAGCTCGTTGGTGCCCGGTCGGAACGTGAAGCGGTAGGGATTGCGCAGCCCGTAAGCGAGGACCTTCTGCTTGTTGGCATCGGCGCTGCCGATGTACGGATTGCCAGCGCGACCGGCGCCGGTCTGCGGATCGATGCGGATGATCGTGCCGTTCAGCGCGGTTGGGTCGTTCGGGGTCTCGATGTCCTGTGAGCGCAACACGCCACCCTCGACCACTCCACCTGGGCCGACTGGGTCGTTGCACTGGTTGCCGCCGGGACCTTGGCCGGTGTCGCCGAAGGTGAAGCTGGCCCCGTCACCGCCGCCGGCATACAACGCACCGTCGGGGCCGAAGGCGAGGTCGCCGATGGAGTGGCTCGGATACATTGCGCACCAGTCTTCGACGAGAACCGTTTCGTTGGTGGCGGTGTTGCCGGCCAGGGTCAGGCGCGACACGCGCGCCGACACGACGCACCCGGTGGTGCTCGCCTCGGGCTCGGGACAGGTATCACTGTCGGTGTTTGCGGTACCCCACAACGGCGCGGCGGCCGCCGAACCAAGCTGATGATCGTACGTATACGACACGTAGACGTACGGCTGTGCGGGAAACTGCGGGTCAAGTGCCAGGCCCAGCAATCCTCGATCCCAGTAGCTGTTGACCTTGGTCCGCAGGTCGATGACCACGTCGGGCGACGGGTCGTTGAGGCTGTCGAACGCCTTGAGGACGCCGCGCTTCTCGTTCACGAAGACCCGTCCGTCCGGCGAGAACTCGACGTTGGTCGGGAGGTTCAAACCGGACAGGGTCACGCCGTCCTGAAAACCCTGCGGAACAGTCGCCGCGCCGGCGGGCGCTGCCTCGAGGATCAACGCCGGGCAGAGCACGGCGAGGACGGCGATGGTGAGCATCGAAATGAGGCGACGAAGCCGCGACGTGGATCGGTTCGTGGAGGGCAATGTGGTGTTCATCGTGTTGGGTCTTCCGGTTCATCGTCGCGGGAGTTGGCGACATCGTCGTTGGATGCAGCGGCAGGTGATGCAGCGGCAGGTGATGCAGGGATCGGGTTGTCAGGACTTGCGTCGTAGACGGTGACTGCGTTGGCGCCGTCGCCGAACGTGGCGACGACGGTCGATCGGTCGAGGATTTCCCGGAGCTTGGGGAGTGCGACATCGGCGGGCAACGGCGGAAAGGCGAGGTAGTCGACGCCACGTCCGCCGTCGGGGAGTTGGACGCCGCTGTCGAGGTCGATCTTGTAGAACCAGACCACGTTCTCGGTGGACCACCCGGCGTTCACGAAGTCCAGCCACAGAGCGTCGTCGACGACGAGGGTGTCGGCGGGAGTGGCGTTGGCCTTGAGCCATGCCTGCGCGCCGGACATGGCGCGGTCCTGGTTGTCGCTGACGAGGCCGGCGAGTGTCGGTGTCCAGAGGGCAGAAGCGATGAGCAACGACGCCAAGCTCATGGCCAGGAGGGCGTCAGCTCGGTGTGGTCTTTGCCCGACGACGATCGAGACGAGCCCGACACATGCCAGTGCCAGGAACGGCATCATTTGGATCATCGACGGGTACGGCAGGTATCCGCCGCGGAACATCGCGAGCGCCGGGACCAACAACACGACCATCACCGGGCGCCAACGCGGCAACTTCCACATGACGACGAATGCCGCGATCAATCCCACGACCGGGAGCACCGGATCCATGTTGAGCCACAGCTTCAGCAGACCGTAGGCGCCACTGTGCGGATCCAGGATGAATCCGCTGCCCTCGCGGCCGCTGAGTTGGTACATGACCGCATCCCACAGCGACACGTGTCCGTCGCCGGGGAACATCTCCCCTCGGAGCAATGCAAAGAGTGGGTAGGCCGCGATGCCGATGACGGCGCTGCCGAGGCCGACGGCGGCGCAGAAGCGGCGATTGTGGTGCGACGATTCGCGGAGGAGCAGCCACGCCCATCCGATCCCGCTCAACAGGAATGTCTCCTTCGACAGGACACACATGGCGAAGCAGGCACCGGACCCGGCAGCCGTCCAGATGGAGCGTCGGGGCGATACCGCCAACACGCAGGCCGCCATCAACCATGCCAGGGCGATGCTGTCGAGGAACACCATGCGGGAGAAGCCGAGTGCCAGGGGGGACACTCCGAACAGGACGACTGCCGCAGCGGCGAGCGGTCGGCTGAGCGACAGTCGTCGTGCCAACACGAACAACAGGGCGGCGGTGATCAGTTTCACCAACAACATGACGAATCGGCCGGTGCCAACCGCGTTGGGGGCGGCGTCGAACGTATTGGTGATGGCGGCCACGGCGCCGAGTTGGATCCAACCGGCAGGTGGATGGTCGTACCAATAGGTGTAGTGCGCCAGCTCGCCGTTGTTGGTGGCCCACGCCTGCGACACGTAGGTGCCCTCGTCGTCGAATCGGGCGGGCGCGTTGTACATCCCCCAGGCGTGGACGCCGCCCACGATGATGAGCACGGCGGTCAACGCCAGCAGGTCCCGACGGTGTTCGCGACGCCAGGTCGCAAATCGCTCAGTGGTCGATCCCCACGTCACGGATCGACTGCCGACTCGTCGTACGGTCCGTTCCGGCGCGAGGGCTTCGCGATCGAATTGGGTGACAGCCATGGTGTTCCTTAACGATCGCTCGCAGCGAGCGCGGTTGTGTCAGCGAGTTCGAGGGTCTCATCAAGGTCGTCATCGCTGGATGATCCGGTGCGCAGGAGCACCGGTTCGCGAAGGTCGATGACCTGTTCGTCTGGGTCGACGGTCGTCCGACGGTGAGCGCCGTCGTGGTGGGTTTTCTCCCACCCGTGCTCGCCTCGGCCTTCTCTCCACATGGCGCGGGCCGCAGCTGCACCCAGCATCAGGTGATAGGGCAGGAACCCCACGACGATCCATACGTAGGTACGAAACGGAACCTCGATGTCGAAGGTCTTCGAGAATTCGCGCAACCCTGCCAGCTCGATGCAGATGGTCAGCAGGGTGATCGCCGCCGGCAGGAAGGCGAGCATCGCCAAACCGATCGGGATGTCGACCATCAGTGCGAAGATGATTTGGCCGATGGCCACCAAGATCCCCAGGGCCTGGATGAACGGCATGGCCAACATCAGGCGGGCACTCGCCCGTTTGGAGCCCTGCGGGAGCGCTCGCCACTCGCCTTTGCGCAGCACCTGCAGGAACCCCTGATCCCAGCGGGTCCGCTGGCGAATGAAGTCGCCGATCTCGGTCGGAGCCTCCTCTCGGGTCACGAGATCCGGGTCATAGAACGCCATGGTGGTAGCGCCCAACACGCTGAGGCGGATACCGAGCTCGCAGTCTTCGGCCAGGCAGGCTTCGTCCCATCCGCCGTTTCGCACCAAGAGATCACGCCGAATGAAAACCGTGTTGCCGCCTAGTGGAATGAACCCCTGCTCGGCGTGGAGGCGGAGCCGGCTACCGAAATGGAAGAAGTACTCGAGAACGTTCCGGGCGGTGAACCAGCGCGAGTTGACGTTCATCAGCTGGACGCCGCCCTGGAGGATGTCGGCTCCAGAGAGTTGGTAACCCTGGTCGACTGCTTCGAGCAGTGTCGGCGCCACGTCGTCCTCAGCGTCGAAGACGCCGACGATGTCGCCGGTGCAGCGCGCCAGGCCGGTGTTCAGCGACGCTGGTTTCGAGGGTGGAACCGAACGGTCCTCGACCACGACGATGCGATCGCTGTGTCGCTCCTGAGCTGCCCGCGCTACGGCCAGTGTTTCGTGATCGTCGTGGCCGATGACCACCACGATCTCCACGCGCGGGTGGGATTGCGCTGCCAATCCGTCCAACGTGGAGCCGAGGACATCGGCTTCGTCTCGGGCGCACACCAGCAATGAGAAGGAGTGATCGAGCTGTCCGGTGGGATCCCCGGTGGTTCGGTTCTGGACCTTCGCGGGGGTCGACCATCCGTAGATCATCCAACGCAGGGTTGTGGCCGAGAGGGCAGTGAAGAACAACGTCATGGCACCGAAGATCACGAGACCAATCAGCTGTGGGGTGGGTGAAGCCAAGGCTCCCGCCAACATGTTCAATTCATTTCTCCGCCATTTGGCAAAAGCTCCGGGCACACCGATGACGTGGTGTTTGCCGCTCGAGCTTTTGCGATTCCGCTACCGCCTGCCATCACCGTTGCCAGCGGCGATGCAAGCCCCAAGGTAGATGGACCTTGCATCTCGATCAACTGGTTCTCTGTTGCGATTCTGTTTCCGGCAGTTGACGCACCTGATTTCGGTGCTCCTTTGCCACCCGCGACGGGTGGCCTCGCCTCGGGTTGCTACCGACCGGTAACTTGTCGACTCATGTCGACCCAACAGATTCTCGAAGCGATCACTGCCGGGGCCACCGGCGACGAAATGGCCGCCGTGCCGCTCCCCGAGGCGTTCCGCGCGGCGCACGTGCTTCGGAGCGAAGTGGACATGTGGGAGGGTGTCGAGTCCGAGGACAAGGACCCGACCAAGTCCCTCCACGTCGGTGATGTCCCGCTGCCGGAGCTCGCGCCGGACGAGGTCTACCTGGCCAATATGGCGAGCTCCATCAACTTCAACACGGTCTGGACTTCGATCTTCGAGCCGTTGCCGACGTTCGGCTTCCTCGATCGGCTCGGCAAGGAATCGGTCTGGGGCAAACGTCACCAGCAGGACTTCCACGCTGTCGGTTCCGACTCGTCCGGAGTGGTGCTGCGGGTGGGTTCTGCGGTCCGCAACTGGAAGCCGGGCGATCACGTGACGGTGCACTGCAACCATGTCGACGACCAGGATCCGTCAGCGCACGACGATTCGATGATGGCTGCCAACCAGCGCATCTGGGGTTTCGAGACCAACTACGGCGGGCTCGCCGATTTGAGCATCGTGAAGGCCAACCAGTTGATGCCGAAGCCGACGCACCTCACATGGGAAGAAGCAGCGGTCAACGCCCTGTGCGCGTCGACCAGCTATCGGATGCTGGTCGGTGGCCACGCAGCACGGATGAAGCAGGGCGACAACGTGTTCGTGTGGGGTGCCACCGGCGGAATTGGCGCCTATGCCATCCAACTTGCGCTCAACGGTGGGGCCACCCCGGTCGGTGTGGTGTCAAGCGACCACCGAGTGAAGCTGCTCGAGGCAATGGGCTGCGAGAACGTGATTGATCGGCGTGCCGAGAACTACCAGTTCTGGTCCGACGAGCACACCCAGGACGAGGGCGAGTGGCGTCGTCTCGGCAAGAAGGTCCGGTCACTCATCGGTGAGGATCCCGACATCGTCTTCGAGCATCCGGGTCGTCAGACCATGGGCGCAAGCGTGTTCATCGCCCGCCGCGGCGGCACCATCGTCACCTGCGCAGCGACCTCTGGCTACATGATCGAATACGACAACCGCCATCTGTGGATGAAGCTGAAGCGGATCGTCAGCAGCCATTTTGCCAACTACGCCGAGGCGTATGCGATGAATCGGTTGATCGACCAAGGAAAGATCCAGCCGGTCTTGTCCGAGGTGTTCACGCTGGAGGACGCTGGAATCGCTGCGCGCAAAGTGCACCGCAACGAAGCAGAGGGCAAGCTCGGTGTGTTGTGTCTCGCCCCTGAGGCTGGTCTCGGTATTTCCGACCCGGAGAAGCGGGATCGCATCGGCGAGGACAAGATCACGCTGTTCCAGCGGCACGCACGCGGCGAGCTCTGAGATGGAGCCGGCCTGGGATCGAGTGCTGACGGGTTCGGGTAAGTTCGGCGCATGATCCTCACCGAAATCGATCACGTTGCCATTGCTGTCCGCGACCTCGAAGCGGCCATTGCCTACTACGCCGAGGCGTTCGGAGCCGAGGTGCATCATCGTGAGATCGTCGAGTCCGACGGCGTCGAGGAAGCGCTCATCAAGGTGGCCGACAGCTACATCCAGCTGACAGCCGCCACCCGCCCGGACTCCCCGATTGCCAAGTCGATCGAGAAGCGCGGCGAGGGGCTTCACCACATCGGCTATCGAGTCGACAACTGCGCTGACGCGCTCGCCGCCATGGTGGCGGCCGGCGCTACCGCCATCGACCAAGCGCCGCGACCAGGCAGCCGCGGCACCACGGTTGCGTTCGTACATCCGAAGGGCAGCTTCGGAACCCTCATCGAGCTCGTGCAGGAGTAGCTGCTGGACAGGCGGTGTCACCGACGCCGATCGGCTGCGGCCATCAACTCTGCGGGAGTTTCGACACCGAGCACGGCATCGATCTCGCTCGCTGGTACGGGTCGACCGAACAGGAATCCTTGTCCAAACGGACAGCCCATCTCGCGAAGTGCGTCGCGTTGGACGCGATGCTCAATTCCTTCGGCGACCGTCTTCATCCCGAGCGCCGTTCCTAACGACACGACACCTTCACAAATGGCGTCGGCCTGGGCATCGCGACCGAGCCCGTCGGTGAAGGTTTTGTCGATCTTGATGCCCTCCACGGGGAACCGGCGAAGATACGTCAGCGATGAGTAGCCAGTGCCGAAGTCGTCGATCGTCAGGTGGACTCCCATGCCTCGCAGCCGGTCGAGTACTGCCTCGGCCAGACGGATGTCTGACATGAGGGCTGTTTCGGTGATCTCGAGCCAGAGGGCGTCGGGTGATACGCCGGTGGAAGCGAGCACGTCGTCGAGCAGTTCGACGAATGGCTCGGAGATCTGGCGAGCCGCCAGGTTGACCGACATGGAGAGCGCTCGTCCCGGATGCGCTTCGTTCCAGACGGCGAGTTGACCGAGGCTCTCCCGGAGGATCCACTCGCCCATGGGAACGATCAGTCCGGATTCCTCCGCAGCGTCCATGAAGGCGGCGGGAGCCAGTAAACCTCGAGTCGGGTGCTCCCAACGCATGAGGGACTCATAGCCCACGGTCATGCCGCTCTGCAGATCGACGACCGGCTGGTAGAACGCTCGGAACTCGTGGCGGTCGAGCGCCGCGTGCATCTCGCTGAGCATTCGCAGCTCGCTCGTGGCGTCGCCGTTCACCGCGGCATCGAAGAACTCGGTCCGGTTTCGACCCCGAGCCTTGGCTCGGTACATGGCGACGTCGGCTTCGGCCAAGGCCCGGTCGGCGTCGACGGCGCCCGGCTTCTGCCAACTCACCCCGACCGACACTGACGGGTAGTTGGTCATCCCGTCACGCAGGTTCACCGGTGCCGACACGGCGTCGCGCACGCGATCGAGAATGTCGCGTGTCTCGGCGCGGCTGGCGGAGTAGAGAAGCATCGTGAATTCGTCGCCGGCGAAGCGGGCCACTGTTCCGTGCTCTCCGACGGTGTCGGTGATGCGCTCCGCCACGATGCTCAGGACGCGGTCGCCGGCGGCGTGTCCGAGGCTGTCGTTGATGGCCTTGAACCGATCGAGGTCCAAGAAGGCGACGGCCACTCCGGACTCCGTCGGTGAGTCCAGCGCCTCCTCGAGTTCGGCGATGAAGGCGGTACGGTTCGGAAGACCCGTGAGCTGATCGGTCACGGCAAGGTGAGCGAGCCGGTCAGTAGCGGCTCGTCGTTCGGTGACATCTTCTACAATCGCAATCGTCCGCTCGGTGTTGGTGCCGATGGACTTGGCCACCGACAACGACAACCAGGCCTCGGTGCCGTCCGGTCGCGAGACGCGCAGTTCGAAGGAGACCCCGTCGGTAACCGAGGTGATCGGTTGCCAGTCGGTCGGCTCGACTGCCGGCAACTGGTCGTAGTCGACGATGTTCCTGGCGTTCTGATTCACGAGCTCAGATTCTGGGAGCCCGAAGAGTTCGCAGAGGCGCGGATTCACACCTCGGATGAACTGGCCGTCGATGATGGCGATCCCGACCGGCGCTCCGTCGAACGCCAGGCGGAACTGGTCCTCGCTCAGCTTGAGGAGGTCGACGGTGGCGGTGTTCTTGATGATGAGATCCCGGAATTCCTTCATCACTCGCGATTGGTTGAGGACCACGCAGCAGCCCAACGCCAACCCGAGCCACTGGGTGACCACATCGATGCGGTGATTCCGAATGATGACGAACCCGAAACCGGCGACCCCGACGGCCGCGAACCAGATCAGGAGATGGCGGCGAGGGGTGGCGAGCGAGAAATCGCTGGCGCCATCGGGGTGAGCGCGGGACAACGCGATCCCCAGCATCAGCGGGCCGCACATCCAGCTGACGAGCACCGCGAGGTGGACCGACATGTGACCATCGGCGCGATGCAACGCCGAGGCGACATCGCCGACTCCGGCAACGCACAGCGCCGCGATCAGCCACGGAAATCGAACGTCGTGAGTCTGATGGAAGGCGGCGACAATGCAGATCGACAGCGCAACGACGTCTCCTGCTGGCGCCACGAACAACCCGACGTGGATCTGCCCGAGATCGCCGATCGACTGTGGATAGCTGAACACGACAGCCCAGAGGGCCAAAGAGATTGCTGAGACGACGAGCATGGTGTCGGTCACGATTCGTTGCCAGCTGTGTGAAGGAACCCCCGACAACGCCGTCCTCGTGAAACCCACCACACCGAAGGGCAGCCCGATCGAGTAGACGACGTCGAACGGACTCCCGAGTCCGGCTGGACCACTGATCTGGTCAGTGAGCGTCCATCCCACCTGGCTGATGAGAATCGAGACGCCGAAGATGGCGATCAGGCTCGCGGTGACCGTTCGCTTCTCGATCCACTTCTGGAAGGTGACGGCGGCGAGGAACACGACGACACCGAGCTGGGCGCCGTGGTGAAGAAATTCTCCGACGCCCGTGGGTGCGAGGTGATTGGCTACCACCACGGTTACGAGTGTGGAGACGATCCAGGGTGCCCAGTGTCGCTTCGAATCGACTTCGATCGCATCGGTATCGGGGGAGGGAGCGATGGGCAGCGTCAGTGAGTGCTCGACCACCAGGTCGTGTTCAGTTGAGCGATCATCCTCACGGGCCACTGTTCAGCTATCGACCACTTCGGCTGCTTCCCTGAGGTTTCGCCAGGTATTTCGTGACAGGCTTCGAGGGTGGAAGTCCATGTGGTCGACGGCACCTACGAGCTCTTTCGATACTTCTATTCACCCGGCGGCGGACATCAGAACGGCGCTGGCCGTGAGGTCGGAGCAGTCCGGGCCGTACTTCGCTCCATGCTCACGATGCTGGGCGATGGCGCCACCCATCTCGGCGTAGCGACCGACCACGTGATCGAGTCGTTCCGCAACGATCTCTGGGGTGGCTACAAAGATGGTTCCGGGATCGATCCGGATCTACGTCAGCAGTTCGGTCTGCTCGAGGATGCTCTCCGAGCGGCCGGGATCACCGTGTGGGCGATGGTCGAGGTCGAAGCCGATGATGCGCTGGCCGCCGCAGCGCTGGTAGCAGCGGGCGATTCCCGAGTCGCCCGGACTCTGATCTGTACTCCCGATAAGGACCTCGCCCAGTGCGTACAGGATCCGCTCGTCGCCCAGTTCGACCGCCGCGCCGGCCTGGTACGCGACGAGGCCGCCGTGTTCGAGAAGTTCGGCGTCAGGCCGGCGTCCATCCCGGACTATCTCGGCCTGGTCGGCGACACGGCCGACGGATTCCCGGGCCTCCCCGGCTGGGGAGCCAAATCGGCGGCAGCGGTGCTCGCCCGCTATGACCACCTCGAACAGATCCCGCTCGATGTCGCCGACTGGGACATCTCTGTCCGGGGATCCGCCAAGTTGGCGATGACCCTGCGCGAGCAGTTCGCCGATGCGTTGCTCTTCCGCCGGATTGCGACGGTCGAAACCGATGTCGACGTCGGCACCGTCGACGAGTGGGAGTGGACCGGCCCGACCAGCGACCTGGCAACCATCACCGCCGAACTCGACGCGCCGGATGTATTGGCGAAAGCTGCTCGGCTGGCGGCAGCGCTCGGCTGACTCGGGCTCAGTTCACTGGCGCGATGACGGCCGGTGCGGCGGAGCGGCGGGCGGCGAGACGTTTCAGCCCGGCGCCGATCGAGGGCAGCAGCCCGTTGGGCAACACGATGGTCACGACGATCAACATGAGCCCGTTGAGAGCGAACTCGTATTTGGAGACGTCGGTCGGCAGGCTGCCGTTGCGCAACATGACGAGGATGCCGAGTGGTGCCAGGACTCCGGCGCCGACGGCTCCCGACACGCTGCCGATCCCCATCAGATAGGTGATGGCCAGCGCTGCGAGGGAAAAGAACACCAAGAAGCTCTGCTCGGAGACCGTCTGGCGTGCGTAGGCGATGAGCGCGCCCGCCATGCCCGCAAAACATGCCGACACGGCAAAGGCCGAGAGTTTCGCCCGCGCCACGTCGATGCCGGCGGCGGCCGCCGCCTTTTCGTTGGTTCGGACCGCGAGCCAGGACTGTCCTGTGGGACCGCGTCGGATGTTGGCAGCTGCCACGCAGCTTCCCACCGCAATGACGACCACCATGATCCCGAACGCGACCCGGGGATAGTCGGAACCCTTGGCAGTGATCGAAAAATTGATGCCGAGAAACCTTGCGGGCCCGACCGTTCGATCGCCGACGAACCATGACCACTTGAACACCAACTGCTCGATGGCAACGGCGGCACCCAGGGTGGCGATGGCGAGGTGGTAGCCGCGGACCCGAGTTCCGGGGATGCCCACCAGGACACCCAGCGCAGTCGTCAGCGCTACGGCGATGATCGGTGCCCACGGAAACGCGATGCCGCTGGCGTCGAGGCGAACGATGGTGAACGCCGAGAAACCGGCGAAAGCGTACGGAGCCAGCGAGATCTGACCGATGAAGCCAGTGAGCACCACGATCGACAAGCTGAGGATCGCAGTGATTGACGAGGTGATGACGGCGAGGCGCCAGTCGCTCGAACCTTGAAGCATCACCACGATTCCGCTGGCGAGTGCCACGACGGCGACCGGGATCACGAAACGAGGGGTAGGTGACGTTGGGAGTCGCTGGGTGGCTTCGCCGCCGCGGGCAGGGGCGGCTCGGCTGCGGAGGAACAGCGCACCGAGGATCAGCAGGAACGGCAGGCCTTCGGGAAGGCCGAGCCCTCGCAACGCGGGAATATCAGATCGGAGATTGACCAGCTCGGACTGCAACATTCCGATCCCGAACGCGGCCACCGCCACCCAGACGAACGAACGAAAGCCACCCAGCAACGCGGCGGCCAGCGCCGGGACGATGAGGAGCGAGAGGTTCAGGGGATCGAGCGAGTTCACTCGGGCGATCAGGATGATTGCTGTCGCGGACAACACCGACGCGATCGACCAGTTGATGGCGGCCAAACGGTCGGGGTTGATGCCGGTCAGGGCCGCGCCCTTGGCGCTCTCGGACGCAGCGATCGTCGAGAGGCCGAAACGGGTGAACCGGTACACGAGCCACAACACGGCGGTCAGAACGACCGCAATGGCGGCGACGACCAACCGATCCACGAAGATCAGCTTGTCGAACAGGGAAATCGAACCGCCGGGCAGGATCGGCCGGGTGGTGGGAACGACGGGAAACCTGAGTGCAGCGGTCGCATAGAGAAACAAGAACAGTCCGACCGACGCCACGATCCGACCGAGCGGCGGCGAGTTCCGAAGCCATCGGAAGATCAGGAGATAGACGGCAAGCCCGAACAACGCGGCATAGATGAGCGTGATGATGAGCGCGGCAACCACCGTCGGCCGATCGAGCACGTGGATTGCTTGGAGCCACGAGGGGGTTTTGATCCCGAAGGGGAGTTCGTCGAAGGGCATCGGCAAGGCGATGTCACCCGTTTCGCGGAAGTTGTAGAAGACGTACGCCGACCACATGCCCATGGCGGCGTGGCCGAAATTGACGACGCTCGACGCCCGGTTGGTCAGCACCACGCCGATGGCCAGGAGGGCAATGGCCGCGCCGGCTCCGACGCCGAGTAGGAGGTAGGCGAGAAGATCGGTCATGGCGCGGTGATTCTGTCAGACGTTCCGTGGCGCCTCAGAGGTTGTCGGCAACGATCTTCGGAACATCGATCCATCCGTCGGACGCCTCGGTGAACTTGCCGAGCGCCTCGAGTTGGATCAGCACCTGCTGCGGCGCACAGATCCCGGGCAGTGCAGGGATCTGCTTGCCATCGCAGGTATAGGGGTGGCCATCGAAGCTGGGCTCGTTGGAGGTTTCGCGGAACTTGGCGATGACGTCCGCCGCTGTGGCGGTCGGCCCGACCTTGTTCAGGATTGCCCAGAGGTTCATAGTTCCCCGAAACGACACCGTGGCTGCTCCCATGGCTGATGTCTCCGGCTCGTACTTTGTCATCGCAGCGTTGTAGAGCTCGGTATCCGCCGAGTTCGAGGCGCCCTGGTCGAGCCGGCTCTCGATGTTGAAGATCAGTCCCTTGATGGCGTCGATCGCGAAGTCCTTCAGCCACTTCTGATCGGCGCAGGACCCGACCATGTACACCGATGCGGTCGACTGGAGGTCAGCCAGCGCCTGGATGACCTTGGGACAAGCAAAGTCGGCCGCTCCGACGAAAATGGCGTCGGGGTTTCCCTCGGCGGCCTTCTGAGCGACGGTGGCATAGTCCTGGGTGGTGAGGTCGAAGCCGACTTCGTTGACCTCGACGCCCAACTTCTTGAGGAGGTTGACGCCGTAGTCGATGGCGGCAGTTTTGACCTGGGCGACCTCGAGGTACATCACTGACACCTTTTTGAACTTCTTGTCCACGGCAGCGTGAGACGAGAACGCCACAAACGCGCCGGGGGTGCCCCCGGAGAACTGGAAGGTGTTCTTGGATTCCATTTCTTCTTGGGAGATGGGGATGCCTCCAACCCAAGGGATGCCGTTCTCGTTGAGTATCTGCACCGCGGCGCCGGCTTGGAGGTCAACGCCAGACAGCACCGCCACGACCTTCTCCTCGGCCATCTTGCGGGCGCACAGTTGTGACTTCTCGGGGGACAGGTCCACCTCGCAGAACACGGTCTGAATCGGATGGCCACCGACACCGCCGAGTTCATCGTTGATCCATGCAACTGCCGCGTCGTTGCCCTTGTGGAGTTCGGGCAAGGCAGCAATGGCGCCGTTGTCCGCACTCATGATGCCCACCTTGACGGGCGTTGCGTTGGGATCGGCTTTCCTCGCGGTGGCCGGAACCTTTCCGCCGAACCACTCGGCGTTGGCATACGTCGACACGATGCTGCCGTCCCCGGGAACCGACGTGACGATACCGGCGGGCATCGTCGTCGACGCGGTGTCGGTGTCTACCGTTGACGAGTCCTCCGCCTCGCTGCAACCGATCAATGCGAGGGCGCCGCACAGCAGCGCGGCTCCGACCACACGGCTCGACGAGAACTGACGAGTTGACTTCGACATGTAATGACCCCCGAGGTGTCCCACCGACGACCCCCGTCGGCAAGATCTGAGATCGTAGTGAACAGTGTGAACCGCTGCCCACAATTCGTCGGAAAAAAACGGCAGGGACGGTCAACTTGCGCCCGTCAGGACCTGAAGACCTCGGCAAGCTCCACTGGTGCGATCTGTTCGAGTTGGTCGTAGCGACACTCGGCGGGCGACTTGTCTGGTCGCCAACGAACGAGGCGGGCCGGATGGCGTAGCCGACCCGAAGTGACCTGCTCGAACCCGACCTCGGCGACGAGTTGGCAGTTCATGGGAATCCACGATTGATCCTTGGCCGCGTTCCAGCGGCTCGGCGCGCCCGGCATCCGCTGGCCCGCGGTGTGCGCCGAGACATTCATCCACGAAGCCCACGGATGCTCGGTCGGATCGTCCAGCAGATATGGCTCGGTCTCGGCGACCAGTTCGGTTCGACGAACGGCGGTGAACGACGAGGCCACACCGATGTGGTGCAACGTCTCCTTGGAATCGTACAGTCCGAGGAGCAGACTCCCGACCCCGTTGCCGTCCTTGTGGGGGCGCGCCCCGGCGATCACGACCTCGGCGGTCCGCTTGTGTTTGACCTTCCACTGGACCCGCTTGTCGCTCAAGTAGTTCCCGCGCAGCGGCTTGGCCATCACGCCGTCGAAACCGGCGCCCTCGAAACGGTGGAACCAGTCCTCGGCGACCGCCGGATCGAACGTGGAGGGCGTCAGGTGCACGGGTGGTTCGGCGTGGCCCAGCAGTTCGGCCAGCTGCCGATGGCGGTCGCCGAAGGCCACCCCGCGGAGGTCGTCATCGCCGAGTGCGATCAGATCGAACGCTACGAACGAAGCGGGTGTCTCCACAGCGAGGCGCTGGACGCGACTGTCGGCGGGGTGGATGCGTTGGCCCAACGCGTCGAAATCCAGGGTGCCGCCGCAGGCGACCACGACCTCGCCGTCGATCACGCACCGATCGGGGAACGAGGCGCGGATCGGGTCGATCAGTTCTGGGAAGTAGCGGGTCAGCGACTTCTCGTTGCGACTGCCGAGGATCACGTTGTCGCCGTCACGGAAGATGATGCAGCGGAACCCGTCCCACTTCGGTTCGTAGAGCATCGGCTCGTTGGTGGGGATCCCGTCGACGGACTTGGCGAGCATCGGCTTCAACGGTGGCATCACCGGGAGGGCGAGCGGCGGAGCGGTGTCATCCATGTGTGGTCTCCGTCTCCGTCAATCCGGCGGGCATGTCCTCGGTGATGTCGTCGAGCAGTTCGTCGAGCAGTTCGTCGAGGAGGTGATCGACGTCGCTCGATCGGGACAGATGGTCGAGATGGAGTGGCGTGATGAACCCCTCGGCGGCACCGTGGTCGAGGAAGGCCATCATGGACTGCCAGTAGCCATCGACGTCGAGCAACCCGACGGGTTTCGCATGGATGTCCAGGCTCCGCCAGCACAACACCTCGAACAGTTCCTCCAGCGTGCCCAACCCGCCGGGCAGCGCAATGAAGGCGTCGGAGCGGTTGAACATCTCGCGCTTTCGCTCCGCCATGTCGCGGACGATGATCAGTTCGGTGACGGCGTCGTGGCCGATCTCACGCTCGAAGAGATGCTCGGTGATCACGCCGGTGACCTGTTGACCGCCCGCCATCACCGCGTCGGCGACGACCCCCATCAGGCCGACGTGGCCGCCGCCGTAGATGAGGTCGTGGCCGCGTGTTGCGAGCGACGCACCGAGTTGATGGGCGGCGTCGCTGTACGCCGGTCGTGCCCCGTGACGGGCCCCGCAGTAGACGGCGATACGCATCGGCGCAGGCTAGCGAGTGCGGATTCGGCCGCCGCACTGTGTGCCGCGTACCGTACGGACGTGGATCACCCCATGTCTGAACGAGTCGCAGCGCTGGCCGAACTGAAAGAACAGGCCCTTCATCCGGGCTCTGAGCGGTCGATCGAACGCCAGAAATCTCGCGGCAAGATGCTCGCCCGTGAGCGGATCGAGTACCTGCTCGACGAGGGCTCCTTCCACGAGCTCGACTCGCTGGCACGCTCGCGCTCCAACACCGACGAGGACCGACCGTTCGGCGATGGTGTCATCACCGGGTGGGGCACCGTCGACGGTCGAAAGATCTTCGTGTTCAGCCAGGACTTCACGGTTTACGGCGGGGCGCTCGGCGAAGTGTTCGCCGAGAAGATCCACAAGGTCATGGACATGGCGTTGAAGGTCGGCGCTCCGGTCATCGGCATCAACGACGGTGCCGGAGCCCGCATCCAGGAGGGTGTGGTCAGCCTCGCCAGCTACGGCGGGATCTTCTACCGCAACGTCAAGGCGTCAGGCGTCACCCCGCAGATCTCGGTGATCATGGGCCCGTGTGCTGGTGGCGCGGTGTACAGCCCGATCATGACGGACTTCATCTTCATGGTCGACCAGACGAGCTACATGTTCATCACCGGACCTGACGTGGTGAAGCAGGTCACGGGCGAGGATGTCACGCAGCAGGATCTCGGTGGGGCACGGGTTCACACGTCGAAGTCCGGGGTTGCGCAGTTCGTGTCGGCCGATGACCGGGCCTGCCTGGACGATGTGCGCTATCTGCTGTCGTTCCTGCCGGCCAACAACTTGGAGGAGCCGCCGTCGATTCCGGCGGAGGACCCAGTTGATCGGCTCTGTCCGGAACTCGCGGCCATCATTCCGGCGTCGTCGAACCAGGCGTACGACATGCGCAAGGTCATCGCAGCGGTCGTCGATGACGGCGATTTCTTCGAGTACAGCGCGGCGTGGGCACCGAACATCGTGTGTGGTTTTTCCCGCCTCGGGGGACAACCGGTCGGCATCGTGGGGAACAACCCGATGGCGATGGCCGGGGTGTTGGACATCGAGTCGTCGTCGAAGGCAGCCAAGTTCGTCCGCACCTGCGACGCCTTCAACATTCCGTTGGTGACATTCTGCGACGTGCCCGGGTTCCTGCCGGGTGTCGAACAGGAACACAACGGCATCATCCGCCACGGCGCCAAGCTGCTCTACGCCTATTGCGAGGCCACGGTGCCCCGCATCCAGGTCATCACCCGCAAGGCCTACGGCGGCGCGTATGTGGTGATGGACTCCAAGTCCATCGGCGCGGACCTGTCGTTTGCGTGGCCGACCGCCGAACTGGCAGTCATGGGTGCGTCGGGTGCGGTGGAGATCGTGAACCGGCGTGAGCTACTCGAGATCGAGGACATCACCGAACGTGAGGCCCGGCGTGCCGAACTGATCGAGAGCTACACCGAGAACTTCTGCAACCCGTGGGAAGCGGCCGACCGTGGCTATGTCGACGATGTGATCGACCCGGCGGAGACCCGTCTCAAGCTCATCGCCGGGCTCGAGCTGCTGCGCACCAAGAAGGAACACCTCCCGCCCCGCAAGCACGGAAACATCCCGTTGTGATGGCTCTTCGCTGGCGCTCATCGCTGGTCCTCGGGGCTCGTGCCTCGCTACCCTGCGGCTCTCATGATGGCTCTTCGCTGGCGCTCATCGCTGGTCCTCGGGGCTCGTGCCTCGCTACCC